>Ga0073934_10004790_pt1 | contig 21884 bp, 20 predicted proteins | sample LarsenN4metaG_FD_76834 | JGI IMG/M metagenome (GOLD analysis project Ga0073934, IMG submission 76834) | Hot spring sediment bacterial and archeal communities from British Columbia, Canada, to study Microbial Dark Matter (Phase II) - Larsen... ...
AGCGCCATCCGTCTTCCGCTGAACACGGGCTCCTCGTCGAACATGTCGTCGCCCGTCGATGGTTCCTTCGTGGGCGCCGGTTCCGCCGCCGCGACCGGCGCGCTTTCCTGTCGTTCCTGTTCGCCCGCCGCGATTTCGCCGGCGCCCGCCGCGTCGCCGTCGTCTTCTTCGTCGCCGGCGTCCTCGTCGCGCTCCGCCTGTCTTGCTTCCGGTTCGACCGCGACAAGCGGCGGGGCTTCTTCGGCAGGCGCCTGTTCGCCCTCGACGGTGATGTCGCCTGGAAGCGGCTCGTCAACGCTGGCGTTCGCTGCGGGCGCGTCCTCCGGGATCATCGGAACCTCTTCGATTTCCGAGGGCGGCGCGAAGACGGGTTCGGGCGTCAGATCAATGACCGGCTCCGGTTCCGGTTCGGGCTCAGCCGGCGGTTCCGGTTCGGGCTCAGCCGGCGGTTCCGGTTCGGGAACGGGCTCGGGTTCCGGCTCCGGCGTCAGTTCCGGCTCTTCAATCGGCTCGGGCTCGGGCTCAGGCGCGATTTCAGGATCGCGAAGGTCAATGACCGGCGGGCTCGCCGGGAGATCGACATAGACGACAGAGATTGATTCCGCCGGCTTGTTCGGCACATAGATGTGAACGCGGCCATAGACTGCGAGCAGGGACAGCATGGCGGCATTGAGCGCGACGGCGCCTGCTGCCGACGTGCGGCGGCGGCGGTTTTCCGTTTCGGCGAGTTTCTCGATGAGACGAATCGCGCGCCGCTCCAGCTTTCGCAGCGGCTTGCGCAACGACTTCGGCGTCCTGATGCGAAATCGGCGCACGCGCGGCGGAATGGGAAAACGCATCTCTTCCGGAGCGACAAACGAATCGCCCTCCGCCGCCGACGCCGACGCGCTCGCCGGCGGCTCTTGCGGCGTCTCATTCGCGGCGTTCTCGGTGTCTGTCGGCATTGATCCGGTCCGGCGTGACGCCTAAACGCTTTTCGAGGTAGGGAGAAGGATTCAGTGAGAGTGTTGCTGGCAGGCGGCGGCGGGCGCGAACATGCGCTCGGCTGGAAAATCGCACAAAGCCCGCTCCTTACCGAACTCTATCTAGCGCCCGGCAATCCGGGCCTCAATGCTCTCGGAACGCCGCTCGGCGCCAGCGCCGACCATCTCGACGGAATTGTGATGGCGGCGGCCGAGCGCGCCGTCGACCTCGTCGTCGTCGGGCCTGAGGCGCCACTCGCCGCGGGGCTCGCCGATCGTCTCGCGGCGCGGTCGATTCCCTGTTTCGGACCGACCGCCGCGGCGGCGCGACTTGAGTCTTCCAAGGCGTTCATGAAGGAGATCGCAACCGCGGTCGGCGCGCCGACGGCGGCCTACGCGCGCTTTCGGAGCCGGCCTGAGGCGAAGGCCTTCTTGCGCACGCTGCGTCCGCCGTTTGTCGTCAAGGCGGACGGTCTCGCAGCGGGAAAGGGGGTCATCATCGCATCGGGCCTCACTGAAGCTGACGCCGCCGTCGACGACATCCTTGGCGGCGCCCTCGGCGCCGCCGGCGAGGAAATCGTCATCGAAGAGTTCCTTGACGGCGAGGAGGCGAGCTTCTTTGCGATCAGCGATGGCGAGACGGTCATTCCCCTCATCGCGGTTCAAGATCACAAGCGCGCCTTCGATGGCGACAAAGGTCCGAACACGGGCGGCATGGGCGCTTACGCGCCCGCGCCGATATTCTCCGAAATCGTTCGGGAACGGACGATGGACCGCATTGTGAGGCCCGTAATCTCTGAAATGCGGCAGAGGGGAGCGCCGTTCAGGGGCGTCCTGTTCGCCGGGCTCATGATCAAGGATGATGAGCCGAGCCTCATCGAGTTCAACGCGCGCTTCGGCGATCCTGAATGCCAGGTCATGATGCGCCTTCTAAAGAGCGACATCCTTCCGACGCTCCACGCGGCGGCGACAGGGACGCTCCAGCCAGGCGAACTTCGATGGTCGCACGAGGCTTGCGCGCTCGTCGTCATGGCGTCGAAAGGATATCCCGGCGCCTATTCGAAAGGCTCCGAGATCAGGGGACTTGACGCCGCCGAAGCCTGCGACGGCGTCGTCGTCTTCCACGCCGGAACGAAATTGACGGACGGCCGCCTGACGGCGGACGGCGGCCGGGTGCTCAATATTTCGGCGACAGGACGCACGATCCGCGACGCGGTCGAGCGCGCCTACGAGGGCGTCGACCGCATCGATTGGGACGGCGGCTTCTGCCGCCGCGACATCGGCTGGCGGGCACTGAGGGCGCTCCTATGAAGTCGGTTGCGGCGTGGAGGAAGGAGTCAAAAGCGCTCGCGGCGGGCGGCCGGCGGCTCGCCTACTGGACCGCCCATGAAAAGGACGAGGCCAAGCCGTGGCTGTTGCTGATCCACGGCTATCCGACCTCGTCCTGGGACTGGACGTTTGTCTGGAGGGATCTTGCGCGGCATTTCCGGCTGGCGGCGCTCGACATGCTCGGCTTCGGGCTTTCCGAAAAGCCGAAGAACATCGCCTACACGATCGCCATGCAGGCGGACTTTCAGGAGGCGCTCCTTGAACACCTCGGCGTCGGCGAAGCGCACATCCTCGCGCATGATTACGGCGACACGGTCGCGCAGGAATTGCTGGCCCGCCACAATGAAGCATCGCTCAGTTTTCTTCTGAAGTCCGTCGTTTTCCTCAATGGCGGCCTATTTCCTGAGCAGCATCGCGCCCGCCCGATACAAAAGCTCGGCCTGACGCCGATGGGTTTTCTTCTCGGGCTCTTGCTGACGCGCGCGCGCCTCAAGAAGAATTTCGACGAAATTTTCGGCGCGCAAACGCCGGCGTCCGATGAAGAGATTGACGCGCATTGGTCGATGATCGCGGAGAATGGCGGCAAAAGGGTCATGCACAAGCTGCTCCGCTACATTCCGGAGCGCCGCGAAAACCGCGAGCGCTGGGTCGGCGCGCTCCAGTCGGCGTCGATTCCGCTCCGCCTCATCGACGGCGGCGCGGATCCCGTATCGGGCGCGCATCTTTATCATTATTACAAAGCGCTTTCGCCGAATGCGGACGCGGTTCTTCTTGAAACGATAGGGCACTATCCGCATACCGAGGCGCCGCAGGCGGTTGTCCAGCACTTCCTCGACTTCCACCATCGCATGAGGACGATTTCGGCATGAGCGCGTTTTTCACGATCTTCTTTTCGGTCTTTCTCGCCGAGCTTGGGGACAAGACGCAGCTTGCGACGATGTTGTTTGCGTCAGACTCAAGGACATCCCATGCGACTGTCTTTGCTGCGGCGTCGGCGGCGCTGGTCGCGTCGACCGCGATCGCGGTCTTGCTCGGCGCCGCGGCGGAGCGTTATCTCGCCTTCCTGCCGCTGAAACTGATCGCCGGCTTCGGGTTCGGCGCGATCGGCGCTTATCTTGTCATCGAGCATTTTTCGAAGGCCGCTTGAGGGAACCATGGCGCAATCGACCGCTCCCGACTTCGCCGGTGTCACGGAAACGCCCGAGCGCCTCCGGTTCGATGAGGCGGGGCTTGAGCGCTTCATGCGGACGCATGTCGCGGGCTTTGTGGGACCGCTCATCGTGCAGAAGTTCAAGGGCGGCCAATCCAATCCGACATATCTCCTGACGACGCCGAACAAGAAATATGTTCTAAGGCGCAAGCCCCCGGGAAAGCTCCTCCCTTCCGCGCACGCCGTCGATCGCGAATATCGCGTGATGTCGGCGCTTGGGCGCCTCGGCTTTCCAGCGCCGGCGACCTATGCGCTTTGCGAGGACCCCGACGTCATCGGCACGACCTTTTTCATCATGGATTTCGTCGAGGGACGGATTTTCTGGGACGCAAGCCTTCCGGGCGTCGAGCCGTCGGAGCGCCGCGCGCTGTTCCTTGAACTTGTCGATGTGATGGCGCGCCTTCATTCGATCGACTTCATTGCCGCGGGTCTTGGCGATTACGGCAAGCCCGGCAACTATTTTGGGCGGCAGATCGACCGGTGGTCGAAACAGTACAAGGCCGCGGAAACCGCCGACATCGCCGACATGAATCGCCTCATCGCCTGGCTTCCGACCGCGATCCCGAGCGACGAGTCGATCTCGGTCGTTCATGGCGACTTCCGCTTCGACAACGTGATCATCGATGCAAGAGAGCCCAAAGTCCGCGCGGTTCTCGATTGGGAGCTGTCGACGCTCGGACATCCGCTCGCCGACTTCACCTACTTTTTGATGGTCTGGCACTTTCCGCCGAGCATCCGCGGCGGCCTCGCGGGCCTCGACCTCAAGGCCCTCGGCATCCCGTCCCTTGACGAGGCGGCGGCGCGCTACTGCGAAAAAACCGGGCGCCGATCGCTTGCCGATTTCGATTTCTGCCTTTCCTACAACATGTTTCGCCTCGCCTCGATCGCGCAAGGCGTTTATGCGCGCGCGCTCCAGGGCAACGCTTCGTCGCCCGAAGGCGTCAAGATGGGCGAGTCGGTCGCGCCGCTCGCGGCGATGGCCTGGAGCTATGCGAAGAAAGCGGGCGCTTAAGGAGCCTAAGGCGACGCGGCGGCGTCCCCATTCCAAAGATCGGCGACGAACTTTCGCGCGCCCGCGCTGACGACCGGCATGTAGTCGTCCGGGAATTCGCGTTGATCGCCGCCCGAAAGACGGGCGCGGACAAAGGCCGCGACGTCCGGGTGGTTGTGGCCGGAGGATTCGTTGGCGATCGCGAACACGCCCGGCGCGAGGCGCGAGGCGATCATGATGTTCGACGCCACCGTAACGTTGGAGAACGGCGGGCGCACGTCGATGCCTGGGCGATCGGTTTCGGCGTCAAAGGGAATGACGGTGTTGTTGCGGATCGACACGTCGACGCCGTTCATGACGGCGATACCCTGGCCCATCGACTGCTCGATGAGGTTGTTTTCGATGACGAGGCCGATCGTCGGGATTTCGGGCGTCGTCACGAATATCCCCTGTGACGGGCCGCCGCCGCCCCGACGGATGACGTTCCCGCGGATGAGGACGTATTCACTCGCCCGCGTCGCATGGCGCGACCAGATCTGGATGGCGTCGGGGTGGACCTTCGCGTCGCCGCCGACGTTGAAGTCCGCGAAGTAATTGTCGAGTACGAAGAAGCGGACGACGCCGCGAGCGACGACGCCGTCCGAGGCGACGGCGCGAACGTCATTGTGGCGGATTTCAACGTCGTCCGAGTCAAAGACGGCCGCGCCGCGGTAAACGTCGTGAATCCGTGAGTCGCGCAGCGAAATGCTCTGGCTGTTGCGGATATTCACGCCCAAGGCGTCGTCGCCGACAACGCCGTTCGGCGCCGACGTCACGCGAAGGCGCGACAGCTCGACATCGGCGCTTGCGAGTATATTGACGGCGTGGGCGGTGAGGGGGGAGGCGGTTGCGCCGTACCGAACCTCAAGGTCCGACAGCCTGACGCCGCCGACATGCGCAAGCGTAACGGTCGCAAAACGCGGCGGCCGTCGCGGATCGGCGGCGATGATCGCAATCGCCGGAGAAAACCGCCGCGTGCGGAGCGAGAGTTCGCCATATTCGCCGGCGGCGAGCAGCAGCCTGTCGCCGGCGCGCGCCTCGGCGAGCGCTCGTTGGAGTCCGCCGGCGTTCGCGACTGAAACGTCGGCGGCGCTTGCGGCGCCTGCAAGCGCCGTCGCGGCGGCGATGACGGCGGCGATCCCGGTCCTCATCCCTCGATTGCGCCCCTACAGCGGACGGAAATCAAATCCAACGCTCGGCAAATGCAATTCAAATGCCGGGCGCCCCGATGCTGCGGGGCTCGCGTATGGCCTTTCCGCGCAAGCGATGCTTAATGAGCGCCGGGCTTAAATGCCGATTGCGGACGTTAGAGGGCTGAGATGAGAATTCTGGTGACCGGCGGCGCCGGCTTTATCGGATCGGCGGTCGTTCGGCGCGCGCTCGACGAGGGCCATGAGGTCGTCAATTTCGACAAGCTCACCTACGCCGCAAATCTCGAAAACCTTGCCGGCTATGACGCCCGCGATGGGTATGCGTTCGTCAAGGCCGACATCGGCGACGCCGCCGCCGTCCGCGCGGCGTTCGAGCGGCACAGGCCCGACGCGGTCATGCATCTGGCCGCCGAAAGCCATGTCGACCGTTCAATCGACGGGCCCGGCGCCTTTATCGAGACGAACATCAACGGAACCTTCACGCTGCTGCAGGAGGCGCGTCGGTATTTTGAAGGCGCTTCGGGCGCGGCGAAGGCGCGCTTCCGCTTCCATCATGTCTCGACTGATGAAGTCTATGGAACGCTCGGGGCGGACGGATTGTTCACGGAAGAAACGCCCTATCGGCCGAACTCTCCCTATTCGGCGTCAAAGGCGGCATCGGATTTTCTTGCGCGCGCCTGGCATGAGACGTTCAAGCTTCCCGTCGTCACCAGCAATTGCTCGAACAATTATGGGCCGTTCCAGTTTCCCGAAAAGCTCATACCGGTCGCCGTCATCGCCGCCCTCGAAGGCAAGCGCATCCCGGTATACGGCAAGGGCGAGAACATCCGCGACTGGCTCTATGTTGAGGATCACGCGGCGGCGCTCCTCAAAGTCCTTGAATATGGCCGCCTCGGCGAAACCTACAATATCGGCGGCGCAAGCGAACGGCGTAATATCGACCTCGTGCGCCTCATCTGCCGGCTGATGGACGAAATGGCGCCCCGAAATCATCCGCATGAAGACCTGATCGAATTCGTGACCGACCGACCGGGCCATGACCTCCGTTACGCGATCGACGCGTCGAAGATCGCGCGCGAACTCGGCTGGAGGCCGTCCGTCACGCTCGAAGAGGGGATGCGCCGCACCGTCCGCTGGTACCTTGACAACAGGGCGTGGTGGGAAAAACTTCGAGCCCGAGCCGGGGGGCGGCTCGGGCTCGCTCAAAAGGCCTGAGAAATCGTCGGATTGCGCCTATTCGTCAGCGGCGACGGAGACGTATTGACGCCCCTTCGACTTCACCGCGAATTCGACGCGTCCGTTCGACAGCGCATAAAGCGTGTGGTCGCGGCCCATGCCGACATTCGGCCCGGCGTGATATTTGGTGCCGCGCTGGCGGACGATAATGTTGCCCGCCAAAACGCTCTCGCCGCCGAATTTCTTGACGCCGAGACGCTTTGACTCGGAATCGCGTCCGTTCTTCGACGAACCGCCTGCCTTTTTATGCGCCATGATCCGTCTCCTTTAATCCGCCTGAGGCTCACTCGTCGTCTTTCGCGCGGGCGCGATCGGACTTCGCGCGCGGCGCCCTGCCCGCGACAAGCTCCTTCGCCTGCGCCACCCATTCATCGCGCGTCGCCCGGCCCTTGAGGTCAAGCTCCTCGTCCATCTTCGTAATGTCCGCTTCCGACATCGCGGCGATCGCCTTCAGCGACGTGACGCCGTAGCCGGCGAGCTTCTCTTTCAGCTTCGGGCCGACGCCGCCGATCAGCGACACGTCGTCGACGAATTCGGCCGCCGGTTTTGCAGCCGGCTTTCTTGCGGCCGCCTTCTTCGCAGAAGGCTTGGCGCCGTTCGTCAGAATGTCGGTCACGCGGACGACAGTCAAAAGCTGGCGATGGCCTTTCTTGCGCCGATAATTCTGCCGGCGTCGCTTCTTGAAGATAACGATCTTCGGCCCGCGCGCCTGCTCGACGATCTCGGCGGCGACCGCCGCCCCTGCGACAAGCGGCGCGCCGACGGTGACGCTCGCGCCTTCGCCGACCATCAGCACTTCATCAAGCGTGATAATGTCGCCTTCCTCGCCCGGAAGCCGCTCGATTTTAAGGACATCATCCTTGGCGACGCGGTATTGCTTGCCGCCAGTCTTGACGACTGCGTACATGGATTCCGACTCCTCTTCGCGCCATTTAGCGCGAGCGTCCTTTTTGAGCCCGGTTTCTGTCGCCCGGTTCCGATGGGAGGCGGCTAGCTAGCCGCTCGAGGCACGAAGGTCAAGCGCGGGATTTCAGCCGCGCCCGGCGGGGCGTAAGGGCTAACCTCATGAATTACCGCCACGCTTTCCACGCCGGAAACCATTGCGACGTCCTCAAGCACGCCGCCCTAGCGCTCATTCTCGAGCGCCTCAGGGATAAGGAAAAGCCGTTCATCATTCTCGACACCCATGCGGGGCGCGGGCTTTACGATCTTGAGAGCCAGGAAGCGCGGCGATCGGGCGAGCACCAGGGCGGAATTTTGAAGATCATCAACGACCCGTCGCCGCCGGCCTCGCTCCACCCTTATCTCGACGCGGTCCGGCGGCAGAACCCTTTCGGCGGCCTCAGATGGTATCCCGGGTCGCCGATGATTGCTCGCGACGCCCTGCGTCGGCAGGACAGCGCCAAATTCTGCGAGCTTCACCCCGACGAACGCGTCGCTCTCGATCGTGCGATCGGCGGCGATTCCCGGATCAGGATTTTCGATGTGGACGGCTATCAGTCGGTCCGCGCCTTCCTGCCGCCGAAAGAACGGCGCGGGCTTGTCCTCATTGATCCGCCGTTTGAAAAGCCCGGCGAATATGAGCGCCTCGCTGACGCGATCGCGGACGGCGTCGCGCGCTGGGCGGGCGGCGTTTATATGATCTGGCGTCCCCTCAAAGATGAAACGGGTTACGCGGCATTTCTCGACGCCGTCGCGCCGCTGCGCCTCGAGAAGTCGCTTGTCGTCTCGCTGGCGGTCGCCGGGCCCGCCGCGAACACGCTGACCGGCAGCGGGCTCCATATCATCAACCCGACCTTCGGGCTCTCGGATGCGCTCGCGGCGGCGCTCCCATATCTCGCGGCGCGCCTTGCAGCCGCGCCGGGCGGCGGATGGTCCCTAGTCGAAACGGAGAAGGGCGCCGCAATCCGGAATGAAGCGGGCGCGGCATAGGATCTGTCCCCGTTCCGCCGCGCCTTGCGGCGAGCCTTCGTCGCCGATAGAAGCCCCAGTCTTCTGCCACGGAGAGGTGCCGGAGTGGCCGAACGGGCCGGTCTCGAAAACCGGAGTACGGGCAACCGTACCGTGGGTTCGAATCCCACCCTCTCCGCCAGCCTTCGCACGCCCCGCGCTTTGGCGCGGCAAGCCGGTCCGCGCGAAGGCCGCCGCGCCGAAGTTTCGAGAGTGCGACGTCGAAGGCGTTCCGACTGGCGCCTGCGGGCTTCGCTACTGTGAGCCGCCCTTACGCTTCTCTTTCGTCTCTTTCGGCCGATCGAAAACCTTTGCAACGCCGATCGCGACGTCAAGGCTCCGGCTCGTCAGAAGGTCGACATCGCCTTTCGGCGGAATAAAGACCGCGCCGACAAGGCGCTGGCTGCGCGCATTCGGCGCAGTCGCAATTGACGTCCTCGCGCGTCCGAAGGCGTCGAGCTTCGCCGGCCGCCCGTAGTTCGCGCCGTTGAGCGTGAACTGGACGGACCCAAGATCGCCGCCGTCTTTCCGCGCGGAGAGGCGCTCGCCGGTTTTCTCCAGCTTGACGACCGCCGTGACCGCGGCCTTGCCGCCAATGTGTCGGCGAGGCCGTTCGACGTAAACCTCGGTGCGCGTGCCGCCGCGCTCCAGTTTCTGACTGAGGAGATACGTTGCGGCGAAGTTCTTTTCGCCGGTCGCTGCGACGTCCGCCGCGCAGTTGTCGCGGTCCGCTTCATTGACCACATTGGCGCAAAGGCGTCTCGCCGCCTCAATCGGCAGAGGCCTTGCCGGCTCGCGTCCTGGAAGCGTGCAGCTCGTCGCATTTTCGACCGGCCACCGCTCGTCCGTGTACGTCGCAGACGATTGGCCCGGCGCGTAGTCGAAAAGGCTCGTCGCGCCGACGCGCCATGACTTCGCGAAGATCCTATTGAGATCGCGGTGGCGATCAGCGAGAGACGCCGGACGCGGACCCAAGGACGAACCGTCGCGCCGTCGCGGCAGCCAGTCCCCTGCCGGCACGTAACCCATGACGCCTTCGGTCGCCGGGGTCTTCGAAACGCTGATGTTGAGATACCAGATGTTGTGCGCCGACCACCATCCGGGGACGGCGTTGAGCGCTGCGCCGTCCGGAAACCGGATCTCGACGCCGGACCCGGCCGGAGACCGAGCGACGCGCGCGTCGGGTCCAAGAGAAATCGCCGGCGATGAATTGAGATCGACAAGGTTTCCGTCAACGCGCAGTTCCATGCCGGCCGGGTTCGCCGCGCCTGAAAGACCCGGCTGATAGGTGACACGCCGTCCGGCGACGCGGACGGCGAGCGCGGAGTTGATGCTGACGCAGCTTGAAAGGCCGGTATGCGCGTTCGGCAGCGGCGCGGCGGTCGGAACCGGCGTCTGCCGCGCCTGGATCTCCATGGCGTCGTCTTTCAGCACCGTGAATTCGCCGGCGCCGTGAAAGTCGTAATTGACGCCGTTGACGGTCCTGATGTGCGGATCGCCATTGTCGGCGCCGTCATAGACCGCGCGATCGTTCGAAAGGACAAGATCGTCGACGACAATGCGGCCCTGGCTTGAGCCCCAGCTCGGCCCGACATTGAGGCGGACAGCGACGATATCGCCGAGATTGAGGCCCGAGCCGTTGTTCAGGAAATCGGTGAGGCGGATGCGGACCGTCTCCATCTCATTGTGCCAGCCGGCCGGCAACGGATCGGAAAAGTCGGCGTCGCTGCGCTCATAGGGCTTCTCGAAGCCGCCGCCGAACGCGCCGATGCTGATCGCGCTCGTCGTCGATGCGGAGTCCCGCAAGACGACCGTGAAGGTGAGGTCTCCGGCGTTCGCCAGCGTGTTCGGATGCCTTGTCCCTTGCGCGCCGCGAAGCGACAGGAAGAGATTGTCGGAAAAATTCCGCTCGCCAACCGGAACTTCCCATTCATAGAATTTATCCGCCCCCGTCCAATCGAAGACGACGCCGCGGCTCGTATCCGAATAGACGCCGCCGGAATCCGCCTGTATGGCGCCGTTGAAGGGGTCGCTCGTCATCCAGGCGAAGTCGGAATTGTTGTCGTTCAGCACGCCTTCGACGAGATTGTCGACGTTGGACGTCACGGCGCCGCCGCTGCTGCTGGCGTTTGTCGCCGTCGCCGTCTGATAGTCGTCGAGGACGACCGAGCCGGCGGCGGAGCCGTCGTAATACTCGTGACTGACGACGATGCAGGCGTCGCTTGTCGGCACGCCGATCGGCCGGAAGCGTTCGTATTGGCGGGTCAGAAAATCGATCGCTGGAATGTTGTCGTCGACATACCGCTTGATGAGCGGGAGGAAATGTCCCTTTTCAACAAGATGCGTGTTGGTCTGGCCGATGGAGCAGGGGCCGAGGAACCAGGAGCTGCCGCCGCCATTGTGGAACCAGGCGTGCCCGGTTCCCTGAACGGTTGTCGACTGGCGATGGCGAACCGCCCGGTCGTGAAGCTTGTATGTTTGACAGACGGGACACCAGGGCGCGCCTCTCACATCGGAATCGCCGGACGCCGTCCACAGATGATAATTCGCGTCATGCGGATTGGCGACGTTCGTGCCTTCGAAGTCGGTCGGCAGCATGCTGCTGATGAGCTTGATATCGCCCCGCACATAATTGGCCGGCGCGTAAGTTCCATCGAAGACCCGGTCATAAGCGATCGCGACGCCTTCCGCGCCGCGGCTGTGGCCGATCCAAACGATGCGATCGGCGTCAAGATGCCCGGTCAACGCGCCGCCGGCGATGACGCCCGCCGCGACCTGATTGATGAAGGCGTCGGTGTGGCCAAGCGTCGTCGTCGAGGCTGACACGGGACCTGGACCCGTATTGTTGGCGTGACTCATGACGATGTAGCCGTAGGAGGCGAGGTGATTGCCGAGATGGTCGTACCAGTCATAGCTGTGGCCGTTGCCGTGGCCGATGACGATCAGCGGCAGCTGTCCGAGGGTCGCGATATTGGTCGGATAAAAGAGATTTTCGGCGAGGTGCGTTCCGGGAATTCCGAACGTCGTTCCGACCGCGGAGCTCAGATTGTAGGTCGCTTCCGTGACGGCGAGCGGGCCCGGCGCGGTCGTGTCGTGAACCCTGTAAAATCCCGCTTCGTTATTGCGGCCGTCGATATAATCATCACCGTTGAGAACGCCGTCCTGATTGCAGTCGAGGACGACGTCATAGCCGACGCCGAGGCCGGTTCCGGCCGAGGCGCTCAATTCGGACGGCGCGGCGACCTGAAACGTGTTCGCCTGGATGTTCGTTGCGACGAAGGCGCGTGTCACCATTCCGCCGGCGGTCACGTCGACAAGCGTCTGGTCGGCGTCCCAGCCGGCCGTCTTTTTGGCGGCGACGACGTAGACGTCGCAACTCTTCCCGACGATCGCCGGAAACCGGCCGGGATCAATCGCGACTTCGACGGCGACATCGGCGTTGATCGCCTTCACATATTCGAAGTGCGGATAAACAGCGAGCGAATTCCCGGCGAGCTCGGTCTTTGTGACCGCGGCGTCGGCGGAGGAAGCGATGGCGGCGATGAGCGCGGCGGCGCTTGCCGACAGGTAAGCGTTTGCTGACTTGAAGGTGCGGCGCATCGATCCCTCCCCGGATCTTTGAATTCAACCGCGGCCTGCGGTCGGAAGACGCCAGGTCTGCGCGAGTCCCTTTTCGTCTGGCGCATATCTCAAGACGAGATCGGCGGCATGGTCGCGAAGCAGCGCCGCGAGATCGGCCGCGACGACCGGCTCGCGCATGACGCCAGGGGCAAGGTCCGCGCCCGCCGGCCTGATCCCCGCTTGATCGGCGAGGCGGCGCTCGTCGCGAATTGTCGCGGCCGAAACGCGCTCGGGGAGATCGGGGCGTCCAAACCAGATCGGCGCTTCGCGAAAATCGACCGCATCGCCCGGGATGATGCCGATGAGATGGCCTGATCTGTCGCCCCGATTGAGGCGCAGCACGGTCTCGTCGCCGGCATAAAGCACGGGTTCGGCGGCGTCGCGCGGCGCGAGCAGTTTCGGGTCGGCTTTGAGGACGATGATGACGCCGGACGTGATTGTCGGGCGTTCCGCGCGCCAGTCATACCGAAAGCCCTCGCGCAGCCGGAACGGGAGGATTTCAACAATTCGGTCGACGGCGACAGGCGCCGCCAAGTCCGCCGGAATCTCGCCGGCGCCGCGCTCTTCGGCGCGCGCCGCCTCGGTAACGCTCTGGGACGCGCAAGCGGGCAGCGCCGCTAGCGGCGCAAGACTCAAGCAAAGCGCAAGCCGCGCGAGCCGGCGCGGCCCCACGCCCCCAATGCATCCGACACTTGTCCGATTGATCACGCGAGTCTCTCCTTTTTGCTTAGGAGTTGTCTCAGCAGAATAAACTTCTAGCTCAGCATCCGAGCGTTTCCAGTGACCCATATCACGCGGCGCATCAGAATTATTGCCACGCACCCGGCCCGATCGCGCTTCAGCGCGCCGAGTATCGGCCGGGAAACTACGGACGCAAGTCCTTACGACGCCTCGCCAAGGCCGGCGCAACAGTTCTTCGCGTCACGCCGCATCGCCTGAAGGCATGGGGCGTGGCAGACGCCGTCGTCGTCGGTCGGCGGCTTGCGGTTATTAAGCGGAATTGTGACGGCCGGCGGCGTCGGCTCCCTTCCGCATAAGCGGACCCGCAAGCCATCTCTTTCAGCCGGCGAAATCGGCGCCATCGGCTGTCCGGCGACCGCGGCGACGCAGACGAGGCGCAATAAGGAAATAACGGTCTCCATGCGACTCATGCGACTAACGGGCGCTGTGGCGTTCCGTTTGACTTAAGTCAATCCACCATTGAGCGGGCGGCCCAGAAGGTCGCCGACGCTAATAGCACGGGGCGGCCATGGCTGCGATCGAAACATCCCATTCACCGCAGCGCGGGGCCGACGTTGTGCTCCTGGCGACCGGATTGGCGATCGGCGTCATGTCGTCGATTTTCACGGCGGCGCGGACAACCGACCCCTTGATGTCCGCGCACGCGATGATCTTCTTCGCGGCGTTCGTCGTCAGCGGATTTGCGCTCGCCCATTACGCGGTTTCGCCGCGTGAGGAGGGGCCTTACGACTTCGCGGTCGTCCGCGCCGGCGTCTTCGCTTCGGTCTTTTGGGGCATCGCCGGGTTTCTCGTCGGCGTCATTATCGCCGCGCAGCTCGCCTTTCCAAATATTTTCTATTTCCCCGACCTGCCGTGGACGAATTTCGGACGGCTCCGGCCTCTTCACACGTCGGCCGTGATTTTCGCCTTCGGCGGCAACGTCCTCATCGCGACGTCGTTTTATGTCGCGCAAAGGACCTGCCGCGCCCGGCTTTTCGGCGGCGTCGCGCCCTGGGTCGTGTTCTGGGGGTACCAGCTTTTCATCGTGATCGCCGCGACCGGCTATTTGATGGGCGTCACGCAGTCGAAGGAATACGCCGAGCCGGAATGGTACGCCGATCTCTGGCTGACGATCGTCTGGGTCGTCTATCTCGTCGTCTATCTCGGCACGCTCTTAAAGCGCAAAGAGCCGCACATCTACGTCGCGAACTGGTTCTACCTCGCTTTCATCGTGACCATCGCGATGCTCCACATCGTCAACAATCTCGCGGTCCCGGTTTCGATCGTCGGCAGCAAGAGCTATTCCCTCTTCGCCGGCGTCCAGGACGCGCTGACGCAGTGGTGGTACGGCCACAACGCGGTCGGCTTTTTCCTCACCGCCGGATTCCTCGGGATCATGTACTATTTCATTCCGAAGCGCGCCGAGCGGCCGGTCTACTCCTATCGCCTCTCGATCGTGCATTTCTGGTCGCTCATTTTCATCTACATCTGGGCGGGGCCGCACCATCTTCATTACACGGCGCTTCCCGAGTGGGCGCAAACGCTCGGCATGACGTTCTCGGTGATGCTGTGGATGCCGTCCTGGGGCGGCATGATCAACGGCCTGATGACATTGTCGGGCGCTTGGGACAAGCTGAGGACCGATCCCGTCCTTCGAATGATGGTCGTCTCCGTCGCCTTCTACGGCATGTCGACTTTTGAAGGGCCGCTGATGTCGATCCGCGCGGTCAATTCCCTCTCGCATTACACGGACTGGACGATCGGCCACGTGCATTCGGGCGCGCTCGGCTGGGTTGGGTATGTGTCGTTCGGCGCGCTTTATTGCCTGACGCAATGGCTGTGGGGCCGCAAGCAGCTCTATTCTTTGAAGCTCGTCGAGTGGCATTTCTGGATTTCGACCCTCGGCATCGTTCTTTACATTTCGGCGATGTGGGTCTCCGGCATCATGCAGGGCCTCATGTGGCGCGCCTATGACGAGTCTGGCTTCCTGCAGCACTCCTTCGTCGAGACGGTCGCCGCTATGCATCCCTATTACGTCATCCGCATGATCGGCGGCCTCCTCTTCCTCACAGGCGCCCTCATCATGGCCTACAATCTCTGGCGGACGGCGCGCGGCGATGTGCGCGCCAAAGAGTTCGCGGCGGGCGGCCGGCTTGTTGCGACCCCGGCGGAATAGGAGAACGCGATGCTCGACCGCCACAAGTTTCTCGAAAAGAACGGCCTTATCCTCACCGTCGCCATTCTCGCGACCGTCGCCGTCGGCGGCGCCGTTGAAATCGCGCCGCTCTTTTATCTCGAATCGACAATTGAAAAAGTCGAGGGCGTAAGGCCCTATTCGCCGCTCGAACTCAGGGGACGCGACATCTACATCCGCGAAGGCTGCTATACCTGCCACAGCCAGCAGGTTCGCCCGTTGCGCGACGAGGTCGAGCGCTACGGCCATTACTCGCTCGCCGCCGAGAGCATGTACGATCACCCGTTCCAGTGGGGCTCGAAGCGCACGGGTCCCGATCTCGCACGCGTCGGCGGAAAATATTCCGACGCCTGGCAGCGTCAGCATCTCATTGATCCGAGAAGCGTCGTTCCGGAATCGGTGATGCCGCCCTACGCTAGGCTCGACAAGACGCCCCTCGACTTTGAAAACGTCGAAGGCCGGCTCAAAGCGCTGCGCCTCGAAGGCGTTCCTTATACGGACGAGATGATCGAGAGCGCAAAAGCGGACGTCGAAGCGCAGGTCGACCCCTTTTCCCCGAACTACGACGCGTTTCTCGCGCGCTATCCGAAAGCGCAGGTGAGAGACTTCGACGGCAATCCGAAATCGGTCTCGGAAATGGACGCGATGATCGCCTATTTGCAGGTCCTTGGAACAATGGTCGATTTTTCGACCTACGAGCCCGAGGAGAATTTCCGTTGATGACCTACGAAACCCTCGCAAGGATCGCGCAGACCTGGGGCCTTGTCCTCTTTGTCGTCGCGTTCGGGCTCGTTCTCGCCTACGCGCTTGCGCCGGCGAACCGGCGGAAATTCAAAGAGGCGGCTGAAATTCCGCTGAAAGACGAGGGCGAAGACGATGGCGAGGAATGACAGCCGCGCGCCTGACGGCGACGCGACGACCGGACATGAATGGGACGGCATCAGGGAATACAACAATCCGTTGCCGCGCTGGTGGGTCTGGACGTTCTGGATCACCATCCTCTGGTCGATCGCGTATTGGGTTTACATGCCCGCCTGGCCGGGGATCAGCGGCTACACGAAGGGTCTTCGAAACCATTCCGAGCGCGCCAATGTCGCGGTCGAAATCGGCAAGCTCGAAGCCGCGCGCGGCGAGGCGATCAAGCGGCTCGCGGCGGTCTCGTCGCTTGACGATGTCGAGAAGGATCCGGCGCTCCTCCAGTACACGCTGGCGGCGGGATCGTCCCTCTTCGGCGACAATTGCGCGACCTGCCACGGATCGGGCGGGCAGGGCTTTCCGGGCTATCCGAACCTCAACGACGATTCGTGGCTCTGGGGCGGCTCCTTCGCAGATATCAAAACCACCATCCGCTACGGCGTCCGCTCGGGACACGAGATGGCGCATTTCAGCATCATGCAGGCCTATGGCCGCGACGGGCTTTTGCCGGCCGAGACGGTCAGCGATCTCACGTCCTATGTGCTCAGTCTTTCCGGCGGCGCCGCCGACGCCGCCGCGGTCGCAAGGGCGGCGCCCGTTTTTCAGCAGCAATGCGCGTCATGCCATGGGCCGGAGGGCAAGGGCGATCAGAAGCAGGGCGCGCCGGACCTTACCGACGCCATCTGGCTTTACGGCGGCGATCGCAAGAGCGTCCACGAGACCCTGATGAACGGGCGCGGCGGCGTCATGCCCGCCTGGGAGGGTCGGCTCAGCGAGGACGAGATTACCGCGCTTGCTGTCTACGTGCATGACCTTGGCGGGGGACAGTAGTATCAGTCGTTGAAAGTCCTTCGCCGATGGACGCGAAAGTGAAAGCGGGAACGAAGACGGCGCCCGACGTCGATCGTTACGAGGTCGAAGCCGTCAATAGCGCGGCGCGGCGCTCGCTCTACAAGGCGCGCGAGCCGATCTATCCGAAGCTCGTCTATGGAACCTATCGCAAGGTGAAATGGGCGATGCTCGTTTTCACTCTCGGCGTCTACTACCTGTTGCCGTGGGTGCGCTGGCAGCGAGGACCGAACGAGCCGGAGCAGGCGATCCTCGTCGATTTTCCCGGTCGGCGGTTCTACTTCTTCAACATCGAGCTGTGGCCGGACGAGCTTTATTACATCACCGGTCTTCTGGTGATCGCGGCGCTTGCGCTTTTTCTCGCAACGTCGCTGTTTGGCCGCATCTGGTGCGGCTATTCCTGCCCGCAGACCGTGTGGACGGATCTGTACATCGCTGTCGAACGACTTGTCGAAGGCGATCGCAACCAGCGTCTCAAGCTGGCGAAGGGGCCCTGGACCTTCGGCAAGCTCGGCAAGAAGGCGTTGAAGCACGCGTTGTGGCTCTTCATCGGCGCGGCGACCGGCGGCGCCTGGATCTTCTATTTTCACGACGCGCCGACGGTGCTGCCGCAGCTCTTCCGCGGCGAGGCGCCGTTCACCGCCTATTTTTTCCTTGGGCTCCTGACGCTTACGACCTATCTTTTCGCCGGCTCGATGCGCGAGCAGGTCTGCACCTATATGTGCCCGTGGCCGCGCATCCAGGCCGCGCTCACCGACGCCGAGACGCTGCAGGTAACCTACAAGGCCGATCGCGGCGAGCCGCGCGGGGCTCACAAGAAGGGCCAGAGCTGGGAAGGGCGCGGAGACTGCGTCGACTGCAATTCGTGCGTTGCGGCCTGTCCGATGGGAATCGACATTCGCGATGGCGCGCAGCTTGAGTGCATCAATTGCGCGCTTTGCATCGACGCCTGCGATGAAGTGATGGCGAAGGTCGGCCGTCCGCTGCGTCTTATCGGCTATGACACGGACAACAACCTCGTGCGGCGCGCGCGCGGCGAAAGGCCGAGGGTCAAGCTTGTCCGGCCTCGCACCGTTTTGTACGCGACCGTGCTTGCAACCGTTGGCGGGCTGATGCTGTGGGGCCTTGCGACGCGCGCGACCTTGCAGGTGAACGTCATACGCGACCGAACGCCGCCGTTCGTCAGGCTGTCGGACGGCTCGATCCGGAACGCGTTCACGGTGAAGATCGTCAATCGCGACAACAAGACGCGCGCGCTGGCGCTCTCGGTCGCAAGCGGCGTTCCGGTCGAATTGTCGGCGATCGGCGAAGCGTTCGAAGGCGGCGTCGCGGCGGTCGCCGCCGAGGGCGACGCCGTGCGCTCCGTCCGCGTGTTCGTGACCGCGCCGCCGAAATCCTCGGCGAACGCGACGTTTCCGATCACGGTGAAAATCCTCGACCCTGCGACCGGCGAAGAGGCGGCGCGGGAGACGACCTTCCTGACGGAGACGCGGCGATGATCAGGGAAATCAACGGCCGCCACGTGCTGATCGGGTTCGTCGCGTTCTTTCTTTGCGTCGCCGTGGTGAACGCGATCTTCATCGCCTTTGCGGTGAAGTCCTTTCCGGGACAGACCGTCGAGAAACCCTATCTCAAGGGGCTTCGCTACAATGAGACGCTCGCCGGGAAGTCGGAACAGGAAGCGCTCCAATGGTCGGCGGAAATCGCGGACGCGCGCCTTGACGGAGAGCGAGGGGTTTTCGCTCTTGTCTTTCGCCGCGCCGACGGCTCGCCGGTATCGGGCCTTGACGTCGAAGGCGCCCTTGAGCGTCCGGCGCATGCGGGCGAAGACATTGCGCTCGCTTTCGTCGAAGGCGCAGGCGGCGTCTACAGGGCGTCGCAGGCGGGCGTCGGCGCCGGCGCCTGGGACCTCAAGGCGACCGCAAGGCGCGCCGACGGCGCAAGGTTCGATCTCGCCAAGCGTCTGGTGCTCAAATGAGCGTCGCGGCGCTCGACATCGGCGCCCCGCAAGGAGCGTTCGACATGGCGCGAGAGGCCGCTGATCCGACGCCTTTCGTGCGCCGGTCCGGCGATGTCGCTAGTCTTGAACTTGCGGTCTTCGGTGCGAAATGCGCCGGCTGCATCGCCAAGATCGAAAAGGGGGTCGCCGGAATGCCCGGCGTCGCTTCGGCGCGCCTTAATCTGTCGACCGGAAAACTCGCGGTCAGCTGGCGCGACGCCGCGTTTGATCCGCGGTCGATCATCGGCAAAGTGGCCTCGCTCGGCTATCGCGCGGCGCCGTTCGACCCGGCGCGCGTCGCCGCAGCGCGCGACAATGAGGGCCGCGATCTCTTGCGCGCGCTGGCGGTCGCCGGTTTCGCCGCTGCGAACGTCATGCTGCTGTCGGTCTCCGTCTGGTCAGGACGCGGCGAAATGGGCTCTGCGACGCGCGACTTCCTGCACTGGGTCTCTGCCGCAATTGCGATGCCCGCCGCCGCCTATGCCGGGCGCCCGTTCTTCCGCTCGGCGCTCGCCTCGCTCAAGGCCGGGCGCGCCAATATGGACGTGCCGATTTCGCTCGCGGTCGTCCTTGCGCTTTCGTTCAGCCTTTTCGAAACGGCGAAGAGCGGCGAACACGCCTATTTCGACGCCGCGGTGATGTTGCTGTTTTTCCTGCTCATTGGCCGCTATCTCGACCATCGCCTGCGCGCGGCGGCCAAAAGCGCGGCGAAGGACCTTCTCGCCTTGCAGGCGCCGGTCGCGGCGCGGCTCTCCGCGTCGGGCGTCGTCGAGTCGATCGCGGCGCGCGACATCGCTCCAGGCGACGTTCTTCTCCTTGCGCCCGGCGATCGCGCCCCGGTCAACGGCGAAATTTCCGAAGGCGCGTCATCGGTCGATCTTTCGATCGTCACCGGGGAAAGCGCGCCGGCGACGTTGAAAGCCGGCGACCGGATCGATGCGGGCGCCCTAAACGTCTCGTCGCGTCTCGTCATGCGCGCAACCGCGACCGTCGAAGACTCGCTCCTCGCCGATCTTGCGCGCCTCATCGAGGCGGGCGAGCAGTCGAAGAGCCGCTATGTGAGGCTCGCCGACAGGGCGGCGCGGCTCTATGTGCCGGTCGTTCACGCGCTCGCGGCGGCGACATTCCTGACATGGCAGTTCGCGCTCGACGCCGGACTTCGCACGTCGCTGATGAATGCGATTGCGGTTCTCATCATCACCTGTCCTTGCGCCCTCGGTCTTGCGGCGCCGGTCGTCCAGATCGTCGCCACGGGGCGCCTCTTCCGGCGCGGCGTTCTCGTCAAGTCCGGCGACGCGCTGGAGCGCCTGGCGCGGGCGCGGAAGGTCGTGTTCGACAAGACCGGCACGCTCACCCATGCGCGGCTTGAAATCGCCAACCGCAGCGACATTCCCGCGACGGCGCTTCAAGGCGCCGCAAGGCTGGCGCGCGGAAGCCGCCATCCGATGTCGCGCGCGATTGCCGAGGCCGCCGGCGCGGGACCGCTTGCGGAAGCGATCGTCGAGCGGGAAGGGTTCGGGGTTGAAGGCGTCGTGGACGGCAGGACCGCGCGCCTTGGCCGCGCCGAATGGTGCGGCCAAGGCGGCGGCGATGCTTCGGGTTTGTCGGCGTGGTATTGCCGCGAGGGCGAGGCGCCTGTGCGGTTCGCCTTTGCGGACCGCATCCGATCCGACGCGCGCGACGTTGTCGACGCGCTTAAAGGACTGGGACTTTCGGTCGCGATGCTGTCGGGCGATCAGGAAGAGCCGGCCTATCGCATTTCGGAAGCGGTCGGCGGCGTCGAATGGCGTGCGCGCCTCACCCCGAAAGAGAAAGTTGAAACCGTCAAAAAATTCGCTGCGGCGGGCGAAAGCGTCGCGATGATCGGCGACGGCCTTAACGACGCGCCGGCGCTCGCCGCGGCGTCGGTCTCCTTGTCGCCGGGAACGGCGGCGGGCGCGAGCCAGGCGGCGGCGGATTTCATCTATCTCGGCGAGGCGCTATCGCCAGTCGTCGAAGCCGTCGACGCAGCGCGGCAAGCGCGCCGCCTGATGCTCGAAAACTTCGCTTTCGCCGCGCTCTACAATCTCTTCGCGGCGCCGCTCGCGGCGTTCGGTTTCGTAACGCCCCTGATCGCCGCGCTCGCAATGTCGGGCTCATCGGTCGTCGTGACCTTGAATGCGATGCGCCTTGCGCGCCGCGGAGCCGGCGCATGACCATCGTCATCCTCCTCATTCCGCTCGCGCTTTTTCTCGGCGGGCTCGGCCTTGCGGCTTTCCTGTGGTCGCTGAAGAACGGGCAATATGAGGACCTCGACGGCGCCGCCGAGCGCGTGCTTCTCGACGACGATCTCGCCGAGGAAAAGCCCGGCGCGCCGAAATAGAGCGGCGTGCGCTGAAGTGTGCGCGGTTCAGCGCGCAAACGCCGCGACAAACAAGGATTAGAGCGAGCGCCCTCATTCCGAATCATGGCGCGAAGCTCTAGGGTCCAGACTCATAACCAGTAGCAGACGGTCGCCGTGAGTTGAACGGCGGCGAGGAAGTTGCGGGCGAGCTTGTCGTAGCGGGTTGCGATGCGCCGGAAGTCCTTGAGGCGGCAGAACGAGCGCTCGATGGCGTTGCGGTTTCTGTAGAGCGCGGGCGAGAAGCCGGGTTTGTATCGGCGGTTCGACTTCGGCGGGATGTTGGGCGCTGCGCCTTGGGCTTCGATCTGTCGGCGGACCTTGTCGCTGTCATAGCC
>Ga0073934_10004791_pt1 | contig 21874 bp, 18 predicted proteins | sample LarsenN4metaG_FD_76834 | JGI IMG/M metagenome (GOLD analysis project Ga0073934, IMG submission 76834) | Hot spring sediment bacterial and archeal communities from British Columbia, Canada, to study Microbial Dark Matter (Phase II) - Larsen... ...
GCGTCCTGAAAGCGATGGGGAAAACTTTGTGGGCACCGGCTGTGGGGCCACGCCCTGGTTCGGAAGGAATCGCCAACCATTCCGCCCAGGGGGGAGCACGCAGCCGGTGGCCCTCCATGCTCCCGCGCAAAGAGTTGGCGCGGGGGGCGCGCCGTGCGCGGGGGGCAGAGCCCCCCTCGCGGCCCGCGTTTTGTGCGGGCCGCTTTTACTTGTCACCCACAAATAAGTGCTTCCGATGAGAACTACTGAAGACAGAACTGAAACTCAAAACAAGAGTGGCAGTGGCGTGCTTCGGCAAAGGCGTCTCCCGGAGTGGGAAATTCGATCTGACGCTGATTTGGAGCGCGTCCTTTCTCAAGCGAAAGAGGTTCAGACTCCGCGCGGGGCGGTTCTCCGGTGGAACGGGGCCGAGGATGCTGAGGTTATCGAGCATGAGGTAGACGCCGAGCCGGAAGAGGACCTGGAGCCTGACCCGTTCTGGGAAAAAATGGGGGAGCGTGGTGAGGGTGCGCGTTGTCTGTTCGAAGCGGGCTTGAAAAAGAAAGCCTACCGTTACGCGGATTGCATGACGCGAGCGGAGAAGCTCCGTTGCTCGTCCGTCCCGGAGCAGCACAAGTTTTACAAACGCTACCACTGCATGAACCGCTTTTGTGAGTACGACGGCCCTCTGCATCGGTATCGCTTGCAGGCCGCGTATGAGCCTGCTTTGGTGAAGTTTTTCCGGGACGCTCCGATTCCCCCCGGTTACATGCTCTCCCGTTTGAATCTGACGAAGCGTTGTCACGGTGAAGTGCCCACGGCGGAAGAGATTCAGGCGTTCAACAAGGCGGTGGGCCGGGCGGTGGGGAAAGGGGTCCGGGAGATTCTTGTGCGGTGGGCTTCTGAGGATGCAACCCGCAAAGTTCTGGTCTGGAAGCAGGCGCGGAACCGGCCCGGCAAAGGCGGCCAGTCACCCGACCGGCTGCCCGTCCAGGTGGAAGTGGGCGAGGCGTTGAAGGGCCGCAAGGCGACTTACGGCTGTCTGTTTATCAACGAGTTCGGGTACGAGACTCGCGGCCATCTTCCCGATGAGCAGCGCGTAGCTCATGGTTTGAATCTGCACGCGCACGGTAAGTTTTTGACGCCTTTTCTTCGGGACTGGAAGGAAGGCTGGGAGGTGTTCCGCGACGCCTGGCGCAAGGAATCGGCACGCGCCTTCGGCGAGGTGAGTCACGGCTGTTACCTCACGCATCTTCGCGGCTGGCGGCGCGACCCGGTTTCGACTATTAAGCACGGTCTCAATCACTGTCTGAAGTATGTCGGGAAGATGCCTTACCAAACCAATGAACGCATGGCGATGCTCGAAAAGGCTTTCGATGGGACACGCCGCGTTCATGGAGTCGGGCTTTGGTTTGGTTTGGCGAAAGAGGATAGCCCTCCGCATGGGTCGGGTTACTGCCCGCTCTGTGCCAAGGAAGGTCGCGTCTCTCCGCTGTATTTGTCTCGCAGGCTTCTCCCCGATGGGCGGGAGATTCCCGAGTATTGGCCGGTGTCGCTGTTGGAGGCGGAAGGCTGGCGCGACCTGGAAGCCGTGCGGTCTGCCTTGGCGGATAAGGGGCGTGGCCCATGAGTGGATCCGAACAAGTCGGCGTTTTGAGGTTTGTAAATGGTACGGAGAGGTGTGTTTCCAAGTCTTAAAATTCCCCTTTTGTGGTGCATTTCCGGGGGTGCTACGGGTCGGGCGATGGCTCGCCGATGCGTTCTGGGGCATCGTAGCCCGATTTTTTTGGGCTGTGTCCCTCTCCGGGGGGTTGGGATGCGGGCTAATTGTAAACAACTGCTGCACGTGGGGAGCCCGGAAGTCGGTTCGGCGATGGGCTTGCTCCCTTCGTGCTCCAAATTTCCGGTGGAGGTTTGACGGTGAGTAAAAGAAATTGTCTCGGTTCCCACGGCAAAGAATCTTTCTTCTCGGACCCGACAGTCGCGGGCGTCCTGACGGCTGACGAGGTTCGCTGTGAGGTTTGTTCTCGCAACGTCCAGGTGTTCTCAGGCTTCGGTTCCTTCGGTTCGTTGGGCGATATCGAGCCGACCGGCGCTTTCTTCAATTGCCATCTGGAGGAACCGGGGAAGGCTCCATGCCGGCATGTTCTTTGTTTCGATTGTCTGGCCGGGGTCGGTAAGGGAAAAGTGTCTCTTCATTGACGGGGCGTGACTGAAAGAGGTTGTCGAAGCTTGATGACCCAGCGAATTCAGGTCGGTATTCACGGTGAAGGTGGAGCGCAGATTTTTGTCGGGTCCGCTGCGGCGGATGGTCTGTGCTTTTCCGTTGTCGTATGCCGTTCGCTATCCGCTCGGGTTGAGTGTACAATTCCTCCGGCAGAAGGGACGTGGGAAAACACGGGAGAAAGGATGCTGCCCGTGGCAAGACCACGTTACCAGAAAGGGTACGTTCGTTTGCGCGGTCAAAACTGGGAAGTCCGATTCCGTGAAGATTATTTGGATGGTGAGCGCCGGTTGCGTCGTCGCCATCGTTCTGTAGTTCTCGGTTCATTTCGGACAAAGAAAGAGGCTCAGCGTGCGGCGGATGCTTATCTCCGGCCTTTGAATCAGGGGGCGTGCCGTCCTCGAATGGATATCACGCTTGCTGATTTTTGGAGCCGGTACTACCAGCCTGAAATCTTGCCTACGCTGAAAGTTTCAACGCAAAAGCTCTACCTCTCACTTTTCCAGGTGCATTTACTTCCGGCTTTGGGGACTCGGAAGCTCGCCGAGATTCAGCGTCTCGAAGTTCAGCGTTTCGTGACGTTGAAGCAATCGGCGGGGTACTCGCCGCAGACCCTGGCTCATTTCCGAAATTTCCTCAGCGCGCTTTACTCCACGGCGCTTTCGTGGGGGATGGTGTCGGAGAATCCCGCGTCCGGCATCAATCTCCCCGTCATGGAGCGGCGGCGCGAGGTTCGCGTTCTGAGTGCTGAGGAAATCCAGGCGCTCCTTCACACTCTCCCTGAGCCGTCCAGGACGATTGTGCTGCTTGGGGTCGCCACCGGTCTGCGGATCGGTGAAATGCTGGCGTTGCGCGTCATGGACGTGGATTTGGCGGGCGGCCTTCTGTTTGTCCGCCGCGCCATCTATCGCGGGGTGATGGGGAGTCCGAAAACGAAACGGGGCGAGCGGCGAGTGCCGCTGGCTTCGTTCGTTGTGCGGGCGCTGGAATCGTTTCTTGCTAGTCGGCGCGTGGACTCGGATTTGTTTTTCTCCTCCCGAGCGGGAACGCCTCTCCATGACCGGAATCTTTTCCGGCGTCAGGTGGAGCCGGTTCTGGCCAAGCTGGGGATTCGTCACTTCGGCTGGCATTCCCTACGGCACACGTTCCGTACCATCGCGGGCAATCGCGGGGTTCCGGTGGAGGTGGTGCAGTCCGTGCTCGGGCATACAAGCATGGACACGACCATGCTCTACATGCATCGTGATAAGGAGGCGGAACGGCAAGCCGCCGAGAAAGTCGCTGAGGTTTTGTGCCCAAATGTGCCCAAAACTGAGGGGCTATTACGGAAAGGCAAAACGCTAATCCAATGATTTCTGAGGTAGTTAAGTGGTCGGGGCGCCCGGATTTGAACCGGGGACCTCTTGCGCCCAAGGCAAGCGCGCTACCAGGCTGCGCCACGCCCCGAATGACTGACGATGAGGGGCTGGGGACTGAAGGCCGGGGAAGAATGCGGGTTTTCTTCGCTTGTCCTCCTCCGCCGATTTTCCTGGGAGGTGGTTTCTCGTCTTGTCCCCCGCACCTGGGACCCAGCACCTGCACTTCATTCTGCCAAGCTTGCACCCGACTGTCCAGCGTGATCCACGGGGGCCGTCTCAGTGGGGGGTCCGGGGCGGGGGAGTGTCTGAAGTTTCTTGGTGCGCGCATAGCGATTGAGCATTCTGCTCAGTCCATGGTCATCGCGGCTGAACCGATAGTGGTAGGCTTCTTCATAAGCCTCACGAGCGGATTTCTGATTCATGAGCATGCGGTAGAGCGCCACGATCGCGCCGGTGCGATCCTTGCCGTGATAGCAGTGGAGAAAGATCGGCCGTTGGGCTCCCCGCATCTTCCGGAAGAGTTCCTGGAGACGCTCGTGGGAGACACCCGTCTCCTCCGTCTCGGCCGGGCTGATGGGGAAGGAGAGGAAGTCGATCTGTTGCTCAGGGGCGAGCGTCCGATTCAGTTCGTCAACCGTCGCCTTCTCCTTTGCTGCGGATTCCGGCTCTTCGAGGCTGATGATAGTTCGGACGCCCAGCTCGACCAGTTTCGGAAACGCCCTGGTACGTGGCCGCCCACCGCGATAGAGGGTTTCGTCAACCTGATGGAAATTGCAGATATCCTGCGGGGTAATGGACGTCGGATTCGAGTCCAGCGGGAACTCGTAAGCACACGGCTCTTGCGCGGGTGCCGAGGCCCAGAGAGATAGCACCCAAAGCAGGGGGAGAAGAGGACAAGGGAGTTTTTCAGGAGCGATCATGCCAGTCCCGTATTCTGCCACAGATGTGGGTTTTCCCCGCATCTTCAATGCCGGCTTCCGTGGGGCGATCTTGCCGGCCCCCGAAGGGCTTGCAGAGTCGCGAGGGCGTGATGCAAACTGAGAGGTGGAAGTGCATGCGGGCTGGTGTCCGTCCGGGGCTTCAAACCCTGTGGGTCTGCCTGAGGTGGATCGGTCGGTTCGATTCCGACACACTTCCGCCATTCCATCCTCAATGAGCCCGAGCCGCCCCTCCAAGCCGTTCCGCGCCGAAAAAGAGGTGAAGCGCCGCGCGCGACTCACGCTCGGAACTCCTCCGGCCGCGCGGCGTCACGAGAGCCGCAAGCGCAAGCCACCCAAACACAAGAAGCAAGAACTCGACTCTGAGTCGGTCCAAATTTAGCGACGAACAACCGCTGCCGTGTGGGCGCCTGTTCTGCGTAACCTTTCCTCGGGTTTTTCCGGCTTGACCAAGCCTAATTCTTCGACCCTCAACCCGGCTTGAATTCGGGGACTTTCTCGCTCGGCAGGAAGAGCGCAGGGGGAGTAACGGAGAAGTGCCTGCCGAACCACTTTTGAATGGCAAGCAGATCGGCCTTGGCAAAGCCGTCGCTCATCAGTTCGATCTGGCCCGCTGAGGAGATAAGGAAGAGTGTGGGCACGTACTTGATCCCAAAGGCGTTCGAGGTCTTGTATGGGTGGTCATCGATCAAAACCGGGAATGTCATGCCAAAAGCTTGGGCAAAGCCTTCACTGTCGCGTGCGTTATCTTGAGAGACGGCCCAAACCTGCATCCCCTCTCCCTGAAACTGCCGATAAATCCGTTCGATGAACGGGAATGCGTACTGGCAGGTCGGGCAGCTTACTTTGAAGAACGCGAGGAGGAGCGGGCCGCGCGCCAGCGCCTGCCGGGAGGAGTATTGCTTCCCGTCGATTCCCTTCAGATCAAAAGGCGGCGCGACGTTTCCTGCTTTCAATGTGCCCATCGGCTTATTGCCTCCGTTTGCTCGCTATTCTACCAGAGCGTCGCCATCTCCAAGGATTCGTCAAGAAACGCCGCACGCGGTGAAGGAGGGTTTCGATTGAATTTTGGCGCGCGGGGTGATAGCGTGTGGCGAGCAGGCCCAAGTTCCCCTCGCAGGAAAGGGCCATGAACTATCCGGTTTGGGAGCCCCCCATGCTGGGGGGCGGGCTGATCATCGGCATAATCGCTATCCTACACGTCTTTGTCTCCCACTTCGCAGTGGGGGGAGGTCTGTTCCTTCCGCTCACCGAACGCAAGGCCTACCGCGAGAACAATGCCGCGCTCCTCGACTATGTGAAATCGCATACGAAGTTTTTCGTGCTGGTCACCCTGGTTTTCGGCGCGGTAAGCGGGGTGGGGATCTGGTGGGCGATCGGGTTAGTAAATCCGGAAGCCACGGCCACGCTGATTCATGTGTTTGTCTGGGGCTGGGCGATCGAGTGGGTATTCTTTATCGTGGAGATTGCCGCCGCCTTGATTTACTACTACGGCTGGGAGCGCCTCGACCCCAAGACCCATCTTACGGTGGGCTGGATCTATGGGGTCGCCGCCTGGATGAGCCTGTTCGTCATCAACGGCATCCTGGCATTCATGCTGACGCCGGGAACGTGGCTCGAGACGCCCACCTTCTGGCGAGCATTCTTCAATCCCAGCATGTTGCCTTCCTGCATTGTGCGCACGGCCGTGGCGGTGGCCTTGGCGGGGGTCTATGCCCTCGTCACTGCGGCGGCGGTTCGCGAAGCGGGTTTGCGCCTCGAGGTGACGCATTACGCCGCCAAGTGGGTGCTGGCCGGGACGGTTATCATTCCCCTGGCGGGCGCATGGTATATTGCGACGCTTCCCGCCATGGCGCGAGAAATCTCGATGGGGGCCGCGCCTCCCGTCACGATCTTCGCCGGGCTTTCGGTCTTCTTCTCCCTGCTGGTGGTGGTCTTCACCTATTTCGGTCCTTACCAGCATCCGCGCTACTTCAATACGACCTTTGCGTTTGTGATTGCGGTGCTCGCTCTTTCCACGACGGCGGTCACGGAATGGGTGCGGGAGGCCGTCCGCAAGCCTTACATCATCTACGACTACATGTATGCCAACACTCTCCGGGTGGGTGAAATGCGGAGTTTGCAGGAGCAAGGGATTTTGAAGGCGGCGAAGTTCGTTCGTCTCCGCGAAGTCGACCCGGAGAAACTCGTGGAGAGCGGGCGAGACGTCTTTCGAGTCCAGTGCGCGGCTTGCCATACCTTGGACGGTTATAACAGCATCCGTTTCGCCGTGAAGGGATGGCGGGCGGAGATGATTGACTACCAGCTCCGCCACCTGAATGAACTCAAGGGCTTTATGCCGCCGTTTGTGGGGACGGAGGCCGAGCGGCGCGCCTTGGGAGCATGGCTCTTCAGCTTGAATCCTTGGTTTGGCGCGCGTGAAATACCCCAGCCGGGCACGCAAGCCGTCCATCCGGCGACCCCACCAGGAGCACCTGAGCCATGAACCCTGTGATCCCCTCCCCGGTTCCTATTCCGCTGCCCGCGCCGCCATGGCTGATCCATCTACTCCAACTTCTGACATTCGTTTTTCACCTCCTTCTCATGAACCTGCTGGTCGGCGGCGCTGTTATTTTGACCTTGTCGTCCTACCTCGGCCGCACGGATGCCCGCCATCGCGAGCTGGCGCGGCGCGCGGCGGGTCCTCTGCCCTCCGTGGTCGCCTTTACGATTACGCTGGGGGTGGCGCCGCTGCTTTTCCTGCAGTTGGTTTACGGGCAGCTTTTCTACACGACCTCGGCGCTGATGGCGTGGTCATGGCTGGCCATCGTATTACTGCTGATGCTCGCCTACTATGGAATTTACTGGTTCCACATGCAGCAGGAGGAACTGGGCCCGCGCGGCGTCTGGGTGATGCTGGGGGTGACGGTGCTGCTTCTGCATGTCATGAAGACTTTCACCCAGAACCTGACCTTGGTCGAGCGGCCCCAGGCCTTCTACCCAACGTTTCTAGCTGGCCCGGTGGGAAATTACCTTGGCCCGCATGACGCGTTCACGTTCGCGCGCCTTACGCACTTCTTCGTGGCGGCGTTGGCCGTGGCCGGACTCGGCTTGGCAGTCCTTTCCCGCTCCTGGCGTCGCGATTCCCCGGAGATTGCCCTCTGGGCGCGGGACTACGGCCTGCGATGGTTCTTCGCCGGGACGGGCGTGCAGTTCGTCGTCGGTCTTTGGTTTCTGTTCAGCCAGCCCGAGCCCATCCGTCTCGCTCTGATGGGCTCGGACAAGCTCGCCACGTCTTTGCTCGTGATCGCCATCGCGCTGGCGGTGCTTTCCATGATGGTAGCCCGCAAGGGCCTCGCGGCGGCGGTGATGGGCATCTTCGGCACGATCGCGCTGATGGCCGTGATCCGGCATCTCGTACGTCTCGCCCACCTGCGTCCCTACTTTGATATTCACTCTTTGCCGGTCGAGGGCCAATGGGTCGTGTTTGTCATCTTCGCCGTGCTGCTCGTCGCCGGCTTAGGGACTGTCGGCTGGATGCTCTTTCATTTCTTTCGCCCAACGTCCGCTCACCGTGGTCCAGCATAGACTGTTTCCCCACTTTGGCCCCCATTTATGGGTGGAGGGAGAATTAAGTTTTCCAGGATTATTTCGCCCGCGGATGCAAAGGCCATCCTCGGCTACCACGCGGCTTACGGAGGTCCCACGCCTCCACCCATCGAGCATCAAGGCATTGATGGCGCGTTTGTGGGAAAAGCCTCGGTGGTTCACTACTGCTACGGGGGGAGATGGCTCCGACTGCAAGGCGCAGACTGAACTGTCCGGTTAATCTGGGTTGCCAATTCTTAGGGTCAGGGCATGTGTGTTGAGGAGGGTGCAATGAAGAGCTTGTATGCCGGCTTGTTGCTATTGGCTTCGGGTTTTGGTCCAGCCGTAGCCCTTCACGGCCAGCCGGTGCCGTCACGTTGGATGGATGAGCTAAACTGGATGGAATTTCGCGAAATTGTTCCGGCGAAGGTGAAGACGGTGCTGCTGACGACGGGGACGCTCGAACCACACGGAGTGATCAACAACGGCGCTGACAACCTGGCCCCGGTCAAGATCGCTGAGGCAATTGCGCCGGAGGTGAACGCCCTGATCGCGCCGCACATTCCGTGTGGGGTGACCGGTTCGATGGCGCGCTATCCCGGGGCGGCGCACATTCCGGCCGAGGTCTATGCACCATACGTACGCGCCGTGCTGGCGGGCCTGGTACGCAATGGCTTTAAGAACATAGTCGTCATCAATGGCCACGGCGGGCCGCAGATCGAGGTGCTCAACAAGCTTGCACAGGACGTCGCGCTGGAGCATGGTGTAAACACGTTGGTGGTCAACTGGTGGGCGGCGTGCTCCGATGTCACCCAGGAGGTTTTTGGCAACGCGGGCGGCCATGCCGGCGAAAACGAAACAGCGTTCGTGCAGGCCATCAATCCCAAACTGGTGAAGAAGGAGAGCTATTCCGACGCGATGGCCTCACCGAATCCCGGGCCGGGAACATGGTCGGCGACGCCTGCGCCCTCTTCGATCGGCCTTTACAAGAAGGGCGAAGGCCTGCCGCGCGATTTCGATCAGAAGAAAGCCGACGAGTATTTCCGCCGCGTCAACGGCTGCGTCGCGGCGCTCATCCGGGACACCCTTCGGCGCTGGCGCGAGGCGGCGTTGGACTGATCGGCGGCGGCCGAACGCCGCAATGGAATCTGTTTTACAAAAGACGTGCCGTGGCTTATATTCGGCCCTGGAGGGTAACGCTGAAGCCACCCGGCTTGCGTCGCAGCCAGAGCGGTGGGGTGCCCAGACCCGTGGAGGTGAAATGCAGAGGCTTCTCGTCACCGTCGGTGTGTTGGTGTCAACGGTTCTTCTCGTCGGTGGGCTCTCGGCGCAGGACTTCAAGCTCGAGTTGCAGCAGGTGAAGGTCCGGCAAAAGCAGGAGATGCAGGCGCTCAAGCTCAAGCACAAGTACGCCAAGGAGGCGTTGAAGGGTCAGGAGACTCCCAAATCGGTGCGTATCCAGATGCAGCACGAAATGGAGCGCGAAGAAAAGGCGCTTCGTCAGAAGCACAAGGACGAGCTGCAGAAGATGAAGGATCAGCAGCGCGTGCTGAATCAGATGCAGTCCGGCTAGGGCTCTGGGAGAGCCGGAAGAGGAGGACTTCTCTTTCAGCAGGGGTTCGTGACGCGCCGCTCCCCATGCTGTGCGGCAGGCGGGCCTGGGCCTCCGGCTCAGATGGGCGGTGCGCCAGCCAGAAAGCAGGCTTGCCTTGAGATTCCGACTCCGTTTTCTGACGCTGATCTTGCTGGCCAGCACTACAGTCTGGTCGCAGGGTCAACAGCCTCAGCCGAGACCGGAGGAGCAGAATCCGCAAGCCGAACAGCCGGCACCCGCGCCCCAGCCCCCACCCCCGCAGCAGCCGCAGAAACGGCCGACACTCGGCCCGGCCGCCGCGCCCAGCTTGCGCGGACCTAAGACCTCTACCACGCTGGATCATCGCCGGCTTGCGCGGGTGAGAAAGGTCTATATCGAGCGGATGGACAATGCGCTCGATGAAAAGATCACGGAACTTCTGGCCAAGACGCGGCGCTTTCGCGTCGTCGGGGACCGGAGGGAAGCGGACGCCGTCCTGCGCGGGACATGCTTGGACTTGCGCCGGCTCAAAGTGTTGCGCTCGGAGGTTTACCTGAACGATGTGAGCGGCGCGGCAATCTGGCAGGATAGCGTCCGCCGTCCCATCTATCCGCCCACGATTGCCGTTGCCGTTTCTGAAACAGCAAGTCTGATTGTTAGCCACTTGGACGACAGTTTGATCGAGGCTGAACGCCGCTGAGTTTGTGACATCCCGCCGGCTAAGTCGCCCCCTCATCCCCACCCAAGACATTAGGGTTGCGAACAAGCGTTGATGCTGATGACCCTGGGGTGCCGTTCCTGATGCCTTCCGCAGGTCCAACCTTTCGTACCGTTCTTCCCTCGTCTCTGCCGCGGCACGTCAATCCCTTGAACTCGCGCCATCCGGGTGCTATGGTGATGTGTTCGACCTTCGTCAGTTGATCTTGCCTGAGGGGGATCCCGTGCCCGAGAAAGTATCCACCGACCCATGGGGGGTGCGCGGAACACTCGAAACGGCGAGTGGGCGTGCGACGATCTATCGGCTCGACCGGCTGGAGAAGGCCGGTCTGGGGAAGATATCGCAGCTCCCTTTCTCCATCAAAGTCCTGCTTGAAGCCGTCCTGCGCAACGTTGACGGCTTTCTGGTGAAGCAAGAGGATGTCGCGGCGCTGGCTGCCTGGAACGCGAAATCGCCTGCGGCGCGCGAGGTCCCATTCAAGCCGGCACGTGTCATCTTGCAGGATTTCACGGGCGTCCCGGCGGTGGTCGACCTCGCCGCCATGCGCGCGGCGATGCAGCGGATGGGCGGAGATCCGGCGAAGATCAACCCGCTTGTGCCGGTGGACCTCGTCATCGACCACTCCGTGCAGGTGGACTTCTTCGGCACGCCGGAAGCTCTGGCGCGTAACGCCGAGGTCGAATTCGAGCGCAACCGCGAGCGTTACGAGTTTCTCCGCTGGGGTCAGCAGGCCTTCCGCAATTTCCGCGTCGTGCCCCCCGCCACCGGAATTGTGCATCAGGTGAATCTGGAATTTCTGGCGAAAGTGGTTCTCGCTCGCGAAGAAAACGGCGAGACAGTTTTGATGCCGGACACAGTGGTCGGCACGGATTCCCATACCACGATGATCAACGGCCTGGGCGTGCTCGGCTGGGGCGTGGGAGGGATAGAAGCCGAGGCGGCGATGCTCGGGCAGCCGAATTACTTTCTCACCCCGCAGGTGATCGGCTTCAAGCTCAAGGGCAAGTTGAGCGAGGGCGTGACGGCGACCGATCTCGTCCTGACCGTCACCGAGATGCTGCGTAAGAAGGGCGTCGTGGACAAGTTCGTGGAATTTTACGGTGACGGGCTCTCCCAGATGCCGCTCGCTGACCGCGCCACTGTCGCCAACATGGCGCCCGAATACGGCGCGACGATGGGCTTCTTCCCGGTGGACGACGAGACGCTCCGCTACTTGCGCCAGACGGGCCGCAGCGAGGAAGAAGTGGACCGCGTCGAGCGTTACGCAAAAGAACAGGGAATCTTCCGCAGCGACCAGACACCGGACCCCGCATTCACCGACACGCTGGAGCTCGACCTGGCCACCGTCGAGCCGAGTTTGGCCGGGCCGAAGCGTCCCCAGGATCGCGTCCGGCTGAAGGAGATGAAAAGCTCCTACCGCCAAGCGCTCACGGCGCCCGTGAAGGAACGCGGCTTCGGGCTCGGGCCGGACGAGCTGGCGCGCACGGCAACGCTCCGTTTCAACGGCACGCAAGCTACCGTGGGGCACGGCGCGGTCGTGATTGCGGCGATCACCTCCTGCACGAACACCTCGAACCCCTCCGTCATGCTGGCTGCCGGCTTGCTGGCCAAGAAGGCGCGCGAGCGTGGGCTCCAAACGCAGCCCTACGTCAAGACGAGTCTCGCACCGGGCTCCAAGGTCGTCACGAAATATCTGGAGGCTACCGGCTTGCTCGACGACCTTGCCGCCCTCCGGTTCAACCTGGTGGGTTATGGATGCACAACCTGCATCGGGAATAGCGGGCCGCTGCCGGAAAACGTCGCTCAGGCGGTCAACGAAGGAAACCTCGTGGTGGCGGCGGTGCTTTCAGGGAATCGCAACTTTGAAGGGCGCGTACACCCACTCGTGCGTGCCAACTATCTTGCCTCACCCCCCCTGGTGGTGGCCTACGCCCTGGCCGGGACAGTGGATCTCGACCTCACAACCCAACCCCTCGGCGTAGATGCGCAGGGCCGGCCCGTTTATTTGCGGGATATCTGGCCATCCCAGAGTGAGATTGCTGAGAGCATGAACCAGGCCGTGCGCCCGGAGATGTTCCGCACGTCGTACGGACACGTCTGGGACGGGAATCCCCAGTGGAATGCCATTCCGGTTTCCGGCGGAACACTCTACGACTGGCAGGCGGACTCGACCTACATTCAGGAGCCGCCCTTCTTTACCGAGCTGGCGCCAGAGCCGCCTGGAATCCGCGACGTTCGCGGGGCGCGCGTGCTGGCGCTGCTCGGGGATTCGATTACAACCGACCACATTTCACCCGCGGGTGACATCCCCGAGAAAAGTCCGGCGGGCCGGTTCTTGATCGAACGCGGAATCAGCAAGAAGGACTTCAATTCCTACGGCGCGCGGCGCGGCAACGACCGCGTCATGGTGCGCGGCACATTTGCCAACACCCGGCTGAAGAACCTGCTCTTGCCGGGGGTCGAGGGTGGCTTCACCCTCCACTTTCCGGATGGAGAAAAAATGTCCATTTACGACGCCGCCGTCCGGTATCGCGCCGAAGGCGTTCCGCTGCTCATTATTGCCGGGAAGGAATACGGCTCTGGTTCCTCGCGCGACTGGGCGGCGAAGGGAACGCTGCTACTCGGTGTTCGGGCAGTGCTTGCTGAAAGTTATGAACGGATCCACCGCGCGAACCTGGTTGGCATGGGCGTGCTGCCGCTCCAATTCTCTGAAGGTGAGAGCGCGGCTTCACTCGGCCTGAACGGACAAGAAGTGTTCGACATCACCGGGCTCAGTGACCGAATCGAGCCGCGATCTGAGGTCAACTTGACCGCGCTCGCGCCAGACGGCACGCGGAAGTGCTTCAAGGCCATCGCCCGGCTAGATTCGCACGTGGACGTGGACTATTACCGGAATGGCGGAATCTTGCCGACTGTTCTGCGAGGCCTTCTCCAGGGTGCCTAAGGACTTTCTGCCCGTTTCCGGGACAGGCCAGGTTCCAGCTAATTTGACTGATCCTCGCAGCTTGTTTCAAGGGGTGAGAGGTGGCCCGCCGGACGGGATACTATGGCTTGGCGACCGAATTGCCCCATGCGAGGCGAAACCAACAGACGGGAGGGTTTTTTGACCCATGTTGTCATTTAACGGCGTACCTGTTCCCCCAGAGGGGAAAGCAATCGATTATGTGGACGGGAAATTTGTCGTACCAGATACTCCCCTCATTCCGTTCATCGAGGGCGACGGCACCGGTAGAGACATATGGAAAGCGTCCGTGCGAGTCTTCGACGCCGCCGTTGAAAAGGTCTTCAAGGGAAAGAAACGAGTTGTCTGGTACGAGGTCTTTGCGGGAGAAAAGGCCTACAAGCAGTTCAAGGAGTGGTTGCCGCAAGGCACGCTCGACGCCATCCAACATTTCCGAATCGCCATCAAAGGCCCACTGACGACTCCGGTGGGCGGTGGCATCCGCAGCTTGAACGTGGCGATCCGCCAGCTCCTGAATTTGTACGCCTGCTGGCGGCCGGTCAAGTACATCCCGGGCGTTCCTTCGCCGGTCCGACATCCCGAACGCATGAACATCGTCATCTTCCGCGAGAACACCGAAGACGTTTACGCCGGCATGGAATGGCAGGAGGGGACGCCGCAGGCCAAACGCGTCATCGAGTTCATCAACGCGCTGCTGCGGGAAGACGGCGTCAAGAAACAGATCCGCCCCGACGCCGGTGTGGGAATCAAACCGATTTCGATTACCGCGACACGGCAACTGGTGCGGCGGGCCATTCGCTATGCCCTCGACCACGGGCGAAAAACGGTGACTCTGGTCCACAAGGGCAACATCATGAAGTTCACCGAGGGGGCCTTCCGTGATTGGGCCTATGCGCTCGCCAGGGAAGAGTTCCGCGACCAGATCGTCACCGAGCGCGAGAGCTGGGCGATCGACAACAAGGACAAGAACCCAGACCTTTCCATCGAAGCCAACGCCGCGATGGTTGAGCCCGGACTGGAGATGGCGACGGAAGAGTTCCGGCAGTCGGTGTATAAAGAAGTTAAAGGCATCCTCGACTCCATCTACGCCACGCACGGAAACGGCAAGTGGAAGCAGAAGATCATGGTGAACGACCGCATCGCCGATTCGATGCTGCAACAGATCCTGACGCGTGCCGACGAGTACGAAGTCGTCTGCACGCCGAACCTCAACGGCGATTATCTTTCCGACGCCTGCGCCGCGCAGATTGGCGGCCTGGGAGTGGCGCCCGGCGGGAATATCGGCGACGGCTACGGCGTTTTCGAGGCCACCCACGGCACGGCGCCCAAGTATGCCGACAAGGACGTCATCAACCCCGGCGCGGTCATTCGCTCCGGCGCGCTGATGTTTGAATTCATCGGCTGGCAGGAAGTCGCCGACGTGATCGAGAACGCGCTCGCCGCCACCATCGCCCAGCGCCGCGTCACGTACGACCTCGAGCGGCTGATGAAGATGGAAGGTATCAAGGATGTGCAGAAGGTCGGCACGAGTGCGTTCGGCAACGCCGTCATCGAGAACATGGACAAGGTGCTGACCGCCGCAGCGTAAGCAAGCAGCGACAAGTGACGAGTGGAGAGTGACGAGCAACGGCCGAAACCGCAGAGGTGCAGAGCTGCGACTCTGAAATGATGTTCTCCGCCCCTTCTGCATCTCTGTGGCGAAAAAACGGCGATCTGGAGGAGAAAAGCGCATGCGGAAAAAAATCGCGGTAGTAGGTTCGGGCAACGTGGGCGCCACGCTGGCCCACCGGCTGGCGGACCGGCGGTTAGGGGACGTGGTTCTCATCGATATTCTTGAGGGTATCCCGCAGGGCAAGGGGCTGGACCTGCTCGAGTCCGGCCCCATCGAGGGTTACGACGTCAATGTCAAGGGCACCAACGACTACGCCGACACGGCGAACTCCGATGTGGTCGTCATCACCGCGGGCTTGCCACGCAAGCCGGGAATGAGTCGCGACGATCTGCTTAAAGCGAACTTCGACGTGGTCAAGTCAACAACCGAGCAGGCGGCGAAATACTCGCCCAACTCGATTCTGATCGTGGTGACGAACCCGCTCGACGCCATGGCGCAGACCGCCTTCCGGGTCAGCGGCTTTCCGAGGAATCGCGTAATGGGTATGGCGGGGATCCTCGATACAGCCCGCTACCGGACGTTTATCGCCGAGGCCCTGAAGGTTTCGGTGCTGGACATTCAAGGCCTGGTGCTGGGCGGGCACGGCGACACCATGGTGCCCGTGCCGAGCTACACCACCGTCGCAGGCATTCCCATCTCGCAGTTGATGCCCAAGGAGCAACTCGACAAGATCATCGACCGCACCCGCAAGGGAGGGGGGGAAATCGTCAACCTGCTCAAGACCGGCAGCGCCTATTATGCGCCCTCGGCAGCAGTCGCGGAAATGGTTGATGCCATTTTCAACGACCGTAAACGCATCTTGCCGTGTGCGGTCTACCTGGAAGGGGAATACGGCATCAATGGCCTCTTTGTGGGCGTGCCGGTCAAGCTCGGCGCGGGCGGCGTTGAGCAAATCATCGAGATTCAATTGACCGACGAAGAAAAGGCTGCCCTTCAACGATCCGCCGCCGCGGTCAAGGAACTCGTCGATATCATCGGCGTGTAGTGCCGGCGCTTCGCTTGTCGGGGCAGAGCAGGCTATGGCCCCCTCCCGTGGGGGCGGCGCGCGCCCTCGAAGATTGAAGCAAGCCTGCAGTCACGGAAGGCAGGCAAGGAAAGCAGCCTGGACGCGGCGCGCGGCCTCAACCATTTCCCGCCCGTCTTTGTCCCCGGGATCATACAAGTCGCTCGGGTAGCGTACGGCGCCCGCATAGAAAGCCAATTTCTGGCAATCTTGCTGGCCCTGGGCGAGAGGCGATTAGTCTCCGTGCAAGCAGTCGATGACGCTACCAACTCATGCGTCCGACCGGGTATGCGGCCATGATTGACACGGACGCAATCCGAAAACGGAGCTGATCTGAACGGGGCGGTCGGGCGGGCGCGCGTCTGTCGCCATTTCGATAAACAGATCGAGATCGCTCTCCCCGGTAGCCTCCCCGCGTGCATGGCGGCCGAAAAGGACAGTCCGCCTGGGGTTGAAGTTCTCGACGATGGTGCGACCGATGTGTTCGACCCGTGTCGTACCGGCCATGATCCTGACACAATGACCCTGCCAGTCGAGCGCAATCGGTTTTCGTCTATCTGTCGTAAGGGCGCAAAGTGCTGCGCGTCCCTGCCCAGTGACGTCGTGCCCACGCAAGCGGGAATCCTCGACTATTTCACTTCCAAAATCTTCACCGTCTTCATCACCACGGGCGTGCTGGGCCGATCGTTGCGGTCGCGCGGCACATTCGAGATTTTCTCGACCACGTCGTAGCCTCTTACCACTTCGCCGAAGATCGTGTGGTGGTTGGTGAGCCAATCGGTCGGGGCGACGGTAATAAAGAACTGGCTGCCGTTGGTATTCGGGCCGGCATTAGCCATGGCCAGTTTGCCGGGTTTATCGAATTTCAGATCCTTCGAAAACTCGTCCGCGAACTTGTAGCCCGCATCGCCCGTGCCAGTGCCGAGAGGGCATCCGCCCTGGATCATGAATTTGGGAATGACGCGATGGAAGATCAGGCCATCATAAAAAGGCCGCCTGATGTTCTTGCGCGTTTTCGGATCGCGAAACTCCCTGGTGCCCTGGGCGAGTCCCGTAAAATTCTCCACGGTCTTCGGAGCTTTGTCAGGAAAGAGGCGGCACGTGATCTCGCCCAGCGTAGTTTCGAATACGGCATAAACTCCGGGCTTCAATTCGCTCATTGCGTCTCCTTGGGTGCAGAAGTGGGGTTGGCTGTCACGGGCTTGGGATTGGAGCCCTTCGGCGGTAGAACGACGGCGGTCTTGATGCTGTCGAGCTGCGGGAAATTCTTATCGAGGTAGGCCTTACCCTCGTTGGTAATGCGGCCCTGCTCGCGCCCGCGTCCGCGCGGCGCGACTTCGCCGTAGCCACTGTAGAGCTGGTCCACGACCTCCATCCCTTCCACGACTTTGCCGAAGGGGGCAAAGCCCATGTCGTCGAGCCCGGTATTGTCAGCCAGGTTGATGAAGACCTGCGTCGTGCGGGTGTTGGGTCCGGCGGTGGCAAAGGTGAGATAGCCGCGAAGATTACTTTCCTTGACGGGATCGTCGGGGATTCGCGCGCCTGCCCACACGCGCGAGATTTCCGGGCGCGCGGAGATCCCGAACTGCGCCACAAAACCGGACAGCACGCGGAAGAAGGCCGCATCGGTGTAGTACCCGTTCTTGACCAGATTGTAGAAACGGTCGGCGCCGCGCGGTGCCCAGGCGCGAGTCACCTCGACCACGAAGTCGCCCTTGGTGGTGGCGAACTTGACTCGGAAGACCTCCGGCGCCCTGGCCTTGAGGGAGGCAGGATTGAGCAGCGACGGCCGCGGCGCGGCGGTTTCTGCGGCTGCCGCGCCGCGGGGTCGAGCGGTCGGCTTCTGGGCCGCAGTTTGCGCCATCAGAGAACTAGCGCATGTCAGCAAGGCGATGAGGGTGGTCAGTTTTCTCTTCATGATAGTCTTCACCTCGAGCTCTGCATTTGGCGGGAGACTCGTTCCACTTGTCGCATGACGCGCAACAAGTTACCGCCCAGGATCTTGATGAGGTCATCCTCGCTATAGCCGCGGCGGGCGAGCTCGACGACCAGATTGGGGAGCTTGGAGACATCTTCCATCCCGCGGGGGGTGGAATCGACGCCATCGAAATCGGAGCCTAGGCCGACGTGGTCCACCCCCGCGACCTTGACGGCGTGATCGATGTGGTCGGCGATACGCTCAAAGCTCGGCGTGGGAAGCTGCGATTCATACTGCATGCGGATTTGGGTTGACGCCCAATAGCTTAGTCGCTTCCCCAACCTGGCGGCGCGCCGCCGCGCCGCCTCGACCGCGGCGCCCTGGGCCTTCGCGACCTTCTTCTGCGCCTCCCGGTAGTTCTGGTCAATGAACGCCGAGTAGAAGTTGATCTGGATTACGCCCTCGTTCCTGGCCAGGGCGCGGAGCATTTCGTCGGTGATATTTCGCGACGCGTTGCACAAAGCTCGACAAGAGGAATGCGAGGCGATGACGGGCGCCTGCGAGGCCGCCAGCGCAGCGTAGAAGGTCTGGTCCGAGACGTGCGAAACATCCACCATCATGCCGAGGCGATTCATCCGTTCGACGACCCGGCGGCCAAAATTCGTCAGACCCCTCGCCTGCGGCTTGTCGCTGGAGGAATCCGCCCAGGAGGTGTTGGCCGAATGGGTCAGCGTCATATAGCGCACACCCAGCCGGTGGTAACTGTTGAGCACGCGGAGATCGTCCCGGATCATATGCCCGCCCTCCAGGCCCAGCAGGACGGCGATCTTTCCTTGCTGGTGAGCGCGTACAATATCGTCCGCGGTCGTGGCGAGTTCGAGTACGTCCGAGTGGCGCGCCACTTGCTCGTCAACCACATCGATCAGGTCGAGCGCACGTTGAAGGATTGTAGCCTGCGGCCATTTCACGTCAGTCCATATGGAAAAGAACACAGCTCCCAGACGCCCCTGACGCATCTTGGGAATGCTGATCATGTAAGGGCTTGCGGGGTCGCCAAGGTCGTAGTTTTCATCGAGCATCATCTGTGGAGTGTCCGCGTGCGTGTCGATGACGATGGCGCGCGCCAGTACGCCCCGCGCCACCGCTTCCGCTTCGCTACGGGATCGCTCGGCACTGAGGAGGGAAAACTGGACGGAAAGGATGAAGGCAACTGAGCCCAGAAGCCGGCGAAACCTGAACATCGAGAATCGCCCTTGGTGCGGCAAGTCGTGCCATTATCCGAAGCCCGTGCGCAGTTTGTCAAACCAATTCTCCCCCCGGTAGCGAGTTGGTGTGCCGTAGCGCCGGCTCTTAGCTCGGCTCAGGCCCAGGAAGCCGACCTGAAGGCGAGCGCTAGCGGAGACCGAAACACTGCCTCCCGTCGGGTCCAATTGTGTGACCACGGGCGTTTCTGTATAATTCATCTTGTTCGGGGAATCTTGCGGAGGGAGCCAGGATGCCAGAATTCGACCTCAGTCTGACGGTGGCGAAGCACGTGGAGGAGATGCGCAAGGTGGGCGGCTACCCGAGCGACGATGCCCTCACGAAACTGGCATCCCAAGTCGGCTACGCGTTTGGGGCGAGGAAAGACGAGGTAGCGGTACTTCGGCTCTCCCCGGATGGCCGCATGCTCCGCTTCCTGTACCCGATCCGACTGCAGAAGGTCGGCGAAATCCCCCTCACCTCCGCCCACTCCCTGGCCGCCAAGACGATTCGCGAGAGGAAAGGCGAGATCGTCAACAACTTCTCGGTGTACAAACATCCTACGGTTTTTGAAGCCGTGGACCTGTCCCCCGAAGAGAAGGCTAGCCCCATCCAGAAGATCATGAGCGTCCCGATGATCACGGAAGGGAAGGTGGTGGGCGTGATCCAGGTGAGCCGTAAAGGACGGGGCGGCGAGCAAATCGGTCCCGACTTCACCCCGAAGGATGTGATGGAACTCACCGCCGTAGGAAGCATCCTGGGGAAGTTCACGGCCACCCTGCCCTTTGTGCCGCCCACACCTCCCAAGCCCGGCGCGGGGGGACATCCGCCCAAAGCCTGATATCCTCGGCATCTCAGCAGATCCGCGAGTTCGATTCTCCGGCAACCCGCCGCCCATCGGCTGCATCTTAGGACGCATCGGGTAGGGTCGGACTTCCAGGGCAACTAAGGACAAACGAAATATTGAGCGTTCTCCGCTAGCGGGCTGCTCTGTGCCAGCCTGCGGCCGAGTTCCTTCGTGTCGGGTCAAATACACGGGCCGAACCAGGGGCGCAATGCGCCCAGAAAGGGGTTGACCATGACCAAGTCCATTTACTTGACCCTGACGATGGCGGTTCTCCTCGCCATTCCCGCTCGCGCCCAATACGGCGGAGGGGGCGGCACCGGGGGGACCGGCACCTCGACCACGTCGACCAGCGGCGGTTACGGTGGGGGAGGCAAGACAGCGGCTTTAGTTGCAGCCTACGCCGCGGCGGGAGGCATAGTCTATGCCATTCTCCTGACGCGCCCGAAGACCATTTCCGGCTGTCTCACCCAGACCTCTCAGGGGCTCCAGATCATCAGCGACAAGGACAAGAAGGTCTATGCGCTCGAGTCCTCCGGGATTCCACTGCAAGCGGGTACGCGAGTCGAGCTCCGTGGCAAGAAGTCGAGCTACGGCGCGGCACGGACATTCAAGGTGAAGAAGCTCGTGAAGGAGAAAGGACCCTGCACGGCCGCGGCGGGCGCGCCGTGAGCCCGACACGGTAGAGACGCCTCCGCGAGGCGTCTCTACGCCGGCTAATCGTAGTACTCGATGCCTAGGTGCGTGATGAGCTCCTCACCACGCAGATGGCGGAGTGTGTTCTTGAGCTTCATCAGTTGGATGAACAAGTCGTGCTCAGGATAGAGATTGGGGGCGCACATGGGGCTTTTGAAATAGAACGACAGCCATTCCTGGATTCCCCGCCGCGCCATCTCCGGGCAGCGCTGCGCCAAGTCGAGGAACAACACCAGGTCAAGCACCAGGGGCGCGGCCAGGATCGAGTCCCGGCAGAGAAAGTCAATCTTGATCTGCATGGGATAGCCGAGCCAGCCGAAGATGTCCAGGTTATCCCAGCCTTCCTTGTTGTCGCCGCGCGGCGGGTAGTAGTTGATCCGCACCTTGTGGCAAAAGCCCTTGTAGAGTTCGGGATAGAGGTCCGGCTGCAAAATGTACTCGAGCACGGAAAGTTTGCTTTCCTCCTTGGTTCGGAACGAGCCGGGGTCGTCGAGGACCTCGCCGTCGCGATTGCCCAGGATGTTAGTGGAGAACCAACCGTGGAGTCCGATCAGCCGCGCTTTCAAGCCCGGCGCAATGATGGTCTTGAGCAAGGTCTGCCCGGTCTTGAAATCTTTTCCGCAGATCGGGACACGGTTTTTCACGGCCAGCGCCTGCAAGGCGGGGATGTCCACCGTCAGGTTGGGCGCCCCGTTGGCGAAGGGTATCCCAAGCCTCAGCGCAGCGTAAGCGTAAACCATGCTGGGCGCGATTTCCTTGCTGTTGGTCCGCAGGCCCTTTTGGAAAGCCGCCAGCGTTTGATGGACGGCGCCGGGCTTCAGAAACGTTTCGGTGGAGCCGCACCAGATCATGACACTCCGCGTGACTGCGTTGGCCTTCTGAAAGTTGCGGATGTCGTCCATGACCTGTTCGGCGAGGTCCATCTTGTTTTTTCCCTTTTTTACATGGTTGCCCCGCAATCTCTTGACGAATCGCTGTTCGAAGACTGCCGGCATGGGGCGGATGCCCACGAGGAAATCCTTCACCTGATCCAGCAGTGTTCGCTCGAGCACGCCCGCTTTGAGAGCTGCTTCGTAAGAATTGTCTTTGAAAAGGTCCCATCCGCCAAAAACCAAATCCTCCAGTTCGGCCAGCGGTACAAAGTCCTTGATAGCGGGGGTCCGATTCTCGGTGCGCTTCC
>Ga0073934_10004793_pt1 | contig 21853 bp, 21 predicted proteins | sample LarsenN4metaG_FD_76834 | JGI IMG/M metagenome (GOLD analysis project Ga0073934, IMG submission 76834) | Hot spring sediment bacterial and archeal communities from British Columbia, Canada, to study Microbial Dark Matter (Phase II) - Larsen... ...
CCGCGAACGTCCGGCGTCAGTTGCGCTCGCGCGAGAGCGGCCGCACCGAAGCTTGCGCCGGCAAGCGCTGCGGCCGCCGTCGTGTTCGACATCGCCCATTTCGGGAGCAGCTTTCGTGCGCCCCGAAATGGCCCGCCCAAACTCCTGGGGCGCGGATGTGAGTCGTCGGAACTAATCACGTCCTCGTGAGCCAGCATCCCGCGATGGGATAGATACCAACAGTCCGCCCCCACGGACACCGCAACGTGGTCCCAAGAGAACACGCTGCGCGTAACGGCGAAGGTTGCGTCACTTGTTGCTAAAAATCAACACAAATGTTGCTGGAAAGCCGCAGGATGGTTAAGCGGCATCCGCAAGCGTGAAATCCTCCCATCCTGACAAGTGGAGGAGCAGATCTTTGACGCGCTCGACGCAGGGCGTCTCGCAGATTGCCGTTCTCAGACGCTTTCGTGCCTCGTCTTCCAGCGCGACCGGCGCCTGATCTATGAAGGCGGCGAGGTGCTTGCGCGCAACCCTGACGCCAAGCGGTTCGCCGTAATGGCGAATTATGTCGCGGTGCAGGCGGATCATCGCGCCGCATTGGTTCAGGAGGTCCGGCTCGTTGATCGTTCCGCCCTTGCGCCTCAGCGCGTCGGCGATGGCGCCGCCGAGCCACGGTCGGCCGATCGCCGCCCGTCCGATCATCACGCCGTCGGCGCCGGACTGCGCGAGCGCGGCCCGCGCATCCTCAAGCGACCCGATGTCGCCATTCACGAGGACCGGAATCGAGACCGCTTCTTTGGTCGCCCGCACCGCCGCCCAGTCGGCGTCGCCCTTGTAGAATTGATTGCGCGTGCGCCCGTGAATGGTCACGAGAGCAACGCCGAGGTCTTGCGCCGCCCTGGCGAGGTCCGGCGCGTTGAGACTATCGCGATCCCAGCCAAGACGCATTTTCAGCGTTACCGGCCTTGTTGTCGCCTTGACGGTCGCCTCGATCAGGCGAAGCGCCCGCTCCGGCTCGCGCATCAACGCCGATCCGCAAGCCTTGCCGGTCACCTGGCGCGATGGGCAGCCCATATTGATGTCAATAATGTCGGCGCCGGCCGCTTCGGCGATTTTCGCGCCCTCGGCCATCCAATGGGCCTCGCGGCCGGCGAGCTGAATGACGAAGGGCCGAACGTTTGGGTCGCCTTCCGCCCGCCGAATGACATCTGGCCGCGCGCGGACGAGTTCGGCGCTTGCGACCATCTCTGAAACAACGAGCCCGGCCCCGCCCGCCGCGGCCGCGCGCCGGAACGGCAGGTCCGATACGCCCGACATCGGCGCGATGGCGACGTTGTTTGCGAGCGCTATGGGGCCAATTTCGATCACAGGGCTTTCGCTAGCGATTGTTCCGGGCCATGAAAAGCCGCCATGCGCGGCAAGGACCCGACCATCGCCATTATTGTCGCCGCCGGACGGGGCGTCAGGGCCGGATCCGGCGGTCCGAAGCAGTACCGGCCGCTGGCGGGCGAGACGGTGCTTGCCCGGTCGGCGCGCGCCTTTCTTGACCATCCCGCGGTCGACGCGGTGCGGGTCATTATTCACGCTGACGATCACGACCTTTATGCGGAGGCGATGGGAGCGTTGCGGCGCCATCGCAAGCTCCTTCCGCCGGCGACAGGCGGCAAGGAACGCCAGGACTCGGTTCGGCTGGGACTTCAGAGCCTTGAGCCCGAGCACCCGTCGATCGTCCTCATTCATGACGCCGCCCGACCCTTCATCGACGCCGGAACGATTTCGCGCGTCATCGATGCGGCCCAAAGGACGGGCGGCGCGATCGCCGCACTGCCGGTTTTCGACACCTTGAAAAAATCGGACGGCGCGCATGAGCCTCTCATTTCAAACACGATTGCGCGCCAGGATTTGTGGCGGGCGCAAACGCCGCAAGGATTCCGGTTCGAGGCGATCCTCGCCGCGCACCGCGCCGCGGCCGGCGACGCGCTGACCGACGACGCCGCTGTCGCCGAACGCGCCGGGCTCAAAGTGAGCCTCGTTCCGGGCTCGCCGGACAATATGAAAATCACCCAGGCCGAGGACTTCGGCATGGCGGAAATCCTCCTCGGCAGGAAAGCGATGGCGCACGAATTTCGGTCCGGACACGGATTTGACGTTCACCAGTTTGAAGACGGGAACGCCGTCATCCTCTGCGGCGTCGAAGTGCCGCACGGCAAGAAGCTGAAGGGTCATTCGGACGCCGACGCGGGCATGCATGCGCTCACCGACGCCATTCTCGGCGCCGTCGGCGCGGGCGATATCGGCGATCATTTTCCGCCGTCGGACATGAAATGGCGGGGCGCGCCATCGCGCATTTTCCTTGAGAAAGCCCGCGATCTTGTCGCTGAAAAGGGCGGCGCAATCGCGCATTGCGACGTGACCTTGATCTGCGAAGCGCCAAAGATCGGGCCGCACCGCGCCGCCATGCGCGCAGCGCTTGCCGAAATCCTGCGGATTTCCATTGACCGCGTGTCCGTGAAAGCGACGACGACGGAGCAACTTGGATTCGCCGGGCGGCGCGAGGGAATCGCCGCTCTTGCGACCGCAACCGTCAAGCTTCCGGCGTGCGACCAATGAAGGAGCTTGTGCGCGCCAACGACCTCGCGCTGATTTCCTTCATCGAGGCGCTGCTGACAGAGGCCGGCGTCCGCTATTTCGTAGCGGATGCGCATGCGAGCGCCGTTGACGGATCAATCAGCGCCCTGCCCCGACGCATCCTCGTCGACGCCGAACAGGAGACCGAAGCGCGACGGCTCCTCGCCGACGCCGGTCTCGGCGGCGAATTGAGGCTCGCCCGACCATGACCGAGCCGCATCCCATCCTCGACCTCGCCCGGCGCATCGTCGACAAAGCCGGCGCTGACGGAATGATGATCGCGACGGCGGAATCTTGCACCGGCGGCATGGTCTCGGGCGCAATCACCGATGTGCCCGGCGCATCCGCCGTTTTCGAACGCGGGTTCGTGACCTATTCGAATGAAGCAAAATCCGACCTCTTGGGCGTCGCGCCGGACCTCATCCGTCGCTTCGGCGCAGTAAGCCGCGAAGTCGCCGTCGCGATGGCGGCGGGCGCGCTGTCGAATTCAAGAGCCGACGTCGCGGTCTCCGTCACTGGCATCGCAGGCCCGACGGGCGGCTCGACGGCGAAGCCGGTCGGTCTTGTCTGGTTCGCGCTTGCGGCGCGCTCCGAAGGCGTTCGCGTCGAGCAGCGCGTCTTTTCAGCCGGCGATCGCGCCTTTGTGCGCCAGAAGGCGACGCAAACGGCGCTGCGACTGCTCCTCAGCGGTCTTTGACGGCGCGTCAGCCGTAAACCGCTTTCGCCCGCTCGATGAAGGCATCCGACATCTTGAGGAAAATTCGCTCAAACGCGCTTTGCGCCGCCGCCTGAAGCACGCGGCTCGCGAATTGGAAGTCGATAAAGAAATCGACCCGCGAACCGCCCGTCGGGAGATCTTCAAACGCCCACTCGTTCTTCAGCGATCGAAACGGCCCTTCGACATAGTCGGCGTCGATGCGCCGCGCCACGGGGTCGAATTTGACGCGGCTGCGAAATTTTTCGCGGAAGACGCCGTAAGCGACGATCATGTCGGCGGTGGCGAATTCCGTCGCATCCTCGCCCTTCCGCTCGACAATCCTAAGAGCGACGCACCACGGAAGAAATTCCGGATAGCGCTCGATCTCCGCCACCAGAGCGTACATCTGATCGGCGGAATACGGAACTTCGGCGCGCGTGCGTTTCGAGGTCACGCCGCTTCAGCGCTCTTTGCGCCGCGCCCGTAGCCGCCGTAAAGGTCGAGCATGCGCTCGCGCCATTGCGCGACCGGCTCCGGCGTCTTGTAGAAATCCGAAGTCGTCACCGCTCGCTGCCACATGAACGGCCCTATCACGAGGTAATCGCAAAGATTGGGCGCGGCCCCGCCGAGATAGCGATGGTGCGTCAGCGGGGCGGCGAGAACGGCAAGCGCCGACTCGACATTCTCCGGCCGGCAGCTCGCCGCGAGCTCTTCGAGCGTCACGCCGAAACGGGATTCGCGCGTGGCGCGAAAATACGGCTTGTCGGCGTCCGCCGCCGCGGCGTGCACGCGAATGGTGAGATATGGCCGCAACGCGGGGTAAACGCTGGCGGCGAGCCACGCGGCGTAAAAATCGGCCGCGGCGCGTTCCGATTTCGTCGCGACAAGCGGATTCTGCGGGTATTTGCGGTCGAGCCATAAAGCGATCGCGGCGCTGTCCTTCACCATCTCGTCATTGTCGACCAGCACGGGAACGAGCCCGTATTTCGGGTCCGGATATTTCGACTTGTCGGCGAATGGAACCGTCTTCGTCTCGAATTGCAGGCCCTTGTGCAGCAGCGCGAATTTCACCGTCCAGCAATAGGGGCTCGGGCGCACCGCTTCGTCCGCCAGCGCGAGATCAAAAAGAATTCGCGACATCGTCAGCCTCGCGCCGCTCTTGCGGCTTTAAGGCGCGCGAAATCCTCGCCCGCGTGGTGCGAAGAGCGCGTCAGCGGCGAAGACGCGACCACGAGGAAGCCCTTCGCGCGCGCGATCGTCTCATAGGAAGCGAACTCATCCGGCGTCACAAAGCGGTCGACAGGCGCGTGCTTGCGAGTCGGCTGGAGATATTGGCCGATGGTGATGAAATCGACGCCCGCCGAACGCATGTCGTCCATCACCTGCATGACTTCCTCGCGCGTTTCGCCGAGGCCGACCATGACGCCGGACTTCGTGAACATGGAAGGATCCCGGTCTTTCGCTTTCTCAAGGAGCCTTAGCGAGTGGAAATAGCGCGACCCGGGACGGATTGAGAGGTATAGCCTCGGCACGGTTTCGAGATTGTGGTTGAAGACGTCGGGCCTTGAGTCGATCACAATCTCAGCCGCGCCGTCCTTGCGCAGAAAGTCGGGCGTCAGAATTTCAATCGTCGTCTCGGGCGTTTTCGCCCGAACGGCGCGGACGACGGCCGCAAAATGCGCCGCCCCACCGTCGACGAGATCATCGCGATCAACCGAAGTTATGACGACATGGCTGAGCCCCATTTCCGCAACGGCGCTCGCGACGTTTTCCGGCTCATTGGGATCAAGCGCGCCAGGGAGTCCGGTTTTCACGTTGCAGAACGCGCACGCCCTCGTGCATGTGTCGCCCATGATCATCATGGTGGCGTGCTTCTTCGACCAGCATTCGCCGATGTTCGGACAGGCGGCCTCCTCGCAGACCGTATGGAGATTCTTTGAACGGACGATATCGCGCGTCGCGGCGTATCCGGCGCCCGTCGGCGCCTTGACGCGAATCCAGTCCGGCTTGCGGAGCAGCGGCGTTTCCGGCCGGTTCCGCTTTTCAGGGTGCCGCGCTTTCGCGCCATCGATAAGGATCGTCATGCGCCCTGGCATTTAGCAGCGCCACGGCGCGATAAAAAGGCCTGACGAAAAGGCCCCGCGCGCCCTTTCAACGGGTTGCAGTCGACAAGAGGCTGGGCCGCCAATGAACCGCTTCGCGGGGAGAAACCGGCAACCTTCGCGGCCGGAGCTGTCGCCTCGCGGAAGGCGGGTCGCGACGGGCTCGCCCGTCCTCCTGCGGCGGCGTCGCTTCGATTGGCGCCTGTTACAGCATGCGCTCGACGGATTCGACGACCTCGTCGAACGGGCGGTGGATAATGGCGCCGTCAAGCGGTTCGCCGAGCGAGGTATTGATCGCCTCCCAGGCGTCGATCGACCGGATGCGAAGCGGATCATTATGCGCGGTCGCGAGTTTCGACGCCTCGGTCGAGAATTTCACGATGTCCCTGCTTACGGGAAGGCGCAGCCACCGCCACACCCGGCGATCAAGCTCGCCATTGACGTAAAGGCTCCAGCGCTCGTCGCGCTCGTCGTTCTCAATCGAGAAGAAAAGCGTCTTGAAGTCGCCGGCGTCTGCGAAAACGAGGACGCCGTTCTCGTGCTCGAAATAGCGCGGCGCGCGAGCAAGACTCAAAAACGACAGCTCGCCGAAGCCGCACTTCAAATCCGCGACGGCGCGCCGCTTTTCAATCGTGCGCGCCTCGAACTCGCTGACAAGACCCGGCCACGCCTGACGGCCGACGAGATAAAGGCCGCCAAGTCCGACGATGAAGTAGCTGGCGGCGACCTGAACGAGATGCTGGAGTCCGCCCGCGTGATAGACGATCGACATGACGAGCGGGGCTGTGAAGGCGAAAGCGGCCGCAAGCGGACGCTTGAAGCCGATGAGGTCCTCGCGCGCAAAGTCCATGATATTGTCGACGAATTGCGCGGAGCGCTTCAGGCGCACTTCAACTGGCGCCGGGATGGCGACGCGGTCAGTGTTCAACATGGACAGACGACTCCTGCGGAATGCCGATCGGACTTCGGGGCAGGATCGTCGAAACCCCTTGCCGGGCCGTTTCATCGGCTTGGCCAATTAACGTCGAGTTTGCCTATAATGGTTCGAAATTGCGGCGCCCGTCGGCGGACGGCTCCTGCGATCCGCCGATCAGACGGCGTCGCTCCAGCGAAGGATCGATACGCCGACCACGTTTTCATCCTGCCAGGCCTTGCGGACGATGCCGATGAAGCGAAGCGTCGGAATTGAAAGCGCAAATTCGTCCGGGAAGTCGGCGCCATCATGAAATGCGAGGCGAAGGCCAGAATAGCTCTGGTCGATGACGCGGCAGCTTGCCTCGTCGCCGATTTCGAACATCGCCGACGCAATGCGATACGCCGGCTCGCGACGGCACTTGCGAGCGTCATCGCGCATGATTGCCGCGCCGTCCGCCCGGCGCGCTTTCTCGACCGCCTTCAACCTCTCGCCGAGGCGCATGCGGAGCGCCGCTTCAACCGCGGGATCAAGCGCTTCTTCCGCTCTCTTCCGCCCGAATTTGAACCCCAGGATCGCCATCGCCGCACCCTTGCCGCCTCAAGCGCCAGCCTTCGCCGGCGCCACATCGCCTTTCAGGGGAAAAAGATGCAAGCAGCGCGCCAATGACGCGACGCCGCCATGCGCTTCAATTCGGGATGGTTAACGCCTCTTGAATGGCGGGGCTCAGTCGAGCTCAAAATAATCCTTGTAATCGATCTTCAGCGCCGGATTCTGATCCTCCTTCAAAAGCAGGCAATTTCCGACGACCAGCACGTCGATCTCGGTCCCCATCAGACAACGGAAAGCGTCCTCCGGCGTCATGACGATCGGTTCGCCGCGAACGTTGAAGCTCGTGTTTACGAGGACCGGACATCCGGTGCGTCGCTTGAAGGCGTCGATGAGCGCCCAATAGCGCGGGTTCGTTTCCTTGTGCACGGTCTGCACGCGCGCGGAATAGTCGACGTGCGTGGCGGCGGGGATTTCGGAACGCGCGACATTGAGCTTGTCGATGCCGAACAGCGATTCTTCGCGTTCGCTCATCTTGCGGATGCGTTCGCGTTTGACGCCGGCGACGAGCAACATGTACGGGCTGTCGCCGTCAAGGTCGAACCAGTCGGCGACATCCTCGCGAAGGACCGAGGGCGCGAAAGGCCTGAAGCTCTCGCGATACTTGACCTTGAGATTTAGGAGCTTCTGCATGGTCGGCGAGCGCGGATCGCCAAGGATCGAGCGGGCGCCGAGCGCGCGCGGACCGAACTCCATGCGGCCTTGCATCCAGCCGACGGCCTTTCCCTCCGCGAGCGCCGCCGCAGTCGTGTCGATGATCGCCGCATCATCGAACGACTTGAACCTCGCGCCGGCCGCCGTGAGGCGCCTTTCGATATCCGCCTGTTCATAGGCCGGCCCAAGATAGGCGCCGCGCATACGATCTTGGCGCCCGCCGAGCGGCGCAAGCGGCTTTTCATGAAACTGGTGCCAGACGGCGAGCGCCGCGCCGAGGGCGCCGCCGGCGTCGCCGGCCGCCGGCTGAATCCAGATGCTGTCGAAAACGCCTTCCTTGAGCAGCTTGCCGTTGGCGACGCAATTGAGCGCGACGCCGCCCGCAAGGCAAAGACTCTTTTCGCCCGTCGTTCGCTTCGCTTCGCGCGCGAGGCCCATGACGGCGAGTTCCGTCACCTCCTGGATCGACGCGGCGATATCCATCTCGCGCTGCGTGAGGCGCTCTTCCGGCTTTCGCGGCGGTCCGCCGAAAAGCTTGTCAAACTCGCCTCCGGTCATCGTAAGACCGGTGCAATAGTCGAAGAATTTCTGGTCGAGCCGGAACGACCCGTCGTCCCGGAGATCGATCAGATTGTCGAGGATCGCCCGCGCGTATTTCGGCTCGCCGTAGGGGGCAAGACCCATCAGCTTGTACTCGCCGGAATTCACCTTGAAGCCGGCGTAAAAGGTGAAGGCGGAATAAAGGAGCCCGATCGAGTGCGGAAAGTGAATCTCCCGCTCGATCTCGAGGCGATTGCCGAGCCCTTTGCCGATTGACGTCGTGCACCATTCGCCGACCCCGTCCATGGTCAAGACCGCCGCGCGATCGAAGGGCGATGCGAAGTAAGCGCTCGCCGCATGCGACTGGTGATGTTCCGCAAAGAGCAGCGATCCGTTCCACGCATCGCCGCCCTTGAGCTTCTTCAGCGACTTCTTAAGACCCGACTTCTGGAAGAGTTTTTCCTTCATCCAGACCGGGATCGCCATCTGGAACGAGCGAAATCCCTTCGGCGCGGTCGCAAGGTAGGTTTCGAGAAGCCGCTCGAACTTGATGAGCGGCTTTTCAAAGAACGCGACATGGTCGACGCCGTCAAGACCGCATCCCGCCTCGTCGAGGCAATAGGAAACGGCGCCGCGCGGGAAGCGCGGATCGTGCTTCACCCTTGAGAACCGCTCTTCTTGCGCCGCCGCGACGATTTCCCCGTCGACGACGATTGCTGCGGCGCTGTCATGGTAGAACGCCGAAATCCCCAAAATCCGCATCGCGGTCGGCGCGCTAGAACAGCGAATAGATAAACGGCGCGATCGGCGATCCTTGCGTCAGGAGGATGAGGCCGCCGAAAATCGTCAGCATTAGGAGCACCGGCAGAAGCCAGAACTTCTTTCGCGCCTTAATGAAATTCCAGAGTTCGACGATGAAGTCCATGTTTCGCTCTCCAGCTCTTGAATTAGAATTGATTGGGCATTGTCTTGGGGTCGGGCCCAGGAGGCTCGCGCACGATCCAATAGCTTTCGGACGGCGGCTTTTTCGCCCGCCGAAGAGGATCGTGACCGCGCAGCCGCATCAAGAGTCCGATCGGAACGAAGGTCAGCGCGTAAAGCAGCCCCATGACGATCGGCGTCATGACAAGCCCGAGCAGGAGCCCGAGCTTCATCCAGAGCTTGTTCGGGATCGCAAGGACGCCGGGCGCCGCGAGCGCAAGAACGACGAGCGGCGCGCCGAACGCGGCGAAAATCCGCGCGGGCCATCCGGAATGTCCGCCCGCGAAAAAGCTCAGTGCGGCGATCGCCAGCATGACGCCGCCGACGATCAGGCCGAATGACCGGTTCGACGGCCCCTCGACCGCTTCGGCGGTCGGGCCTGCTTCGTGCGGCGCGAATTTCCTCCTTCCGCCGCTCATTCGGTCCCGTCCTTCGCCGCGGCGCGCTCGGCGATGAGGCGCGCGGCGAGCGCGGCGCCTTTTTCGCTGAAATGCCCGTCCGACGCATAGAATGAACGCGGATCGCCCTGGCGTTTGAATTCGCTCGCCAAGTTGATGACGTCAACGCCTGCTCGACTCGCCGCGTCGGTCACATGGCGCTCATTGACGCGGAATGCGAATTCATTTGGCAGCGCTCCGCGAAACCGCTCGGCGCGCGGAACATAGAGCACGACGACATCGCCGCCCCACGATTGGGTCAATTCGCGCATTTTCTTCAGGACGGCTTCGTATTGCGGAAGGGCCTTCGGCGTCGCCGGATAATGGAGGCCGAGCACGGCTGAGGTTTGGGACAACGCGAAGAAGTTGCGCCACAAGCGCGCCTCATAGGTTTTTGTCGCAACGCCGTCGCCTCCCCAAAAGCCAGCGACCGCACGCCTCGCGGCGTCGATCTGTCCAGCGCTCGGCGACAATTCGCCGAAGTCCGCGCCCGGCGCCAGCGCATTGCGAAGCCAGGGCGTTTCGATCTCGGTTTCGAGATTTTCGCTGTCGTTTCCGGCGTAATAGAGGATGGCGGTCAGTTTCGGACGAAAGGACGGCCCAAAGCGTCCGAGCGTTGCATATTCGATCAGGGGGCCGTTTCCGCGAAATCCCAGCGAAGCAGCGTTGCGTCCCGATTTGCGAAGCAGCGCGGCGACATCCTCGCCGGCTTTCTGGCACATGCCTTCGACAAAGGAATCGCCAAGCACCGCAATGTCGAGAATGCCCGCATCATAGACAGCGTTCGGATTGTTGAACCCGTATTTGTCAGCCTTGTATGTCACCAAGCCCCCATCCGGCCTGACGCATAACAGCGCATTTTCATGAGGCACGCCGCCCAGAAACGCCGTCGCCAGCGAAACGTCGCCGCCGATCGCGCGATTCAGCCGGCGCAATGTGGCGCGCGGCGGCAGCGCGCGTTCAACGCCGAGCTCCGCGATGTGCGGGTTCTCCGGCGCATTGGGAATTGCCGCCGCACTGCGCGCCAATCGATAGGTGGCGAAGCCTTCGTACAGGAAAAGCGCGGTCATGACGGCGCACGCGTTGACGCCGACGATCAGCGCGGTCGACCGGCCGGCGCGAAAAGCCGTCCACAAGAGCGCGCCGGCGATTGCGGTCGGCGCGAGAATGTACCGGATAAATTGCGGGACCGCTCCGCCGAAATCGCTGAAATTCACGACGGCATAGGACGCGGCGACGCCGAAATACGCGGCCGGCAAGGCGCAAAGAACGGCGCCCAGCCCGAAACCGCTGCGTGAGGCTGACGGCGCGTCTGTCTTTTGTCCGCTCACCCGAAAAGTCCCCGCCCTTTCCTTTCGATCACCATACCGGCGCATTCCGCCGATAAAAACCACGAATACCCTCGTTGACGAGCCGCGAATGCGAACGGCCGCGACCCAACGCCGGCGGCCGCGCTGTTGCGGGTGTCGCTGGTTGCGAATGCCCGCCAAAATGGATTTTACGGCGCGCAATAATCTGCTAAGGGGGCGCCAATTCGCCAAACTGGAGATCAGAATGCGCGTTGGGGTCCCGAAGGAAATCAAGAACAACGAATTTCGCGTCGGCATGACGCCCGGGGCTGTCCGCGAATACGTCGCCCATGGACACAAAGTCATGGTTCAGACGAATGCCGGAATCGGCATCAAGGCGAGCGATGACGATTACAAGGCCGCAGGCGCGAAGATCGCGCCGGACGCCAAAACGATCTTCGCTGAAAACGAGATGATCGTGAAAGTGAAGGAGCCGCAGCCGGCGGAGTATGCGCAACTGCGCGAAGGGCAAATCCTTTACACCTATCTGCACCTCGCGCCCGACCCCGAACAAACCAAGGGACTTCTGAAATCGGGCGTGACGGGCGTCGCTTATGAGACGGTAACGGACGATCACGGTGGATTGCCGCTGCTCGCGCCGATGAGCGAAGTTGCGGGCCGCCTTGCGATTCAGGCGGCGGCCTACGCTTTGACGGCGCCGGCGGGCGGACGCGGTCTCTTAATGGGCGGCGTCCCAGGCGTGCTGCCGGCGAAAGTGCTGGTCATCGGCGGCGGGGTCGTCGGAACCCACGCAGCGAAAATAGCGATCGGACTTGGCGCCGAAGTCACAATCCTTGACCGCAATCTCCGCCGCCTTGCCTACCTCGATGACATTTTCGGCGGACGCGTGAAGACCCGTTATTCGACTTACGAAGCGCTGGCGGAGGAAACGGACAGCGCGGACGTTGTTGTCGGCGCGGTCCTCATACCAGGCGCTTCCGCGCCAAAACTCGTGACCCGAGACATGCTGAAGGGCATGAAGCAGGGCGCGGTCTTGGTTGATGTCTCGATCGACCAGGGCGGATGCTTTGAGACCTCAAGACCGACCACGCATGCCGAGCCTACTTATGCGGTCGAAGGCGTCGTGCATTATTGCGTTGCCAACATGCCGGGCGCCGTTCCCCTGACGTCGTCTCACGCCCTCAACAATGCTACTCTTGCCTATGGCCTCCAATTGGCTGACGAAGGTCTCGGCGCTCTGAGGAAAAACAAGCACTTACGAAACGGACTTAATGTTCATCGGGGAATGGTCACGCACCGCGCCGTCGCCGAGGCGCTCAGCCTGCCGTATAAGGATCCGATGGAGGCGCTCGGCTAGGGTTCGAAACCATTCACGTTCGGTTGAAAAGAGCGGGTTTGCCGACCATTTCATCGCAAAGGCCCTTGCCTTCGACGGCGCATAGGCTGAGGGTTTCTGTAGGGAGAAAATAGCATGCGCCTCAGCTTGACCGTGATCGTCGCTGCCGCTGCCTTGTCGATCGGGGCCGCGCACGCAGCGCCCGCTTTTGGCTCATCCTCTCACCGCCTTGGCGGATCGTCGGGCGAGTCCGCAAAGAAAGGCGGCGCGCTATCGTTCTTTGAAGCTCTATTCGCGGTGCTCGGAATCGACGCCGCAGCGAGCGTTGAGCCGGTCGTGGGCGAGACGATGAATCGCCGGGACGGCAAGACCAAGCAGTGCGATCAGGCCAAGAAGACAGAGGTTGCGAAAGCGGAAACCAAGGATGAGGCGGAAGGCGCGTCGTCCAAAGGCAAGTCGCGAACCGGCGAGCCGGTTTACCTCGCGTTCTGAAACGAAGCGCGCTTGTCGGATTTTGAAGCCCGCCCGTGTCGGCGGGCTTTTTATTTCTCGACGCCAGCGGCTTTTGCGCGTGTGTTCCGGCGCCGCACATCTTCGGCGTAGCGGCCCCCGCGCAGTCGGAAGACGACGAGCGTCGCCCCGGAAAGCGCGAACAGGAATCCGGTTGCGGCGAAAGTCCGGATCAGTGGATTGTTGAAGTTTTCCCGCTCGCGGTAGTCCATGATGTGCAGCATCCAGAAGAAGTCGTAAAAGCGCCAGACGCGGTTTCGGCGCGAAACGACCTCGCCGGTCTCCGGAGAAATGTAGAGACGCGTTTCGTCTCTGTCGGAAAATTCGGCGCGCCACACTGGCGTCTTGCCACGATACTCCTTCGGCGGATTTGACAAGAGCGAAATTCTGACAAGCGCGCCTTCGCCGGCGAAATCGCGTTCCGCGATCTGGCGCGCGGCCGGCTCCGCGATCGGCGACAATCGCTCGCCTGTATCGGCGTCGAACATCGCGGTCGACGCTGCGCCGCGCACCACGTAAACGGGCCGGCCGAGCCAGGTCTTGAGCGTCAGCTCCTTGGCGCCGTCGACTTCCGCGATGGCGCCCGCAGGAGGAAAATAGTTCTCGACCGTCAAGTCGATCGGCGCCGCAATGGCGGCGGCGGTTTCGCCGCGCACATGCTCGATCGCCAGAAAACTCATGACGACGCCGCTCGTCATCCAGACGAGAATTTGCAGGGCGAGGAGAAGCCCGAGCCAGCGATGGACCGCATGGATCAGCCGTTTGAAGCGCATAGCCGTCTATCGCGCCGTAAGGACGACCAAGGCGTCGGGCGACCTCAGAACGGACCCGAATGCCGCCCGGAGATCCGCGCCGCCCGGCGCTGATGTCCCATATCCGAAATTCACGCCATTCGTCCCGCGGGGTTTTCGAGTTTCGGATTCGAAAAGGACATTAGCGCGATCAACATTCTCGCGCCGCTTACGGATCGGACCTTCGCATTTGGACTCGTTGAATTTGCAGCGCGAACTTCCGATCCGGCGCCCTAGGCGCGCGCGCCGCTGAATGTCGACGTGCCGAACGCGCCGAGCTTGACATTGCCGTTCAGCGAGTCGCCGTCGACCTTGCCGTCAAATTCCAGCGTGATCGGCATCGGCGAGGTCACTTTCGCAGACCATTTCACGGCATTGCCGTCGACTGAGCCGTTCTCGATGGCGACCGAGCCCATGTTGCCGGACATCGTGCCGGTCAGGGTTGCGCCGGCCGCTTTGAGCTCCAGATTGCCGGACTGCTCGCCCATCGGGGTCTTGATCTTCAGCGTCCACTTGCCGTCAACGGCCATGGGTCTTCTCCTTTTCGGGCGCTTTCTTGCGCGGTTGAAAGTCGGGCGGACATTACAGAGAACCGGACTCGGCGCAAGGCGGCGAGGCAGGGCGGCTCTACGCGCTTGAGACAACCCCAAGGCGGCGAGGCGATCATCGACTCGGCCGCGAAGACGGCAATGGCGGCTATTTCACTTCGGCGGCGACCCTGACGCCCATATAGCCCGCCCGGCCGCCGACATCGATGCGGCTGCGGTTAGCGACGCGCATATCAACCGGCGAGCTCGCCCAGCCGCCGCCGCGGATGACCCGCCTACTGCAATCGCCGTCCGTGACCGCCGAGCCGTCTACCGGCGCCTTGGTGAAATTGTTCACGTAACAGTCCGCGACCCATTCGCGGGCGTTGCCGACGAAGTCATAAAGCCCGAAGGCGTTCGCCTTCGCGGAGCCGATGGGCTGCGCCTCGCGCGTCGCGACATTCGAGGCGTCGTACCGATCGCCCCACCAATACGCCGTGCTGGTTCCCGCACGCGCCGCATATTCCCACTCGGCTTCCGTCGGCAGTCGGTACTTGCGGCCGGTCTTGCGCGTAAGCCAATTGGCGTAGGCCTCGGCGTCACGGAAGGAAACGCCGAGCGCCGGCATTTTTCCATCTGCGCCGGCCGATTTTGGCGCGCACACGCCGTCGGCGGCGCAGGCGTTCCACTCCGATACCGTCACCTCATAGACGCTGACAGCAAAGGCGGGAACAGCGACTTCCCGCTGCGGTCCTTCGTAGGCGTTGCGCCCTGGTTCATCCTCCGGCGAGCCCATGAGGAATTTTCCCGCCGGTAGCGGCGCCATCAGGGGGCACAGTTCGCAATCCCGGAACGGCTCGCCGACTGAGCCCGACGAGGCGGCGGGCGTCGGCTCTGTCGCCGGCGGCAGCGCAGATGGCGTCGCCTCGCCATCCGCCGCAAGATTCATCGGCTCGCCATCGATGTCGATCTCCGTCGACTGGTCCGCCCCCTGAGAACTGTCCGCCGAATACACATCGACGAAGCCGGCGTCCGGTTCGGCTGACGGCGGCTCCTCGGTGGCTGGCGTCGCCGGGCTCGCCGCCGCCTCCGCGGCGGGCGCAGGTTCGATGGCGGCGGATTTGCCTGAATTCTGAATCATGAAGAAGGCAAACGCCCCGATGCCCGCCGCGCCGGCCGCAATGCCGCCAATCAGCAAACCGTTGGACGACTTTTTCGCCGGCGCAGCCGCGCGCGCCGCGGGCTGCGACGCGGGCGCCGCCGGCCGCGGCGTCGCCGCCGGTCTCGACGGCGCTGGCGCGGGCGAAACCGGTCGCGCCAGCGGCGCCGCTTGCCGGGAAAGCGCTGTCAGGCGGTTCTTCGCCAGCGCCGCGAAATGGCCGTTTGGATACCGCGCGAGATAGGCCTCGAAGTCCGAACGATCCGCACCATCCTTGATCGAGTTCCAGAAAGCGGTTTCGATCGACGCATCGTAGGCGGGAGCCGAGGCCGTCGCAGCGGACGATTGCAGCTTCGCGCCGCGTTTTGAAATTGCGGTGCGCACATCCTGCATGAAGGCGCGCCAATGCGGGTCGTTTCGGTCGCCGCGCCAGTGACGAAGGTCCGCCGTCTGAACAAGCTCAAACCGGATCGGCCGTTCGCAGTCCTCAATAAGGACCGGCACCAGGCTCGAACTTCGCTCGCCGACGGTCGCTTCCGCCCGCACCCATTTAGAGTTCGCCGATCGCTTCGACCACAGAACAACGACAGCAGCGGCGCCGCGCAGATTCTGCTCTGTGACTTCGTCATAGGTCTCGCCGGCGCGGAGCGCCGCATCCCACCAGACGGACAGCCCCTCGGCTTCAAGCGCGTTTGCGACCAAGCGCGCCGTCTCCCGGTCTTCACGGTTATATGAAATGAAAACGTCTGGCACCGCCCTCTCCTCGGCGCCTACCTACCGCGCCGCGATGGTTTTTGATAGGGCTCCTGGCGCCGGACGACGCTCGCGGGGCGGTTTCGGCGCCGGACGCGTCGTCAGTCGCCGCGGCCGCGAGGGAGAGCCGATGGCCTACGCCTTCAATAACGACATCTTCCTAACCGAGGAAGATCGCGAGACGGCGCGGCGGGCGTTCCCCAACGTATATTACGCGCTCGACAATCCCGCTCTTCGCGACGTTTTCAAGTCCCATGACGTAAGGGCGAACCGCTCGAAGGCGAGAAGCCGGCGCTGGGGCGTCGCCGCCGTCGCCCTCGCGACCGCCGCGCTGATGATCGCGGCGAGTTCCCCGCTTTACGCCGACTTCACGCAGGACTGGAAACGCGCGATTTCGATCGTCGGCGCCTTTTGCGGGATTGCGAGCGTCATGATTGGGTATTTCGGCGTGATGTTCCGCGGCCGAAAGCTCCGGTGGCTGACCGACCGGCTGGCGACAGAGCGACTCCGGCAGTTTCACTTTCAACATTTCGCCGCGCATGGCGGCGCGATTTTGCGGGGCGCGCGCGACGAGGCGGCGCGCGCCGCGTACCTTGCGCTGCGCGACCGCGATTTCGAGCGCCTCAAGGTCGACTTCCTCGCCCGCATCGAGGACGAGTTTTACGCGATCGTCGAAGCGGAAGATCCGGACTCGGGCCTCCTCTTCGATTTCACCGCCGATCTCCCGGGTGCGGACGATCCCCATCTTGACGAATACTATCGCGCCTATGAGCTTCTCCGCTTCCAGCGCCAGATCGACTACTGCAACCTCCTCTTGAGCGAGGGCCGCAATCTCTGGAAGCACGCGCCGGCGCGGCAGGCGCGGTTCTTCGGCGCGGTCGGCCTTAGCTGTCTCGTCGTCATCTTAAGCCTTGATTCCCTGGTCTTCATGGGATCGATACTCGATCTGCCGTTCCTCGCCGCGCCGATCTTCAGCGTTGGCGGCGTCCTCATCGCTTTTTTCGCGCTGGGCGCCCGGACGATCGAGGACGGCCTGCAGCCGGGGGTCGAGGCGGAGCGCATGCGGCAATACAGGATCGCCCTCAACCGCAGCCATTCCCGCTTCAAAGGCGCGCGGACGCCGGCGGAAAAGATCGAACCGATGATCGATCTTGAAAACGCCTCGTTCGAGGAAATGATCCCGTTCCTCAAGACGAATTACGAAGCGACGTTTGTGATGTAGAGGGGCGTTTCGGCGCTTGCTTCCAGCCATTCGCCGCGCGCGATGATCAACCATCCGCGAATTGTCCGAGCGATCGAGGATTTTCAGCAATCCTGAAACGGCGACAGCCCCAGCGCTCGGCCGGGGCTGTCAAAGAATTGGGCGTTGACCTTTGGGATGCCCAGCCCGCACGAGGAGGTCATTTGCTTGCGAAAAGCGGACCGCCTCTCGATTTGCTACAAGTAACAGTTTAGCCTGTTTAGTAATCGTAATCAAGAGGAGGCATATTTGGGGAGAGAGGAGCGGATTTTCGGCTTCGATATTGGCACGACGTCGATCGGCTGGGCCGTCGTCGACTTTGACAAGGACGCGGGCCAAGGACGCATTGTCGAAAAAGACGGCGTGCCGGGAATGGGAGTCCGGATCTTTCCGGAAGCGCGCGATCCGGACGGCACGCCGCTGAACCAAAACCGGCGACAGAAGCGGATGATGCGACGCCAGTTGCGCCGCCGGAAGGCGCGTCGGCGCGCGCTCAACGAAAAACTGGCGGCAGCCGGGCTGCTGCCGCCTTTCAGCAAGGACAAGGACAGCGCGTGGTCAAAGGTGATGGGGCTCGATCCCTACCCACTGCGCGTCAAGGGGTTGTCCGAGCCGCTTTCGGCGCACGAATTCGGCCGTGCGATCTATCACCTGTCGAAGCTTCGTCACTTCAAGGGCCGCGATCTCGAGGACGACGATGATTTTCTGGACGCCGGGCCGGACCCCGCGGCCAGCGAGGCGCCGAAGCGAACGCAACGGACCAAGAAAGGGGACGCGGCGCCCGACACCGCAAAGGAAGGCGGCGACGTCGAGAAACGGCTTAAGGATGAGATTGCATCCACGCACAAGCTGCTGAAAGCGCGAGGCTTGACGCTCGGACAATATCTCGCTGGTAAACACGCCGACGCGCGAAAGGGCGCGTGCCCGAAGGAGCGCCGGCGGGAGGCGCATGCGCACCGGGTCGACGTCGAGGAAGAATTTGAAAAACTGTGGACCGCGCAGGCTGCGCATCACCGGGCGCTTGACGATGCCGCCTTGAAGGCGTCCGTATCGGACGCGATTTTTTCGCAGCGCCCCGTCTTCTGGCGCAAGGCGACATTGGGGAAATGCCGGTTCATTCCGGACGCCGCGCTTTGCCCGCGCGGCAGCTGGCTGTCGCAGCAGCGCCGGATGCTGGAGAAGCTGAACAATCTTCAGATCGCGGGCGGCAACGCCAGGCCGCTGGACGACGAGGAACGCGCGGCGATCCTCAAGGATTTGCAGACGCAAGGGTCGATGACGTGGGGAGGCGTGCGCAAGATCCTGAAGCCGATCCTGAAGAGGAAGGACCAGCCAGAGGCTCCGAAGTTCAACCTCGAACTCGATGAAGGCGGAACCCTGCTTGGCAATCCGCTCGAGGCGAAGCTGTCAGACATATTCGGCGACGACTGGGAAGCGCATCCTCACAAGCAGGCGATCCGTGACGCCGTTCACGAACGGCTCTGGAGCGCGGATTACGGCGAAGTCGGATCGCAGCGGGTGGTCATCCGGTCGTCGTCGGATCGCCGCAAGCGACGCGCGGAAGCCGCGCAATCCTTCGTGAACGATTTCGGCGCGACGCAAGAGCAGGCGGCGAAGCTCCGCGAGCTGAAACTGCCGACCGGATGGGAACCCTTCTCGACCGAAGCGCTGAAGAAGATTCTCGTCGAACTTTTGAGGGGCGAGCCGTTCGGCGCTTTGGTCAACGCGGCAAACGACAGCAAGGAAATGCGCACCCGCGCCGGCGTGACCTATGGCGAATGGCGTGACGAGAATTTCCCGGACCGCGAGCAGGCGACCGGCGAAATTCTCGACAGCCTGCCCAGCCCGGCCGTCAAGGAGGAGCAGGACCGGATCAAGACGCTACGCAACCCGACCGTCGTCCGGACGCAGAACGAGCTGCGGAAAGTGGTCAACAATTTGATCCGCGTCTATGGCAAGCCGGATCTCATCCGCATCGAACTCGCGCGCGATGTCGGCAAGTCGAAACGCGAACGAGAGGACGACCTCAAACGCATCCGCAAGAACGAGCGCGAACGCAAGAAGGCGCTCGCCGAACTCCAGTCCAAAGGCATCGCAGACCCCTCGCGCGACGACATCGAGAAATGGGCGCTCTGGCAGGAATGCAATCAGATCTGTCCCTATTCCGGCCTCGCCATCGATTTCGACGGCCTGTTCCGCGACAACGTCTTTCAGGTGGAGCACATCTGGCCGCGCGCCGCTTCGCTCGACAATTCCTTCGCCAACAAGACGCTGTGCCATCGGGACTGGAACGCGCGGAAGGGGAAGCGGACGCCGTTCGCGGCGTTCGGCGGCAATACGGACGAATGGGCCGCGATGAAGAAGCGCGTCTGGGAGCAGGCCGAAGCGAAGACGATGTCGAAGGGCAAGGCGAAACGATTCTGCCGCGAAGTGCCCCTGCCCGACGATTTCGCGACCCGGCAGCTTAACGACACCGGCTACGCGGCGCGGCAGGCGGTCGCCTTCCTGAAACGCTTGTGGCCCGATCTTGGACCGACCGCGCCGGTCAATGTGCAGCCGGTCAGCGGCAAAGTGACGGCGCAGCTCCGGAAATACTGGAAGCTTAACAACATTCTCTCTGACGATGGTGAAAAGACGCGCGCCGATCACCGGCATCACGCGGTCGACGCGCTTGCCGTCGCCTGCGCGCATCCCGGCGTGACGAACAGACTGTCGCGCTATTTGCAGCAGAAGGACGAACCCGGCGCCCAACGGCCGAATCTGCCGCCGCCATGGCCGAATATCCGCCACGACGCGGAAGCCGCCGTCGCGAAAATCATCGTCTCGCACCGGGTCCGGAAGAAAGTGTCCGGCCCGCTGCACAAGGAGACCGTCTACGGCGACACCGGCGAGGAGGTTAGGGCGGGGAAGATCACTTATCGCCGCTTCGTCACCCGCAAGAAGGTTGACGCCCTGACAAAAGGCGAGCTCGAGGAAATTCGCGATCCCAAAGTCGGGGGAACGGTGCGCGACTGGGTCTCGGCGCACGGCGGCGACCCGAAAAAGGCATTTTCAAGCTATCCGAAACTCGGCGGCGGGCCGGAGATCAGGAAGGTCCGGCTGCTGACGAAGCAGCAGATTGGCATGATGGCGCCGGTTTCAACCGGTTACGCCGATCTATCGGTCAACCATCACATGGCGATCTATCGTATCGCGGGAGAAAAATCAGAGTTCGAAGTGGTCAGTCTTTTTGAAGCGATGCGAAGGATGCGGGCGCGCGAGCCTGTGGTTCGAAAGGCGGCAAAAGGCGGAGCCGTTTTTGTAATGTCGCTTTCGCCAGGCGACGCCGTCGAATGGCCAGAGGGCGACAAGAAAGGAATTCGCATCGTTCAGGGAGTCTGGGCCGCGGGCCCGATCGTCACGCTCGATCACAAAGACGCCAAAGGCGACAGCGTCTGGCGACCGTCTCCCGGCTCTTTACTCGACGCTAACGCCAGAAAGGTTTCAATCGACCCGATCGGGAGGGTTCGCCCCGCCCGAGACTGACAGGCGGGGAGATGCTCAAGAAGACGGTCGAATTCTCGACGCCCGGCACGCGCCTTTCGGTCGCGCTGAAGCAGCTTGTCATCGAGCGTGACGGGCTGCCGAAGGCGACGTTGCCGATCGAGGATCTCGGCGTCGTCATCGTCGACGACGCGCGAGCGACGTACACCCAGTCCGCCTTCATCGAGCTTCTCGCCGCCGGCGCGACCGTCATGGTGACCGGGCGCGATCATCTTCCCGCCGGCATGATGCTGCCGCTCGACGCGCATCACGTGCAGACCGAACGACACCGCGCGCAGGTCGCGGCGAGCGAGCCGACGAAAAAGCGGCTGTGGCAGGCGCTCGTCGCTGCAAAGATCGCGCTTCAGGGCGACGTGCTCGCCGAATTCACCGGGGCCGACGGCGGCCTCGGGCCGATGTCGAAACGGGTCAAGAGCGGCGATGCGGACAATCTCGAGGCGCAGGCGGCGCAGCGCTACTGGCCGCTTCTTTTCGGCAAAGACTTCCGGCGCGATCGCGGCGCCGACGGCGTCAACGCGCTCCTGAATTACGGCTATGCCGTCGTTCGCGCGGCCGCCGCGCGCGCGATCGTCGCGTCGGGACTCATCCCCTCGCTCGGCGTCTTTCACAAGAACCGGTCGAACCCGTTCTGCCTCGCGGACGATCTCTTCGAGCCTTATCGGCCCTACGTCGACTGGCGCGTGAAGCGCATCACGCTTGAACGCGGCGACGCGCCGCTCGACCTCGACGACCGGTCGCTGCGCGCCGCCCTGCTGACGATTTTCAACGAGACGATCGTCGTCGACGGACGGCGCATGCCGCTTCTCGTCGCGGTGCAGACGAGTGCGGCGTCGCTCGCCCGCGCGCTGACCGGCGGCGACCGCGCGCTCGCGCTGCCGGGCGGGATGCCGCTCTCGCCCGACCTCCTAGATCTCGACGGCGAGGAGTGATGGCGCACGCCAAACCGGTTCCGCAGTTCCCCTGGGGGTGGCGTTCGATGTGGGTCATCGCGATGTTCGATCTGCCGACCGACACCAAGACGGCGCGCAAGGCTTATGCCCGTTTCCGCAAGAACCTGATGGAAGACGGGTTCACAATGATGCAGTATTCCGTCTATGTCCGGCATTGCGCCTCGATCGAAAACGCCGAGGTTCACCTCACC
>Ga0073934_10004794_pt1 | contig 21850 bp, 21 predicted proteins | sample LarsenN4metaG_FD_76834 | JGI IMG/M metagenome (GOLD analysis project Ga0073934, IMG submission 76834) | Hot spring sediment bacterial and archeal communities from British Columbia, Canada, to study Microbial Dark Matter (Phase II) - Larsen... ...
CCGCTCGCGCACCTCGCGCAGGATCGCCTGGATCCTCGGCGCCTTGGTGTTCGCCAGGCCGCCCGAGCGGATCGCGTCGGCCACTGCTGTCGGGTGGGCCTGCAGGACCGCATCCCACGTCGGGAAGCGAGCGCGGAGCGACGCGAACGCGCGATCGGCGTTCGCGTCGCTCGTGTGCTGGGAGAGCACGGTGAGGATCAGCTCTTCGAGCGGATCGGTGCGCCGCGGCGGCTCGAGGTCGCCGAAGCGCCGCAGGAGCCTGCGGTGGATCGTGCGGACCCGGCGACGCTCCCCGCTCATCGCGCGGAGCCTACGGCGCCGCGGGCGCTCACGCCGAGGCCGGCGCGTAGTTGCGGAACTGCGTGAGGTGCGGCAGGAACGTGAGCTGGAGCGTGTCCGTGGGACCGTTCCGGTGCTTGGCCACGATCAGGTCCGCGAGCCCCTTCTTCGCGGGGTCCTGGTCGTCTCGGTGGATGAAGACGACTACGTCGCTATCCTGTTCGATAGCACCGGAATTATGACAAACAATGGAGTCTGCCAGCCACGACCCTGTATCTGGCACTGTCATATCATAAGTCATTTCTGAACCATCCGCGTCGACGCTCACGACCCGATCCCAGAACAGGTCGCTCTCGGCTGCGGCCAGAAGGTCGTCGTCGCCGAGGATCTCCGCGTGCTGCGCCATCAGGGAGCGCGACGGTGCGAAGCGGAAGTGCGATGCACCCCCATATGCGGTTCCCCGCGCGAGGGCCATCGCACGGGGGGAGATCCCGCGGACCCGCATCGAGGCAAGCAAGAGCTCGAACGCTTGGGTCGGCAGCGTGTCGACGTTCGTGTTGGGGATGACGCCTTCCAGGGCATCGGACAGGCGGCGGGCCGGCTCAACGCGGGGTCCGAACGCTCCCACGGTTCGAAGGAACCACCTCTGGTCCAGGGCTCCCGAGACGTGCACGTGCCACCACGGACGGTAGCCCTGCTTCGAGACGCGCTTCAGGCGGGCCACGATCCCGAGGCGAAGGAGGAGGGCCGCGACGTCGTGGGCGAGCCCCCGGCTGCTCGTCGAGAAGTAGACGGCGTGCCCGCCACGGCTCGTGGTCGAGCGAGCGTGGACGCACCCATCGGTCGCCCAGAGGTGGCGCAACAGTGTGGCGATCTGCCGGTCCGGAAGCGTGAATACCGCCGCCGGGATACGCTTCTCGTGAGACCGCTGTCCGAAGATCCCAAGCCCGCGCAGCCATGCGTTCACGCCGGATGGGTGCCACCGGTTGCCGTTCCCCGAGATCAGAAGCTGGTGCCATCCGCGTCGTCCCGCGTACCGCTTGACCTCAACACCGAACTGCTCCCGGGCGACCCGTGAAACGAGTTGACCATTCTCCTCCGACGCGGTCGTGTACCGCATCGGTTGATGGACGAGATAGCTCCCGTCACCGATGAGCTGACCCAGGAGCGCCACGCGATCGTCGGTCCACTCCACCGTCTCTCGCGGCTCGGGCAACCGCCGGGCGATCGCGAGCCGATCACCGACCAGGAGATCGCCCGCCCGTACCCAGCCGTCGGCACCGAAGAGGCGATGGCGAGCGGTGCATCGGAGCTCGCGGCCGCTCGCGAGCCGGATCCGGAGGAGGGGGCGGACGCCCACCTCCCACACGAGGTCGCTGACGGCGCGGACGATCTTGCCGTCGGGGGACATCCCCAGGACCTCGGGCCTGGTCCCGACCAGGTCCCGGATCGGCAGACGCCGGCCGTCGGCGAGGGCGACGAGCGTGTCCCCGGTGACGCACTCCCGGAGGTCCGAGAGCTGCGGGCGCTTGTCCTGGCGACGTTCCGGGTCACGGTTCAGCTGCGAGACCGCGATCACCGGGATCTGGAGCTCCTTGGCGAGCAGCTTGAGCCCGCGGCTGATCTCGGCGATCTCCTGTTGGCGGTTGTCGACCCGACGCGTGTGCGACATCAACTGGAGATAGTCCACGATGATCAGCCCGAGCCCATGACGCCGGGCCGCCAGGCGCCGGGCCTTGGCGCGGATGTCGACCAACGTCACGTTGCCCGAGTCGACGATGAACAGCGGTGCGTCGTGCAGGACGTCGGCGGCCTGGGCGATCCGGCCCCAGTCCTCGGCCCCGACCCGCTTGTTCCGGATGCTGTCCCAGGGCACACGGGCCTCGGCGCAGAGCAGGCGCATGCCGATCTCCCAGCGGGACATCTCGAGCGAGAACATCGCGACGGGCGCGTGGGACTCCACGGCCACGTTCCGGGCCAGGTTGGTGACGAAGGAGGACTTCCCGACGCCCGGACGGGCGGCCACGACGATCAGGTTCCCGGCCTGCATGCCCGAGAGCAGCGCGTCCAGGTCGCGGAAGCCGGTGGGCGTGCCGGCGAACGCGGACTCTCGGTTCTGGATCTTCTCCAGGTCGGTCATCGCCTGGTCGACGAGCTCGCGGAGCGAGGCGACCTGCTCCTTCTCGTCGTGCCGGGCGACCTCGTAGATGCGCTGCTCGGCCTCGTCCGCCACGCGTTCGGGCTCGGCCGGCGCCGAGTACGCCATCTCCATGATGTCGGCGGCCGCGCCGATCAACCGCCGCAGCAGCGCGGTCTCGGCGACGATGCGCGAGTACGAGGCCGCGGCGGCCGGGGTCGGGACGCGCTCCACCAGGTCGTGGATGTAGAGGTGGCCGCCGACCTCCTCGAGGAGGTCCCGGCGCTTGAGCTCCTCGACCGCGGTGATCGCGTCGACCGGGTCGCCCCGCCCGTAGATCTCGCGGAGGGTCTGGAAGATCTTCGCGTTGGCCGACCGGTAGAAGTCGTTGGGCCGGACGATCTCGATCACGTCGGCGATCGCGTCGGCCGAGAGCATCATCGAGCCGAGGACCGACTCCTCGGCCTCGAGGTTGTGCGGAGGCACCCGATCCGACCGCAAGGGCCGGACGTCGTCAACCGCCCGAACCATCGACGCTCCCCTCTGGCTGCCCTCGCGCCGAACCGCGGGAGACGCTATGCCTCCCGGGGTCCCCGTTCCATTGGAGAACCCGTGGGGAAACGGTCCCTGCTGCTCGCGCCCGAAGATTCCTTGTCATACCGCGTTCCACCTGCGATTCCACATGTGGAGAACCCTGTGGAAAGGTGTGTATCGCGAGGCACTGACACTCGAATCACAGATATGTGATCCGCGGGCCGGGGCCTCCGAGGCGGCTGAGATCGGGGCTCCAGCTGCTCGTCTCCGGCCTCGCCGACGTCAAGCGCGTCCGGGGAGCCCTTGCGGTCGACGCGGCCTCGTTCGTGGTGTCGGCGGCGCTGCTCCTTCGCCTCCCGAGGCTTACGCGGGCGGAGGGTCCGACCACCACCGGGCTACTGGCCGTCGGGCGGGAGGGTCTCGCCTTCGCACTGCGGACGCCGATCGTCCGGACCTTCCTGATCGCGCTGTTCCTCGGGGTGGCCTTCGCGTCCGTCGACAACGTCGCCCTGGTCTTCCTGGTTCGCGAGACCCTGGGCGGCGGGCCACTCGCCTTCGGGCTGGTCACGGCCGCCTACGGTGCCGGCATGCTGGTCGCCTCCGTCGGTCTGTCGCTGCGGACCGGTTCGACCGCGGTCACGACCCTCCTGATCCTCGCGTGGTTCGCTACCGCGGTCGGGGCGGTGGTTACGGGTCTCGCGCCGATGATCGCCGTGGCGGCAGCCGCTCAGGCCGTCGGAGGCTTCGGGAACGGTGTCGAGAACGTCGCGGCCGACACGCTGATCCAGTGGGCGGTTCCGCGGGAGATGCTCGGTCGCATCTTCGGGCTCGTTTCGACGGCGGCGTTCGGCGGGAGCACGCTGGCCTACGCGGCCGGCGGCATACTGCTGGATGTCACATCGGCTCGGGCGGTGTTCCTGATCGCGGGCGGCGGGATCCTCGCCGTCACGTTGTACCTGTGGTCCGCTCTGCGCCGACCGGTGTCCGGGCCGGATGTGTCCGACGTCCCTCCCCCCAGGGCCGGTTGAGACGTGCGTGACGGCGCGCGGGGAGGGGGCTCGCCCGAGCGTCGACGAGCGAGCCGGAGCAGGACCAGGCCGGGAGCACGGACGTCCGCGGAGGCGAGACGAGCAGCGAGGGCGAGCCCCCGACCTCAGCGCGCCACGCGGAAGGCCGGGGGACCTGCCTAGGAGCTCTCGTCGGGCTCGACCTCGACCGAGATGATCGGGTCGACCTCGGCGAACAGGTGGATGCGCACCTCGTGGACGCCGACCGAGCGGATCGGCTCGGCCAGGTGGACGTCGTGGCGGTCGACCTCGATCCCGGCGTGCCGGTCGATCGCCTCGGCGATATCCGCAGGGGTCACGCTGCCGAAGAGCTTGCCCTCCTCGCCCGCGTGCGCCCTCACCGTGATCGGCGTCGCGATCAGGCGGGAGGCCACCTGCTCGGCCTCGGCCTTGGCCTTGTTCACGCGGACCGCGTGGGCGCGCTTCAGGCTCTCGATGTGCCGGATGCCGCCCTTCGTGGCCTTCACCGCGAGCCCGCGGGGGACGAGGTAGTTCCGCGCGTACCCGTCGGCGACCTCGACGATGTCGCCGGGGACGCCGAGCTTCTCGACGGGTTTCTGGAGGATGACCTTCATCGGGTGGAGTACGGGAGCAGCGCCATCTCGCGCGCGTTCTTGACCGCAGCGGCCACCTCCCGCTGGTGCTGGGCGCAGTTGCCGGTCACGCGGCGGGCGCGGATCTTGCCGCGCTCGGAGACGAACTTGCGCAGCATCGTGGTGTCCTTGTAGTCGACGTACTCGATCCGGTCCTTGCAGAAGATGCAGACCTTGCGCTTGGCCTTCTTCTGCCAGCCCTTCTCGTCCTTCTCCTTGCGGGGTCGCTTCCTAGACTTCGTCGGCATCCAGCGGTGTCTCCTCGTCCCTGGTCGAGGCCCCGACCGCGGCCGGCGCCGCCCAGTCGCTCGAGCTCGAACGGCCCTGGCGCTCGACCTTGGCGGTCGCCCAGCGCAGGCTGGGCCCGACCTCGTCGGCCTCGATCTCCACCACCGTGCGCTTGTCGCCCTCCTGGGTCTCCCAGGAGCGCATCTGGAGCCGGCCGGCCACGACGACGCGCGTGCCCCGGGTGAGGGACTCGGCGACGTTCTCCGCCAGCGAGCGCCACGCGTTCACCGTGAAGTAGGACGTGTCGCCGTCCTTCCAGTTGCCCGACTCGTCCTTGTACCGGCGGTTCACGGCCACGCGGAACTTGACCACCGCGGCCCCGTTCGGCGTGTACCGCAGCTCGGGGTCGTCGGTCAGGTTGCCCACGATGATGATCTGGTTCTCGCTCGCCATCTCCATCACCTTCCGTTCCGGTGCCGCTCCCCGGCGGATGGCGGGCCGGGGAGGGGGAAGTCGCCTCTCGTCTACGCGGCCTCGCCGCGGACGACGACCTTGAACCGCAACACCTCGTCGGCCAGGTGCAGCATGCGCTCGAGCTCCTCGATCACCGCGGGGTCGGCCGTGACGTCCACCACCACGTAGTACCCCTCGGTCTGCTTGGCGATCTCGTACGCGAGCCGCTTCCGGCCCCACCGGTCGACGTCGCCGACGGCGCCACCGCCCTCGGCCACGACCTTGTTGATGCGGTCCAGCGCCCCGGACACGACGGACTCGTCGGCCTCCGGGGGCAGGATGAGCATGATCTCGTACCGTCTCAGCGCCCCACCTCCTCTGGTCTGGACGGCCCCCACGGGGGGGAGCAGGATGTGGCGTGGCCTCCAGAGCATACCCGGTCCGCTGTTCCCCCGACCCTAGCACCGGGCTCTGACACCCGCCCGTCGCGCGCGTCGGGGTATGCTGCTCCGAGCCGTGCACTGCCGGGAAGGAGGCGCGAGCGATGACGGTGACGATCCGCGATCTCCGCGCGTGGAAGGCGGAGGGCAAGCGCTTCGCGATGCTCACCGCGTACGATTTCCCCACGGCGCGGATCCTCGACGAGGCCGGCGTCCCGGTCCTGCTGGTCGGCGACTCCGTCGCCAACAACGTCCTCGGCTACGAGACCACGCTGCCGGTCACGATGGAGGAGATGCTCCACCACACCCGCGCCGTGGTGCGGGGAGCCCGGAACCCGCTCGTGGTCGGCGACCTGCCCTTCCTCTCCTACCAGGTGAGCGTCGAGGAGGGGATCCGCAACGCCGGCCGGTTCCTGAAGGAGGGGGGCGCGCACGCGGTGAAGCTCGAGGGCCCGCAGGTCGAGCTCACCCATCGCCTGGTGGAGCTCGGGATCCCGGTGATGGCCCACGTGGGGCTGACCCCGCAGTCCGTGCACGGGCTCGGCGGGTACCGGGTCCAGGGACGCGGCGAGGACGCGGCTCGGGTGCTCGACCAGGCCCAGGCGCTGGAGAAGGCCGGGGCGTTCGCGATCGTGCTCGAGGCGATGCCAGCCGAGCTGGGCGCCGAGATCACCCGCACGCTGCGGATCCCCACGATCGGGATCGGGGCCGGACCGGGGACCGACGGCCAGGTGCTCGTGATCCACGACCTGCTCGGGCTCTCCGATCCCATCCCGCGGTTCGCCAAGGCGTACGCTGACGTCCGACGGCAGATCGAGCAGGCGGCGCGCTCGTTCGTCCGCGACGTCGAGGCCGGGACGTTCCCCGACCCTCAGCACTCCTACGGGGATTGACGTCGCGCCGGTACTGGGCCGCGTCCTAGACTCGGGCCGTGAGGCCGGAGCGCTGGCGGCTCGTCGCCGCGGTCGTGGCCGTGGCGGTGACGGCGGTGCTGCTCGGCGCCGCCCTGGCCGCGGCGACCGGTGGCGCCGTCGTCCTGATCGCCCTGGCGATGTCCTGCTTCTCCCTCGCGATCGTCACCGGAGGGCTGTGGGCGATCTCGGGGCGTCGAGAGGCGGTGCAGCCGACCGCGGAGCGCGCGGAGACCACCTCGAAGCTCGCGCACGAGCTGAAGAACCCTCTGATGGCGATCCGCGGCCTGGCCTCGACCGGGACACGGCTCTACGAGCGGATGAGCGACGACGAACGGCGCGATTTCCTCCGGCTGATCGACGAGGAAGCCGGTCGTCTCGAGCGCATCGTGGAGCAGGCGGCGACCGCGATGCGGCTGGACGCCGGCGCGGTCGAGTACGACCTTCGAGAAGAGGACCTGGGCGCGCTGGTCGAGGAGGTGGCCTGGTCGTCCGGCCGTGGCGACCACCCGCTCGGGATGGAGATCGAGCCGGGGATCCGCGTCCGAGCGGACCGCCGCCACCTGGCGGAGGCGATCGGCGGCCTCATCGACAACGCCGCGAAGTACTCGCCGCCCGACGCTCCGATCGAGGTGAGCGTGCGCCGCGACTCCGACGGGACCGCGGTGGTCGACGTGGCCGATCGAGGGCCGGGGATCCCGGCGGGGCGTGCGGACGAGCTGTTCGACCGCTTCAGCGCCTTCCGGCCCACCGGGTACGAGGAGACCCCGGGCGCGGGCCTGGGGCTCCACCTCGCCCGGGCCCACGTGGCGGCTCACGGGGGCGGGATCCAGATGCTCGAGCGCGAGGACGGTGGCACGATCGCCCGCGTCAGGCTGCCGGCCGCGGACGAGGGGTGAGATGGAGGATCGAGGCCTGACCACGCTGCTGATCTGCGACGACCACAGGATCCTGACCGACGCGCTCGCGATGGTCGTCGACCGCGACGGCTCGTTCGCGCTGGCCGCGCCCCCGGTGCACGACCCCGAGCGAGCCGTGGAGCTCTGTCGCGCGCACCAGCCCGACGTCGTGCTCATGGACATCGAGTTCAGGGGCCGGATCGACGGGATCGAGGCCACCCGCCGGATCAAGGAGGTCGCCCCCGCGACCAAGGTCGTGATCATGACCGCGCACGACGACGAGCGGATGCTCGTCGAGGCGGTGGAGGCCGGCGCCTGCGGGTTCCTCGGCAAGGAGGAGGCCGCCGAGCAGGTCCTGGCCGCGGCCCGGGCGGCCGCCGAGGGAGAGGCGCTGATCGACCCCGATCTCCTCGCCCGGCTCCTCCAGCGGGTCTCGAAGGAACGGGAGGCCCGTCGGGAGGTCCGCCGGCGCTTCGAACGACTGACCGGCCGGGAGTGGGAGATCCTCCGCGAGCTCTCCCAGGGCCGCCGGAACGACGACATCGCCGCCCGGATGGTCATCAGCCCCCAGACCGTCCAGACCCACGTGCGGAACCTCCTCGGCAAGCTGGAGGTCCACTCCAAGCTCGAGGCCGTGACCCTGGCCGTGCGCCACGGCCAGATCGCCGTCTGACCCGCGGCGCGCGGCCGGGAACCCCCCTGGATCGGGCTCAGGCCGGGGCCCATCCGTGCCGATGGAACGGATGCGGCAAGGAACACACGGACGCCGGCACGAACCGCCGTCCGTGCGCCGGGCGCCCCGGACCGGGTCGCCCGAAGGTGGAGCGGGGCCGCCTCCCCCTCGGCGGCCCCGCTGCGCGTCCGGGGCCGGGTCGGATGGGAGAATCGGCCGCGTGGGCGAACGCGGTCGCCGCTCGGTCGGGCTCGGACTGATCCTCGCCTCGCTGGCCGGCACGCTCGCGCTCGGGTACCTCGTGAAGCATCCCTGCGTGTCGGGCGACTGGTCGGACGAGCGTCAGTACGCGCGATACTGCTACTCGGACATCGTCCCGCTGCTGCACACCGAGCAGCTGAGCGGCGGCCGGCTCCCCTACCTCGATCCGTGCGCGCCGACCGATGGCGGGGTCTGCGACGAGTACCCGGTCCTGTCGATGTACGCGATGCGCCTGGCCGCCTGGATGTCCAAGGGCACCGCAGGCTTCTACCACGCGAACATGGCGATCCTGACGCTGGCCGCGGTCGCCGCCGTCGCGTGCCTGTACCTGGGTGTGGGCCGGCGCGCCCTGTACCTGGCCCTGGCCCCCTCGCTCCTGCTCTACGCGTACTTCAACTGGGACCTGATCCCGGTGGCCCTGACGGCTGGCGCCGCCCTCGCCTACCTCCGCCGCCGCGACGTGTGGGCCGGTGCGCTCCTCGGACTCGGGGCCGCGACCAAGCTCTACCCGGCGCTCTTCGTCGTCCCGTTCGTCGCCGGCCGGCTCCGCGGACGCGAGCCCGACCGCGCGATCCACCTCGCGTGGGCCGCCGCGGGCACCTGGCTCGCCGTCAACCTACCGTTCATGATCTGGGGAACCCGCGGCTGGTGGGAGTTCTTCGCGTTCAGCTCCCGGCGCGCCACGAACTGGGACAGCCTGTGGTACGTCGCCTGCGAGCGCCTGACCGACCAGACCTGCGGGGACGTCCAGGCCGTCAACGCGGCCTCGTTCGTGCTCTACCTCGGCCTGGTCACGCTCGTGTGGTGGGCCAAGGCGAGCCGCGATCCGGGGTTCGCGCGGTGGACGCTCGGGTTCCCCGTCCTGGTCCTGTTCCTCCTGACGAACAAGGTGTACTCGCCTCAATACTCGCTCTGGTTGGTCCCCTGGTTCGCGCTGGCGCTCCCGGACGTGCGGCTGTTCGTCGCGTTCGAGCTGTCGGACCTGGCGGTGTTCCTGTCCGAGTTCTCCTGGTTCGCGAGCTTCGGCGTGAGCGGCGGCGTCTCCTACGGGACCTTCCAGGTCGCCCTCCTCCTCCGGGCCGCCGTGCTGACCGCCTGCGTCGTGGCCTGGTACCTGCGGCGGGGGGAGGTGCGAGCCCTCGAGCCCGTCCCGGCCCGGGCGCTCGCGGCCGACGGGGCGCCCGCGTGACGGCCCCGCCCGACGCGGACACCGAGGCCGAGCGGCGGGAGCGGCGCCGGATCGTCGAGGGGATCCGGTACTGCGTCGGGGTCTTCGTCGCGGTGCGCCTTGGGCTGTTCGTGATCGCCCTGGTCGCGCCGGCGCTCGTCACGCCGCTGGAGCCGGCGTCGGTCCCGGGGTGGCCGGCGCGCCCCCTCCCGGACCCGGGGTTCCACAACGCCTTCACGGCCTGGGAACGGTTCGACGTGCTGTGGTTCCTGCGGATCGCCCGGTCGGGGTACACCGTCGGGGACGGGAGCGCCGCGTTCTTCCCGCTGTTCCCGGCGCTCGCGCGGGTCGTGGGACTCGTCGTCGGTCCATACGCCGGCGGGTTCCTCGTGGCGAACACCGCGCTGCTGGGCGCGCTCGTCGTCCTGTACTTCCTCACCTCCTCGGAGGTCTCCGAGCGGGTCGCGAGGACCACCGTCGCGCTCCTGTGCCTGTTCCCGACCTCGTTCTTCCTCTTCATGCCCTACAGCGAATCGCTGTTCCTGCTGTTCTCCGTGGCCGCGTTCTGGGCGTCCCGCCGCGACCGGTGGTGGCTGGCTGGGTCGATGGGCCTGCTCGCGGCGACCACGAGGAGCCTGGGCGTGGTGCTCGCGCCCGCGCTCGCGGTGGAGGCGCTCGTTCGCTGGCGCGAGGACCGGACGGCGCCGCTGCTCCCCCGGCTCGCCGCGGCGACGCTGCCGGCCGTGGGCCTCCTGCTCTACCTCGGGTACTGGGAGCTCCGGGCCGGCGACTGGCTCGCACCGCTCCAGCAGCAGGCGGACTGGCAGCGGGTGCGCGCCTGGCCGTGGGAGACCCTGATCGAGGGGACGCGGACCGCGTTCCGCTTCGTCGGCGCGACCAACGGCGGCTACTTCCTGATCGACTGGCTCCTCGTGGTCCCGGTCCTGGTCGCATCCCTGTACGCCCTCCGAAGGCTCCGCGCCTCCTCCCTCGTCTTCCTGTGGGGTGGGTTGCTGCTCCCCCTCTCGTACGTGTTCGAGGGCCGGCCGCTGATGTCGATGCCGAGGTTCGTCCTCGCGCTGTTCCCCGCGTTCTGGGCGATCGCCGAGGGTGCCGATCGCCTCCGCATCCCCCGCTGGGCCCTGCTCGCCCCGAGCGCCGCCGGACTCGGGCTGCTCTCCGCGCTGACGATCAACTGGTACTACATCTTCTGAGGGGGGACGCCCCGGGCGTATAGGATTGGCGCGACCGGACCGGCGGCCGGCCTGGAGGCGGTAGGTGACGATCACGGTAGCCATCGCGGACGACCACTCCCTCGTCCGGCAGGGTCTCCGACGTTACCTCGACATGGCCGAGGGGATCGAGGTGATCGGTGAGGCCGCCAACGGCCGAGAGCTGGTCGAGCTGATCGAGCGCTCGACGCCCGACATCGCCCTGGTGGACATCCGGATGCCGGAGATGGACGGCCTCGAGGCGGCGCGGCAGATCCGGGAGCGGTTCCCCGAGGTGGGCGTGATCATGCTCACGGCGTACGACGACCGGCAGTTCGTCGTCGAAGCCGTGCGCTCGGGTGCGCGCGGGTACGTCCTGAAGGCCCGGGACGCCGAGCATCTGATCCAGACGGTGCGTCTGGTCGCCGGGGGCAACATGGTGATCGACCCTCAGCTCGTCGTCGCCCTGGCCGAGGAGCTGTCCCAGGCCAAGGAGCGCGATCGCCGGGCCGAGACCCTCACCGCTCGCGAGATCGAGGTGCTCCAGCTCCTCGCGTTCGGGCACACGAACCGCGACATCGCCGAGCGCCTGTACATCTCGCCCGACACGGTGAAGACGCACCTGGAGCACATCTTCGAGAAGCTCGGCGCCTCGGATCGCACGGCGGCGGTGGCCGAGGCGCTCCGCCGACGGCTGATCGAGTAGCCGCGCCCGCTCCTGGGACCTCGCGCCGGGGCGCGGCACCTCGGCCGGATGGCCTAGGCCGGGACCGGATGGCCGAACCCCGCGCGGGTGATGGAGTCGCCCCGACTCCTGGGGCATGATGGGCGTTCGAGATGTCGACGCAGACCCAGCGCGCCCGTGCCTGGCTCGCGCCTGCCGTCCTCCTCGTGGTCGGGACCGGCGTCGTGACCGCGTACGCCACCTCCCTCGGCAGGATCCGCCGAGCGGAGGGGTTGTCCAGCGGCCTCGTGGCGGCGGCCTGCGCGGTCGCGGCGATGATGATCCTGTCCCGCGTCCGGCAGCCGGGGACGTGGAGGAGCGCGACGTGGCTCGGGCTCGGCGCGATCGCGCTGTGCGCGCTCTGGGGCGCGCTGTCGATCATGGACGTGTTCGACATCGGCACCGCCCGGCCGACGGCCTACGACGCGGCGCTCCTCCTCGTCGCGATCCTGTTCCTCGTGGCGGCCGGCCTCGAGCTCCGAGCGCACATCGCGCGCGCCGACCGGCGAGAGATCGCCGGCGACATCGCACTGATCGGCGTCTCGCTGGGCACGCTGCTCTACCTGTACGTCCGGCCGGACATGGCCGAGCCGACCGGCGCGTTCTCGGCGGCCGTGTTCGCCACGATGGCGGCCGTGAGCTTCACGTCGTTCGCCTCGCTCGCGCTGTGGATGCCCTCGCCCCTGCACCTCGCGCTGGCGGGCGCGATGGCCGGGCTCGCCGCCTCGTTGATCCGGTTCGCTCGATCGTGGGTGAACGACACCGTCCGGCTCGGCGATCCCTGGGTGGAGGTGACGCTGGCGCTCTCGGTGCTGGCCCTTGCGGCGATCGTCACGGCCCAGCCGCACCACGGACGGGACGCGCGACCCACCCCGGGCGCCCGGTACGGACGGCCGCTGCTCACGATGATCGCGGTCACGGCCGCGTGCGCGGCGCTGACGCTGGTGGCCCGGATGCAGATCGACGAGGGCGTGGGCCCCCTGACCGGCTCGGTCCTGATCGGCCTGCTGGCCGTCGCGATCGTGCTGCGGATCATCGCGAACCAGCTCCGCGGCGCGCAGTTCCAGCGCGCCGTCGAGGACGCGCTCGACCAGAAGGAGCTCGCGCTCCGAGAGACCGACAAGGCGCTGGCCCGGCTCCGTCGCGCGAACGAGACCCTGCGCGAGTCCGAGGAGCGCCTGCGCGCGGTGTTCGAGGCCGCGGTGGACGGCATCGTCGAGCTCGACCACCGGGACGTGATCGTCCGTGCGAACGGCGCCTTCTCCCGGATGGTCGAGCTGCCGCAATCGCTCGTCGAGGGCCAGCCGTGGTCGGCGCTCGCCGCCTCGATCGAGGCGGACGACTCGTTCGGGGCGCTGCCGCAGACGGGCCAGGGAACGCTCCGCCGCGAGGGGCACGCCGTCTATCTCGAGTCCAGGATGTCGGAGGTCCCGGGCGACCCGCCGAGGCGCCTGCTCCTCGTGCGCGACGTGACCGCCGCGCGGGTGGCCGACCAGACGATCCGCTCGCTGTTCAAGTTCCTCCAGGACCGCGACGAGGACCGGACGCGGATCATGCGGCGGACGAACGCCGCGATCGAGGCCGAGCGGAACCGGATCGCCCGCGACCTGCACGACGGGCCGGTGCAGGGGGTCTCGGCGGCCTCCCTCTCGCTCGAGGCCGTGCTCCTGATGCTGCGCGCCGGCGAGACCGAAGAGGGACTCGAGGTCCTGGCGAAGGTCCGGCGCGAGCTCTCGGACGAGGCCGACAACCTCCGTCGCCTGATGTCCGGGTTGCGGCCGCCGCTGCTCGAGGAGCGGGGGCTCATCCCCGCGCTGCGCGAGACGCTGGACAAGTTCGGGCGCGACAACGGGATCCGCACCGATTTCGTGGGCCGCGCGATCGGCGAGGTCCCCCAGGACCTGGAGACGCTCGCGTTCCGGATCGTCCAGGAGGCGCTCGCGAACTCGGCCAAGCACGCCCGGGCGCGCTCCGTGATGGTCGCCGTCGAGGCGGTCGGCGGCCAGCTTCGGATCGAGGTCTCCGACGACGGCGTGGGGTTCGACTCGGCCAAGGCGCGCGAGTACCTCCAGATGGGGCGGGTCGGCCTCGCCTCGATGCGCGAGCGGGTGGAGCTCGCGAACGGCACGTTCATGGTCCACTCCACGCCCGGGAAGGGCACCAGCGTCCTCGCCACGCTCCCGCTGGACGCCGTGCCGGCGCCCCGCGAGTTCTCGGTCACCGAGGCCTGAGCCGCGGGCGCTTCGGCCCATCCGGATCCGCGGTCCCGGGTCGGGCCGCGAACTCCCCCGGCGGGCTCGTCGATGGCGGCGGGGCGCTCGGCGTCGGGGTCGGCGGATCAGTCGGGGACGGGCTCGGCTGCTCGGTGGGCGAGGGCTCGGGGGTCGGCGTCGGGCTCGGGGTGGGCGACGGGGTCGGCGACGGGGTCGGCGTCGCCGCGGGGACCGGCGTCTCCGGGCCCAGGGTGTAGCCCTCGAAGGAGGGCTCGGCGAAGTCCTCGACCGGCAGGTCGGCCGTGGCCTCGACCATGAAGTCGTGCCAGATCAGCGCCGGGATCGTCCCGCCGAACACCGCGGGGAACCCCTCGACGTCCAGGAGGGGGATCTGCCCCTGCGGGTAGCCGACCCACACGCAGGTGGCGATCTGCGGCGTGTAGCCGCAGAACCACGCGTCCCAATACTCCTGCGCGGTCCCCGTCTTGCCGGCCGCCGGTCGACCGATGTCCGCCCGGGTGCCCGTCCCGCCCTCGATCACGGTCCGCAGCGCGTGGGTGACCAGGTCGGCGTCGTTCGTGGGCAGCACCTGGCGGCCGCGCCCGCCGATCCTCCGGACGACCTCCCCGTTCGCGTCCCGGACCTCCTGGAGCGGCGACGCCCACCGGCGGACCCCGCGCGCGGCCAGCGTCGCGTAGGCGTTCGTCATCTCGAGCGGCGTGACCGACTGGGTCCCGAGCGTGATCGAGCAGACCGGCTCGAGGTCGGAGCGGATCCCCATCCGGTGGGCGACGTCGACGATCGCCTGCGGGGTGACCGCCGAGGCGACCTGCGCGTACACGGTGTTCACCGAGTGCGAGGTCGCCGACAGCAGCGTGAACGTCCCGCTCTCCGAGTCGCTCGCGTTCGACAGCTGCCAGGGCTCGCCGTTCGTGTAGCAAGCGGGGTCCTCGATCCGGATCGTCGAGGGGCCGGACCATCGCGAATCGAGCGCGTACCCGGCCTCGATCGCCGCCGCGAGCGTGAACGGCTTGAAGGCGGAGCCGGCCTGCCGGCCCGTCCCCCCGGCGCCGGTCGCGAGGTTCACCTTCGAGCGGTCGAAGTTCCGCCCGCCGACCATCGCGAGGATCCCGCCGGTCCGCGGGTCGATCGCCACCAGGGCCGCCTCGGGGCCGCCGGGCGTGTCCAGCTGGTTCGCCACCGCGCGCTCGGCGGCCCGCTGGAGGTCCAGGTCGAGCGTCGTCGTCACCCGCAGGCCGCCGCCGAACACGGTCGCCTCCGTGTAGGCCGCGATCAGGGTCCGACGGGTGTGGTCCAGGAAGTACCCGAGCTTGGACGGGAAGCTGATGCCGAGCTCGATCGGGTCGGTCTGCACAGGTTTCTGGTTCAGCACCTCTGCGCGCGCCGGGTCGAGGTACCCCCGGTCCACCATCCGATCGAGCGCGTGGTTGCGGCGCGCGAGGGCGGCCTCCTCGTTCTCGACCGGGTCGTAGAGCGACGGGCTCCGGATCAACCCGGCGAGCGTCGCGGACTCGAGGACCGTGAGCTCGCTCGCGTCCTTCTGCCAGTAGGTCTGCGCGGCGGCTTGCACGCCGTAGGCCCCGCGGCCGAAGTACGCGGTGTTCAGGTAGTTCGCGAGGATCTCGTCCTTGGTGAACTCGCGCTCGACCTTGATCGCGAGCAGGGACTCGCGCACCTTCTGACCGAGCGTGCGGGGCGGGACCACGTAGGTCGTCTCGCCGGTCTCCGGGTCCTCCTCGTAGCGGCCGGCGTAGACGTTCTTCACGAGCTGCTGCGTGATCGTGGACCCGCCCTGGACCACGTCCCGGGCGACGAGGTCGGTCCAGGCCGCGCGGAGGATCCCGACCGGATCGATGCCCGGGTGCCGGTAGAAGTCCTCGTCCTCCACCGCGATCACCGCGTTCCGCAGCGGGCGGGGCATCTGGTCGAGCGGGATCACGGTGCGGTCGACCGAGGCGTGGAGCGTGGTCAGCAGCCGCCCGTCGCGGTCGTACACGTAGGTCGTCTGGAGCGGGGGCGGCGTCTCCGGCAGCTCGAGCTGCGCGTAGACGTACGCGAGGACGGCGATCAGGCCGAGGAGGGCCACGGCGGGCACGGCGACCAGCGCCCACCACCAGCGGCGCAGCCAGGCTCGGAAGCCGCTGCGCTTGCGCTTCTTCCGGGGGGCGTGCTTGCGGCCCTTCCGGGCCCGTGCGAGCGCGGTGTCCACCGCCACGACCCGACCAGTCTAGCGAGGCGTCCCGCGTTCCCCGGGAGCGTCGGTGTGCCGAGCTCGTGCCGTTCCCGGCTGCCGTTCCCGGCGACGCGCCGGCCGCGATCGGGGGATCGAGCGGGTCAGGACTCAGACGGCGCGCGCGACGAACGCCTCGTGCAGGTGGTTCCACTGGCACCGCGTGCAGACCTCGACCACGTAGCACCAGGAGCCCGGCCGGTCGGCCGCCATCGAGAGCCCGACGTCGAGCGGCCACACGCGGCCGTTGTCCTGCTTGAGGCCCTGCCCGTACACGTAGGTGACGAGCTTGAGCTTGGCGCGGCGGCAGACGGGGCAGTCCCGGCGCGAGCTCTCGCCGACGTGCTTGGCCGCCCGCATCAGCTCCGGGTGCGCGTCGCAGATGTCAGCCCACGAGGTGAGGCCCGAGCGCCACTCGCGGAGGAGAGCGCGTTTGGCGAGCGTGTAGTCCACCGTCGCGAGCACCGCCCGCCGGCCCCTCGCCCTCGGCCACTCCGCCCGTCGTGCCATGGTCGAGGCATCGTACACCCGCCCCGTGACGAAGGTGGCGGCCGGGACGGCTCTGGCCGGCCGCCACCCAGGTTCAGGGCTTGCTCACGGTGATCGAGGTGCCATCGCTGTCCCCGTCCGCGTCGTGGTTGCTCGCGGCGTCGTACGTGTGCCCGGCGAGGGACAGCCCCGTGATGGTGAACGTCGCGCTCGCCTTCCGGCTCCCGAACCGACGGCGCACCGAGCAGGTCCCGTCGCTCCCGGTCGTGCACGTGCTCGTCGCGCCCCCGCTCCATGAGCCGGTCACTGCGACCCCGGACATCGGTCCATCGTTCGCGTCGTGCACCGTGATGACGACCGTGGCCCACCACCGCGAGCCGGAGGGTGCGCTCGAGCCCTCGAGGTCCCCGACGTGGATGGTCGAAGGCGGTGGGGGCGGAGGCGGGGGCGGGGGCGGGGGCGCGCCGCCGACCGGCCCGATGGACAGGTCGATCCCGAACGAGCCGCCGCGCCCGTTGTGCGGCGCGTCCTCGGTCGGGAACACCTCGAGCCGGTAGGTCCCCGCGACCGTGGGCATCGCGTGCGCGGTCTCCTGCCGCCCGTTGCCGCACTCGTCGCCGAGCGGACACGTGCTGAGGTCGAGCACGGTGCCGTTCGGGTCCACGAGCCGGAGCTCGAGATCCGGGCCCCAGTCGTAGTCGAAGCAGACACCGAAGAACGAGAACACGCAGACCGGGGCCCCCTCGATCAGCATCGTGGCCGCGATCGGGACGGACAGGTCGGTCACCTCGAACGCGTGGGTCCACAGCCCGTGGTCGGCGACCGAGCCGTCCACGTGGGCGTACGCCGGGAAGGCCCCCTCGCCGCTCCCGCCGGCCGCGACCGCGACGAGGCCGTACCCGTCGAGCAGGCCGGCACCGTACTCGTTGTCCTTGCCGGCCGGCCCCCGGTCCTCGGCCGTGCCCTCGATGGCGCTCCGCACCTGCGCCGGTGCCCAGCCGGGCGCGGCCTGGAGCGCGAGCGCCACGGCCCCCGAGACGAAGGGCGTGGCCATCGAGGTCCCGCTGTAGGTCACGTACCCGGCGGTGGTGCCGGACTGGGCCGAGGTGATCGAGACGCCGGGGGAGGCGATGTCCGGCTTGATCCGCCCGTCCACGGTCGGGCCGCGGCTGGAGAACGGCGCGAGGAACACCCCGTCGGAGTGGTTCGGGGCGTCGGGCGGGGCCCCCCATTCGGCGACGGCGCCGACGGTGATCGCGCCCGCCGCGGCCCCTGGCGAACCCACCGTGGTGGGGTCGTCCCCGGAGTTCCCGGCGGCCACCACGACGACGTCCCCGCCCGCCGCGGCCGCATCCACGGCCTGGCTCACGGAGTCCTTCCCGTCCGAGGGCGTCGAGGTCCCCAGGCTCATCGAGATCACGCGGACGCTCGGGCGAGCGGCGCACCAGTCGATCCCCGCGATCACCTGGCTGAGCGTTCCCGAGCCGAACGCGTTCAGCACCTTGGCGGCGGACAGCGCGGCGCCGGGGGCCACGCCGCCGTAGGCGGCGGCGTTCGGCCCGCCGGTCGAGTCGCCGACCGCGGTCGCGGCCACGTGCGTCCCGTGCCCGTTGTCGTCGTACGCGGTGGGCTGTCCGCTCACGGCGTCGTAGAAGGGGATGGGCTGCTTGCCGTCGAGCTGCTCGTGGTTCGGGTCGACGCCGGTGTCGACGACGCAGACCTCGACCCCGGCGCCGGTCACGCCGAAGGCCGCCCGGGCTGCCTCGGTCCCGAAGTCCGCGTCGGCCGCGTCATTGAACGCACGCACCTCCGCGTCCTCCTCGACGCGGAACACGCCCGGAACGTCCGCGAGCGCCTGGGCCTGGGCGGCGGTCATCGTCGCGGCGAACCCGCGGATCAGCTCGAACCGGTCGGTGACCTCGAACGCCCCGACGGCCTGCGTCGCGGACCGGACGCCCCCGGGCCCGTCGAAGGTGACGACCACGTCCACCCGGCGGCCCGGCCGCAGCTGCCGCAGGCGTGCCTCGAACGCGTCGGAGAGGCCGTCGCGGTCCACGTCGGCCAAGGCCGGTCCCGCGGCGCGCCGATGCGGGCCGGCGCGCTCCGGCGCGGCCTGGGATCCGGCGGGGACGAGCAGCGTGAGGACGAGCGCCAGGCTCGCGAACGCGGCCGCGCGACGCATCCAGGCCTCCCTTCCGCGCACGGACGAGGGGTCCAGTGAACCCCAAGCCGGCACCCGTGTCGATACATCGGAAGGCCAAACCCGCTCGGGGCCACCGCATCACCCGTCCGGCCGACCCGGCTACGAGGGCAGGTCGACCACCGCCAGGGCCTCGGCCAGCACGACGCGGTCGTCGGGGAACAGCAGGAGCGGCCCCACGGGGATCCGAACCCCCACGCGCGACCCGAACGCACCGGCCTCGCAGTCGCATCCGGTGAGCTCGGCGCCGTTGCGCGCCGCGTACTCGGCCGCGACCTCGGCCGGCTCGAGGTCGCCCGGGACGGCCTGCTCCTGCGCCGCGGCGAGGGCCGCCGCGTCGGCCGCCGACTGCGCCGCGGCCGCCGCGGACAGCACGCGAGCGACGTCCGCCGCGCCCATCGCGAGCACGAGGAGCGCGACCAGCACGCCAGCCACCACCACCGAGGCCGAACCGCGCTGTCCGCTCACCCGAACTCCTGCCTCGCGGTGACCGACGCGCGGAGCGACACGGTCGAGGGCAGGAGCCACCCCGCGAGGACCCCCGCGACCGGCACGTCGTACGCGAGCGAGACGGTCACCGGTGAGCCGCGCACCCCCGTCCGGGAGACCTCCACGCGGAGGCGGGCAGGGTCGAGCTCGGGGGCGGCGGCCCGGGCGGCCTGCACCACGGCGTCCGATGACGCCTGCACCGAAGCCTCCCGGGCCCCCGCCCGCGCGGCCTGCGCGAGCAGCAGGCGGTCCCGGCCGATCGCGACCACCTGCACCACGGCGAGCAGCACGAGGAAGACGATGGGCAGCACGAGCGCGAACTCGACCGTCGCCGCCCCGCGCTCACGCCTGCACGCGTCGGACCTACGGCCCCGCACTGCCGGCGACCTGATCGATGATGGTGTCGAAGAACGCGGGGAGCTTGCCCGACGAGCGCGCCCAAGCGATCAGCACGACCGCGATGGCCGCGGCCGCCAGGATCACGAGGGCGTACTCGGCGGTCGTCTGTCCGAGCTGCTCGGACAGGCGCACCCGCGCGCGCACGTACCAGGAGAGCACCAGGAGCCACCTCCTCTCAGCCCATCGACCGCACGGTGGTCACCAGGACGGGGACCACCGTGAGGAGGAGGAACGCGGGGAGGATCAGGAACACGAGGGGGAAGAGCATCTTGACCGGCGCGATCCGCGCCCGTTCCGCGGCGGCGGCGCGACGGGACCCGCGCACGTCGGAGGCGAGGCGCGTCACCTCGCCGGCGAGCGTGGACCCCAGCCGCTCGCTCCGGGCGAGGACGGCGACGACGCGGGTGAGCTCGGGCAGGGCGAGCCGTCGCGCCGCGGCCTCGAGCTCGTCCCGCCACCGCCCGCCGAGCTCGACGGAGCGCACCGCCTCGCGGAGCTCGTGCCCGAGGGGCCCGCGGAGGGCGAGCACCGACTCGGCGACCGCGAGCTGCGGTGGGAGTCCCGCCGAGGTCGCCACGGCCAGCAGGTCCAGGAACACCGGGACCTCCCGGCTCGCCTCGACCCTCCGCCGCCGCTCCTTGCGGGCGAGCACGAGATCGGGCGCGCGGTAGCCGAGCACGGCGAGCAGCAGGACGAGCGGCCAGAGCGGCGCGGGGAGCGCCACCGGCAGCACGATCGCGGCGCCGACGGCGAGCGCCTTCGCGCCCGCGATCTCCTCGGCCGTCCACGCTCCCGCTTCCGACGGCGCCGATCCGAGCCCTGCGACGAGGCGGCCCGGCGCCGAACCTCCGATCGCGGAGAGCACGCGGCGGACCCCGGCACCGTTCGGTCCGCCGGACGCGCGCGAGCCCAGGCGCGTGAGGATCCCCGGATCCGCCCGCCCGGCCACGGAGGCGATCGCGAACACGGCCGAGACGGCCGCGAGGGACGCCGGCACCAGCCCCGCCCCGCTCACACCTCGAGCCGCATCAGGCGACGGATCCACAGGAACGCGAACCCCTGGAGCACCACGCCAGCGACGATCGCCGAGACCCCGAGCGACGAACGGAGCGCCCCCTCGATGTCGCTCCGGGAAACGACCGAGAGGAACAGGAAGAACCCGATCGGCAACAGCCCGAGGATCGCGGCGGACAGCCGAGCCTGGGAGGTGAGCCCTCGGAGCTCGCGCTCCCCGGAGAGCCGCGCCCGGAGGGTGCCGATCAGATCGTCGAGCGCCGGGGCCAGCGCACCACCCGTCCGCCGGTGGAGCCGCAGAACCCCAGCGACCAGCCTCGCGTCGGCGCTCCCGATGCGCTCCTCCCAGTCCCGGAGCGCGGCGTCGAGCGGCTCGCCCAGAACGACCCCGTCCGCCATCTCCGCGAGGCTCGGGCCGAGTGGCGGACCGACCTCGGAGCCCGCCAGGTCGAGCGACTGCGGGAGCGACCGGCCCGCGCGCAGGCCGGCGGCGAGCACGGCGACCGCGTCGACGAGCTGTGCCTGAACCTCGTGGGATCGGCGCGCGCGACGTCGCCGCCGCAGGGTGGCCGGGAGCGCCGCCCCGCCCGCGCCGAGCAGCACCGCCGCGACCGGACCGCCGAGCGCGAGCCCGGCGATCGCCGCGCCGAGCCCGAGCACCAGCGCCGACCACCGCGCGTCCCCCAGGGGCGTTCGCGCGCGGCTGCCCCGCTCGGCGCGCACCGCATGCCCGGAGCGTTCGAGCAGCCGCTCCCGCTCGGCCGCCCCGAACGCGAGGCCGGCGAGCAGCGGCGCCGCGGCCGCGGTGGTGGCGGCGATCACCGAGCGGATCACGCGGATCCCCCGTGAGCGTCTCCGTCCACGCCCGGTTCGAACCACTCGGCCGGGACCTCATGACCTCGCCGCTCGAGCAGCTCGGCGAGCGCCGGGGTCACCCCCGCCCGGACGAACGAGCCCTCCGGGCCGAGCCGGGGCCGGAAGCCGAAGATCTCGGTCACGACGGGCTCGCCGTGCCCGTCGAGCCCGTCCACGGTCGCGATCTGGAAGATGACCCGGCGCCCGCTCCGCAACCGGGCCATGTGCACCACGAGGTCGATCCCCGCCGCGACCTGTGCGCGGACGTGCGCGACGGGGAGCTGCACGTCCGACATCAGGGCCATCGTCTCCAGCCGCCACAGCAGGTGCCGCGCGGAGTTCGCGTGCGCGGTCGAGAGCGA
>Ga0073934_10004795_pt1 | contig 21848 bp, 18 predicted proteins | sample LarsenN4metaG_FD_76834 | JGI IMG/M metagenome (GOLD analysis project Ga0073934, IMG submission 76834) | Hot spring sediment bacterial and archeal communities from British Columbia, Canada, to study Microbial Dark Matter (Phase II) - Larsen... ...
CGGCGCGGCGCGTTGAACGGGGGTCTGGGACGCGAAAAACAGCGCCAGGCTTTCCCTGTCGAGCTTGCTCAAGCCGGACAGCATCGAATGCATCGGGGCTTTCTTGCGCTCTTTGTCCAGATATTCCTGGATGGCGACGACGAAATAGCGGGGCTGCTGGCCGGCCAGACTGGGCGTGCCGGGAATTCTGCTGTTGCCATCCTCGCCATGACACTTTGCACAGGCCGCCGCCAGCGCCTTGCCTCTTTCATAGGGAGAGACCGGCTGAGCATCCTTTGCCGGGACGGCCGCGATGGGCGGAAGGCTGCCGTAATACGCAGCCACGTTGCGCGCGTCCGCTTCGCTCATGCGTTGCGCCACGTCCTTGAGCGCGGCGTGAGTGCGTTTTCCTTCCCTGTAGGCTTTCAGCGCCGCGACCAGATAACGCTCCCGCTGCGCGGCGAGGTGCGGGATGGCCTGCGCGGCGCCCCTGCCGTCCAGGCCGTGGCACGCTTTGCATTCCCGCTCCGCGAAGGCTTTGCCCGCGCGAACATCCGCTGCCGCCAGCTTCTCGGCCGCAGTCTTGGCGGCTGACTCGTCCTTATCCGCGCAGCCGGTCAGCAGCACCGCCAAGACCATGCCTAACATGAAACGTTTCATCGGAAACCTCGGCGAATAATGGTCCGGCCAACGTTTACCTGGTTCCGGTCAAATGATGCTATACGGAACGGCGCGGGCCGCATTGACGCAGATCAACATGGAATCTCCGCTGGGTCCGGGCGCCCGTCAGCCAACGTAAGGAGTCTCGCCGCCCTCTCTCCGGGTGACTGCGGAAGGCGGCGGGGAGAACCAGAGCTGATACATGGACACGACCCACATGTAGGTGAAGGACAGAGCCATGACGGCGCCGGACATCATTACAACCCAGGCGAACGGATGGTACAGCTTGGTGAAATACCAGGAGCCGATATCCAACGCGAGGCTCACGAACGGCAGCGCGACGACGGCGCACTTGAACCAAACGGGTCGCACGTAGGCATGGCTGAAGATGGTGCCCAGGATGAAGAAGACGAAGGCGATGCCGAAAAAATGAATGTGCGACACGCGAACGAGCGTGAAGATGCCGACGCCGGTATCCCGCTCGGTCACCTTCTTCACGTTGTCGTATCCGTTGAGGTTCGCGAGGTGCGGGTTGCTGCCGTCATGGCACGTCATGCAGCGCCTGTCCAGCGTCGGCCGGATCGTCTTCTCGTACCCGGCGCGATCAGCGCCTTCCTCTACCCAGGCGACAATGGCATTGAGCTCTTCGCGCGGCAGCATCGCCGACATCGCTCCGCGCAGGGCCGCTTCGAGGCGCGAGCCCTTTCCGCTGCCGCTGTAGGCGATGACGATGTCCTCGTACGACAAGCTCCGCGGATCGCCGTCCTTCCCGGAGTAGGTGTGAAACAGGTAGATGAGGGCGAACAGGTAGGCGGTCCCGAGCATGAGGAGCGTCGCCGTATACAGCACGCGCATGCTGTACGGGAGCTCCGAAAAATGACGATAAAGCCGGTGCAGCGGTACTTCGCTCACGGTCGGTTCCTTCATTTCTTCGGCGGGACGACGACGTAGGTGACGGCGCGCGCCGTCTGGCGCGCGTAGTGGGCCGCAATGTCCTTGACATCCGCCTCGGTCATCAGCGCCGACATGGCGGCCATCGCCGAGCTCTTGCGCGCGCCCGTGCGATACGCGCGCAGCACCGGCTCGAGCCAGTCCACGCGCTGTGCCGCGAGGGCCGGCACGAGCGGGTCGGTGCTGTTGCCGTTGACGCCGTGACAGCGGTCGCACCGCTCCGCCCACTCCGCGACCGTGAGAGGCTTGCGTACGCTCACCGGCTCCGGCTGCTGGGCCGCGTAAAACGCCGCGATGTCCCTGATGACCCGGTCGTCGAGCGCCGCGGCTGGACCTTTCATCAATTCGTCCTTGCGTGATCCGTCCTTGTAGGCCCGGGTCGCGGCCGCGAGGTACTGCGCATCCTGGCCGGCGAGGCTTGGCGTCGCGGGATTGCCGCTGACACCCTGGTCGCCGTGGCAGGCGGCGCAGGAAGCGGCGGCCTTCTTGCCCGCGGCCTGGTCGCCGGGTGCCGGGGTCTGCGCGCGCGCGGGCTTTTGCAGGGCGTAATAGAGCGCCATGTTGTTCAGGTCCGCATCGCTGACGGCCGCAACCATGGACTTCATGACGTCGTGCTTGCGCTGCCCGGTCTTGTAGGCGTTCATGGCCGCGGCGAAGTATTTCGGGTCGAGCGCAACCAGGCTCGGCATGCCGGGCGTCTTGCTGATGCCGCCTTCGCCATGACATCCCGCGCATGCCGCCGCGGCGGCCTTGCCGGCGGCAACCGGGTCGGGCCTGGCGGGAGGCGCCTTTGCGGCGCCCGGCACAACGGGCCGCGGGGGATCGAGACTCGCGTAATAGGCGGCCACCTTGATGAGCGCATCGTCGCTCAGATACCTGACGATGCCGTCCATCGCGCTTTGGACACGGGCACTTTGCCGATAGGCGCGCAACTGGAGGTGGAGATATGCCGCGCGCTGGGCCGCGAGATGAGGCACGCCCTTGGTGGTGCTGACGCCGTTCGCGCCGTGACAGCGGGCGCACGAAGTTTCCGCGATGCGCTTGCCTTCCGCGACTTCCGCGGCGGTGGCGTATACCGCCCGGAGGTCGTCACCGCTGCCGGGTTTGACCTTGGCGGCTTGAGCTGCCGCACTCGGCGAATAGCCCGCGATTGCAACGGCGACGGCGAGCATGCATACGATAATGAGAGCGGTCGGGGCGCTTCCTTTCATCGACGGTCTTCTCATTCCCGGAACATCATCCCGAGCTGACAGGAGATGGCGTCGCCTCGTGCTCCCAGGGCGGAAACAGCCGGGTTACCCCCAGCAGCATAACCAGCGGAGCGACAACCAGCAGGATCGCAGCGATCAAGCCTTCCTTCCCGAAAACCTGCAACTGATAGGCCAGCAGCCCCTTGCCGGTCTTTGAAATTTCCTGTCCGCCGATCACCACGTTCCAGCGCATCATCCACACCGAGAACAGCACCAACAAGGCGCTCAACGTGACGCCCGCGATCAGCGCCTTTCCGGTGGTGCCGCGCCAGACCATGTACGAGAGCAGAAGGAGCGGCGCGATGGCGCCAATGCCGAATTGTAGGACAAAGTAAGGTACCAGGAGCGGGCCCGTCACGTATTCGATGATCGTCTCGACGCCCTCCCGGGCCTTATAGATGATGTTGGCGAACTCCAGCCCCTCCATGACCAGGGCGACCATGATGAACGCCCACACCGTGTAAGCGAGGCCCTTGAGGCACGCGAGATCGATCGGGATCCTGCGCAGCTTGCACGACAGCACATAAAGCACTATCAGCAACGCCACGCCGGAAATGATCGCCGAGAACAGGAACACGAGCGGCATGAGATCGGAGGACCACCATTCCCGGGCCTTGAGAGAACCGAACACGAAGCCGACGTAGCCGTGCAGGCCGTGCGCGCCGGGTATCCCGGCGATGGCCAGCCAGAAGATCCATTTCCGGTCGCAACGCAACGCTTCCTCGGACAGATCGTACGAGCCGAGGGTGAGCACGCGGTAGAACGGTCGCAGCATCCCGTCCCTCTTTTGAGCCTGCTCCACGATGAACGGCCGGAACGAGAACCAGGTTTCCACGATCAGCAGGACGATGTAGAGGGTCGCAAAAAAACCAAACATGGCCATGGCGGAGGTCCAGTGCGGCGTGAGCAGGGCGTTGAACGCGCGTTCCGGATGGCCGAGGTGCAGCAGCAACGGCAGCGGCACGAAGACCATGAAGCACAACGAGGTGAGCAAGGCAAGGTGCGCGACAGGCTTCAGCCGCTGGAAGCCGAATACCTGATAGAGGCTCGAGACCGTGAACGCGCCCGCCACGAGCCCGGTGAGATAGGGATAGACGACGATGGCTACCGACCACTCGATCACCGTTTCGTTCGGGTAAACCCACCCCGTGTACGGGGCATAATGAATGAGGGGGTCCATCAGCTCACCGCCTTGTCGATGCCAACGTAATAAACATTCGGAGCGTTGCCGGTTTCAGGCTTGAGCACCTGCACGCGGTTGTTGCGGATGAACAGGCTCACCGGGCTTTGCTTGTCGTTGAGATCGCCGAAGATGCGCGCGCCGACCGGGCAGGCTTCGACGCAGGCGGGCTGCAGTCCCTTGGTGATGCGGTGATAGCACCAGTAGCACTTTTGCGTGACCCCTTTCGCTTCGTTGAACCAGCGCGCGCCGTAAGGACAGGCCTGCACGCAGTAGCGGCAGCCGATGCAATACTTGGGGTCGATGAGCACCACGCCGTCCTCGGCCTTGTAGGTGGCGCCGACCGGGCACACCTGCACGCAGGGCGGATGCGTGCACTGGTTGCACAGCTTGGGCACGAAGAAAGCCTTCTCCACCTTCGCGTCCTGGTAGCGGTTGGCGAACCGGTATTCCCGTTCCGAACCGGAGGCCGCAATGTTCACGGGGTCGGCCTGGCTGTCGATGCGCGGTTTGTCCTCTCCCTCCAGATAGACGTAGCGCTCCACCCAGGTGTTGAAGTGATGCGCGGTGAGCGGGACATCGTTTTCCCGCTTGCACGCCTCGACGCAGCGCAGGCAGCCGATGCATTTCGTGGCGTCCACCCCGAAGCCCCAGCGGTGCTTCGTCCAGTCGTAATCGGGCGTGGGAAACGAGGCGCGGCCGGCTGCGGGCTCGCTTTTTGCCGCGACCTTCTGCACGAGGCCGGCGGCCCCGGCGGCCGCGACCGCCCCCGCGACGGTTGCCGCGCGGCCGAGCCTGCGCAGAAACAGGCGCCGCGCGACCAGTGAAGAGATGGCTTCCTTTTTCATTGTGCCTTCCTTGCCTCGGTCGCGGGCTCACAACTTTGCGCGGCGTAAAAGGCGGCGAGGTTGGCGATGTCCGCGTCGCTCAAGCCCCGGACGACGCCCGCCATCATCGGGTCCTTGCGCAGGCCGGCCCTGAAGGCCTTGAGCGTGTTCGCAAGGTAAACGGACTTCTGCCCGGCGATATTCGGCCAGGCGGGATTGCTCCCGACGCCCGTTTCGCCGTGGCAGGCCGCGCAATTTTTCGACAGAGCCTTCCCGGCGGCAGCGTCGCCGGCGCGCGTCTCGCCCGCCGGTGCTTTACAACTCAGGCCGGCGTAATAGGCGGCGAGATCCTGGATATCCGCATCGCTGAGCGTTTGCGCCACAGGAGACATCATCACGTCGGTCTGGGCGCCGGATTTGTACGCCGCCAGTATCCTGACGAGATAAGCCGCGTTTTGCCCGGCCAGATTCGGCCAGGTGTCATTCGGGCTGATCCCGTTCGCGCCGTGACAGCTCGCGCAACTGGCCGCGTGTTTCTTGCTGCCTGCCGCGACGTCACCGGCCACCTTGGCGACGACGCCCGCGAGCTTGGGCGCATGGGGGTTGTGACAAACGGCGCATTGCTGGGTGCCCGCGTGTTGAGCCACCACGATTTGCGGCTGCACGCGGGGCCGCTCCGGCATCGCTTCATGACACAGCGTGCACAGTTTTCTCGTATCAGCAGGGATCGGCAGTTTGCCGCTCTGGGGATGGCCTTTGGCTGCGCCATGGCACGTCTCGCAGGTCACCGTCTTGTGGTTGTTGGCCGACCACTGCGCGTAACGCTCGCTATGGCAGGACTCGCAATAGCGCGGCGTTTGGAAAACGGGGTCCTGAGCGGCAAGTTCAGGAACCGAGTCGGCGCGATAGTGACCGTACCGGTAAAACGACTCGGCGGTGAAATACCACTTCGCGATCAGGCCAAGCGCAAGACCGGCGACAAGCAGAATGATCAAACGGACGATGTGCTTCGGCACGCCCGGGCCTGCGCCTTGGTCAACGTTACGACAGTATCCATCCTCGGAACGGCGAACGACTCTCGTTGCGGCCGTGTTCCTCCCTGGGGGATGACGGTAGCAACGCGCCTCCCGGATGGGTTTGATCTATGTCAAGGGACGCGCAGACGCATTCCCCCAGGAATTTGTCGGCGTGAAGTCCGACAAATTCCTAACCCAGGAACCCCTGCAAGAAAATGGCAAAAAAGCATCACCGGCTGCCTTGCGGAGCACTACTCGCGGTGGGGCCGCTGGCGCGAGACGCTTTGCCCCCTCTTTTGGTCGCAAAAAAAAACTGGCCGCAGCCAGCTTTTTTTGTGGGAGGACGAATGCAGATTACTTGGTCGACAGCACGTGCTGCACCGCCGCCTTGAGCTCGGCGTCGGTGGCCTCGACCTTCGGATGGCCCTTGCCTTCCTTGATCTTGGCGACGAGGTCGCCTGCGGCGCCCTTCTGGCCCTTGTACTTCGCGGCGACTTCCTTGTACGCCGGACCGACTTTTTTCTTGTCCGCCTCGTGGCAGTTGAGGCATCCCTTGGCCTTAAGAACATCCGCGCCCGACTGGGCGTAGCCCAGCCCCGCCGCCAGCACTCCTGCGGCAACCCAAACCAGAGCCAACGCCTTCATACGATCTCCTTCTTGAAAACCCGCCATCCCGTTAACGCGCGCCCCGCCCCCGCCGTTGACCGCAGCGAAGCGCTATTGGAACCGGTAGTAATACCAGGCGCCGATGAAATGCACCTTTTGGGTCGGGCTCTGCAGCACCCGCGTGCCGTCCGCGTATTGCCAGGTCGTCCAGGTCCAGTCATCCGTGCTGTAGCGATCATAGATGTAATCCAGGCGGATGCCCGAGTTCTTCTGCAGCGCCCACTTCCCGAACAGATTGAATCTCGTCAGCCTGGTGGTGATATCGGGCAGCGGCGTTACCGTCGCACCGGGGGTCACCGCCTGCTGGCGGAATTCGTCCTGGTTGTCCGAATACTGCAGGTCCGCCCCGATTTCGAGCCATGAGTACGGCTTGCCGCGCAATCCCGCCCCGAAGGAATCGCCCAGATTGCGCAGGCTCGCGTTCCAGACGGGACTTGCAGCGGTTGCCGGGCACACCCCGACCGCGCTTGCAGCGACGCACGAGGACTGGTCGATGCGCGTGTCATTGCGGGAAATCCAGGCCGTTCCGCGCCACTTGTCCGTGAACGCGTAGGAGAGGTCAATGGAATAGTTCTCCGCCTCGCCTTCCCGCGGCCCGAGGGTCCGTCCGCTGTATTTGTCCTGCGCGTAATCCGCGAAGAACTGGATGGACAGCGGGGCCGTCGGCTGCCAGCTCACTGTCAGGCGCACCTTGTCGCGCTCGCGGTCAGCGAGATGCAACGGGTGAACCAGGTTGCTGCCGGGCGTGCCGTTGTTGAGGGTGGTGAGCAGGAAGGGTGAGCCGCCGCGGTCGCTGTAGACATAGGACAGCGCACCGGTCACGGTCTCGGACATGGAACGACGCAGTTCTACGCGATAGGATGTCTCATCGAGCCTTTCCCGGCTGCTGACGATGCGGACCGGGGAGAAGTTGTGTTTTTTCTCCTCATAGCCGATCCCGCCGCTCAGGCGAAAACCCATCGGTAACGCATAACCGGCCTCCAACTGGCCGGTCGTCCTCTTGAGCGAATGCGGCTCGTTGTCGCCGTTGAACGTGGACGTCCCCGTCGCCAGCGTGGAGTAGCGAAGGATCGGGGTCTTGTCGTCATTGTCCTCGTAGCGGAAGCTGGCCACAAGCGAGAGCTTCGGCGCCGGCCGGGTGGTGAGGCGTAGCTGAACCCGGGTCGTGTCGAGGCGTCCTTGCAAGTTGTTCCCGATTCCGGGCGCGAGCGGGACGTTGACACCCGTGACGAAAGCGTCCTCCTGCGTCGCCTTGGCGTAGGCAACCTTGAACGTGCCGTGCGTCGTCGGGGTGAAGCTGTAGCCGCCGGAAAGGAACAACTGGTGCGACTGGTTATCGGGCGGCAGGCCGATCGGCGTGAAAGTGGAAAGTGCTCCAACGCCGCCTGCAAAGTTGAGCCCGTTGAACTGGTTGTTGTACGTGGTGCCGTAATAGCCGCCCGCGAACTGCAGGCGCTCGCCCGTGTAGCCCACGGTGACCTCAAGCTGCCGCGTTGTGGAATCGATCGGTTCCGGCGCGAACTCGAAGTTCCCGAACACGGGTCCCCCGACCACGCCGCCCCCGGTCGTGCCGCGGGCCCACAGGCGTGCGCCGTCCTTCTCCTCGTTGCGGAAGCGCACCTGCAGATTCCAGTTGCCCGTGAGTTGCTTGTCGAAGCCGAGCCCGATCCGGTCGCGCCGGGTCTTGAGGTCCAACGGGAGCCCGGCGGTAGTCGTCGTGGGGATGGTGAGGTTCGCGCCGCCGATGCCCGCGACGGCGGTAGTCACGACATAAGGCTCATAGCGCGGGATCTGGCTGAACTCGAGGAAATAGCCCCAGTTTCCCTGCCGGTTATGTTCCAGGCGCAGCTCGCGGTGGTCGAGCCCGAGGTTGCGGCCCCTGAACCTGAGCCAGGTTCCCGTGGCGTCGTCGCGGCGCACCAGCTCGGCATCGAGAAGTCCGTAGACACCTTGCTCGTTGATGCCGTTGTACTGGCCAAAGCGCCGGCCGTCGCTGTCTGCATAGCCGAGCCCGAATTCGATGGTGCTCACCGGCCGGGCGGCCTCCTCGGCATTAGCCGCCAGAGGCAGCGCGAAAGCGGCAACCAGCGCAGCAACCGCCTTGATCCGGAAAGCCTCGCGTGTAGTCCCGTTCATGTTCGGTCTCCCCGTTTCTCTCAACGCCGGAACGTCCGTTCGTTGCTGATGTTCGCCGGGTTATTCGTGCCGTGGATGTTGGTATGGCAGTTCTCGCAACCCCGCGCCAGCGTGCCCCCGCCGGTACTGGTGGCAGTGCGTGATGCGATCTGGCCCCGATGGCTGGTCGGTTCATGGCACTGCTGGCAGAGGAATGGAATCCGTGATTTAAGCAGGAAGGCGTTGGTCGTACCGTGCGGGTTATGGCAGATCGCGCAGTCCTCGGTCGCCGGATTGTGCGGCCGGACGAACGGCCCGCGTTTTTCCATGTGGCACTGGTAGCAGGTGTCGTTCACGCTGTCGCGAACCAGCAGCGCCGGCCCCGCGGTGCCATGAGGGTTGTGACAATCGGAACAAGCGACCTTGCCTTCCAGGATCGGATGGCGCGAAGGCCGGCTGATCTCGGCACGCTTGTCCTTGTGGCAGGTGAAGCACACTTCCGTCTGGGTCGTCTTGTCGCGCACCTTGTCGGTGGCGTGCACCTGGTGGCAGGAGACACAGGCGGTATCGCGCGTGGCGTGCGTGCTGCCGGCCCAGAGCATGCGCTTGCCACCCTTGTGGCAGGTGAGGCATATGCTGTTCTTGGCATCGGCCGCCAGAGATTTCGAGGCCGGATTGATCATCCCGCCGACACCCCTGCCCCCGCCCGCCTTGACGTGGGCGGTGCCGTCACCGTGACAGGCGGCGCATTCTCCGGCATTGGCCGGAGTCCTCGGATCGGCTTTCGTGCCGTGTTTGTGAGCCTTGAAGGTTTCATAGGAATTGGCGTGGCAGTTCTTGCAGACCTCAGGGCCCGGGGCGCCGGGCGCCGCCTGAGCCGCGAGGGCCTGAGCGCCCGCGAGCAACAGTAAGGCGCCTGAAAAAATGCCGAGTATCCGGGGCCAGTTGAACCGCGACTTATCCATGATTTCGACTCTCCCTGATCTTCGCCTCAAGCAAACGTTAGCGCCCGCACGGCCGACGGAGTGAACGGTTGTGGTGACGGAGACAATGAAAAAGCGACCGCGTCGAGGCGGTCGCTATTTCCTTTACCGGGGGCCGTTGCGACGGCGAAATGAACCGTGTCTTGCGCGATCACGGCGCCGTTCCTGCACACAGATTGCGCGCCGAAGATCGCCGGCGCGCTTCTTAGATGCATCTCGCCGCTCCCCTGATGAAATGCGAGTATACAGGAATGCTATAGAAGCGTCCGCGAAAAAATCAAGGTTTGGTGCTCAGGAATGCGATTGGGATCGCGGGCGTTGGTGATTACGCAACAGACTCGCGTTGCCCATTGCGTGATAAACCTACTAAAAGCAAGGGTCTTTTGCTGCCGCTCCGCCCGAAGCGGAGCCAACCCGGTGAAACGGGGAAACATTAGCGTCGGCTAAAATAGCGTTTCCGGGAAGCCCCATGTCAGACGCCGCGACAACCAGACCAAAGAAACACGCCCCGCAGCCGCCGTCCGGCTCGAATTTCATCCGTGCCGTCATCGAGCAGGACCTCGCGAGCGGAAAGTACGCCGCGCGCACCTGGGGCGGAAAGCCCGGCCCCGCGAAGACGCACGCGGGCGCGCCGCAGGACCCGGCGAAGATCCGCACGCGCTTTCCGCCGGAACCCAACGGCTATCTTCACATCGGCCACGCGAAATCGATCTGCTTGAACTTCGGCCTCGCGGGCGACTACGGCGGGAGCTGCCACCTGCGCTTCGACGACACCAACCCGGAGACGGAGGAGCAGGAATACGTCGAGGCCATCCTCGACTCGGTCAAGTGGCTGGGGTTCGACTGGGGCCCGCACCTCTACTACGCCTCGGACTACTTCGGCTTCATGTACGAAGCGGCGGAATACCTCATCCGCTCGGGCCACGCCTACGTGGACAGCCACTCCGCCGAGGAGATGCGCGAGGCCCGCGGCACGCTCTTCCAGCCGGGGAAAGACAGCCCCTACCGCAGCCGCAGCGTGGAGGAGAACCTGAAGCTCTTCCGCGAGATGCGCGAGGGCCAGCACCCCGACGGCGCGCACGTGCTGCGCGCGAAGATCGACATGGCCTCGCCCAACATCAATCTGCGCGACCCCGCGCTCTACCGCATCAAGAAGGCCTCGCACCACCGCACGGGCGACAAGTGGTGCCTCTACCCGATGTACACCTACGCGCACCCGATCGAGGACGCGCTGGAGCGGATCACGCACTCGATCTGCACGCTGGAGTTCGAGGACCAGCGCCCGTTCTACGACTGGCTGCTCGAGCGCCTCGCGGATGGCGGCCTCCTCGCGCGGCCGCTGCCGCAGCAGATCGAGTTCGCGCGGCTGAATCTCACCTACACCGTGCTCTCCAAGCGCCGGTTGATCCAGCTCGTGGAAGAGAAGCACGTGGACGGCTGGGACGACCCGCGCATGCCGACGCTCGCCGGCGCGCGGCGCCGCGGCTTCACGCCCGAGGGCTTGCGCCTGTTCGCCGAGCGCATCGGGGTCTCCAAGGCGGAGTCGTGGATCGACTGCACGATGCTCGAGGACTGCATGCGCGAGGATCTCAACGAGCGCGCCGAGCGCCGCATCGCGGTGCTCGATCCGCTGAAGCTCGTGATCGACAACTATCCCGAGGGCGCCGAGGAGGAATGTTCCGCGCCCAACCACCCGCAGAAGCCGGAGCTGGGACGGCGCGCGCTGCCGTTCGCGCGCGAGCTCTGGATCGAGCGCGAGGACTTCATGGAGAGCCCGCCCAAGGGCTACTTCCGGCTCGCGCCGGGCGCGGAGGTGCGGCTGCGCTACGCCTATTTCGTGAAGTGCGTGGGCGTGGACCGGGACGCGGCGGGCAAGGTCACCGCGGTCCACTGCACCTACGATCCGGAAACGAAGAGCGGCGGCCCCGGCGCGGACAAGCGCAAGGTGAAGGGCGCCATCCACTGGCTGCCGGTCGCGCACGCCCGCGCGGCCGAGGTGCGGCTCTACGACCGGCTCTTCCGCGTGCCGCAGCCGGGCGCCGAGCGCGATTTCCTGGAGGACCTCAACCCCGATTCGAGGAAAGTCGTGACCGCCCGCGTCGAGCCGGCGCTCGCGAACGCCGCGCCGGAAGAGCGCTTCCAGTTCGAGCGGCACGGCTACTTCGTCGCGGACGCCCGGGACTCGAAGCCCGGTCGCCCGGTGTTCAATCGAACCGTCACGCTGCGGGACTCGTGGGGAAAGGCCGGTTGATACGACCGGCATCTGCGCCGCGCGCGCGCGCCGCAGCGCGCGGCGGCGCGCATTTCTTTGCGTGTGCTGCCGCCGCGCGGCACGCTAGACTACAAGCATCGCTTCAACGCACGAGGTGCCGTCATGTCGGTCTTCGATCGCGCTGACCTGTGCCAGAAGATCCTCGCCCTCCTGCCGGTCGGCGTCTGGATCCTGGACGAAACGGGCAAGATCCAGTACGGCAATCCGGCCGGCCAGAGAATCTGGGCGGGCGCCCGCTACGTCGGCCCCGAGGAATTCGGGCAGTACAAGGGCTGGTGGATCGCGACCGGCAAGCTCATCAAGCCGGAAGAGTGGGCCGCCGTGCGCGCCCTCCGCAAGGGCGAGGTCTCGGTGGACGAGGAAGTCGAGATCGAGAGCTTCGACGGCAAGCGCAAGGTGATCCTCAACTCCGCGATGCCGATCCGCCGCGAGGACGGCGCGATCGAGGGCGCGGTCATCGTCAATCACGACATCACCAAGCGCAAGCGCGCGGAGGAGCGCCTGCGCGACATGGCGGAGCACGATCCCCTGACCGGCGTCTACAACCGCCGCTCCCTCTTCGCCATCCTCGAGGCCGAGATCCGGCGCGCCCGGCGCTACCGCGGCCCGCTCTCGCTCGTGATGTTCGACGTGGACCACTTCAAGGAGATCAACGACGCGCACGGCCACGAGCTGGGCGACCGGGTGCTGGTCGGCATCGCCGACACGGTGCGCAAGGAGCTGCGCGCCGCCGACCGGCTCGCGCGCTACGGCGGCGAGGAGTTCCTCGTGATCGCGCCGGGCATCGGCGCGCAGCAGGCCTCGGCACTGGCGGAGCGGCTGCGCGCGCGCATCGCGGCCACGAAATTCGGCCCCCTGCCGCGCGTCACCTGCAGCTTCGGCGTGTGCCAGTTCGCCGGCGAGGACAGCGACGCCTTCATCCGCCGGGCGGACGACCTGATGTACCAGGCGAAGCAGGCCGGGCGCAACCGGTTGGCGTCAGAGTAGCAACGTCTCAAAAACCCGTTTGAAACCGCAGACACACCCAGATAAACATAGATAACTCGCCACAGAGGTCACAGAGCTCACGGAGAGAATTGAGATCTGGACCGGGCTCGAGCTCCCACTCTCTGCGGTCTCTGTGGCCGGCCCTTGATTTTCAATAGGCGTTCATCGGCGTTTATCTGCGGTTTGATTCAGTTCCGCGCGCGCTGCTGCGCCGCGCGCGCCACTTGCGGGCCTCCTCGAGCGCGAGCATCGCGGCCGCGAACGGCAGCATGAAAAGCCACGCCTCGGGGCCGATCGGCGCCGTGCCGAAGATGGCGTTGCCGAGCGGCGTGTAGACGATCGCGAGGATCAGCGCGACCTCGACCCCGATGCCCCAGAAGAGAAGCGGGTTGCCGCCGAGCCCCGTGGCAAGCACGCTCTCGCGCGGATCGCGGCAGAGAAACACGTTCACCACCTGCATCACGATGATCGCGGCGAGGCACGCGCTCGTCGCCTCGAGGTAGAGGGGATCGGAAGCCGCGAGCCGCTCCCCGTAGCGCCAGCCCGCGGGGACGAGCACGAAGAAGAACGCCGCCATCGCCGCCGCCGCTTCCAGCATCCCGAGCCAGAGATAGGCGCGCGCGACGAGCGGCCAGTCGATCAGCCGCTCGCCGCGGCGGCGCGGGGGCCGCTCCATGGTGTCGGCTGCGGGCTTCTCCGCCCCGAGCGCGAGCGCGGGCACCATGTCGGTGCCGAGGTCCACGGCGAGGATCTGGATGATGGTGAGCGGCAGCGGGATGCGGGCGAGCACGAAGGCGAGGTAGGGCACGATCTCCGGGATGTTCGAGGTGAGGATGTAGGTCAGGAACTTGCGGATGTTCTGGAACACCGCCCGCCCCTCCTCGATCGCCGCGACGATGGAAGCGAAGTTGTCGTCGAGGAGCACCATGTCCGCCGCCCCGCGCGCGACGTCGGTCCCCACCACCCCCATCGCGATGCCGATGTCGGCGCGCTTCAATGCCGGGGCGTCGTTCACCCCGTCGCCGGTGACGGCAACCACGTGGCCCTTTCTCTGCAGCGCCTCCACGATGCGCATCTTCTGATCGGCGGTGACGCGCGCGAACAGGATCTCCTCGGCGTCAAGCGCGAGCTGGAGCTGGGTGTCCGAAAGCCGCGCCAGCGCGTCGCCCGTGACCAGCACTGGGGAGGCGCCGAGCCCGATGTCGCGCGCGATGGCATGCGCGGTGTGCGGATGGTCGCCCGTCACCATGATCACGCGGATGCCCGCGGCTCGGCAGGTCGCCACCGCCTGGGGCACCTCCCTGCGCGGCGCATCATGCAGCCCGACGATGCCCGCGAGCACGAGGGAGCTTTCCCATTCGCCGCGCGGCGCTGCCTCCGGCAGCGAGCGGTACGCAAGAGCCAGCACGCGCAGCCCCCGCTCCGCCATGTCGTCCTGCGCCGCGAGGAACCCGCGCGCAGCCGCTTCGGTCATCGGCGCGACCTGCCACGGGCTGGAGCCGGCCGGCTCCGGCAGCATCATGCCGGTGCACAGCGGCAGCACCGTCTCGAGCGCGCCCTTGCAGTAGAGCACGCGGCCCGCGGCCGTATCGTGGATGGTGGACATGCGCTTGCGGTCGGCATCGAACGCGATCTCGTCGCGCTGCGGGGCGCGCGCCTGCCTGCCGAGATGGCGTTCCGCCATTTCGACGAGGGCGATCTCCATGGGGTCGCCGAGCAGCGTGAAGGCGCCGTCGCGCTCGACCTCGCGCAGGCTGTGGCAGTGGCGCGCGACGTCGAAGAACGGCGCGCGGGCCACGGCGTCGGCCAGCCCGAGCTCCGCGAGATCGCGCGCGCCTCCCGCGAAGTGCGCGCGCACCGCGCGCATGCGGTTCTCGGTGAGCGTGCCGGTCTTGTCGGTGACGATCACGCTCGCCGAGCCCAGCGTCTCCGCGGCGGGAAGGTGCCGGATGAGCGCGTTTCGCCTCGCCATGCGCTGGGTGGCCATCGCGAGGGCGAGCGTGACGGTGGGCAGCAGGCCCTCGGGCACGTTGGCGACGATGATCCCGATCGCGAACAGAAAATTCGCCCAGAAACCGAGGCCGAGCGCCTGGCCGACCAGGAAGAACACGACCCCGAGCAGGGTGGCGAGGAGCGCGATCAGCTTCGAGAGCCGGGCGATCTCCCGCTGCAGCGGGGAAGCCGCTTCGCCCACCGCCTGCGTGAGGTGCGCGATCCGGCCGAACTCGGTGCGCATGCCGGTCGCGAAGACGAGCGCGACGGCCGAGCCCGACACGGCGGAGGTGCCGGCGAGCAGCACGTTGCGGCTCTTAAGCAGGTCGTCCTCCTCGACCGGGTCCGCGACGCGCGCCTTGGGCAGCGCCTCGCCGGTCACCGTCGCGATGTTGACGCGCACGCCGTGGCCTTCGATCAGCCGGCAGTCGGCGGGTATGTCGTCGCCCTCCTGCAGCAGGATCACGTCGCCCGGCACGAGCTTCTCGGTCTCAAGCTGGAGGGCGACGCCGTCGCGGCGCACGGTCGCCCGGTGCGGCAGCAGCGCCCTCAACGCTTCCACTGCGCGCTCGGCGCGGTGCTCCTGCCAGAAGGCGAATGCGCCGTTCACGAGGACGACGCCGACGATCGCCCAGCCGAGCGCCGCCATGCCCCGGCCGGGGTCGTAAGTTTCCGCGGTGAAGGCGAGCCCTGCCGCGAGGAGCAGGATCAGGGCGAAAAAATGGGTGAACTGCCGCGCCGCGCGCAGCCACAGCGGCTCGCGCGCGATCTCTTCCACGCGGTTCGGCCCGTACTCGGCGAGCCGCCGCGCGGCCTCGGTGGAACTCAGCCCGTCGCGCGTGCTGCGCAGGCTCGCGAGCGCCTGGTCAACGGAGAGACGCGTGATCCGCATGACTTCAAACGCGTGACTCGTTACTGGTGACCGTCACGGCTGCAGCATGGCGCCGTCGCTCGGAGCGGGGCTTGATTTGGGTCAACTGTCGCCGGGGAACGATAGCGTGATTTGCTCCGCTACCGGTGGTGGAAAGGCTGAACTACCATTACGGCTGAACGGTGGACCACCCATGGTCAAGAGCGGGACTGTCATCATCGTCATCGCCGCGGTCCTGGCCGCCTCCGCGCTCGGATACTGGGCGTACGGCGCCAGCAAGAAGCGCGAGCTGGGGAATGCGATCAGCGCGCTCGCGCGGGATGCGAACCAGCGGCTGCGCGATGCGCTCTCAGCCGAAGCGGCGCCGCCGTCGGAGCAAACCGTGAACGAGCTCGACCTGCACGCCGCGGCGGTTGACGGCGGGCTCCGGCAGCTGAAGGGCATGGACGCGTCGTTCAATCTCGCGATGGCGGACGCGGCCGACTCGTACCTCGTCAGCGTGCGCGAGATCCTGCGCCGGCAGGCCGCGAGTCACCGCGGCCGGTTGCTGCTGGCGGCGAGCCTCCCGGCGCTCCGGCAGCACATGCGCGCGGACAACCGCACCGGCTCCTGGGTCGAGGAGGCGGTCAAAGCGAAAGAGCGGGTCGAGAAGGATTTTCGCGACTACAAGGTCGCGGCCGAGCAATTGGGAAAACTCCTGGGAACGTTTCCCCGCGATCAGGCGCGAATCGCCCCGCATGTGCCCGACCTGCCCCCGGTTGAAGAGCGCCTCGTCGGCGACGCCCGCGAGCGCGCGCTGCGGGTGTACCAGCAACTGGCGGACGAGGTCGGGAAGACGAAGCAGCTCGAGGCCTACCGCTGACGCCGGGGGAGGCGTGAACGGTGATCAGTGACTCGCCTTAAGTCCGTGAGATCGGGAAGTCGTGAAATCGGGAGATGGAAAGACCGTGAGATCGCGCAGGACGGGGTCAGGTCTTGCATAGACGCATAATGAGCTATTGCAAGACCTGACCCGTTCGTGCGCGAGCCCGGGCGGCACCAGCGGCGCGACGAAGTCGGTGATCGCGAGCCAGTCCTGCCGGCGGCTTTGCGCGAACCACGCCAGCGCGAGGATCACGCCCAGCAACCCGCCGTGGAACGACATGCCGCCCTCCCACACAAAAAAACGCGCCAGGGTTCGGCCACGTAGTCGCCGAACTTGTAGAAGAGAACGTGGCCCAGGCGCCCGCCGGCGATGGTGCCCGGTATCCCGTAGAACAGCGCGTCGTCGAGATCCTTCGCCGTCCATACCGCTCTGGGCGCGCGCGATGCGGTAGCGGCCAGCGGCCCGGAACAGCGCGAAGCCGATCAAGCACATCAGCCCGTACCACAGCACGGCCACGGGGCCGATGCTCACCGCAACGGGGTCGAACTGGGGATGGAGCAGCACGGGATTGCGCTAAAATGGCGCCCTCATTACACAGGGCGCTTCCGGAGTTTCCCCATGCCGCTCAACAAGCGCAGCCAGCTGATTACCCAGGGCGTGCAGCGCGCGCCCCACCGCGCGATGCTGCGCGCGGTGGGCTTCAAGGACGCCGACTTCAAGAAGCCGATCGTGGGCGTCGCCAACGGCTATTCCACGATCACGCCGTGCAACCTCGGCCTGGGCGATCTCACCCGGCGCGCCGAGGCGGCCGCGAAGCGCGCCGGCGCGATGCCGCAGAGCTTCGGCACGATCACGGTCTCCGACGGCATCTCGATGGGCACGGAGGGCATGAAGTACTCGCTCATCTCGCGCGAGGTGATCGCGGATTCGATCGAGACCGCGGTCCAGGGGCAACGCATGGGCGGGGTGCTCGCGGTCGGGGGCTGCGACAAGAACATGCCGGGCGCGATGATCGCCATCGGCCGCATGAACATCCCCTCGACCTTCGTCTACGGCGGCACCATCGAGCCCGGCCACAACAAGGGCCGCGATCTCACCGTGGTGAGCGCCTTCGAGGCGGCGGGCGAATCTAGCGCCGGCAAGACCGGCAGGGAAGAGCTTATGGGAGCGGAGCGCCGCGCGTGTCCCGGGGCGGGCGCGTGCGGGGGCATGTACAGCGCCGACACCATGTCCTCGGCGATCGAGGCGACGGGCATGAGCCTGCCGTATCCCTCGACCATGGCCGCCGAGGACAAGGAAAAACACGACAGCGCGGCGGCATCGGCTGAGGTGCCGGTGCAGGCGATCAGGAAGGAGCTGTTGCCGCGCGCGATCATGACGCGGAAGGCGTTCGAGAACGCGATTGCAGTGGCCATGGCGGCAGGCGGCTCGACCAACGCCATGCTGCATCTCCTCGCGATCGCGCACGCCGTGGAAGTGCCGCTGGCGATGGAGGACTTCCAGACGATCCGCGGGCGCGTGCCAGCGCTGTGCGACCTGACGCCTTCCGGACGCTACGTTGCGACCAGCCTGCACGAGGCGGGCGGCATCCCGCAGGTCATGAAGATGCTGCTCGAGCACGGGCTGCTGCACGGCGAGCGCATGACGATCACCGGCAGGACGATCAGCGAGGTCCTGCGCAAGGTGCCGGCGCGGCCGCGCGCGAACCAGGACGTGATCCGGCAGTGGGAGAACCCGATATACCCGCACGGCCATCTCGCCCTCCTGAAGGGCAATCTCGCGCCCGAAGGAGCGGTCGCCAAGATCACCGGGCCCGCCCGCATCTTCGAGTCCGGGGAGGACTGCCTCGCGGCGATCCTCGCCGGCGGCATCAAGGCCGGCGACGTGCTGGTGATTCGCAACGAGGGGCCGCGGGGCGGCCCCGGCATGCGCGAGATGCCGGCGCCAACCTCGGCCCTCATCGGCGCGGGACCCGGAGAATCGGTGGGGCTCATCACGGACGGCCGCTTCTCGGGTGGAACCTGGGGCATGGTGGTCGGCCATGTCGCGCCGGAGGCCGCGGTCGGCGGCCCGCTCGCGCTGGTGCAGGAAGGCGACTCCATCACGATCGATGCCGAGCGCCGGCTGCTCCAGGTGAACGTCTCCGGCGAGGAGCTCGCACGCCGCCGCGCGGCGTGGCGAGCCCCCACGCCGCGCTATACGCGGGGCATCATGGCCAAGTACGCGGCGCAGGTTTTCTCGGCGAGCCGCGGCGCCGTGACCGACTGAGCGCGCGCGCCATGAAAGTCCTTGCACAACGCGTCATCGGGGCGCGCTGGTTCGAGCCGTGGATGATCGGGATCATCCTCTTCAACGGCGTGCTGATCGGGCTCGAGACTTCACAGGAGATCATGCAGCAGTATGGCGCGCTGCTCGAGCTCGGCACCGACATCATCCTGTGGCTGTTCATCGTCGAGGCGGCCCTCAAGATCACCGCAGTCGCCCCGCGCTTCTCGCTCTACTTCGGCAACGGCTGGAACCTGTTCGATTTCACCGTGGTGGTGCTCTCGCTCCTGCCTGCCACGGAGGAGTTCGCGCTGGTTGCGCGGCTCGTGCGCGTGCTGCGCGTGCTGCGGCTCGTCTCCACGGTGCCGCAGTTGCGTCTGATCGTGGCCACCCTGGTGCGCTCGATCCCGAGCATGGGCCACGTGATCATGCTGCTGAGCATCATCTTCTACATCTACGCCGTCACCGGCTTTCACCTCTTCCGCGAGCACGACCCCGAGCACTGGGGAACGCTCGGCGCCGCGCTGCTCACGCTGTTCGGGATCGTGACGCTCGAAGGCTGGGTGCAGGTGATGGAGACCGCCCTCGAGCTCAATCCCTGGGCATGGGTCTACTTCGTCTCCTTCGTGCTGATCGGCACCTTCGTCATGTTGAATCTCTTCATCGCCGTCGTCATCAACAATCTCGAGAGGAGCAAGGTGGACGAACTCGAGGCGCTGCGCCAGCCCGTCACGCACGAGGAAGTGCTGCGCGAGTTGCGGCGCACGCGCGACGCTCTCGCCGCCCTCCAGAGCCGGCTCGAATCCCTGCCCCGGGCGCGGGGGACGCTCTAGCGCCGCCACGGGGCCGCACCGTTCCGGCCCGCCGATGCCGAACCGCCTCGCCACCGAAACCTCGCCCTACCTGCGGCAGCACGCCGGCAACCCCGTCGCCCGGTTGCCGTGGGGGCCGGCAGCGCTCCGGGTCGCGCGCAGGACGGGGGTCAGGTCCTGCATAGACGCATAATGAGCTATTGCAAGACCTGACCCGTTCGTGCGCCATCGCGCACCCCGCATCCATGAAGGCCTTGGTGACAGGCTTTGAGCCCTTCGGCGGCGAGACGATTAACGCCTCGCTCGAAGCCGTGCGGCGACTGCCTTCCCGCATCGGCGCGCTGGAAATCGCGACTGCGGAGCTGCCGACCTCGTACGCGCGTTCGCTCGGCGTGCTGCAAGACGCGATCGCGCGCGCAAGACCGGAGATCGTGCTCTGCGTCGGACAAGCCGGGGACCGCGTGGCGCTCTCCGTGGAGCGGGTGGCCGTGAACCTTCAGGCTGCGCGCATTCCCGACAACGACGGCGGGCAGCCGGTTGACGTGCGCGTCGTCGCTGGCGGGCCGGCGGCTTATCTCGCGACCTTGCCGGTCAGGGCCGCCGTCGCGGCATTGCGCGCGGACGAGCTACCGGCGGAGCTTTCGATGAGCGCCGGCACCTTCGTGTGCAATCACGTTTTTTATGGCCTGATGCACCTCGCCGCGACGCGCCGGCACCCGTTCCGCGGCGGGCTGCTTCACGTGCCGCGCCTGCCGCAGCAAGCGACGCCGAACGCGCCGTCCATGGCGCTCGACGACATCGTGCGGGGGATACAGATCGTGCTGGAAACGGCGGGCAAAACCTGAATGGAACCGCAGGTAAACGCAGATAAACGCGGAAAGACTCAAACCCGAAGGGCTTCACTCACTGCTTGTTTCTATCCGCGTGCATCGGCGTTCATCGGCGGCGAGACCGGAGGGACGAGGCCGAGGGATGAGGGATGAGGGTCTTGACCTGTTCTCCTTTGTGTCCTTCGTGTCCTTAGTGGTTCAGCTTTCTTTCCGCCCCGTCCCCTGTGTCCTCGGCGGTGAGAGGGGATCTTCCCGGTTTTCTTGGCGGCGGTTCAGCTTCTTACTCTGGTTTGATTCCCGCCGCCCGCACCACCTTCGCCCACTTCGCGATCTCGCTCCGTATCAGCGCGGCGAATTCCTCCGGGCTGCCCGGAGCCGGGTCCATCCCGATCTTCATGAACCGTGCGCGCGTTTCCGCGTCGGTGAGCGCCTGGGTGAGCACCGCATTGAGGCGGGCGACGATCGCGCGCGGCGTCTTGCCCGACGCGAGCAGCCCGTACCACCCGTTCACTTCGTAGCCCGCGAGGCCGGACTCGACAAACGTGGGCATCTCGGGCATGGCCGGCGCGCGTTTTGCGGTCGTCACCGCGATCGCGCGGATCTTGCCGGCCCGGACGTGCGGCCCGAGCGTGGAGATCGAGCCGAAAAACACGGACACGCGCCCGGCGATGAGATCCGGCACCACCGCGCTGCCGCCCTTGTACGGGACATGCTGCATGTCGATGCCGGCGGCGATCTTGAGCAGCTCGGCGGCGAGGTGAGGGGGGCTTCCCGCACCGACGGAAGCGTAGTTCACCTCACCCGGCCGCGCCTTCACCCAGGCGATGAATTCGCTCACCGTTGTTGCGGGCACCGAGGGGTGGACCACCATGAGATAGGGGCCCCCGACGACGAGGCCGACCGGGGTGAAGTCGCGCTCGCTGTCGTAGGGCAGCTTCTTTCTCAGGCTGGGGTTGACGGCGAAACCCGCGGCCACCATCAGCAGCGTGTGGCCGTCGGGCGCCGCCCGCGCCACGATCTCCGAGCCCACGATCATGTTCGCGCCGGCGCGGTTGTCCACCACGAACGGCTGGCCGAGGCGCTCGGAGAGCTTCTCGGCGACGATGCGGCCGACGACGTCGGTCGTGCCGCCGGGCGCGAACGGGACCACCAGCCGCACCGGCCGGCTGGGGTAGCCCGCGGCGGAGGCCTGCGTCTGGGCGAAGCACGCGCCGGCCGCGAGCAGCCCCGCGGCAACCGTCAGGATACGCACAGAGATGTGCATGCGCTTTCTCCTCATGAACGATGCGCGAGGCCATTCTTCTTTATCGCCCCACAGATGCGTTGA
>Ga0073934_10004796_pt1 | contig 21847 bp, 21 predicted proteins | sample LarsenN4metaG_FD_76834 | JGI IMG/M metagenome (GOLD analysis project Ga0073934, IMG submission 76834) | Hot spring sediment bacterial and archeal communities from British Columbia, Canada, to study Microbial Dark Matter (Phase II) - Larsen... ...
GCCCCACCGCTGCAGCCGTGCTCGCCACCCTGCTCGCAGCCGGGCTCCTCCTGCTGCTGGCCGAGCTGACCACGCTCGTCGCCCGCGCGCCCCGGGGCCGCCAGCTCGCCGTCAGCCGGCCCGCAGTCGCCCTCGCCGGCGCGCACGCGGCCCTCGCGTTCGCCTTGGGCGCCGTCATCCTCGCCGACCGGGGCCCCGAGCCGCTGGGCGTGCCCTACGAGCGCTTCCTGCTGCTGCACCTGTCCGTCGCGCTCATCGGGTGGCTCACGATCCTGATCGCCGCCGTCGGGCGCACGCTCGTGCCGATGCTGGGACTGGCAGCCGCGTCCCCACGGCGGCGGCTCCCGCTCGCGGAGGCGACGATCGCCGCCGGCCTCTGGGTCTACGCGGCCGGACTCGTGGCAGAGGCGCACGAGCTCACCGCCGTCGGGATCGCGCTCATGGCGGCAGGGCTCGCTCCCGTCGCGTCGCTCTTCGCCCGCGTTGCCCGAGGAGGCCGGATCGGCCCGCGCGAGGGGCCGGTGGCCCACGCCGCCGTGGGGCTCGCTTTCCTCGCCGAGGCTGCTCCATAGGCGTGCAGCTCGCCGCCGCGGGTGTACTGGTCGGCTCGTCCGAGCTCGTCCGCGGCGGCGCCGTGGCCCTGACGGGAGGCGCGCTCTTGGCCCTGGGGAGCGTCGGCGAGACGCTACGCCGCGTCCGGTCGGGACGGAAGGCCGGCAGGCCCTAGGCGACGAGCCCTCGGCGTCGCGCCTCCGCGACGGCCTCGAGCTGGGAGTGACAGCCGAGGCAGCGCAGGATGGCCGCGATGTGGTTGCGGACCGTGGTCTCGGAGAGCCCCAGCCGCGCTGCGATCACCTTGGCTGGCTCGCCCGCCGCGAGCAGCTGCAGGATCTCCGCCTGGCGCCGCGTCAGGCGCTCGGCCGGCGGCCGCGCGGGCCCGTTCTCGGGCCCGCTCCGGATCAGGTTGAGCACGACCGGCGGCTCTCCCTCCCTCCGCACCGAGACGGTCGAGACGGACACGAGCCGTCGTCCCGCCGGCGTGGCGATGAGCATGCGCCTGCACGGCACCGGCCACCCCTCCCGCGCGAGACGCGCGCCCGAGCAGCCCGGGTGGCAGAGCACGTCCCCGCGCTCGCTGACGCCGTGCAAGAGCTCCCAGCACGGCCGGCCCAGCGCAGCCGCCGCCGGGATCCCGGTCAGGCGCTCGGCCTCTTCGTTCCAGAGGGTCACGATCAGGTCGGCACCGAACGCGAACAGGGCATCTCCCGACCGGTACGTCTCGGCCATGTCCGGCCGATCCTTGCGCCGCGGACGCGGCCGCGCAACGCGCACTTGCCCGGATCGTCGCTGCGGTGAACTACCCATGCCCTACACGCCCAGCGGATGGCCCCCGTCGCGCAGGACGAGCGGCGAGCGGAGGGCCGCGCGCACGTTGAGCACCACGAACGTCCCCAGGGTCGCGATCTGCTCGAGCATCATCACGAGCCCCGCGGCGTCCTGATCGGAACGGGCCGAGAGGCCGAGAAGGTGGGCGTCGCCGTACGCGGGGTAGACGACGGTGCTCGTCAGGACGAGCGTGTTCGCGAAGAGCTGGCCGATGAGGAGGAGCGCCGCGGCGTAGCCCACGGCGCCCCACCTGGAGAGCGCCCGCCGCCGCGCCGGATCGACGAGCTGGATCCAGACGAAGAGGCCCGCGGTGAAGAAGCTGGCGTGCTCCGCCGCGTGTAGGAGGGGAGACGCGAGGGTCGCCTGGTACAGAGCGGGAACGTGCCAGGCGCCGAACACGACGAGCCAGAGCACGAAGGCCGGCGTGGGCCCGACGCCGGCCGCCAAGCGCCCGAGAGGCGGCGGCACGACGGCGAAGAGGAGCGGCCCGCGCAGCGCGAGGACGAGCAGCAGCGGGACGAGATCGCCGAGGAGGACGTGCTGGAGCATGTGCGCGGAGAGCAGCTCGTCCTCGGCGACGGCGTCGAGCGGCGAGAGGACGGCCAGCAGCCCGACCGTGACCGCCAGGCCGAAGAGCGCGGCCCTCCCCCACCCGACACGCCCACGTCGCCGCAGGCGGCGGAAGCCGCGCGCGAACGCCAGGACCGCGAGCCCGGCGACGCCGGCCGCCACCGGGTCGAAGCTCCAGCCTGCGTGCGCTAGGAGACCGCCCAGCGAAGCCCCAGGTAGACGAAGGACGCAAGCCAAGCAAGCAGGAAGAGCCCGAGGTAGATCGCCATGATCACGAGCGATCCGGGCGTCTCGTACCGCTCCTTCATCTCATCTCCTTTCGCCGCTCACGGCACCGTCGCCAGGACGACCCCCGCCAGGAGGACGAGCAGGTAGGCGCCCGAGAGCTTGAACACGATGAACGCACGGGCTGGCTCCGGAGAGCGGAGGAGCCAGAGGGTGAGACCGAGGAAGCCGGCTCCGGCCGGGACGGCGACGGCCAGGTACGGCCAGGGCAGGAACGCTCCCAGCGCGAGCGACGCGACGACGAGCGCCACGGTGTTCGCCACCACGGCAGCGGCGGTGCGTCGCGCCCCCGCCCGCGCGGAGAGCATCGGCAGGCCAGCCTCCCGGTAGTCGCGCTCGAGCACGATCGCCAAGCTCCAGAAGTGCGACGGCGTCCAGCAGAAGAGGACGGCGGCGAGCAGGACAGCGGCCGGCGTCGCCGTGGACGCGCCCGCCTGCCAGCCCGCGAGCGCGGCGAAGCTCCCGGACGCGCCTCCGAGCACGATCGAGTACGGGGTGCGGGGCTTCAGCCAGCGCGTGTAGACGACGGCGTAGGTGAGCGCGCCGGCGAGCAGGTAGAGAGCGGCGCCTGCGCCGAGCACGAGCGCGGACGCCTGCGAGGCTCCGACGAGGCCCCAGCCGAGCACGCTCGCGACCCTCGGGTCGAGGCGGCCAGCGGCCAGCGGGCGGCTCCGCGTCCGGCGCATCCGCGCGTCGAGGTCGCGCTCGAAGACATGGTTGAGGGCAGAGGCGCCGGCCGAGGCGGCCAGGCAGGCGGAGGCCAGGACGAGCAACGTGGCGACGCTGGAGACGCCCGCCGCGAGGGCGGCGGTGACCGCGACCGCCACGACCAAGACGTCGATCCGCAGCTTGAAGAGGGCGACCACGTCCCGCCAGCGAGCGCCGGCGCCGGCCGGAGCAGCGCCGACCGCCGCGGTCATGGCTTCACTGCCGAGGGCGCCAGGCGCAAGGGGTCGTCGCTGCGCCGCCCGGCGAGCAGGGTCAGCACCATCACCACGACGAAGAGGGCGCCGGCGAGCGCAGCCAGGGCGACTCCCACGCCGGCGATGTTCATGGGGAGGTCCCAGCCCGAGAGGCCGTCGCCGCCGTAGGAGATGTCGGCGGTCCGGCGAGGCACCCCCAGGGCGCCGGCCCAGCTCTGGGCGGTGGTCATGATCAGCATCCCCGCCGTGTAGAGCCACGCCTGCCAGGCGGCGAGCCGGTGCGACCACAGCTCGCGCCGGACGAGCAACGGCACGAGCACGTACGCGAAGCCCATGAACGCCAGCGTCGTCCCCCCGACCACGGTCTGGTGGAGGTGGGCCGGCACCCACATCGTGTTGTGGGTGACCATGTTCAGCTGCAGGGTCGTCTCCGCCGTGCCGCTCCAGCCGCCCAGGGCGAAGATGAGCAGCGACCCTGCGAGGGCGGCGATGCCCGCGTGCCCCCAGCGGATCCGCCGCAGCCAGCCGAACAGCCCCAGCGCGCCCTCCCGCCGGAGCTTCGCCTCGATGCCGCCCAGCACGGCGAGGCCGTGCATCAGGCTCGGGACGCCCAGGCCGAACCCCATCAGCGTGCCCCCGACGAGCTTGACGTCGTTGCCGATGCTCGGATCGACGAGGAAGTGGTGCCCGAGCACGGGGAAGCTGATGAGCACGTAGAGCACGAACGCCACGCGCGTGAACTTCTGGTTGACCGGCCCCGCCCCGACCGCGAGCGCAGCGATCCCGTACCAGGCGACCACCATGGCCACCACGTTCACGTACTGCAGCGTGTGCCCGAGCCCCCAGAACCAGCCGCGGTAGACGATCGGCTCGACCGACCCGATCCAGCCGGCGGAGTAGAGCCAGGCCGGGATGAGGGCGACGAGCCCGGAGGCGATCGAGAGCAGGGCGAGGATCGCGGCCACGCCGACCCCGTACGTGATCAGCGGGAGCGAGCCCTCGTGGACGCCGTCGGCGCGCGCCTTCACGATCGTGAGGGCGAAGTTGACGATCGCGAGCAGGGCGCCGACCGCGAACACGAGGTAGCCGAGGTAGAAGACCTGGTGGGCGACGAGCGGCGGGTAGGCCGTGAACGCGACGCTCGCCTCTCCGCTCAGGATCACCCCGAGCAGCATCGCGGCGCCGGCGACCATGAGGACGAAGGACGCCCAGCCGAGCGCGCTCGAGAAGAGGCGGGCGTTGAGCATGACGCTCGACGCGAACACCATCGCCGCCACCTCGAAGAAGATGGGCCAGAGGATGAGAGCGGCGACCCCGTGCCCGGTCAAGGCCAGGTAGAAGGAGTCGGAGCCGAGCAGCTCGAGGCCGGGCGCCCGGGTCAGCCCGATCAGGAGCCCGAAGAGGCCCCCCGCCGCCAGCGCGAGCACGGCGGCGACGGCGTTCGCCAGGGTGAGCGCCTGCGGGGTGGCGAAGATCCGCAGGCCCGTGACGGTGCAGGTGCGCGACGGCTCCTCGCGGAGCCCGGGGAGGACGTGCGGGACCGGCTCGGCGTAGGCCATCGTCAGCTCTCCTCGGTCTGGCTCAGGGGACGGTGAGCGTGCCCTTCATCCCCGCCTCCTCGTGGCCGGGGACGGAGCAGTAGAAGGTGTAGGTGCCGGGGCGCAGCTCGGCGGTGACGATCGAGGTTCCGCCTCGGAGCACGACCTTGCCGACGACGTCGACGCCGTTGCCCTTGATCGCCACGTTGTGCGGGAGGGGCGAGGGGTTGCGCATGGCGATGGTGACCTTCCCCGCCTCTGCGCGCAGCGTCGGCGTGTCGAAGGCGAGCGCGCCCGAGGGGTCGGCGGAGAGCTCGAGCGTGCCCGCGCCCCCGGGCGCCGGCGCCGCCTCGGCCCCGCCCGCCGGCGCCGCTTGACGCTCGGCCATCTCGGCGGCCGGGATGACCGTGAGGAACGTCTTCATCGTGTGGTGCTGCAGCCCGCAGTACTCGTTGCAGACGACGAGGTAGCGGCCCGGGTCGCCCACGGTCAGGTTCAGCCCCGTGACGTGGTTGGGCGCCAGCTCGAGGTTGATGTTCTGACCACCGCCGACGAGCGAGAAGCCGTGCAGGGTGTCGGTGGCCGAGAGCCAGATCCGGTAGCGCGTGTTCGCCTGCAGGACGAGCTCGGGGTAGAAGGCATACCGGCTCGCCGCCAGGTAGGCGTCCTCGCCCGCCGGCACGTACACGCGCCCGTCCGCGCCCCGGTGGCGATCGACGAAGGCCGTGACCTGCTTCGCGAACTCGGCCGGCGTCAGGTAGCGGTAGGTGGCGGGGACGTTCTGCTCGCCCCAGGCGAGCCAGGCGAAGACGACGGCGGTCATGACGACGAGCGAGACGCCGACCAGCCACAGGAAGACCCGCTCGTCGCGCGGTATCCGGCGGCCCCAGCCGGGCGCCGGCGCGGCGACGGGGGACTCGTGGGCGGCCATGGCTACGGCGTCACCGAGGGCAGGCCCTCGAGGTAGCGACCCAGGATCTCGATCGTGGCCCAGACGAGGTAGAGGAACGCGATCGCCGCGGCGATCACCGTCCAGGCGGAGAGGTTGTCCAGCACCGCCTCCACGAAGCGCGTTCCGCGAGCCTGGCTGGGCGAGTCGGCCTGCGCGTTCTGGCCCTCCGGGGCCGGGGTCGTCGTGCTCACCACGCTCCCTCCTCTCGCGTGCAGCTCTCGACCAGTGTGCGCAGCTCCCCTGGGCCGCTTCTTGATCAATTTCGATCAGCGCGCTCCGCGGCCCGATCGCTTGAATGGCCCCGATGCGCCCGACCCGCGGCTTCCGTCTCCTCGCGCTCGCAGCGGCCGGGGCGGCGTGGGCGCTCGTCGCCGTCGGCGGAGTCGTGCGGGTGACCGAATCCGGGCTGGGGTGCCCCGACTGGCCGCTCTGCGACGGCCGGGTCGTGCCGGCGCAGGCCAAGGAGCCGCTGATCGAGACGAGCCATCGCTGGGTCGCGGGGCTCGTCTCGCTCCTCGTGCTCGCCGTCGCGGTGTGGGCCTGGCGGCGCTACCGCGCACGCGCCGACCTGCTCGTGCCCGCGGTCGTGGCCGCGGCGCTCGTCCCCGCGCAGGCCTTGCTGGGGGCGATCGTGGTCTGGCTCGAGCTGCCGGGCTGGATCGTCGCCTGGCACTTCCTGGTCGGGATGCTCTTCCTGGCCGCGACCGTCCTCACGGCCGGCGCCGCCTGGCGCGGCGGCAGCGGGCTGCCGGCGAGCGTCGGCTTCGTCCGGCTCGCGTGGACGGCGGTCGGAGCCGGACTCGCCCTCGTCGCCCTGGGCGCGGCGGTGGTCAGCGCCGACGCCGACCACGCCTGCGGGCGGAGCTGGCCGGACTGCAACGGCTCGTTCGCCGCGGGCGGGCCCGACGCCTGGCTGCAGGTCGCGCACCGCAGCGCCGCCTACCTGGTCGCCGCGCTCGCCCTCGCGCTGGCGGCGCTCGCCTGGCGCGGGTACGGCCCCCGGCTCGCCGCCTCGGCGCCGCTCGCCGCCGTCGTCCTCCAGCTCGCCTTCGGGATCTCGCTCGTCCTCGCCGGGGAGGAGAGCGGCGCCCACGACGCGCTCGCAATGCTGCACGTGGCGGGGGCCGGCGCCGTCTGGGCCGCGCTCGTCGGGCTCGCCGCCCTGGTCGGGCTTCCCCTCCGCGCCCCCCTTCCGGCCGGCCTTCCGGCGCGCGCACGGTGAGCGGACGGCCGCCGCTCGTCGTCGCCTGGGAGCTGACCCGGGCCTGCCCGCTCGCCTGCCGGCACTGCCGCGCCGTCGCCCAGCAGGAGCGCCATCCCGCCGAGCTGACCTTCGCCGAGGGGCAGGCGCTCATCACCGACCTGGCGGCGGCGTTTCCGGGCGCCGTCCTCGTCCTCACCGGGGGCGAGCCGCTCACCCGGCCGGACACGCTGGAGCTGGCCGCCTTCGGCTCGCGGCTCGGGTTGCAGATCGCGCTCTCCGTGGACGTGGGCTGGCTGCTCACGCCCGAGCTCTGCGCACGCATCCGGGAGGCGGGCGTCGCGCGCGTCTCCTTCAGCCTCCACTTCCCCGACCGGGAGCGCAGCGACGACTTCGCGTCGACCCCGGGCTTCCACGCCGCCGCCCTGGAGGGGCTTGCGAACCTCCGGGCGGCCAGCGTCCCCTTCCAGCTGCACACGACGGTCATGCGCGCCAACGCCGGCCTGCTCCCCCGCATGCATGCGCTCGTCGGCGAGCTCGGGGCGGCCTCCTGGGAGCTCTTCTTCCTCGTCCCCACCGGACGCGGCCGCGGGCTCGCAGGCGAGGAGCTCCCGCCCGCCGAGCAGGAGCGCATCCTCCGCTGGCTGTACCGCCTCCAGCGCCGCTCGCCCTTCCCCGTCAAGCAGATCTGCGCGCCCCACTTCCGCCGGGTCGAGGCGCAGAGCGCCCGCGCGCGAGGGGAGCGACGGCCCGCGCGGATCACCACCAGGTTGACCGCCATGTCGCGCGGATGCCTGGCCGGGAACGGGTTCGCGTTCGTCTCCCACGTCGGGGACGTGTGTGGCTGCGGCTTCCTCCCGCTCTCCGTCGGGAACGTGCGCGAGCGGCCTTTCTCGGAGCTGTACCTCTACGCCCCCCTCTTCGAGGCGCTCCGTGATCCCGCCCGGCTCGGCGGCGACTGCGGCGTCTGCGAGTACCGGGCGCTCTGCGGCGGCTGCCGCGCGCGGGCCTATGCGGCCACGGGCGACCCGCTCGCCGAGGAGCCCGACTGCGCCTACGAGCCGGCGGGCACGGCGGCGGCGTCCGCCTGAGCCGGGCTCGGAGGGCGCCACAGGGCGAGCCCCGCCGCCGCCCAGAGCGAGACGGCGAGCCAGTGGACGCCGATCACGTCCGTCTGCAGCCCCAGCGCGAGGACGGCGGCGAGCGCGGCGGCGAGCCACGGCTCCCGGCGCCAGAGCGCGGCGAGGAGCACCAGGTTCCAGGCCAGGAACGCGGCCAAGCCGGCGACGCCGGCGTCCACCCCCAGCTCCGTGTAGGTGGACTCGCCGGCCCGGATCTCGACGCCGGTGCGCTTGGCCACGACTCCCGCGTTGCCGAGGCCGTACCCCTGCGGATGGTCGGCGACCGTCCGGATCCCGTCTCGGAGGTTGCGCCAGTGGCTGCTCGCCGAGGACTCCGAGCCCGAGAACGGGTCCGCGCTCACCCCCGGATTCCGCGCGGCGTTCTCGCGCAGCCACTCGAGCTCCTCCGGCGTGTAGGTCGTGCTCGGCCCGATGCTCGGGTAGGCGGCCAGGAACGCGGCTGCAGCGGCGACCGAGGCGCCGGCGAGCACGAGCGGCGCGAGCCGCCGCTGCGCGAGCGCGAGCACGACCAGCCCCGCAACGAGCGCCGCGAACGCAGCCCGCGTGTGCGTGTAGAGCAGCGCGGCGAAGAGGAGGAGGGAGAGCAGCCCCAGGTACCAGCGGAAGGGGCGGCTGAGCGCGTAGAGGAGGGCGACGACGAACAGGTACGCGCTCGCCAGCGGGGAGAGGAAGGTGGAGACGAGGCGCCGGATCGGGTTCTCCTCGTCCCCAGTGTTGTAGACCCAGTTCTCGGGCAGGCCGGAGAGCCCTTGGTAGTCGAGGCCGAGCTGCTCGCGGTACCAGCCGGGCACGCCCGACTCCCGCCAGGCCTGCAGTGAGACGAGGGCGAGGTCGGCCAACCCGATCACGGCCACGCCCGCGGCAGTCAGCGCGATCGTTCCGCCCAGCCGTCCTCGCTCGCGCAGGAGCGGCGACGCCAGCCGCCCGAGCAGGTACCCCGCGACCGGGAGCAGGTGGTGGCGGAGGGCGAGCAGCTCCCCCCGGGCGGTCGCGTCCCCCTCCAGCCAGTGCCGGGGTAGGAGCGCGTAGGCGACGACTGCGAGGGCGTACGCCGCCGCCAGCACGTCGGCGGCGGCGACCCTGGGCCGGCCGCGGACGCTCCAGGCGAGCGTGAGCAGCGCGGCCGCGAGCAGGGCCTCCTTCCAGGCGGCGGCGACGTCCAAGGCGACTCCGCGAACGCCCAGCTCGAAGAGCTGCGCCATCGCCGCGTTGTGGAGCGCGAGCCCGGCGACGAGCGCGGCCAGCGCAGCGAACGCGAGGCGCCCAGCCCTAGTCAACGATCGCCACCAGCGTCAGCCCCAGGCTGATGATCCGCACGCGGCCGGGGAAGAGCGAGGCGAAGCTCCGGCGCGTCAGCAGGTGCACGTCTCGGGCGAGCTCCTTGCCGAGCGCCCCGTAGACCGGGTGCGCGAGCCGGTCGGGGAGCCAGTGGACGAGGGGGAGGCGCGTGTGCACCTCGAGCGGGAAGCGCCGGTTCGGCGTGGTGATGAAGACGCGGCGGCCGACCCGCAGCGCCTCGGCGACGAAGCGGCGCTGGCGCTCGCGTCCGCCCACGTGCTCGAGGACGGCGTTCGAGAAGACGATGTCGAACTCGCCGTCGGCGAAGGGGAGCGCGCACGCGTCGCCCTGTACGTAGCGGATGCGCGGGTAGCGTTCCCGGAAGCGGGCCCCGTCGTGGAGGCCGAGCGCGGTGATCTGCTCCGGCCACGGGTACAGCTCTTCCAGGAAGTTGAGCGTGGCGCAGCCGCCCGCGTCTCCGAACCCGAGCTCGTCGGCGCCGACGTCGAGGACAGTGGTCTCCGGAGTGGGCTGCAGCTCCTCCAGGAAGAGCCGGAGCTTGCGCTTCCGGGAGCGCAGGGAGACCGCGTTCGCGAGCCGCACGGGGGAAGTATGGAGCCGCGGCCGGGAGGCCCGGCGCGCCGGCGCTACGCTCATCCGCGTGCTCGAAGCGAGCCTCCGGCCCCGCGGTCCCTACTCGCTCGCCCTCACCGCCGGATCGCCGGCCTGGCGCGCGCGCCTCCCCGACGGACGTCGGGCGGAAGCCCGCGAGCTGCCGGGAGGACGGATCCTCGTCCGTGCCTCCTGCGAGCGGGCGCTCGCCGAGGCCCGTTTCTGCCTCGCGCTCGACGACGACACGACCGAGTTCCACCGCCGCTTCGCGCGCGATCCCCTGCTCGGCCCGGCCGTGCGCCGCCTGCACGGCCTGCGTCCCCGGCGCCGGGCGACCGTGGCCCATGCGGTGCTGCGCGCGGTCTGCGGCCAGCTCGTCCAGGCTGGCCGGGCGCGGGCGATCGAGCGGGCGGTGATCCGCGCTTGCGGGACCGACCCGCCCACCCGAGAGGCGCTCGCCCGCCTCTCCCCGGCCGCGCTCACGGGCTGTGGGCTCGCGGGGGGCCGCGCGGCGACGCTGGCGCGGCTCGTCCGCAGGCTCGACCTGGAGGAGCTGCGCAGCCGCCCGCCGGGCGAGGCCCTCGCCCGCCTGGGGCGAGAGCGCGGGATCGGGCCCTGGAGCGTCGGCGTGATCGCGCTGCAGGGCCTCGGCCGCTACGACACGGGCCTCGTCGGCGACCTCGGCCTCGTCAAGCTGCTCGCGGCCCTGCGTGGCTCCTGGCCCGAGCCGGAGGAGACGGCGGAGCTGCTCGCCCCCTACGGCGAGTGGCAGGGACTGGCCAGCGTCTTCCTCCTCGCCGGCCTCGAGCGAGGGCTCGTGTCTGCAACACGGGGGTCTGCAACATGGGGTCAGGTCTCGTTTGTTGCACGCATGCGTGCAACAAACGAGACCTGACCCCGTGTTGCACTCGTAGACTCCCGCCCATGGTCGACCCCCGCAAGATCGCCGTCCTCGGCGCGGGCCGCATCGGCGAGGCGCTCATCTCCGGGCTCCTCTCCTCGGACTGGCGGCGCCCCGAGGAGATCGCCGCGACCGCCCGCCGCGCGGAGCGGGTGGCCGAGCTGGCCGAGCGCTACGGCATCGCCGCTACGCTCTCGAACCGCGACGCCGCCGCAGGCGCCGCGCTCGTGGTCATCGCCGTCAAGCCGCAGGACCTGGACAGCCTGCTCGGCGAGATCGGCGGGTTGATCCTCCCCGAGCAGACGGTGCTCACGATCGCGGCCGCGATCCCCACCGCGCACATCGAGCGCCGGCTCTCGCCCGGGGTCCCCGTCGTTCGCGCCATGCCGAACACGCCCTCGACGGTGCACGAGGGCATCGCCGGCCTCTCCGCGGGCGCGCATGCGAGCGACGAGCACCTCGACTTGGCGGAGGAGGCGCTCTCCCACCTGGGCGCGGTCATCCGGGTGCCGGAGAGCGCGCTCGACGCGATCACGGCGGTGTCGGGCTCCGGGCCCGCGTACTTCGCCCTGCTGGCGGAGGCGATGATCGAGGCCGGGATCCTCCTCGGCCTCTCCCGGGAGATCTCGACGCGGCTCGTCGTGCAGACCATGCTCGGAACGGCCAAGCAGCTCCGCGACGAGAGGATGCACCCGGTCGAGCTGCGCGAGATGGTTACCTCGCCGGGCGGGACGACGATCGCCGCCATCCGCGAGCTGGAGATCGCCGGCGTGCGGGCGGCCTTCCTGAACGCGATCCAGGCCGCCATGGTGCGCGCCCGCGAGCTGGCCGCCGGCGAGCCGTAGGCCTCACGCCGGCAGGAGCGGCGAGGCGAGCGTGGCCTCGAGCCCGCGTGCGTCGGCGAGCCTCTGCAGCGCGAGCACGGTGTCCGCGACAGGAACGTCCTCGAGGAACGCCTCCCGCGACTCGAAGTCGACGAGCAGGGCCTGGATCGCCTCCGCGTAGCCCTCGCCATCGCCGCTCGCGAGAGCGGCGATGGCGTCCGCGACCGGCCGCGGGAAGTCGTCCCGGCCGGCCAGGCACCGGGCGAGCTCCCGGGCCTGCACGTCCTCGCCGAGCACGAGCGAGGCGAGCGCCGCCGCGTAGCGGCCGATCGGACTCTCGGACTCTGCCGCACCAGCCTCGAGCGCCCAGCGGGCATCGGCCCGCGCGCCGTCGAGGTCGCCGGCGATCAGCCGCGACTTCATGGCGCCGATCGGCCTTCCCCAGCTCCCGGGCGGCGCCTCCGGCCAGCTCTCGCGGTAGCGCTCGGCCGCGCGCACGAGCCACTCCCGGGCCTCGCCTCGGCGCCCGGCCATCAGCAGCGAGAGCCCTGCCGCCCAGGCGGCGTTTCCGGCCCGGGTGAGCTGGCGCTGCCGCTCGTCCGGCGCCTCCGGTAGCCGGGCGAGACCGTCGTCGTGCCGATCCCGCGCCCGCGCCGCCCGTTCCTCCCAGTCGACGGTCACGCGCGAAGTATCGTCTCCCGCGATGGCCCGCACGCTGCGCGAGGTGCTCTACGTGGACGGGGCCCGGACGGCCTTCGGCCGGGCCGGGCCGGGCGGCCTCTTCTGGCGGACTCGCGCCGACGACATGATGGTCAAGGTCGTGCGAGAGCTCCTGCGCCGCAACCCGACGCTGCCCCCGGAGCGCATCGACGACGTGATCGTGGCGGCGACGGCGCAGGTAGGCGACCAGGGGTTGACGCTCGGCCGTAGCGTCGCCCTCCTCGCCGGCCTGCCCACGTCGGTTCCCGGGTTCGCCGTCGACCGCATGTGCGCCGGCGCGCTGACCGCGACCACCGCGGGGGCGGGAGAGATCGCGATGGGCGCCGCCGACGTCGTGCTCGTCGGCGGGGTCGAGCACATGGGCCACCACCCCATGGGCGAGGAGGTGGACTTCAATCCGCGCTTCGTCGCCGAGCGGTTGATCGACGAGTCCGCCGCGGCGATGGGGCAGACGGCCGAGAACCTCCACGACGCCTTCCCGCACCTGACCAAGGAAGCGGCCGACGCCTACGCGGTCGCCTCGCAGCGCAAAGCGGCGCAGGCCTGGGAGGACGGGGTGATGGACGGGATCGTCGTCCCCATGGCCGTGTTCACCGACGAGGGCTGGACGCTCGCCGCCCGGGACGAGTTCCTGCGTCCGGAGACGACGATGGAGGCGCTCGCGGGCCTGCGCACCCCCTTCCGGGCCGGCGGCCGGGTCACGGCCGGGAACTCGGCCGGGCTCACCGACGGCGCCACCGCCGCCCTCCTCGCCTCGGAGGAGGCCGCAGCCGAGCTGGGGCTCGAGCCGCAGATGCGCCTGGTCGCCTTCGCCTACGCCGGCGTCCAGCCCGAGCTGATGGGCCTCGGCCCCGTCCCCGCGACCGAGCGCGTGCTCGAGCGAGCAGGGATCACGCTCGACGACGTCGGCCTGTTCGAGCTGAACGAGCCCTTCGCCGTCCAGGTCCTGACCTGGTGCGACGGCGTGGACATCGCCCCGGACGACCCGCGCCTGAACCCCTACGGCGGCGCGATCGCCTGCGGCCATCCGCTGGCGGCGACGGGGGTGCGGCTGATGGCCCAGCTGGCGCGCGGCTTCCGCGACCGGCCCGAGGTGCGCTACGGCCTGACCGCTCTCTGCATCGGCCTGGGCATGGGCGCTGCGATCCTGTGGGAGAACCTGCACGCCCGTGGCTAGCCCGCCCACCCTCTTCAAGCTCCGCCGGGTCGAGACCGAGGCCGGCCCGCTCGCGCTCGTGACGATGGACAACGGCGAGGACTGGCGCAGGCCGAACACCTTCGGCGAGGCCGCCCTCCGCTCGCTCGAGGAGGCGCTGGACGCGATCGAGCAGGAGGCCTGGGCGGGCCTCGTCCTGACCGGGAAGCCGTTCGTCTTCGCCGCGGGAGCCGACATCGACGAGTTCGGTGAGATCACGCCCGAGCGCGCCCGGGAGGGCGGCGAGGCGGGTCACGCGCTCTTCGGGCGGATCCGCGCACTCCCCTTCCCGACGCTCGCAGCCATCAACGGCGCCGCGCTGGGCGGGGGCGTGGAGATCGCGCTCCACTGCGACTTCCGGACGATCTCCTCGTCCGTGCGCCACTTCGCCTGCCCCGAGGTGCTGCTCGGGCTCATCCCCGGCTGGGGCGGCACCCAGCTCGTCCCCCGCTTGGTCGGAGCCGAGCAGGCGGTGCGCTTCATCGTCGAGAACCCGCTCCGCCAGAACCGGATGCTGACCGGCCCTGCGGCCTTCGAGGCCGGGTTCGCGGATGCGCTGCTCGAGCCGGTCGAGTTCCTGGACGAGTCGCTCGCGTGGCTCCAGCGCGCGATCGCCGAGGGGCGCTCGCCGCGCCCACCGGCCGACCTGGCGGACACCGCAGAGGTCGTGCGCAAGGCCCGCGCCCGGCTCGACGGGCAGGTGCACGGCGCCGCGCTCGCCCCCTACCGCGCTCTCGACCTGATCGAGGGCGCAGCCACCTGGTCGCTCGAAGAGGGCTACCGGGCCGAGGAGGACGCGCTCGCGGAGCTTCTGCCCGGCCCGCAGGCACAGGCCTCGCTGTACGCGTTCTACTTGGTCGAGCGGCGTGCGAAGCGCGGCGCCGGCATTCCGGAGGCCGAGCCGCGGCGCGTCCAGAAGGTAGGGATCGTCGGCGCCGGGCTGATGGCCCGCCAGCTCGCCCTCCTCTTCCTGCGCCGACTCGAGGTGCCGGTCGTCCTGCGCGACCTGACGCAGGAGCAGGTGGACGACGCGCTCGCCTGGATCCGGGGCGAGGTGGCGGGGCTCGTCCGCAAGGGCCGCCTCTCCGAGGGCAAGGCGCGCTTCCTCTCCTCCCTCGCGAGCGGGGGCACGAGCTGGGACCTCTTCGCCGGCTGCGACCTCGTGATCGAGGCGGTGTTCGAGGAGCTGGCCGTGAAGCAGGAGGTCTTCAGAGAGCTGGAGCGCGTCGTCTCGCCGGAGTGCGTGCTGGCGACGAACACCTCCTCGCTCTCGGTGACCGCGCTCGGCGCCGGCCTCGCGCATCCGGAGCGCGTCGTCGGGATGCACTTCTTCAATCCGGTCGCCGTGCTGCCGCTCGTCGAGCTGATCCGGACCCCGAGCACCGACGACGTCACGCTGGCGACCTCGTGGGCGGTGACGAGGAAGCTGCGCAAGACCGCAGTGCTCGTGCGCGACGCGCCCGGGTTCGTCGTCAACCGGATCCTCGCCCGCCAAGGCGCCGTCGTCACCGACGCGCTCGACCACGGGAACACCGTCGAGGAGACCGACGAGGCCGTCCTCCGGCTCGGCGTGCCGATGGCGCCCTCGGTCCTCCTGCAGCTCGTCGGCCCCAAGGTGGCCAACCACGTGCGCCACACCCTGCACGAGGCCTGGCCCGAGCGGTTCCCGCTCTCGCCGACCCTGGAGAGCCTCGCCCAGGGCGGCGAGCCGGTCGTCGTCGAGCACGCCCCGCGCACCGTGGACGAGCTGCACCAAGCCGTGCTGGAGGCGCTCGCGGACGAGATCGCGCACATCCTCGAGGAGGGCGTCGTCGCCGAGGCGGCGGACGTCGACGCCTGCCTCCTGCTCGGCGCCGGCTACCCCTTCTGGCTCGGCGGGATCACGAAGCACCTCGACCAGACCGGGGTCTCGCAGCGGGTCGTGGGGCGGCCGCTGGCCGAGGTGAGGCCGGCTCGCGGCCCCGCGTGACGACCCCCTCCGCGGGCTGAGGTATGCTCTCGCCGTACCGCTCGCCCGGCAACCGGCGAGCGACGACTCTTCGGAAGGAGCGGCACGAGGGAACGTGCTGCGCGCATGCACGACGCGACCACCATCCCGGCGCTGGCGCCGGACACCCCAGACGAGCTGACCGCAGCGGCGCGCCGAGCGGAGGCCTGGTTCGGCGAGCCGTTCCTGCACGCGGGAGAGGATCCCACCGTCGCCCTCGCGCCGGGCACCGCGCGGCGCGCTGCGCTCGACGACGCGCTGGCCGAGCTGGCAGCCGGACGCGAGACGCCTTCCGCACGCTGGAAGGTGCGCTACGGGCTCATGCTCGGGCTCGAGCGCGTCCTGAACGACGATCCGCCGCGGACGGCAGCGGGCACCGAGCTGCGCCGGCACCAAGTGGACGCGCTCGCCGGCATGCTCGCCGAGCTGATCGCCTCCACCCAGCAGGCCGCCGAAGAGAACGGCAACGGCAACGGGCCCGCCGCCGAGGTCGAGCTCGAGGAGGAGGACGACGACTTCGGCGAGGCCGGCTTCCTCGAGGAGGCAGGCGAGGACGAGGAGCGCGCTCAGACCGATCCGGGGGCGGTCCGCCGCTACCGCTTCCGGCATCCGACCGCTTCGGGGAAGACCATCGCCGCCGCCGGCTTCGTCGAGGCGGCACGCCGGCTCGGCGTGCTCATCCTGACCCACCGGCGCCTGCTCGTCGCCCAGTTCCGGCGCGACCTGACCGCGGAGGGCTACGGCGAGCGCTTCGCCGAGCCGGTGCTCGCCGGGCGGAAGCCGCCCCGGGAGGACCTGATCACGATCCAGACCTACGCCTGGTTCGCCCGCCACGGGCGCGAGCTCGACCGCGAGACCTACCACCTCGTCATCTGCGACGAGGCCCACACGGCGCTGGGCGAGAAGACGAGCGCCGCCATCCGCGCCTTCCACGAGCCGCTCTACATCGGCATGACCGCGACCGAGCAGCTGCTCTCGAAGCAGGTCTCCGACGTCTTCCCCGCCTCCGTGGACGACCTGCCGCTCGCGGACGCCGCCCGGCGCGGGCTGATCGCCCCGCTCCGCTGCCTGCGGGTGCCGCCGGCCGCGGCCATCAACTCGGTGCCGATCGTGGGCGGCGACTTCGAGGAGCGCGCGCTGGCCGCGGCCCTCGATCACCAGGCCCTGAACCAGGCGGCGGCGAGCCTGTACCGCGACCGCTTCGACTCGACTCCGGGCATCGTCTACGCCGCCGGCGTCGCCCACGCCTACAACCTCGCCCAGGAGTTCCGGGCCGCGGGGATCAAGGCCGAGGCCGTCTCCGGACGGACCCCTCCAGCCAAGCTAGCGGAGACGCTGGCCGCGTACGAGCGGGGAGAGATCGACGTCCTGATCAACGCCCAGCTCCTCGCCGAGGGCTGGAACTCACCCCGCGCGACCGTGTGCATGCACCTCGCCCCGACTGCGTCGAGGCGCGTGTACCAGCAGCGGATCGGCCGGATCATGCGCATCCACCCGCGCAAGGAGGCCGGGATCGTGGTCGACTTCGTCCCCAAGGGCGCGACCCACAACGAGCGCGTCGTCTCCCTGCACGCGCTGCTCGACGCCGACTTCTACCGCGAGGGCGCTCGCGTTACCCCCGCCCCGCGCCGTCGCCAGCAGCGCCGGGCCCGCCGGAAGCTCTCCCCTGCGCCCTGGCTCGTCCCCGTGACGCCGGACGTCAAGCGCCGCTTGGCCGTGATCCAGCGGGAGTGGCAGCGGATCGACCCCAAGTACCTCGACGTCGAGGAGCAGCGCTACTGGGCGACCATCGCGGGCCGCCAGATCCGCTTCGACCAGCGCGCCGAGTTCGCCCGCAAGTTCGCCGAGGGGAGGGCGAGCAAGGCAGCGCTGGAGCAGTTCCTGTCCACCTGCGCCGCCGAGAACCCGAATCGCCGGCTGCGCATGACCGCGCTGCTCGACCGGGTCGCTACGCCCGTGGAACGCGCCGACTTCGACGACCTCGTTACCCTGGTCACGCAGGCGCCGACCTGGGAGAAGGACCGCGCCGCCGGCGCCCGGATCCTCCTACGCGCGATCGGGGAGGGCAAGGCGCGCGCGCCGGAGCAGATCCTCGCCCGCTGGACGTGGCGCCTGGCCCGGGCGACGCGGAAGGTGCAGGATCGCCGGGTCTCGACCGAGTTCCCCGAGGCGAAGCGGCTCCTCGGCGCCGTCGCCAACTCGCGCGGGCACCGGCACGAGGAGAACGTCAGCCGCCTCGTGCAGGTGGCGAAGGCGATGCCGCTGGCCGTCGGCGCCGCCCTGCTCGCCTCCGCCGACGGCTACACGCCCAGGGCCAACGCAGCCCTGGAGGCCGCCCGGGAGGAGCTGGGCACGATCGAGGAGATCGCGAACGCCCTGGCCGACAACCTGCCCGCGCCCAAGCTGACCGCCCGCAAGTCCCGCCGGCGCCGGCGCAAGAAGCGCAGCCAGGCGCTCCCCGAGCTGGAGAGCGCGGCGGCGCCCGTCTCCGGGGACGGCGCGCTCCCCGACCTCCAGCCCGCGGAGCTGGAGCCTGCGACAGCACCGGAGCCGGCCGCCGCCGGTGACGCGCCGTAGCCGGCCCCGCGCGCGGCTACTCCGCTCCGGCGTCCCCGTTTCGCTCCCGCTCGCGCAGGAAGCGCGCGATCTCGTCGGCCAGCGCCTCTCCCGAGGGCAGGCCGCCCGCCTCCTCGAGCCAGTCGAGCGAGTCGGCCCGCTGCTCGAGCTCCTCGACGTAGGCAGCCGTGTCCGCGTCGCTCGCCACCGCCTGGGAGACCTGCTCGACGTAGGCCTCCTCGGCCTCGGCCAGCTCCGCGACGTCGATCTCGATGCCGAGCACGCCCGCGAGGCGCTCGCAGAGAGCGCGCGCGGCCCGCGGGCTGGGAGCGAGCGATACGTAGTGGGGCACCGCCGCCCAGAGGCTGACCGAGGGGACGCCCGCTCGCCGGCAGGCGTCGAGCAGCACGCCCACGATCCCCGTCGGGCCCTCGTAGCGGGAGAGCTGAAGACCCAGCTCCTCGACGAGCCGCGGCTCCGTGGCCGCTCCGGTCACCGGCGCGGGCCGCGTGTGCGGAACGTCGGCGAGGAGCGCTCCCAGGGTCACCACCAGCTCGACGCGCAGCTCGCGCGCGAGGTCGATCACGAGCTCGCTGAACGTCCGCCAGCGGTAGTTCGGCTCCACGCCGACGAGGAGAACGGCGTCGCGCCCGGCCTCGGGGATCCGCGCTCGGAAGAACGCGTTCTCCGGCCACTCGATCCGGCGCGTCTGTCCCTCGTCCAGCGTGACGTGCGGACGCGTCGCCTGGAAGTCGACGAACAGCTCGGGGTCGATCTCCGCGAACTTGCGGGCGCCCCAGAGCCGAGCCAGGTAGCCCGCGGCCAGCGTCGCCGCCTGCCCCCCGTCGCTCCAGCCCTTGAACGCGCCGATCAGGACCGGACGCTCCAGCACCGGGCGCTCGAACACGCGTAGCTCGCGCTCCACCCCCTGAGCTTACTGGCGGGCCAGGCGGCGGGGCGGCCGCCAGAGCACGAGCACGAAGGCGAGCGAGAGCGCCCAGATCGCGGCCGCGAGGGCGACGTGGACGAGCACGAGCCCCCAGGGGAGCGCGGTCCGGTACTGCACCTCGCCGAGGACGGCCTGGACGGCGAGGACGCCAACGAGCGCCCCCCACAGCGCCGCGAGGCCCGGGTAGCGGCGCCGCTCGCGCCGCAGGAGCCAGCCGACGAGCAGGACGCCGAGCCCGAACGCGGCCGCCGCGCGCACGTGCACGTAGACCGTGTCCGCGATCTCGAGCCCGAGCCGGCGGACACCCGCATCTGCACCAGGGTGCGGGCCCGACGCGGTCGCGACCGCGCCGGTCACGACGAGGGCGACGCAGGCCGGAAGACCGAGGGCGGAAACGGCGCGGCGCAACGCCGCCGGACCCACCGGCGCCGCGAGCCCCCCGCTCCGGCCCCAGGCCTCCACGGCCACCACCACGGCGAGGCCGAGGACCGAGAGGCCGAGCAGGAAGTGCGCCATCACCGCCAGCGGGTGCAGCTCGAGCAGGACGGTGATGCCGCCCAGCGGGATCTGCGCGACCGCGGCCAGGAAGGCGCCCAGCGCGGCCAGCCGGGCGCCCCGGGAGAGGCCGTCCACGCGCCGCGCCGCCAGCCAGGTGCCGAGGGCGAGCAGGATCCCGGCGAGCGCGACCAAGCGGTTGCCGAACTCGACGAAGGCGTGGTAGCCCTGCTCCGGGAAGGGCGTGTCCCCGCAGCGCGGCCAGTTCTCGCAGCCGAGTCCCGACCCGGTCAGGCGCACGAAGGCCCCGGAGGCGACGACGAGGAAGAGCATCGTGCAGGAGGCGAGGGCGAGGCGCAGGAAGCTCGCGGGGGACACGGTCCGGGCGCGGACGAGCGCGGCGTCCACTAGCGCAGCACGACCCCGGCTCCGGTTTCGACGCGCCCGACGCGCCGCAGGAAGAGGCCCTGCGTGGCGAAGGCCGCCTCCAACACCGCACCCTGCTCGGCGGGCAACGCGACGAGCAGCCCCCCGGCCGTCTGCGGGTCGTAGGCGAGCGCCTCCTCGGCTGCCCCGGCCGCGCTCTCCACGTGCGGGCCGGCGAACTCGCGGTTGCGCCGGTCGCCGCCCGTGCGTACCCCGGCCGCCGCCAGCTCGAGCGCGCCCGGGAGGGCCGGGAGCGCCTCGGCCTCGAGCACGACCCGCACGCCGCTGCGCGAGGCCAGCTCGTACGCGTGCCCGAGCAGGCCGAACCCGGTCACGTCGGTCACGGCGTGCGGGGCGAAGGGGCGGAGAAGGTCGGCGGGTGCCCGAGCCAGCTCGAGCATGGCGGCCACAGCCGCCTCCAGCGCGCCCTCGACGGCCCTGCCCTCGCGCTCGGCTTGGAGCACGATCCCGGTGCCGAGCGGCTTGGTCAGGAAGAGGGCGTCCCCGGGCCGGGCGCCTGCCTTCGGCCAGATCGCCTCCGGGTGCACGGTCCCGACCACGGCCAGGCCGTACTTCGGCTCGGCGTCGCGGATCGTGTGCCCGCCGGCGAGGATCGCCCCCGCCGCCCGCACCTGCTCCTCCGCCCCCGCCAGCACCTCCCCCAGCACCTCGACCGGCAGCTCCTCGGGGAAGGCCGCGACCGAGAGGGCGAGGAGCGGCGCGCCGCCCATGGCGAAGACGTCGTTAAGGGCGTTCGCCGCCGCGATCCCGCCGAAGGCGCGCGGATCGTCCACCAGGGGCGGGAAGAAGTCGACCGTGAAGACGAGCGCCCGCTCGGCGTCGAGCCGGTAGACGGCGGCGTCGTCGGCGGGGTCGAGGCCGACCAGCAGGTTCTCCGCGTCGGCGGGGACGAGGCCGGCGAGGAGCGTCTCCAGCCGGGCGGCCGCGTACTTCGCCGCGCAGCCGCCGGCCCGCGCGAGCGAGGTGAGCGCGACCGTCTCCATCGCCCGAACTGTAGGGAAGGCGCGCCCGCGGGAGCGGAAGGAGATCGGCGGGGAACGGCGAACCGGATGCACGGAGAGTCCATCCCCTTCTCCTCTCCCCCTGACGACAGCGGCCGCCGCCCCCTCGGCGGCCGCTGACTTTCTAGACTGCCCGCCTGGTGCGATCGGCGCTGGTCACGGGAGGCTCCTCCGGGCTCGGGCTCGCGCTCGCCCGCATGCTGCGCGAGGAGGGGTACGCGCTCACGCTGGTCGCGCGCCGGCCCGAGCCCCTGGCCGAGGCGGCGCGGGAGCTGGAGGCGGAAGCGGTCGCAGCCAACCTGGCCGACCCCGACGAGTGCGTCCGGGCCGTGGCCGCCCACGCCGAGCGCTACGGGAGGATGGACGTCCTCGTCAACTCGGCGGGGCTCGGCATCGGAGGCTCCTTCGCGGGCCAGGACACCAAGCGCATCTCTCTCCAGCTCGACGTCAACATCCGCGGGACGATGGTCGTCACCCGGGAGGCGCTGCCGCTCCTGCGCGCCGCGCGCGGGCACGTGGTCACGCTCGCCTCGATCGCGGGGACGATCCCGGTCCCGGGCCTCGCCGTCTACGGCGCGACCAAGGCGGCGCTCATCTCCTGGACGGCGTCGCTGAACCGGGAGGAGGCCGAGCACGGGGTGCGCGCGGTGGCGATCTGCCCCGCCTTCGTCGCCACCCCCATGACCGGCTGGACCGGCCTGCCGCCCGAGGAGATGATCCAGCCCGGCGACGTGGTCGAGCTCGTCCGCGCCGTGCTCCGCCTCAGCCCGAAGGCGCGGGTGCCCCAGATCGTGATCGAGCGCGTCGGCGACGCGGTCTGACGCATCTTTGACAGTTCGCGACTGAGTTCAGGTGGTCGCGGAAGCAAAGTCCCTGCAAATCGAC
>Ga0073934_10004797_pt1 | contig 21846 bp, 17 predicted proteins | sample LarsenN4metaG_FD_76834 | JGI IMG/M metagenome (GOLD analysis project Ga0073934, IMG submission 76834) | Hot spring sediment bacterial and archeal communities from British Columbia, Canada, to study Microbial Dark Matter (Phase II) - Larsen... ...
ATATCCGGGCCGCGTGGGAGATTCTCCCCTCATCGGGTGCGGGATTTATGCAGATAACGAATCCGGTGGGGTTTCCTGCACCGGTCGTGGCGAGTTTATCATGCGCGTCGTCCTGGCGAAGAGCGCAGCCGACTTTCTCCGGACCCGGAATTGCTCCGCACAAGAAGCCGCCACTCTGGCCATCCAACTCCTTGAAAACCGGGTTCAGGGTTCCGGAGGCCTGATTATCGTGGATCGGTATGGCCAAATCGGGTTCGCCCACAATACGCCACATATGACTTATGCCTTCCTGAGGGAAGGGATGGGAGAGATCACGTCGGGGAATTGAAAATTTTAAATTTTAAGCTTAAAATTTAAAATTTTCTCTAGAAGTCGCTTTGATGAAACTGAATCTTTGCTTAAAGTGTAAAAAGGAACTTCCGAAGAATTCTTTTTCCTCCAAAGATGCCCGGGCGGACTATCGAACTTTCCTCTTCTACTGCGAGAATTGTATGCACGTCCGGGATATCATCGACGTTAAACTTCCCTGCTCCACCCGGGGATGCGGGTACAGTTTATCGCTATCCCAGCTAAACCTGGTGGATCTGGCCGATAGGCTCTCTGCGCTCGAAATGGAAATCCTTATGGAGCGGCTGACCCTATTCCAGCATTGCCCGAAATGTCATGGGCAGGGTACCCTTGGAGGACACTATATTCCACTCTTGGAGCAGTCCGGGGCCTCTGAAGCGGTGGGGGGTCCAAAATAAAGGGGAAAGGCGAAAGGGGAAAGGCGAAAGGAAGGATCTTTCCCCCTTGGCTCTCGCCCCTTTCGCTTTTCTCCTTTTTCTTTATGTAGGTTAAGTTGCTATGGACAAAAAAATTCCGTTTATTTTAATTGGTATTTTCCTTCTGCTCCTGGTCGCGGTAACCGTTAATCCTTATTCTTATCTGGTCATATGGATGGTCATCTTCCTGACCGCGGTGATCACCCTCCTTTGTGTAGATATTTACTTTTCCAGAAGATCCTCTCAAAAAAAATTGGAAGTGGAACCCGAATGGAGGGAAAGCGTCTGGGTTAAGAACGTCTGGCCTAAGAAGTCCCACAAAAAAGCGGAGGAGGAGCTGGTCTGGGATGAGAGTTTTTGGGATAAGAACGTCTGGAAGGAATTAGAAAAATATGAAAGGTCTCGAAAGTGGTATAATCGCCTTGGATTGGGCCTGGTCTGGGAGAAAATGAGGCGATTAAAAGGAGGCCGGTAAGGCTGGCGACTTCAGATTTAGGACCGGCGACTGGAGGCTTCCCATTAGCCTCCAGTCTTCGGTCTCTATCTTCCTATGAGCGAGATCATGGATATTTATGCCCGGGAGATTCTAGATTCTCGAGGAAATCCCACCCTCGAAGTGGATGTTCACCTGGACAGTGGGGCTATAGGGCGGGCTGCGGTTCCTTCCGGTGCGTCGACCGGGGAGCGAGAGGCTCTTGAATTACGAGACGAAGACAAGGGCCGATATGGGGGCAAGGGAGTCCTTAACGCAGTTGCGAACGTAAATAACCTCATTGCCGAAGAGATTATTGGGATGGAAGCCCTGGATCAGAGGGCGGTAGATCAAAAGATGATCGAGATGGACGGGACGGAAAATAAGAGACGCCTGGGAGCGAATGCGATTTTAGGGGTTTCCCTGGCGGTAGCCAAAGCCGCCGCGGAGGAGCTGGGATTATCCCTTTACCGCTACCTCGGGGGCGTCAACGCCCACATACTCCCTGTACCCTTCATGAACGTCATCAATGGGGGAGTTCACGCGGATAACAGCCTGGATTTTCAAGAATTTATGATCGTCCCCGTGGGAGCTTCTAGCTTTAAGGAAGCCCTCCGGATGGGAGCTGAGGTGTTTCATGAATTGAAAGGGGTTTTAAAAAGTAAACAGTACGGCACGGCTGTGGGGGATGAAGGGGGGTTCGCTCCCAACCTTCGATCCCATGAGGAGGCTATGGAAGTGCTCCTGGAAGCTATTCAAAAAGCGGGATATGAACCGGGCCGGCATTTTTACCTGGCCCTGGACGTAGCGGCCAGCGAGCTCTATGAAAGCACCGAAGGTAAGTACGTTTTTAAAAAGTCTGGAAGCCCGACCCGGACTGCGGAGGAGATGATCCAGTTATACAGCGAATGGGTCGACAAGTACCCCCTTATTTCCATCGAAGATGGGATGGGGGAGTCGGATTGGCGAGGGTGGGAGCTCTTGACTAAGACCCTGGGGAAAAGGGTTCAGTTGATTGGAGATGATCTGTTCGTGACGAACCCGAAAATTTTGCGGGAAGGAATTCAAAAAGGGATCGCCAACTCCCTCCTGGCCAAGCTCAACCAAATCGGTTCCCTCTCGGAATGTCTCTCCGCCATTTCTATAGCTCAGAAGGCAAAGTACACCGTGGTGGTTTCCCATCGCTCCGGCGAAACCGCCGACACTACCATCGCAGATCTTGCCGTAGCGACCAACTGCGGGCAAATTAAGACGGGTTCCGTCAGCCGAATGGATCGGGTCGAGAAATACAATCGGCTCCTCCGAATTGAACAAGAACTGGGAGCAGCCGCCAGTTACCCAGGATTAGAAGCCTTCTATAATTTGTAAAGCCACCTATTTTTCCGATGCGGGAGGTTCGGCCCCTAGGGGTAGAAGCCTTTTATCATGGGTAAAGAGGCGATGGAAGGGGCAACCGCCCCCCTCTCGGTTTCAGGCTCTAGGGATCGTACCCCGTTAAAGGTTCGCTCATCTGCGATGGCCCTCTTCGCCTCGGAACCACTGTAACTTCTCCTGCAGCTTCACCACTTCCCCGATGATGATCGTCGTAGGGGGCTTAAAGTTCTGTTGGGTGGCCTTTTCGACGATGTCCTGCAAAGTTCCTACGACGATCTTCTGGTGAGATCGGGTTCCCCACTCCATGAGGGCGATGGGAGTCGTCGGCGCTCGGCCCCGTTCGAGGAGCTGTTTCACGATATAAGGGAGGTTTTTAAGCCCCATCAGAATAACCACCGTCTGCCCCTCTAGGGCCAGCGTGCTCCAGTCGATTCTAAATCTGTCTTTCTCCGAGCATTCATGGCCGGTGAGAATTGTAACTCCGGAACTGTACAACCGATGCGTCACGGGGATCCCGGCGTAAGCCGGAACTGCGATCGCCGAGGTCACGCCGGGAACAATTTCAAAGGGGATTCCGGCCTCGGCCAGCGCTTCTGCCTCTTCCCCGCCACGCCCGAAGACGAAGGGATCTCCCCCTTTTAAACGGGCTACTATGCGCCCAAGCCTTGCCTGTTCGATCATTTTCTGGTTAATGGCTCTTTGGGCCGTATGAAGGCTATCGGCTTTTTTACCTACGTAGATCACCTCAGCGTCCGGTAACGCATACTGCAGCAACTCCTCTGGAGCCAGGTAATCGTACAGGATGACCTGGGCCTGCCGGATACACCAGACCCCTTTTACGGTGATTAATCCGGGATCGCCCGGACCCGCTCCCACTAAATAAACTTTACCAACAGATCTTTTTGCTTCTTCCATGGTTTCTTAAATGGCGAAGGCTTACAGAGCCGTTCTCGCCAGCCGAAAGCCGACGAAGTCGTTACGGTCGCCCGGTACGGCGTAGCCGCGCGTCGCCGACCGAGAGTACCGGGCTTCGAAGTCCCAGCTCCCCCCACGGCCTACGCGATTTTGGCCGGTAGCCGGTCCCAGAGGATCCACCGCAGGTTTCTGTGAACCGTAGCCCTTGGCGTACCAATCCCATACCAATTCCCATACATTCCCATGCATGTCGTAAAGACCCCAGGCGTTCGGTTTGAGCGAGCCCACCGGGTGCGTCTTTCCTCCGGAATTGGCCGAATACCAGGCGTATTGGCCCAGTTGCTTATCGCTATCCCCAAAAGAGTATCGGGTTTTGGAGCCTGCACGGGCGGCGTATTCCCACTCTGCCTCTGTGGGCAAGCGATAGCCCTTACATTTCAGACCTTTAAATTGCACCGAGGTACATTTTAAGCTTTCTCCAGGCTTTCCCCGGCACCCTTTGAGCTCATAACACGGCTCCAGACCCTCCTTCTTCGACAGGGCGTTCGCATACACCACAGCGTCCCACCAATTTACCCGCTCGACCGGACACATCTCCCCACACTGCTTGAACTCCGAAGGATTGTTCCCCATCACCGCTGCCCATTGTCCTTGGGTCACTTCGTACCGACCCAGATAAAACGCCCGGCTGATCTGGACCCGATGGGCAGGCCCTTCATCGCGATCTCGTCCCGGCTCCTTCGGGGGGGATCCCATCATAAACTCTCCCGCCGGAATCCGCACAAAGCTCATGCCAATCTGGTTTTGATACTCTGGCTTCGGGGTCTCCGTAGGAGTTGGGGTCGGGATTTCCGTAGGGGTCGGTATGGGCGTCTCCGTAGGAACCGGCGCCGGCGTCGGCGCCTGTAACTGTTTTTGCCAGTAATCTAAACGCTCCTGGGCATACTTCCTCATCTCATCGTCCTCTTGACTGGCCGGATTGTCCGCCCCATGATCCTTTAAAAACCTTTCCCATGCGACGACCTTCTTATCCGGCTCTACATTGCCGGTGGCGTCAAGGTCCTTCACCTTCTCGTAATCCTGCTTCATAGATGCTAGAAGCTGGAACTGTTTTGTGGATTTAGATGTAAAGAACTCCGGGTAAAACTTCTTGATAACCAGGAGACCTACAACTGCCAGGCCTAGAAAAATGAGAAGAGGTTTCGTTAATTTTGCTCGCATTTGACCTGATCGGCTTCACCGAGAACCCGCGTTACCCCTGCGGGTGATCAGCCGACCCTCCAGAATGAACGTCGTACGATTTCCGATAAGGATGATCGTTGACATATCTATCGGGTGTTGCGTCATCTCCCCCAACGTGGTCACCGTAACCTGCTGCCCGCGGCGATAAGCGTGGGTGACTAGGCCAACGGGCGTCTCCGGGGATCTGTGGGCCAGCAAAATACGCTGGGCTTCCTGGATCTGCCAGGTCCGCTGCCGGCTCCGGGGATTGTAAAGGCAGAGTACAAAATCGGCCTGAGCTGCAGCTTGAAGCCTCGCCGCGATCTGCTCCCACGGAGTCAAGAGATCGCTAAGGCTGATGCAGGCAAAATCTTGCATTAACGGCGCCCCCAGGAGAGAAGCTGCAGCTTGTGCAGCCGTGATCCCGGGAAGAACTTCTATATCGGGAACCTGATATCCGGAGCGAACCCCGTGATCGCCCCGCCAAACCTGCTCCGCCAGGATTTCATAAACCAGTCCCGCCATTCCGTAAATCCCCACGTCTCCACCGGAAATCAGCGAAACTATATTTCCTTCACCGGCCTTTTCAAGAGCTAATCGAGCCCGCTCGCTCTCCTCTGTGATCTCCTTCCGAATGACCTCTTTGCCTTCTAATAAGGAAGGTCCTGCGGGGTCGTCCTCAAGGAGATTTATATAGGCCCGGTATCCGATCACGATCTGGCTCTGTTCGATAGCCTTTCGAGCCGCATAGGTCATATGCTGGAGACTACCCGGGCCCATTCCCACTAAAAATAACTTACCACTCATAATTATAGCCAGGATTTACAGGATTTTAAATTTTAAATAAACGGAGCTTACAGGATTTTTTACGATCAGGAGTTATAAATCTTGTCCCTTCTGCCTGAAATTAATTTCGGCGATGGCCAAGGTTACGCGACCGTATTTATATTTTTCCACCAAGAGCTTATTGTTTCGGGCGCTTAACATAGCTGCCGGCTCACAGACCCCTGGAACACCCACATATTTAAGAGTCGTTTCAGAGGGATGGGGGAGATTTTCAACCGTCTTGAGCTGATCCCTGGTAAACGTTTCAAGGGGCAGTCCGTACTTTTCACTAAACGCCGCCAGCCCGGGTTCCCCTTTCTTCAGATCGATCGTGGCCAGATTTCGAAGACTCTCAAAGGCCAGTTGATTTTGTTTTAATGCAGCGAATAGCGCCTCCTCAATTTCTTCCATAGCCACGCCCCGCGTACACCCAACCCCGGCAACCAGGCTTTTAGGCCGATAGATGAGGGTAGGGGCGATCCGGCGGGTCTCCCCGATTTGTGGCTTGAGACGAGGGACCGGGTCTTTTCCGGCTCCGAGCCTCCAGTCTCCGGTCTCTAGGTCAGAGAACTCCGCCAGCAAGCGGTGTGTGATCAGGAGAAACGCTTTACAACCCGATTTTCTCAACGCTTCCAGGTCAGAATAGACATGAAGATTTTTCGGTAAGGGCCATTCGGTGGGTTGTCCCCGCTGAGGCGGCCACCAGTTTGGCTCTCCAGCATCTTGATAGATCCCTACAGGTTCTCCATTGATCATAGCAGCACTGACCGCGGTGATCTGGTCCGGGTTTACAATCTGCCATCCCCACTCTCTCCCGAGCAAATCCACAGCCAGCGTCTGATGAACCTCAGAGGCCGTAGTGATAACTGCCTGACCCTTGAGCAGTCCGGCTACTCGTTGAGCTAATTGATTGGCACCGCCCAGATGCCCTGAGAGAACGCTGATCGCAAATTTTCCCGCCTCATCCACGACGACTACCGCCGGGTCTGAACGCTTCTCCTTAGCCATCTTTCCCAAGGCTCGAACTACAATACCTAGGGGCATACAGAGGATCAACCCTTGATGGGACGTAAAAACCTCCTGAAGCAACGAAATCACGGAACCCCTATAAAGCGATACCCGATCTCGCGCCGCCGGCCCTATAAAAGAAAGGAGATCTCGCTCTACATCCTGGGGGAGATAGAGTTGACTGTCAGGGAGAAGTTGGTGAAGCTTCCCGGCCAACTCTGCACCGGGGCGGCTACGCGCGAGGATCCCCAGCTCTTTGAACGAGGAAGCGGAGGAACGGGGGAGCGGGGGATTCGAGCGGGCGCCGCGAAAAAGATGACTAAAGCTACTCTTATACAGATGGGAAGCCGAGGGGAGGCTGGCTTTGCCCTTAAAAGCTTGACCCACAGCGGGCCCTATCAGAACGATAGCGTGTCGGGTGATATGGCTCTGGAGGACCTCTTCCGCCACCTGGTCCAGGGTGGTCAGAATAACTTGTTCATCCGGCCAGGTAACCCGATAAAGCACCGCCACCGGGGTCTCAGAGCTGTAGCCCCCTTCCTTGAGCTCTTCAACGACCTTTCGAATATGGGAAGCGCTAAGAAAAAGGGCTAAGGTCGTCTGATGAGCGGCCAGCTTCTTCAGCTCCTCGCGGGGGGGCATGGGGGTACGCCCGCCCGTACGGGTTAGAATAACCGTCTGCGCTACTTCCGGAACCGTCAACTCCATACCTAACCGAGCTGCCGCCGCGAACACCGAGCTAACCCCGGGAATTACTTCATAAGGGATCCCCTCTGCGTCCAGCCGAACCATCTGCTCCAGGATGGCTCCATACACACTCGGATCTCCGCTATGAACCCGGGCTACCGTCTGCCCCTTCCGGACAGCCTCGATCATCCGGTTCATAATTTCATCCAGATGAAGGGAAGAGCTTCCTTCTAGGACCGCACCCGGTTTTGCAAACCGGGTTATTTCTGGATTTACCAGCGAGTCGGCATACAAGATCAGATCCGCCTCTTCCAAAACCCGCTTCCCCTTCAAGGTTAGCAGTTCCGGATCCCCCGGCCCCGCCCCAATAAAGTAAACCTTACCCTTCATGCCCTAAAGATTATAGACAGGATTTACAAGACTTTTTGATTTAACAACTACCAGATGGACAGGTCTGACGGAGATTTTTTATTCTCTTTGAACCCCATCGACGCTGTCTACGTCATAGTTTTTAAAAAATCCGGTTAATCCTATCCATATTGTTCTTAACGATTAACAGGGATAGATAATGAAGTTTCAGGCCGCGCAAAGTTCGGATATCCCGAACGATGCGTTCTTCCGGAAACCCTACTTTCTCCACGTAAACGGTATTCTCTACAAGGTCCAACGCTTCCAGAAGATCTAGAACTTCCTCAAAGACCTGAGAGACCTTCATCAATACGACGGTCTCAAATTGTTCCAGGGCTTGCCTGAGGAAGGGGGAAAGTGAAAATTTTCCTCCGCCCTTTCCTCCTGGCCTCTCACCCGCCTCATAGGTAGCAGGTAGGATGGCCACCCGCTCAGCCGCCACAGCCAGGGGAGACCGGGCGCGGGCCGCAGCCGCCTGAATAGAGGAAACGCCGGGTATAATTTCGATGGGGATATGGGGGTATCGGCTCCGCAAACGTTCGAAGAGATGAATAAACGTTCCGTACAAAAAAGGGTCCCCTACGAGGATATAGGCCATATCCTGTCCCGCTTCGAGGATTGGTACGAGGGTTTTAAGGACCTCCTCCCAGGCGATAGTTAATTTTTCCACATCTTTCGTCATGGGCAATGGGATAAAAAGAATATTCTGGCGGCTCGGGTCTATATAAGCCCTGGCGATACGATACGCCTGGCTTTCATGGGTCTGCCCCGGCCCCACCGAAGAAGCAGGGTCTTTGTGGGGGACAACGATCACCGGCACCGACTGAAGCCGACGCAATCCCTTAACGGTAATCAGTTCCGGGTCTCCAGGTCCCACCCCCACGGCATACAAGGTCCCACAAGCCATTTTTCCAATTCAGAAGGCCGGAAGCGGAAAACGAGCCACGCCCTACCCACCGGTTACCGCTTACGGCCTTCTGGGTTCCATGCGGTTACAATAAAAACCGGGTCCAGAGGGACCAGTCGGGTCATGTTCAAGATATCCTTACTCCGCGAGATCGAAACTTGGGTGACTTCCACCTCCCAGCCTTGAGCCCGGAGGCGGTTCAGAACTTCATAGAGCCGTTCCAGCATAATGACGTTAAGAACCAGGCGACCGTTGGGGCGAAGCTGGGTAAAGACGAGATCCAGGATTTCACCGATTTTCCCACCGCTCCCCCCTATAAACACCGCGTCCGGGGCCGGCCAATCCCGGCAGGCTTCCGGTGCCCACCCCTGAATTACATGAATTCGCGAAGGTTTATCCGGAGCCTGGGGGGGGATTCCGAATTTGAGACAATTGGTCAGGATATGCTGGATGCACGCCTCGTCTTTTTCCGCGGCAAAGACCTGACCTTCCCGGGCAATTTGTGCGGCCTCGATGGATAGGGAGCCGCTTCCCGCGCCGATATCCCAGACCACGCTATTCTTTTTTAATTGAAGTCTGGCCAGGCTAATCACCCGAATCTCCTGGCGGGTAATCAGGCCTCCCTTGCAGGCGAACTCGCTATCCGGAATTCCCAGAGTGACCGGGGCGGGAGAGGGGGGACACGGAAGAGGGGGAGGGGAGGGCTCTGCCTGCTCCTGCGCTCCTGGGTCCTGTGGCCTGTCCAAGAGGAGGAGCAGGTTTAGCGGGGCAAAGGACTGGTCCGGGAGGGCTTCCAGGGTGGTATCCACGATCCGTTCCTGAACGCCATCCAGATGCTCACAGACCACAGCCCTCCGTTGAGAGATCCCCGCCGTCAGAAGGGCTTTTGCTACCAGACCCGGGGTATTCTTATCATCTGTGAAAATAGCGACCTTAGGGGACTTCCGAACCACTTCAATAATCGGCCAGATGGGTCGCCCGTGAACGCTAACGATGGCAGCGTCCTGCCAGGATTCTTTGATGCGAGCAAAGGCCAGTTGCACCGCCGTAACATTAGGCAGGATCTCGATCCACTCCTTGGGCAGGTGCCGGCTGAGATAGCCTCCGATCCCGTAGAAATTAGGATCCCCGGAAGCCAGAACGACCACCTGTTTCTTCGCCGCCTCTCGCCTCAGATACTGAACGAGCTCGGCCAGGCGCTGCCCTGAGCTTGTCGAAGGACTGCCCTGGATAACCCACCGCTCAGCCCTTACCTCCGGGAAAAAGGCCAGATGCCGTTCCCCACCGCACAAAACTTCCGCAGATCGTACACGATCTAAAACTTTCGGCGGTAGACTTCTCGGTCCGGCATCTGTGATACCGATAATGGTAATCACCGTAGAGGACGAAAGAAGGTGGAAGGTTATCCCTTCCTTCCCCTTTCCTCTAAGAGTTCGAGTGCCTTAGCACGTTTCCATCGAAATCGAAGAGAATGACCTCTAAGAATTCGAGTATCCTAGCACGTTTCCATCGAAATCGAAGAGAATGACCTCGATGGCCACCTGGCCGCGAACGTAATTATAGCATTGTTGGCAGGTCCGTTGACAGAGGAGGGGGAAGACTCCTGTCAAACCGTGAGCCAGGACAATTTCCAGAAAATGGCGCGCCGTGTTGGCCACGCGAATTTCAGCTTGTAGGGCTGGGGAGGCGCCGCATTGCAGAGCCAGATCCGCTAAAAAGTTAAGATCAACCTGGTTTCCGGCCACATGGGTTTGAAAATGCCCCTGAGCGATCTTCGAGAGCTTTCCGATCATCCCGCAGAGGGTGGCCCTGTCTAACTTATTACGAGCGCTGGTTTTCAGGGCATCTCCGGTGAAAATGCCCATCTCCACGAAAGCCATCTCAGGCAAATCCGGACGAAGCTTTTGGGCAAACTTCTCGCTGCTACTCCCTGTACTCAAGACGATCTCCCGGCATCCGTTGGCCGCCGCGACATTAATGGCCTGGATGACGCTGGCCCTCCAGGAGGCGGTGGAATAGGGCTTAACGATCCCTGTCGTCCCCAGGATCGAGAGGCCCCCGAGAATTCCCAATCGCGGATTGGTGGTTTTTTTCGCCAGCTCCTCACCGTTCGGAACAGAAATGGTGACCGTTAATCCGCGCCCTCTCAGGATCTCTCCGGCGGCTTCCTCTACAGAGTAGGTAATCATCCGGCGGGGGACGCGATTAATGGCCGGGCCGCCCACTTCCAGCCCTAATCCCAGCTTCGTCACCGTCCCCACGCCGATCCCTCCCCGGATTTCTATGCCCGGGTCATGGCCCCAAGCGACCGTCGCGCAAATCTCAGCCCCGTGGGTTACATCGGGATCATCTCCGGCATCTTTGATAATGCCGCAGTGCGCTCCTTCAGGAGTAATATGCCAGTTTACCGGCTGAAACGTCGCCGTCCGGTTGATCGGAAGCCAGATCGTTACGTTCTCCACAGGCTTCTGCTGCCGCAGCGCCATCGTGGCAGCCTTTGCCGCCGCTGCAGCACAGGACCCCGTCGTATATCCGGTCCGTAAACCCCTTTTTTTCATCCAAATCTGTCAACCCCTCAGGGGCACGAAGGGAGGAGAGGGGGATGGGAGAGGGGAGTACCTTTCAACCCTTCGTGTCCCTCGTGGTTCAACCTTCCGTAGCCATTCTAAGAAGGGCATTGACGATGGCCACCGCTACGGAGCTCCCCCCCTTGGGGCCCGAGGTGATAATCCAGGGAACGGAGGTTAATCTCGTCAGGGCCTCCTTGGATTCTACCGTTGAGACAAAACCGACAGGCACCCCGATGATTAAGCTGGGATGAACTTTCTTGTCTTGAACCAAACGGAGTAATTCCAGCAGAGCCGTTGGCGCCGTGCCGATCACAAAAACGACCGGGCCGAACAGAACAGCTTTACGCATAGCAGCCATAGACCGGGTTATGCCTTCGGACTTTGCCATGTTCTGAACGTCCCCCTCTGAGATAAAGCAGTGAACCTTTCCTCCAAAGGGCCGAAGGAGGCTCTGATTAATCCCCACCTCCACCATCCGGACGTCGACGAGGAGGTCCTGCCCCGCCCGGATGGCGGCTATCCCGGCCTCTATCGCCCGGGGATGGAATTTGAGGAGATCTGCAAATTCAAAATCCGCCGTCGCATGGATGACCTGCCGGATAATAGGCCATAGGGGCGGAGGGAAGGGCCTCCCCCCTAACTTTTCTTCAATAATTCTGAAGCTCTGCGCCGTAATTTCGTCCGGGTTATAAATCAAAGGATGAAGGATGAACCATGAAGGATAAAGGGGGATTTCTTTTTCCCCCCTTATCCTTCCCCCCTTGGGGGGGGGGAAGGGGTATGCCCGTGATCCCCATGCCCGGTTCGCAACCCATGATGATGATCGGAGATCTGAGGTTGGCCGTATTGGACTTCAAAGCCGGGCCATTTAACCCGATATTTGCACAAATCACAATTCATGTGCACCTGTCCATGTAAGGCCTCGTCGATCCGTTGGAGGAGAACCTCTAAGAGGTTGGCATGCCCTCCCAAATGGCGACCACAAAGGATCTCCACCTCAGGAAATCTCCCCTGTTCGGCTTCAGCCTGCCGGAAGATCCGACGCACCAATACGCCTGTGAAGAGAAAATAAGGAAGCACAATAATCCGACGGGCGCCCAGACGGATACAGCGCCGGATCCCTTCGGCGACGCGAGGGACGGTGATCCCAACAAAACAGGTCTCCACCCAGCCGAAACCCCGGCCCTCCCATAATAGCCGGGCTACCTTATAGACATCTCCGTTCGCATCGGGGTCGCTGCTGCCCCGCCCTACCAGCAACACAGCCGTCTCCTGCCGGTCCCTTGAAGGTGCCGAGGCCTCCACCTCGGCCAATCGCTCATCTAACACAGAAAGAAGCCTGGCGTCCAGACCCAGGTGAGGCCCGTAAATGAACTCCACCTTCGGATAACGAGCCCTGGCCAGATGGATGGCGCTGGGAACATCGTTCTTCATGTGACCCGCAGGAACCAGGAATAAAGGCATGACGATCACTCTCTCCGCGCCTTCCTCCACACACCGGGAGATCGTATCGAGAATAGGAGGATCCGTGAGTTCTAAAAAGCAAGCTCTTACTTCCCGTGCCTCCAGAGGGAAAACCAGTTTCCCCGAGAAAACCGGCCCCTGATCCCTTATTACAGCTTGAACTCTCGCCGCAAACTCCCTGAATTCGTTGGCTCCCTCATCATCGCGGCTTCCATGACCGACCAGCAGGATAACTTCTTTCATACGTTCATGCCCCGTCGTCCAGGGTCCGTGGGAGGGCGCAGAGCTGTGCCCTCCACAGTTACGGACGACGGACGGCGGATAAACTCCGAACCGCTTTCGTTAATGGGGTAGAAGCAAGGTCTTCCAGGCGAAGATATTCGCCCCCGAGAGCTGCAGCAAGTTCTCGGACGAGCCCCAACTGAAGAAATCCTTGCTCCGTATCAATAACCAGGGATCGAACCCCGCGCCTTCGGAACTGTTCCCCAAGGGTTTTAACTTCCGTCAGAGGGTCTCCCCCATATAAGGAGACGTTGGCGCGTCCATCAGAAATCAGAACCAGTAAGGGGATTAGCCGGGCATCGTGTATTTTTTGTTGCTGCAACGTTCTAAGAGCTAGCTGAAGGCCCTGGCTTAATGGAGTTCTTCCGCCCGTGGGTAATTGACGTAGGCGTTGTTCTGCCAGCTCAACGCTGTTGGTCGGAGGGAGGATTAAAGAGGCGGTCTCTCCGCGGAACGTGATCAATCCCACGCGATCCCGCCGTCGGTAAGCGTCCAGCAACAGGGATAAAATAGCTCCCTTGGTAGCCACCATCCGGCGGCGAGAACCCATAGAGCCGCTGGCATCCACGACAAACAGGATCAGGTTGCCTATTCGCGTTTCTCGAACTTTTTCCCGAAAATCCACCGGGCGGAGGATCCACCTGGGACGGCGCGTGGGAGCGTTGAAGGATCCAGGAGGTTCTCCTTCACGCCCGCACTCCCATTCTTCTGCCCTACGTTTCTGATAAGGGGCGGCGGCCCGGAGGGTTGCGTCCAGAGCCAAGTCCCTGGGACGCTCTTTAGGGATAGCGGAACCCAGGTAATGCCCCATGCCTGAACGACCCTGGGTGGTACTCCGCCTTCCGTATTCGCTCCTTGTCACTGTATCTTTGACCTTCACAGAGAAGGACTTAACCGGAAATGGGGTGCCCACTTCAAACACCTTATCCTCCAAATGGTCCGTGGCTCGTTGCCCGGGGTCCGCAGCCTGGGGTCCGTTGTGGGGGGTCCATGATCCGGGGTCCGGAGTCGGGGGATCAGAATTGGGAGTCTGAACCTCCCGGGGTGTTGAAACGGGCGACGGGCTACCCACGAGTTGATCCAACTGATCCCGGTTGAGTTGGGGTTGTTGAAACGGCTGCCGCCGCTGCCTGTGGAGCAAAACCAGCTCCGCGGCCTCTCGAATATCCTCAGGGGTGACCTCAGTACGACCACGATAAGCGGCCAGGGTACAGGCCGTTTTGTACAGCACGATATCTGCCCGGAGGCCGTCCACCTTAAATTCGAGGCAGATCCGGGTGAGCAGGTATAAATGGGCCTCGCTTAAACGCACCTGAGGGAGCAATTGCCGGGCCTTCTGGAGACGCATACGCTCTTGCTCTTCCATCGATGCCCACCGGCGGCAAAATCCCTGGGGGTCCATTTCAAAAGCTATCCGCCGTTTGACGACTTCCATCCGCTGGGATTGGTCCTGGAGGCCCTCTACTTCCACGGCCAGGGCAAAGCGATCTAACAGTTGGGGGCGCAGATCTCCCTCCTCGGGGTTCATCGTGCCGACCAGAAGGAAGTGGGCCGGATGGGAGAAGGAGATTCCCTCCCGTTCTACAAAATTGGTGCCCATGGCCGCAGCGTCCAACAAGATATCCACCAGATGATCTCCCAGCAAGTTCACCTCATCGATGTAGAGAATCCCTCGGTTGGCTGCGGCCAACAGGCCCGGTTCAAAGCGTCGCTGCCCGTCTTGAAGGGCCTTTTCCAGGTCCAACATCCCTACCACGCGGTCCTCCGTAGCTCCCACCGGTAACTCGATCACCTTCACCGGACGATGGGCTCTTGGCAAAGCTTCCCCCTCGGCCACCCGCCGGCTGCACTCCAGGCAGAGGCGATCCAGTCGGTCCGGATCGCAGGAATAAGGACAATCCGCTACAACCGTAATCTCCGGGAGTAAATTAACCAGAGCCCTCACAGCCGTCGATTTCGCAGTGCCCTTTTCGCCCCGAATCAAAACCCCCCCGATCTGAGGATTAATAGCGTTCAACCATAAAGCCAACTTCATTCGATCCTGGCCGACCAGGGCGGTAAAAGGAAAAATCGGTCTGTTCATCCCCATAATTATTCCTGTCTCCGTTCCATCTCCCCCTCAAATTTCAGGTACACCTGTCGGAGTTGGGAGACCATCTTTTCCGAGGGTTTCTCCCAGAGGCCCCTTTCGATGGCTTCCAGCAACCTGGCCGTCATATCGTGGAGAGCCCAGGGATTTTTCTCTTGAAAAAACTGCTGCATAGATTCGCTGAGGATATAGGCCTCAGCCAGGTGCTCATACATCCAGTCTTCCAAAATTTGAGCGGTGGCATCATAACCGAACAGATAATCCACGGTCGCGGCCAATTCGGAAGCTCCTTTATATCCATGGCGTTGGATGGAGGCGATCCATTTCGGATTAATGACCCGCGTCCGAAAAACCCGAAGGGCTTCCTCTTTGAGATCCCGGACTTTGACCCGTTGAGGGTTCGAAGTATCTCCGAAGAACTGGCGGGGGTTTTCGCCCGTCAGCGCGCGAACCGTCGCGATCATCCCCCCATGATACTGCAGGTAGTCGTCGCTATCAAAGAGGTCATGTTCTCGATTATCCTGGTTTTTGGCTGCCACGGCGATCTGCCGGAAACGGATTTTAAAAGCCTCGGGGGCGGCTTCGCCGTAACGGGTGCGGGTGTAGGCATAGCTTCCCCAGGCGGTATAAATATCGGCGAGGTCTTGATCCGTCTTCCAATTGCGCTCCTCGAGGGCCGGAAGGATTCCGGCCCCATAGGTTCCCGGTTTACTCCCGAATAGACGGTATAGGGCCTGTTGAGGAGAGAGGGGCGGAGGGAGGGAGGGATCCACGACGCCCTTTCTCCCACTTTCTAAGTCCTCTTGAAGGTGTTTGAGGACGTAATTCTCTTCGGGAGGTTCGTTCAGGCCGGCCACCAGATGGATGGCCTCATCCAGGAGGTGGATCAAATTGGGGAAAGCGTCCCGGAAAAAGCCGCTGATCCGAACGGTCACATCGATCCTGGGACGTTTCAGTTCCTCTAAAGGGATGACCTCCAGGCGACGGACCCTCCGGCTTTCCGGCTGCCAGGTCGGGCGCACCCCTAGCAGGTATAAAATCTCTGCGATATCGTCCCCATGGGTCCGCATGGCCGAAGTCCCCCAGACGACCAATCCCACCGTTTCAGGGTATTGGCCCTCTTCCGCCAGATATTTGGCCAGAAGGGCTTCGGCAACCTGCTTTCCCACCTCCCAGGCCGCCTGGGAGGGGATCGTCCTGGGATCTATCGAGTAAAAGTTGCGCCCGGTGGGCAGGATACCGGCCATCCCCCGGGTAGGAGAGCCGCTAGGACCTGCCGGAACGTATTCCCCTCGGAGCCCTCGGAGGGTGTTGGTAATTTCCTCCGTGACGCGTTCCAGATTAGGATAAATAAACTCCGCCACATAGTTCAGAACCTGGCCGACGCCGGGGGCGGGTTCTCCGAAAAAACCCTCCACGATCTCGTTTACAGCTTTAGGATCGAACTGCCGGGCTTGAAGCTGCTGAAGCAACCTGGAAGCGATAACCTCTAACCGCTCCACCACATCCCCGCAAGTGAGGACCGCCAAAGGATCGAGGATCGAAGAGAGGGGATGGCCTGGGCTACGCCCCTCGATCCGCAACCCTCGATCCTCAAGCTTCGATCCCCGATGCTCCAGGAGAGCTTGATAATCCAGCCCGAGAACCTCCGCGATAGCTCGCCTTAAGCTCGGAATATGGGCGTTATCCAGGCGGGTCAGGGCAAGTAATAGCCCTCGAAGCGCCTCCCCTGGGGGGAGCTGCCCCAGGGTATGAAGGCCGTTCCGTATCTGGGCATCCTTCAACTCACAGATATAGCCGTCCACATCCCTCAGGAATTGGTCGAAGTCCCCGGGTCGTTCCTCGGTCTTTAAATCCCGATGCAGCTTTGCATCCAGGACCACTTGCCAGATCTGCTGCTGGAGGAGCGGTAATTTTTTCGGGTCCAGGGCCTGGGTCCGGTAGTATTCATCCAAAAGCTGCTCCAGCCGGGCTATGTCTCCATAGGCATCGGCGGTCGTCATGGCAGGGATCAAATGATCAATAATCGTAGCGTGGCTGCGCCGCTTGGCCTGGGTTCCCTCTCCCGGATTGTTGATAATGTAGGGATAAAAATTCGGGAGATCCGACAAGACCACCTCCGGGTAGCAGGACGCCGATAACCCGATCCCTTTTCCCGGAAGCCACTCCAGGGTTCCATGTTTGCCCACGTGGAGGACGGCGTCCGCTTTAAAAACGTCCCGAAGCCATCGGTAATAACCCAAATAATGATGGGTAGGGACCAGATCCGGACTGTGATAAATCGCCACCGGATTATCTCCGTATCCCCGGGGAGGTTGAAGGCCGATAAAAATATTCCCGAGTTGAATCCCCGGGATGACCAGCTTGCGATCGTAGTAAAACACCTCGCCGGGAGGTTCCCCCCAGCTTTTACGGAGCTCTTCCTGAACGCCGGTGGGAAGGCTGTCATAGATCGCGCGATACCTTTCTTCTTCCAGATGACCGACGGCCCCTTTCATCTGCTCCTCGGTAAGAAACTCACGGTCGTTACTGCACCGCGCGATAATCTGATGGATGAGGGTATCTCCATCGGGGGGGATTTCTCCAACCTGATAGCCTTCTTCTTTCATCCCCCGGAGCAGGTGGATCACCGACGCCGGGGTGTCCAACCCAACGGCATTTCCGATACGGGCATTTTTGGAAGGATAATTGGTCAGAAGGATCGCCAGACGTTTCTCCGAATTGGGCTTGCGGCGAAGGTTAGCCCACTTAAGAGCCAGCCTGGCCAGGTAATCGACCCGATCTGGACGGTGTACATATGTTAAAAGGCGGGTCCCCAGAACCTCATCCAAAACCATCTCTTCCTTAAAGGAGATGGGAACCGAAATGATTCGACCGTCAAACTCCGGGAGCGCGACGTTCATCGCCACATCCAGGGGAGTCAAGCCCATGGCGCTCTCCGACCATTCTTTATAAGAGGTGGTACAAATAAGGGCCTGAAGGATGGGGACGTTCAGCCGCTCGAAAGGCGAAAGATGAAAGGGCAGCGGCGAAAGGGAATCCCTGCCTTCGCCTCCTATCGCCCGTCTCCCGCCTTCTCCAAGGGGTTGGATCGTAGAGAAACTCAAAGTGCTGATGAGACCGTCGATGGTCGTCTGACCCGCTTCGTCCAGGAAATACTGACGGAATACCCTGGGAATCCCCTCGGCGTCTTCATCCTTCAGACTGTAACAGAAAACGGGGAGGACATTGGCCTCCGGCTCCAGGCGGCGAATCAGGGCATCTACAAAATCCAGATTTCGGCTCATCCAATGGGCCCGATAGAAAAGGATTCCGATGCCGGGGCGATCCGGACGATGGTATTTGCGGCGAAACGACACCACTTCTTCAACAGGCCAGGGGCGGTTAGGGTTTTCTTCGTCCGGATGGTAAAGCCCGTTCCAGGGGACGGGTTGTGGACTTTTATACCCGTAGGTCGTGTGCAGGATTTCATCGCTGAGGAAGAGAAGCCAGTTTTTGAAGTTATCGACGCCCCCCTGGAGTAAGTATTGAAAGGTTTGATACACAAGGGGTTCTGCGACGCTTGAAAAGGCCGTCAACTCGGGGTCCGGCTGTTGATCTCCCGGACAGGCTATCAAGGGGATATTTTTCTCCCGGCAAAACCGGACGATCCTCTCGAACCCTTCCTCAAAGCTGCGCTTGCCCCCCAGCAGGCGAAGTATGACCAGGCGGGCCCTCGGGAGAGAGGTCGCGATGTAACGATCCACAGCCCCAGGAGCGTTAAGCTCCCTGGGGTTTAAGGCCTGAATCCGTGGGAAGCCTTCAGGTAATTGACGCACCACATGGCGCAACGTCAGAAGATCGGTGTCCGCATGGGTCAGGTAAACGATCATATTTTAATACTCAATTCCTAGCTGGGCGCGAATGCCCTGATCGTAGGGATGCTTAACCTTTCTCATCTCTGTAACCAGATCTGCAAAATCCACCAGCTCTTGGGGAGCATCCCGCCCGGTAATAATAACGTGCAACCCCTCCGGCCTATTTTTCAGGACCTCCAACACCTCGTCGATGGGGAGCCAGCCGTAGGTGAGCGCGTAGGTTAACTCATCCAGGATGACTATATCATATTGGCCCGATTGGATCTTCTCCTTGCAGAGGTTCCATCCCCGGCGGGCGAGGGCTTTATCCTTTTCAAGATCCTTAGATTTCCAGGTAAAACCGCTCCCAAGGGGAATCATCTCGATGCCCATCTTCTCCGCCGCTTTAATTTCGCCCCACCGGGCGGTCGTATGCTTGATGAACTGCAGCATAACGACCCGCAGGCCGTTGCCCCAGGCGCGGGTTAGAACGCCCAGAGCCGCCGTGGTTTTCCCTTTTCCATGACCGGTGTTGACGATAACGAGGCCCTTACGCGACTTTTTTTCTTCCATAGCTTGCCTGCTGTCCGTGGTCCGTTGTCTGTTGCTAGCTACGGGCGGCGCTTTCTTCCTTGGAAACATACATTGCCGGTCCCCGTGTTACAGGAAGCGGACCACGGACCACGGACAAAAGACTAATGACAATAATTATACCCCCCTAACATCATGGCCCCCCAAGGTTCTTGCCCCACATCCTGGATCTCCGTGATGACCTTGTGGGTATCTGTATCGATCACCACCACACTGTTGGTTCCGCGAACGGCTACGTAGAGGCGTTTCCCATCAGGCGTGGTCACCGCCGTCTCGGGGCTTTCTCCCACCGGGATTTCACCTATCTTTTCCAGACGGACCAGATCCAATATAATGAGCTTATTCTCCCCTCGAGAAATAACGTAAGCCACTTTATCCCCGTTGGCGGGATTAACGCCGGTCATCTCTTTACCTCCGGGCAGGGTCGCCAACACCTCCTGGGTCGCCGTGTTAATGATGGAAACGGTCTCGTCGCCGTTATTCGGCACCAACATCTTGGTGCCATCCAGGGTCGCATAGGCCCTCCAGGGGTCCTTACCTACCTTGAGGTATTTAATCGGCTCCTGGGTACGCGTATCCAAAATGGCCACCTCATCGGTATCCCCGTGGGCCGCATAACCGTACCTGCCATCCCGGGTCAAGGTTACGTTGATGGGCCCTTTTACCTCGGGAAGGTCCGGGGACAAAGCGGCCAGAAGGGTCGGGCTCCCTACTAGAGTTTGCGCCACAACTTTCATTTCTTTGTTATCGATGACGCTCACGGTATGCGCTCCCAGATTGGCCACAAAGGTCTTCTGACCATCCGGGGTAAAGCTGATGTTGTGGGGCTTTGAGAACCCGGCCAGACGGGCTATCTCTTTATCCCGGGCAATATCCAGGATGGAAACCGTCCCCTCGTCGAAGTTACCGACGAATAGATATTTGTTATCCGGGGAAACTTCCATGTGTTCCGGACTTTGCCCGAGCGTCAGGGTTGAGACCACGGTATAGGTGGCCGGATCAAAGATCGTTAACGTATTATTACCGGTATTCGTGGCATAGCCCTTTTTACCGTCCAGGGAGAAGGCAACCTGATGGGGGGCAGGGCCGACAGGGATTCGAGCGACGATCTGGTTGGTGCGGGTATCGATCACCGTTACGTCGTTGGACGCACGATTGGTCACATAGACCTGGGTTTCCACCTTGCGGGCCTCCAACGAAGGCTTTGCGGCACACCGCTCCCCCCCTGCCCAGGCAATAGACCATAAACCAAAGAGATTTAGCGCCAGCAAACCGGATGCTAAGAACCTTGGAAAGAGTTTCCTACACATATAAAGCCCCCTTTTCAAAAGGTAGAAGGCAGCGGGCAGTACCCCAGAGGTCTACCTGCTGCTTTCTGCCCGCTGTCTGCCGTTATGAACCAGCCTCTTTGCCATCCGAAGATCCGAAGCAAAATGGACGTGAAGGTAAGAAGCCAAGACGTTCTTGACCAGAATCCCATCGTACTTCTTTGGACCACCCAACCGTTTAGAGGTCTCATAAGCGTAACACACTTCCCCACTTTCCGATAGGGTGGACCAGTGAAACTCATGACCGATTATCTCACCCCCTTTAGGACAGAGAAAAGTATCCCGAAGGACTTTCGCCCGGGTATAGCCGAGGGCCATCCGTTGATTCCTCATGGTGGTCCGGATCGGTAGCACCCCCACCATATCGAAGATAGCGCCATCGAAGGTTTGAAGGCTTTTACCGAGATACATCAGCCCCCCGCACTCTGCGTAAACCGGCTTTAGACCCTCCACAAAAGCTCGAATCTCCTGGTGCAGGGTTTTATTAGCCGCCAACTCCTTCGCAAAGACTTCGGGAAATCCTCCCCCAAAATATAAGAGATCTACCTCTTCCGGCAGATGGACATCATGAACGGGAGAGAATCGAACGAACCGCGCCCCCAAATTTTCCAGAATATCCAGGTTATCCGCATAATAGAAATTAAAAGCCTCATCCACGGCTATTCCGATCGTCAAAGCGCGGGCAGGGGAGGGGGAGGCAGTTGATTTGCGATCTTCTGCTTTTGGAGCGCGGTCTTCCGTCCGCTGCGTAAAGAGGGTCCTCTCAAACGCCGGGAGCGGGTAGCCCTGCGCCAGTTTCAGGATCTGTTGGCAATCTACATGGGCCAGAACATAATCCCTCAACTTATGATAACGTTCCGTTTCGACCTTTCCTTCTCCATGGGGAACCAGCCCCAGGTGACGCTCTGGGATAGACATGGTCGGGTCGCGAGGTACGTACCCGACGACGGGGACGGAGGTATAAGTCTCGATGGCCGTTCGAACATATTCAAAATGGCCGGGACTCGCGATATTATTGACCAGGACTCCACACAGATGGACATCCGGATCAAATTTCTGAAAGCCCAATACCAGGGCGGCAGCCGACCTCGCCAGGGCCCTGGCA
>Ga0073934_10004798_pt1 | contig 21844 bp, 19 predicted proteins | sample LarsenN4metaG_FD_76834 | JGI IMG/M metagenome (GOLD analysis project Ga0073934, IMG submission 76834) | Hot spring sediment bacterial and archeal communities from British Columbia, Canada, to study Microbial Dark Matter (Phase II) - Larsen... ...
AGCCGGTGTCTCTCCACCATTCGCCGGGAGTCTCGCCCGGTTTGGGGATCATCGCATTGACCATCACCAGCAGCGAGACAGGGATCTGTTCGCAGACCAGAGGCGCGGTGAAGCCGCCGAGCGATTGGGCCACGACGACCAGCCGCCGCGACTTCTGCTTCCTGACTGCACGAATAACCACCGCAGCATAGTCGGCCAGGCTAGCCGAATCGTCGGCGGCCGGGAGCGAGACGGGTATCGCTTCATACCACCCCCGTTGCCGCAACTCCGGTTCAACCAGATGCCAATACCACGCACTGCCACCCGCGCCCGGTATCAAAACAAAAGTGACGTCTTGCATCGTACGCAACCTCGCTTTCGTGCCGGCTAACGACCCTGGCGCTGAGCCACGCGAGCGCAGCGAGCGTCGGCTCCAGCGCCGAGTTGGGCGGCAGTATCGCAGCCGCTCGGAGCGCCATCTTCAGCGTGTGAAACCTGAGAAGAATTCGTGGACTTCAACGGTTGCCCCTCCAAGCATCTGTGCCTTCTGCTGCAGCCGCTCGAGTACAGCATGGCTTACGTCGCCGTAGACCTCGATCTTCAACAGGGTTATGAGATCGGCGAATTTGCGGAACTGCTCCCGGCCAACGTCCATATGGAACTCGAGTGACGCGGAGTCGGGATGAACTGCGACGACCGTCATCAGTGTTCGGTCCTCATCAAGGAAGAAGCCGTAGAAGATCAGCTGCGGCACGTTGGCTTCAACGAACGCCGCCAAGGCCCTCATGGCCAATTCCAGTTGATCAAGCTTCCCCTCGCGGATAGCCGAGGTGTCAACGTACACAATGGGCTGAGCCATTCATGATCCCCTTGTCGCCACTCTGCCCCCCCAACGCCTTGCCGATAAGCTGCGGGCGCCGCAGGCGACCGTCAGCTTTATCGGTATGTTAGGCGGCGTGTCTAGTCTTCCTCGCGTGCGATGTATGACGAGCGCACACATAACCGCCTCGCTGCCTGACCAGCGCTCAGCATACCCACGAGCTTGGCAGGCGCCGCTGGCCGCCCTCAGGGCTACTTCAGCGGTGGGAAACGTCTGTCCCACTCATTAGCATATCCTGGTATGCCCGGCCGCCCTCTCCCAGGCACATGCATACTGAACCCAGAGATGCCGTTCCACTCCGGCTCATAGCGCCGGATCAGTGCGTCTTCTGCGCGGGCCACCTCCCACATTTTTCCGATCGTAAGAAACCGGCAGCTGACTTCTTCGACCGTGATTCCCTCCCGATTCACTATCTTCTTCAAATGGTCTCTCAGGCGAGAACGAAGACTCCTAGCTTGTCCGACATAGACAGGTGAACCGCCGCGAAAGAGAACGTATACGCCGGGCTGAAGAGGAGCTTCGGGCGCAGACAGAGGGTGTTCTGGACTGGTTTCCAGTGCGGACACCAGCTGGTCCTCATAGGCCTTGTCTACATCGAACTGGAAAGAATGAAGATCACACATTATGCAATGGGCCTGACCGGCCTCACTTCTTTCTCACAACGACGGCGCTTTCGTAGAGGGTCGCGTGGTTACGCTCTCCTCGCCTCACCGCTGACGTTGTGATGCTGGCACCTACGCGTTTCGTGCGGATCTTTTGCACCCCCACCAACTCGAATCCGTTCTGACGGGCAAAATCGGCCAGAACCAAGTCCACCCTGATTTCGTGCCCCTGAATGATCGAATTGCCTATCACGATCGCTCCCACACCGCGCCGCACCAAAGCCCGTTTTAAGACGTGACAGAACCGGTAGCAGTCGTTGAAATAAGCCGTGACATAGTTCGCCCACCCAGGCCCGCCGTACGGCCCTTTCTCCTCGCGTGTCTGGCGAAGTTCGGCGATGATCCTGGATAACTCGGGGTGATCGAAGTGTAGATCCAGTGGCTCACGGTCACGAACCGTCTGCCAATACTTTCCGAAGTTGCCTTCCTCCAGCCGCCGCAATTCCCTTGGTGAAGAAACAAGGGAGAGCCAAAAGAGCTGCGGGCGGGTGTTGCGCACGTAGTGATAGTTATTCATGTAAGGGGGAGAAGTAATCATCAAATCCACAGAGCCCGGCGGGAGCAGATCTTGCGATTCCAGGAAATCGATATTGTAGACCCGCCACTGTGGACTGGGAAGACTTCCGGCCCGCTCCTTAATCCAGCGGATGTCCGATAGCATCTCGGAGAGCTTGCGCAGAATGGTAGAGTGGACGTCCGCCGCCTCAATAAGCGGCTTCCCGGCACCAGGCCGGGAGCCCAAACTCGGCTCGTAAGTGTAGTTGGAGAAACTCACCATCACGGAGCCAAAGGCTACGCGAAACAGGTTAGCAATGTCGGGGTCTCCAATACCCTCGACGAAGTCGAAGAAAGCGAGAACCTGCTCTTCGATTGCGGGGCTGAAGAAGGGGATTCGTGTTTTAAACCCCGCGGGCCGCCATACCTTGACTGGCTGGCTATTCCTGCCGCCGAATTTTTGGTATTTGAGATACCACGCCTCCAAGGTCTTCAGATCAAGTTTCAGGGAGCTTAACTTGGCCTTGCAGGCCAGAGCCGCGTAAGGGTTGATCTCAAAGCCGATAGAGTCCAACCCGTTCAGGAGTGCCTGGACAAGCGTCGTTCCTACTCCGGCAAATGGATCCAGGACACATGGGGTCGACTTCTTCTTTCGATCCTTCAAGAATGTCTCAAAACAATCTTGAACGAATTGTGCAGAAAACCCGGCAATCCACGGGACCCAGCGGTGGAGGGGCTGCGCCCTATTTTCCGTAAAGGCTGGATCTCGAAACGCACTTCCAGTGCTGATTTTGTCTCCGAAATCAAGACTCAGTTGGTGACCGACACCCTGACGTGCATAGGAAGCATGCGCTTCCGACACCCTGCCTTCGGTCGGAATAACCTGCTGGTACGCAAATGCCTCAACTTCCGGTTCTGGTCGTTCCATTTTCATTCACTGCCATTTGTTCTCTGCACTGTAATCTCCGACTTCATAGTACAGTGCCGCCCAACGTTTGAGCTCACCGGAGTGCGGAAGCGGGCGAAGCCCGCTGTAGCACTTCCGGTGCAGCGAAGGGTTAGGCATTGCGCCTTCCCCGCCAGCGCGGAGGCTCGCCCGTAAGCCAGCAAACGGCAACGAGTGCGACGGTGAGGCCCGCGACGTAGGCGACGTAGGCGACGCTACCCGCGTTGACCTGAATGAATGGAATGCCACCGAGTACAAGCGCTAGGTAGGCGAGAAGGACAGCCCAGCCTTGCCACGCGGTGGGTGGACCCCAGCCCCAGCCGTAGCGCTTGGCGGGGAACCAGTACTTGGCATTGTCGTTGGCGGACACGCTAGGGCCTCCTACGCGAAGCCTAACTACTGATTATCTGGTTTCCGCCTAACACGCTTCTGCCGCTTTCCGTCGGCATAATACGCCTTGGCGGGTGAATTGCCAACTTCTTTGTTTTCATCGTCTTTGCTCCATCTTCAAACATGGTCGTCGTGTTATTTGGTTTCCGTCTAACGCTCACAAGGCGTCGACTGGGCTTTGAACACCTTTGCCGCCGCGGTTAAGAACATGTGTGTAAATCATTGTCGTTCGCACATCCTTGTGTCCGAGAAGTTCCTGCGCCGTGCGAATATCGTAGCCTGCTTCGATCAACTGCGTTGCGAATGAGTGCCGCAGCGTGTGACACGTTGCTCGCTTGGTCAGCCCTGCCTTGGTGACTGCTTGCTCGAACGCCTTTTGCAGGATGGATTCATCAACCTGATGGCGACCTTGTTCGCCTGTCTTGGAATTTTCCCAGCGATGCTCTTGGGGAAATACCCATTGCCAGCGCCACTCGTGAGAGGCTTGCGGATACTTTCTGTCCAGCGCATCGGGTAATGGGACACGTCCCCAGCCTTCGGCCAGGTCTTTCCCGTGCACAGCCTTCACCCTGCGGAGATGTTCTTCGAGTGGTTTCTTCAGCGACTTCGGCAGCATCGTCATTCGATCTTTTCCGCCTTTACCGTCGCGCACGAGAATTTCGTTGCAAACAAAGTCAACGTCCTGCACGCGTAACCGCAGGCGCTCCATCAAACGCAATCCCGCACCATACATCAACGAAGCCATCAGCCACTTGTCGCCAGTGTGCTGCGCAAGCACGGCTTTCACTTCTTCGCGCGTCAGAACGACAGGCAACCGCTTTGGTCTGCGGGCCCGAATGACCTCGCCAAGCTCGCCAAGTTCTCGCCCAAAAACATAGCGGTACAGGAACAGCAACGCCGAGAGTGCCTGATTCTGCGTCGAGCTGCTGACATGTTCTTTCGAGGCAAGATAAGTCAGAAATGCGTTGATCTCCGGCTCGCCCATCTGGTCAGGGTGGCATTTGTCATGGAAGAAGATGAAGCGCTTGATCCAATAGACGTGCGATTCTTCGGTTCGTTTGCTGTAATGCCTTGCACGTATCGAGAGCCGAACCTGTGATCAACTAACTTTGGCGGTCGAGCTTGATTGGGCCAAGCAACTCTTTCCCCGCCAGTCTGTCGAGCGCTTCGGTTGCTTCGAGGCGGACCAAAGACTCCAATCCCATCGGCGGGCAATTGTTGTATGGTGTGTTCTGGCGCCATCTGGTGCGAATTTACAAAACAGATTGCACCTAATAACATAGGCATTTACCAAAATATCTCGCACTTGTCAAGTGGAATTTTTGACCGCATCAGCTCCTGCGTGATCGCCGTTGGATCACTGAGTTTCATCCCCTCCCCAACATATCCCCAACATAGGCCCCTTCCAAGCCAAAAGCAACCCCACTCCCCTCCGATAATTCCTTCATCATCTCTTCTAAAAGATAGCTCTCCTTATAGTGGGCTTCTCCTTGCCCCATCTGCTTGCGCAACTTCCTCAACACCGCCTTGCACGATATCTGTTCTAAAGCCGCTTCGATGTTGGCCGCCGTTATATCCCTCCTCTTCAACCTCTCACAGACTCGCGAAGCCCTCTCCCCCTCCCCCAAAAGCGGTCCCTTTAATACCTCTTCCTCTACACACTCTACCACCTCTTCATTGACTTTTCGCTTACGCATCACAAAGGCCTGGAACTCTTCCCCCCGCTCTCTAAAATCCTCCACGTGCTGACTCGATGCCTGCCGATTCGTACTGTCCACCATCAAAGACAACTCCCTGAACGGCATCAACGCCTCTCCTTGCTCATCTATCAGGAGTCTCAACCATACGATCCCTATGTGGCGGTTCATCGGTGTATCCGCTAGCCAATCCGTATAAAATTCTACCACCGACTCCTCTCCCTTTGGTTTTTTCTTCCGACCGTCCCCGCTTTGGGCCTTATAGATCTTTACCGGGGGCTTTTTTTCCATCGGGGGTTTCCTTCCCTCGCCCCTCGGCCCATCCCTCCCCCCCACCTTTGGCGCTTGGACCGTTTGGGTTTCCCTTGCTTCACCGTTTTCGGCTAAATCATCCCTAAAATTTACTTGTATCCTAAGACGAAATTGGGTATCTTTTTCTATAACTTCTATTTTGGCCATAACCCTCCTCCTTTTTTATATTGTCAAGAAGGTAGTTATGGCTTTTTTTATCGTTTTGGCAAGAAATTTTTACGTTGAGCAAGCTCTTAGCTTGATTTCATTGACTCTTATCTGCAACGCTCTCACCCGAAAGGTGTCGGCCTCAACCCAGAACCAGGCCTTTAATGCGCTGTTATTTTTTTATAGACATGTTCTGAACAAGGAGTTTGGGAAGCTCCAGGGCGTTGTCAGAGCGAAGCGAAAACCCTACGTTCCGGTGGTGTTATCCCGTGAAGAGATGGAGGCCATTCTTCAGCATTTGTCGCCTCCGTATGATCTGATGGTGAAATTGTTGTATGGCTGCGGGCTGCGGCTTTCGGAATGTTTACATCTTCGGGTGCACGGTTTTAATTCGGATGCGGGGATCTTAACCATTCATGACGGCAAGGGACAAAAAGACCGAACGGTGCCGCAGACTTCAACGATCCTCCCTGAACTCCGAGCCCAGCTTGAACCGTTGAAAGACCTACACCAACAAGACCTGAAACGGGACTATGTGGGAGTGTTTTTGGTGAACGCGTTAGAGAAAAAATATAAGAATGTGGCCAAAGAGTTTATCTGGCAATGGTTTTTCCCGGCAAAACAATTAACCTACCTTCAGAAAATGGAGGAATATCGACGGTATCATCTGCATGAAATGCATGTGCAAAAGGCGATTAAGCAGGCGGTTGGGAAGGCCAGAATTTGTAAGCGCGCCTCAGCCCCTACGTTTTGCCACAGTTTTGCCAGCCACTTGCTTCAAGCGAATGATGATATGACGTGAGTACGACCATGATTTATACCCCTGTGTTAAATCGAGGGGAAAGGGGGTCATTAGTCCGGCAGATATGGCGTAAAAACTTAGAAATATTGTGTGGTAGCTCTACTGGCGCTCTATACTCCACGAATCCTTATACGTTCTGAATATCCCGCTATACAAATCCTCGCCATAACTCGTTTGCAAGGGTTCGCCTTCGATTATTTTAAAAGTTCGTCCTCCGTCGGTTTGCCGGTCAGCCCGTAGGAAAATAGCGTTTTCCATTTTTCTGTCATAAAAACCATGTGCAAGTTCATATAAATGTGTAACGAAGAAAACCTTAATGCGTTTTTCCAATAACGCGCCTATTATTTGCCTCGCAATCTCCGAACCTTCTCTTTCATTTGTCGCAGCAAATGATTCATTAAACAGCACCAGGGAATTTGACGTTATATGGTCTACGATCTCGCTCATTCTGCTGAGCTCTTCATCCAGTTTGCCGCTTTTCATGGTAGCGTCTTCTTTCCGTTTGTAGTGCGTGAAAAGGCCGTCGCAGATATTGGCACAGAAAGACTCAGCTGGCGTAAACATGCCGCATTGCATCATCAATTGGGATAAACCTATGCTTCGCAAAAAAGTCGATTTGCCGCCCTGATTGGCGCCTGTGATGATCACAAGGTCTTTATCGTCAGCATCCAAATCGTTGCCCACGATTTTTTGCTTCACGGTTAAAGCCAGACAGACATCGTATAATCCTTTAAAGGAATGTCTGCGTTCGTCGGGAGCCGCGGGCAGGGGAAAGGATATGGGCTCCCCCATTCGGGCAAGTTGCCCATGTAAATTCAAACAACCCACGTAAAAGGCCAATTCGGTCCGTAACAGGTTAAAAAAACTGAGAATATGGTCAGCCGACTGGGCGAGCGCGTTGGCAACAAGGTTGATCCCCCTGTCTTTTAATTCCGACAGGGCCCTGGCGCCGTTTTCATCGCGGTCGGCGATATAAAAGGTGTAAGCGGGTGGTTTTTGGGCAAAGATCCGCTGTATCCAACTCTGTTTTTTGTCTAACGGTTTACGAAGTATGTAATGGGTACCTTCATTGCCTTTTCCCAATTCAGCGCTGATCAAAACTCCTTTGCGGAATTTCAGTTCCCGTAGATGATTTTGGATGCTGGCGAAGTATTCATCATCCAGTTCTTTGTTGAGCATCGCGAAAAACGTTGTAAAGCCCTCTGACTCAAATTTATCGGCATGTTCATCGGCGATATCTTTTAGTTTTTTAAGTAGGCCCACAAACATCTGCAACATTTCTATGGAACTATAAAGTATCGAACCGGGATAACTGCTAAAAATGCCATAATAATGCCTTTTCCTGTTTTCAATAGATTCTACCGCGATATCGTAGATATCCCTGACAATGGAAGAATTTTTCAGGCAATCCTTAAGGATATTTTGGCGATAGCGTAGGGTATCCAGATCATTATTTAAACCGGACAAAACCGCTTTCTTTGCCACTTCAAATAAAAATTGGTCGCCGAGCGCCATGGCGTTGAACAACGTGTTCAATGCCAGGTCTTGTATCAGTTCTTGTTCGTTCAGCGGTAATTTCTGCTGCAGGTCAAAATCCTGGTTTTTATACATGAGAAAAGCCTTCATAATTTGTAAGCGTTCAGGTCACCCTCACCCCCAGCCCCTCTCCCATGCTATGGGAGAGGGGAGTGGACAAACGTCAGCACTATCCTACGGAACCCCCCTCTCCCGAAGCCTTGGGAGAGGGGGTTAGGGGGTGAGGGCCTGACCTACGGAACCCCCCCTCTCCCGAAGCCTTGGGAGAGGGGGTTGGGGGGTGAGGGCCTGAACGGCTATCATAATTTTAAGCGCTCCTTTAAACGATCGTAGGTAAGTCGGTACTTTTCAGCAAGGGATAGCGCATATGCAAGTCCGTCAGCAGGCCTTCTCACAATTTTATAGGTTTGCAATGCCGGATTTTCGGGAACTACCGTGCTGACCATGCTGACGGTTTTCTCGCTGAAGGAAGCCAGTTCATCGATGAACGTTACCCAAACGCACAGCAAATCCAATTGTATTATTTTTTCCATGACCTTTTTGCTCAAAAAAATACCGTCCTTTACTGTTGTAGAAGTGAAAATTTCATTCAGGAGGATAATACTGTTGGATGTAGCCTGGTTTAGAATATTGTAAATTCTGACAAGGTCGTCCTGCAGTTTGCCGCGGAGATTTTGGATGTTTTCTTCTCTTTCGAAATGCGTAAAGAGCCTGTCAAACAGAAAGAGTTGCGCTTCTCTGCCCGGGACGGGACAACCTAAGCTGGCCAGATAATGTAACTGTCCGAAGGTACGGGCGAAGGTGGTTTTGCCGCCCTGGTTCGGACCGGATATTACCCATATGCGCTCCTTGTCTTTCAGGTAAAAATCATTGCAGACCACGGACGAATTTTCGTTAATGAGTTTATAGGCCAGGGCTAAATCAAATCCTTCATAATTATAAACCTCCTTGTCTTTATCGGAAATTCGCGGATAACAAAATTTCAATCCCGCTCGTTTGAATATGGCGACATACTCCAGATAGGCGATGTAAAATTGTATCTCGCGGTCAAAGACGGCTATCGTTTCATCCAGATAATGACCGTTTTTCGCGCAATAATTGTCAAGATTTAAAAATATGTCGGGATACAATTTGGCTACCAAGTCCAGGATTTGTGCTTCAACATGGTTCATGCCCGACCCGGTGGGAAGATTAGCCCTATAATCTTTTACCGCGCCCTGTTTGAATTTCTCAAAGGTTTCCTCCACCTCGGCGCTGTAATCAATTTCAGATTCATATTTACGAACTTTAATGCTGTGACCCTTTATGAGCAGGCAATATTTGACCGTGGACAAATCGGCTTTAAGCTTTTTCGTCTCCGCCAGAAGCGACGTAAAATCGCCGGAGTTGGCGTAGTTCGTCATATATTTATGGAAGGCCAAAAGACCCCGCGATTTTAAATCTGCAAGGTTTAAATCCTGTACCAGGCCATTTACGGCGTCGCAATAAATTTCCACCGCCTCCAAAAACCATCCTTCTTTATGGTATTTGTAGTAAAGCTTATCGACTAAGGCAAGGTATCGGCGCATGACGCGCATTTTTCGCGCAAATGATTTTATATGCTCCAATAGAGTTTCGTTTTCAAGGTCCTGCATTATTTCTTGGCGGTACTTGATCGTGGGGATATCCTTCAGGGAGGTGTAAAAAAATGGTTTTAAATTATATTCCTGCTTACTATCTGTGATGGCATCTATAATCTGATCAAGATTTAAATCGGCAAAAAAGACGGGCGCTTCAAGGGTCTCTTTTTTTATGCCGTCTTCAAATAGTATGCTATGGAAAGTCATGGAAAAAACACCCCTCGATTCCGCTAACTCTCGTGTCATCTAAATAGAAAACGATCATCCGGTAGGAAGCATTCCCTGGTTGATGAATAGGCTTTATGAACGTGGAGATGAGACACATCTCACCCATCGTGAAGGATTCTTACTATCTCAAAAAACCTTATCCAGGCAAGCCTTACGTGGGAGTCAAAATAAAAAAACTCCTACTTTCTTCCAGGGAGACCCTTCCGAAGGTAGGAGTTATCAGCCAATTTTTGGCGGTCCAGGGTGAACTCCATCACCCCTCTAAACTTTTCTGTACTTAAAGTACTGCGGGTTTAAATCCCCGTCAAGGATATTCTTTAGAATTTCCACATGACTACTCCTTTACCTATAGGACTTATCGATCCCATCGAATCAGTTCTGGATCTGATTTTGTCCAACCCAGAGCTGGGGTTTAGTTAGGTCCGTACTTTTCTATGGTTGCTTGTCCACTTCTCCAGAATCACCTGTCCGATGATCCTGTATCTGGAAGCCTTGCGCTTCTACTGATCTGCGGGCGTACGGCCGTACGCCCCTACTTGGGCGCAAGGCCTTGCGCCCCCTACTGATCTGCTAATCGGGCTTTCAGTGGGTTTAGCAGGTTGGGGTTAAGTCGCGGTTGTTGACCTTTGGCCTTATAGATATGGAGAATACCTTGTAAACCTTGACTTTCCTAGCTGGCCAGCCAACGTCCTACCGTATCCCGATGGACCCCTGGCCTCTGGGTGACCTGTTTTCGGGTCTCGGCCGGTTGGCTCTTCAATAAGTAAAGGGCTTGCAGATGCTGCTGTTTACGGGAATCTTCCTCGGCCTTTAATAGCTCTTTGAGTTCGGAGAGGCTTTCACGAATTTCGGGTAATTTCTTTTTCATAGATCTTAATTCTTAACACGGGTTGTGGGATAGTCATGCATTTATCTTCCACGGGGCAGATCCCGCCTATAAACCCGGTGGAGGGGCCTAAGATCGAAGGTTAAACGTAGGAAGGAGGGAGGTCGCTTAAAGCCGCCTTCAGTTCTTCAGGAGTGATGGTCGCGGTTCCGAGTTTACCGACGGCTAATCCTGCGGCCAGGTTGGAGAGGAGGACGGCGTCCAGGAGAGTTCCACCGGCAGCCAAAGCCAGGGTTAAGACTCCGATCACCGTATCCCCGGCGCCTGTTACGTCGTAAACGGTTCGAGCCATCGCAGAGACATGGAATACCCGGCTGTTCCCCTTTTCAAACAAGGACATGCCCTCCTTTCCCCGCGTAATCAAGATGGCCCTGGCATCCACCTGCTCCAGAAGCCGCTTCCCAGCCAGAACGATATCCTGCTCGGTCTTGATGGTCATATTCAGGGCCATGCCTGCCTCATGATGGTTAGGGGTCATAAGGGTCACCCCCCGGTACTCGGAGAAATGAGGGATTTTTGGATCAACCGTCATGATTTTTCCGCGCTGTTTACAGAGGGGGATGAGCGCTCTTAAGAGCGCAGGCGTTATCATTCCTTTAGCGTAATCCGATATAACGATGGCATCGATCTCCGGAAGCTGAGCCTCCGTAAACTCCAGGGCCTGTCGGGTTATCTTTTTCGATACATTCCCGCGGACCTCGCGATCAAATCGAACGACTTGCTGACTATGGGCGATAACTCGGGTTTTCAGCGTAGTAGGCCGACCTTCTTCACTGAAAACGCCTTCGGCAGAAACTCCGATGGTTTTCAGCAATTCCTTGAGTTTCTGGCCCATGAAATCGTCCCCGGCCGTCCCGCATATCACCACTTCTCCTCCCAGGGATCGAATGTTGTTAGCCACGTTGGCGGCTCCGCCTAATCGGAGGCTTTCGGACTGAACTTCCACGATGGGAACCGGCGCTTCCGGGGAGATCCGATGAACTTCCCCCCAAATATACTCGTCCACCATGATATCCCCGATAACCAACAAACGGGTCCGTGGGAACTTTTCCAGCAACTGCAAGAATCTTTGAATCCCCTGCATAATGAAGAAGGTGGCAGGCAGAAAGCGGAGCCCCTCCTGCCTGCTGCTGACGGTGATCGTGGGCGGGCGGGAGGTTCAAGGCTCAGCAGCAATCTTCTCCAGGATCATGGCCCTGGGCATGGGAACTCCCGGTCTCTGCCTCCGGCGTCTCTTCTTCGAGGCTAAAACTCAAGCTCTCGCGGTCTTCGAAGCTTGGGTTTAGGGGAATGACCAGGACCTCTTCCCCGGCCTTTACGAGGCTTTGAGTTTCTGGAACTACGGCTAAGCCATGGGATAAAGACATGGATCGAAGAATACCGGATCCTTGAGGTCCCGTGGTAGAGGCATGGTACCGACCCTTTTTCAATTTCAGGGTCACCCGTATGAAATGTTTCTTTCCTTCAGCCGTCTTAATATCCTCTTCCGCGAGGGCTTTCAGGAGAGGTCGGAATATCTTTTTGCGCCCGCTCATCTTGAGGAGGGCCGGTCGTACGAAGAGCTCAAAGGTGACCATGGCCGAGACCGGATTTCCTGGAAGCCCAAAGGCCGGCTTTCCTCGCATAATACCAAACGCCAGCGGACTTCCTGGCCGCATGGCCACCCTCCAGAATTGCATTTCGGTTCCCAGATTTTTTAAAACCTGCTTCACAAAATCGTAATCCCCGACGGAGACCCCTCCGGAAGAGATTAGAACATCTGCCTCGAGCCCTTGGGAGAACTTTTCTTCCAGGTCCTCCTTCGTATCTTTTGCAATACCCAACTGAACGGGAATTCCTCCGCACTCAAGGACCTGGGCCGCCAGGGAGTAGCCATTGCTATTGACAATTTTTCCCTTAACCAGGGGCTCATCAATATCCACCAGTTCGTCCCCTGTGGATAAAATGGCCACTACCGGTCGCTGATAGACGGCTATAAAAGACCTCTGGATGGAGGCCAACAACCCCACGTCGGGGGGCCGAACCAGAGATCCCTTCTCCAGAATAACTGCCCCCTTCTTAATATCCTCCCCGGCCATTCGGATATCCCGGGCCGGCTCCACTTCCACAAAGACCTTGATCTGATGATCGTCGATGAGCTCCGTCTCTTCCACCCGAACCACCGCATCCGCTCCGTCGGGAATAGGAGCTCCGGTCATGATCCGGATCGCCTGCCTCGGTCCGACCGGATGCCGGGCCATGTATCCGGCTGGAAGATCTTCGATCACTTCCAGGATAACAGGACTTTCCGGGGAAGCTCCCCGAGTATCCTCGGCTCTGACCGCGAATCCGTCCATAGCCGTATTATTCCACGGGGGGATGTTGAGGGGAGAGAGGACGTCCTCGGCTAAAATCCGCCCCAGGGCGGAAAATAAATTGACTTTTTCAGCCCCCAGAACCTTCACATGGCTCAAAATGATTCTTCTGGCTTCTTCAACGGAGATCATAAAAATGGCTCCTCGGTTTTAAGGATTCGTTGAATCTGGCATCCATAAAGGTGCTTCTAAGCTTTGAATTTTACCTTAATTAATTTCTATCTCCTTAGATCCAAGTGTCAAGAAGTTTCTATTCCCCGGTCTTATATCTATCCAGGCGCTAAAAGGATGCTACCCGGTAAGCAGGGGTAAAGCTACTGTTCAAGGGTAACTTCTTGCCCAGCTTCAACGGTGATGTTCTCCACAAAGTGGTTACCGAACTTAAGCTTATAGGTACCGGCGGGGACTTCCAGGCTTTTCTCTTTAGGAGAAATATTTCCTACCCACCTCTCAGACTGCTGCTCGTAGACATCGACGTTACGTCCGCTGAGATTGGGTATGCTCAACACCCCTACCTGGACCTCCGCAGGTTTACCGGCCCCCACCTCGATGCCCTCCAGATAATGGTTGCTGAATTTAAGCTTGTAGGTGCCGGGGGGAACCTCCAGGGTTTTATCTTTGGGGGAGATATTCCCTACCCATTGATCCGATTGCTGCTCGTAGACATCGACGCTGCGCCCGCTGAGATTGGGGATGCTGATGGATCCTACCTGGGCTTCCGTGGTATGGCCGGCCCCCACCTCGATGCCCTCCAGATAATGGTTACTGAATTTAAGCTTGTAAGTGCCGGGGGGAACCTCCAGGGTTTTATCTTTGGGGGAGATATTCCCTACCCATTGATCCGATTGCTGCTCGTAGACATCGACGCTGCGCCCGCTGAGATTGGGGATCCGGATCGAGCCCAGCACTATTTCCACCGACTGACCCGGTTTAACTTCAACGCCTTCTAAATAGTGGTTGCTAAACTTAATTTTATACGTGCCTGGAGGAACTTCTAGCATTTTTTCTTTAGGAGAGATATTCCCCAGCCATTTTTCGGACTCCTGGCTGTAAACGTCTACCGTCCGACCCTCCAAATTGGGGATCTTGATGGCAGCGATCCCAAGTTTGATCACCTTCTTCTCTTTAGGTGCCGCTTTAGGTACCGGCGTAGGTTCTGGCTTAGCTTCCGCCTTTTCTATCACCTCTTTTTTAACCTCCGTTAGGGCCCCTTTCAATTGATTGGCGTTCTGAGCCGTAAAATACTTCCCCCCTCCGGCTTCTGCGATGCAGGCTAGCTGTTGCTTCTCCTCGTTCGTCACCCCGAATCCTACCACGTGCACCGTGACGTGGATGCCCTGTTCTTTTAGAGCTTTGACCAGCGCACAAGGGTCCCCTTTACAGGTCTCCTTCCCATCGCTGACCAGAACTACGGTCGTCTCCCCTTCGGTCTCCTTGAGTAGCTCTCCGGCCATTTCCAGAGAGTTTGTGATGGGCGTCTCTCCCTTAGGCTGGATAGATTGAATCTGTTGAATCAGGGTGGCTTTATCCCCTTTCCCTACGGGGACTAGAACCTCGATATCCTTACAATCCCCTTTGCGCCGATGCCCGTAAACTTCCAGCCCCACGCTCACACCTTCGGGAAGCTCTTTAATTAAATTCGTCATCACTTCTTTAGCGATGGAGATCTTGTCCTTATTCTCCAGCTTAGCCCACATGCTCCCGGAGGCGTCCAGGATGAATAAGACGCTGGCCCTCGAAGATTCTGCAGCCTGAGCCGGTACCGGGATCTGGGTAAGCAGGAACCCTATCAGGAATACAAAGAATAAAAGAGGAACCTGGGTGACTTTCAGCAAAGCCTTTACTAAGCACTTCATAGCAATCCTCCTTCCACCTGGAAAGGTATGTTGAAAAATATAGCAAAAAATCCTCATATTCTACCTTAGAAAATTTAGGATCTCTTGAAATTGAAGGGTTGTCAAGGGGAATTTAGGTTAGGCGGGTAGATAGAAACGAGGAAGGAAGGTTCAAAGGGATGGCTAAAAAATACGGGGACCGGTTACCGCCCGGTCCCAAATAATATGAGTAGCAGCTCTATTGGGAATCCCACGAGGCGTAGCCCATTTATGGTTCCACCGAGACTTCCATTGTATAGGGGAGACTGGCGGAATTCTTAGGGACCCGGTTAGGTTCGATAAGGAGGTGCACTTCCTGCTCTGACTCTGAAGGAGCCGCCCAGGAGACGCGAGCAATGGCGCCTGGGTTCGCAGAGGTCTTCTCAGCAACGTTCACCCGGTCCTGATCCCAAATAGAAACTTTATACTGAACGTTCGCAGGCGGCGTGACCTTAACGCTCACCTTCTCGTTGGCTTTCAAGGTGATCAGATAGAAATCTTTATAATCATCTCCTTGATCGCCGGCCAGGAATCCCTTATACTTCCCTGGTGTGATCTGGAGCGCCTTTTCAAAATCGTCTCCTACATCGCTCGAGGTATTGGCATCAAAGTTATCTTCCAGCGAGATGGAGTACACCGTCCCTTTTGCGTTCGGATTATAGATGTTCCCAACACCGAGGTAGAATGTATAGGCTTCTTTCGTTGAATTAGTGGTCCAGCCGATTGTTTTTAACGCGCCCGTATCTCCGATGATCACGTCCGACGAGACGCTGTTCTTGTCTTCGTTATAAATAGTGGCTCCTGCATAAGGATGCGCAGTGGCTGGCGTACGAAACTTCAGGATCAACGTCTGTCCCGCTTTTACCGTAACAGCATAATATTCCTGCGTATTTTTAGGAACTATCCGATCAGCTAAGTACTCACCCAGCGGGAGCGGAACGGCTGCCTCTAGACTGTCCCCGCCCTTGGGTAAAATTGCCATCTGAGGAGCCTTTGCCTTTTCCTCTTTTTTAACCTCTGCTTTGGCCTCCACCTTTTCTATAACTTCCTTTTTAACTTCTGTTAAAGCCCCTTTCAACTGATTGGCGTTCTGTGCCGTAAAATACTTTCCGCCCCCAGCTTCCGCAATACAAGTTAGTTGCTGCTTTTCCTCGCTGGTCACGCCGAAGCCCACCACGTGCACAGTGACTTTAATTCCCTGTTCCCTCAAAGTTTTAATCAGCGCGCAAGGATCCCCTTTACAGCTCTCCTTTCCATCACTGACTAAGACCACTGTCGTCTCTTGTTCGGCCTCTTTGAGTTGTTCTCTAGCTATTTCAAGGGATTTTGCAATGGGCGTCTCCCCCTTAGGTTGCATGGATTGAATCTGTTTAATTAAGGTCTCTTTATCTCCTTGTCCCACCGGTACCATCACCTGAATATCGTTACAATCCCCTTTGCTCCGGTGCCCATAAACTTCTAACCCTACTTTCACACCCTCGGGAAGCTCTTTGATTAAGTTTGTCAGGACCTCTTTAGCAATGGCAATTTTTTCCTTATTTTCAACCTTAGCTCGCATGCTTCCAGAAGCATCCAGGATGAATAGGATATTAGCACCTGAAGATTCTGACTGGGCTTGGGCTGGACTCTGAAAAGGCGGAAATCCTATTAGGAACGCAAAGATTAAAAGAGGAACTTGGACGGTCTTTAGTAAAGTCTTAATTGAACATTTCATAGTCATACTCCCTTCTTAATTCGAGACGCTCTAGGATGAAAGTCCCCACGAGGTTATCCAAAAAGGGGCCCCGTGCAGAGGCCCCCTACATATGCTGCCATAGAATTACTGGAAATTGAAGAACTGTCAAGGGGAAATTATATCAGGCAGGGCGGTTCCTTCTTCGCTCCTGCTCGGTGAGGTATTTCTTACGGAGCCGGATGCTTTTGGGGGTCAGCTCCACCAGTTCATCCTGCGCGATGAACTCTAAAGCCTGTTCCAGGGTAAGGAGGCGTGGTGGAATGAGGCGAATGGCTTCATCGGCGGTGGAGGACCGCATATTGGTCAGACGCTTCTCTTTGCAAGGATTCACCGTCATATCCTGCTCCCTGGAATTCTGCCCGATGATCATTCCTTCATACACGGGCACCCCAGGCCCGAGGAAAAGAACCCCCCGTTCCTGAAGGTTCCAGAGGGCATAGGCCACGGTGGTGCCGGTCTCGCCAGAGATGAGAACTCCATTGGCGCGCCTGGTCAATTTCCCTTTGAAAGGTTCATAATGGGAGAAGATATGATCCAGCAGCCCCTCTCCTTTGGTGTCCATAATAAATTCGGTATGGTAGCCCAAAAGGCCTCGGGTGGGGATCAGATATTCCAGGATCGTGACGCCGTGCTCGGAACGCATGGACTGCATCTCTCCTTTGCGCAATCCCAGCTTTTCGATGACCGTCCCCGCGTAGGGATCCGGAACGGTCACCACGAGCTGCTCGAGGGGTTCCATGAGAACCCCCTCCACTTCTTTAACGATGACTTCCGGCTGGGAGACTTGAACTTCATACCCTTCCCGGCGCATCCTCTCGAGCAAAATGGAAAGGTGTAGCTCTCCGCGACCGGAGACCTTAAATCCCTCTACGCCTCCCAGAGGCTCCACGCGAAGGCCCACGTTGGTCTGCACCTCCCGTTCCAGCCGTTCTTTAATCTGGCGGTTGGTCACGAACCGTCCTTCCTTCCCGGCAAAAGGGGAGTCATTGACCAGAAGGTTCATGGTCAGGGTCGGTTCCCCAATTTTTAAGGGAGGTAGCGGCGCCGGAGCTTCAGGCAGGCAGATGGTCTCTCCGATGGTGATGTCGGCGACTCCCGAGATCGCTACGATATCCCCACAGGGAGCCTCCTCCACTTCTTTTCGTTTTAACCCTTCAAAGACAAAAAGTTTAACTATTTTAGCCGGCTGGAGGTCTCCTCCGCGCTTACAGACTACCACGGGCGTCTGCCTCTTGACCTTCCCCTGGTAAACGCGCCCGATAGCAATGCGTCCGATATAATCATCATAATCCAGGCTGGAGACTTGCATCTGTAACGGAAGCCGGGCCTTATCCGGGTACGACGGAACGTGGGCCAATAGGGTCTCGAACAGGGGGGTCAGGTCCTTCCCTTCCTCCTCCAGGCTTCGTTTAGCGATCCCCTGCTTGGCAATCGCGTAAAGAATCGGAAAGTCCAATTGCTCATCGGTCGCTCCCAGCTCTATGAAGAGTTCAAACACCAAATCCACCACATGATGCGCCCGTTGATCCTTTCGATCGATCTTGTTAATGACCACAATGGGCCGTAATCCTAACTCCAGGGATTTTTTCAAAACAAATTTCGTCTGAGGCATAGGACCTTCGGCGGCATCCACGAGCAACAACACCGAATCTACAGTCCTCAGGATACGCTCCACCTCCGAGCCAAAATCCGCATGCCCCGGCGTATCCACAATGTTAATTTTGGTTCCCCGGTAGAAAACAGCCGCATTCTTAGAAAAAATGGTAATCCCCCGCTCTCGCTCCAGCTCGTTAGAGTCCATAACGCAGTCGACGATCTGCTCGTTAGCCCGAAAAGCTCCGCTCTGCCTCAGAAGATGATCTACCAGCGTTGTTTTACCATGATCCACATGGGCGATAATTCCAATATTAATAATCCGTTGCATGGTGTTCTTAAAAATCCTCCTGCTCTTCCCTACGAGCGCGCAATAATAAATTCCTTAAATATTTACACCAGATAAGTAATATAAGGCCAAAGAGTCTAAGTTGCAACCTCTAACCCTTGAAATATAAGGACCTGGGCATGGCGCCGGCCCCTAAAGCAAGGGCCTACTCTGTAATCGGGTTTAGAAGATTCCCTAATTCCTATCCCGTAACCTTCAACACGGAGGGTCTATCGGCTTTCAAGGGTCTCTTTTTTTATTAACCTAACCTCCTGACCCCCTACGCGCCAGGTAAAAAACAGAACTGCCCGGACCCCTTCGTTCCCTGGCTCTGCCCGGGAATGCATGCCGGGAGGCTCTGCCTCCCATCTTGCACCTCGAGGCAGAGCCGGGGAACGAGGGAATAGGGAACTTCCCCCTTATCCTGGCGCGTAGGCCCCCTGACCCCTTCCCGACGCGGGAAGGGGGGCCCTTGACTCGTTCCCAGGCTCCGCCTGGGAATGCAGGCTGGGAGGCTCTGCCTCCCATCTTGTACATCGAGGCAGAGCCTCTGGATAGGCATTCCCAGGCTCTACCTGGGAACGAGGAAAAACAGAACTGCCCGGACCCCCCTCGTTTCCCAGGCAGGGCCTGGGAACGAGGGAATAGGGAACTTCCCCAAGGAAGGGGTGTGGCGGGAGGGGTAGGTCCAAAAAAAAATACCCTTGAAAGGGATCTACCGGAAGCTGGACTTGATCCTTTTAAAGGTATTCTTATCCGTATCTTCCGGTTTGAACGCTGCGTGAGCCGGTCCTCAGGAGCAGGCCCTACACGCTGAAGAGAATCTTTTCCTTGACTTGGCTCGCCCTAGTATTTTATCCTGATCTTCAGGTAGGTTATCTTTTTCAAAGAGGTTGCGGCCCTTTAGGGTTTTACTCGGCAAGGGGTAGATTTAGTATGCCTAGCCCTCTTTATGAACCTAAATCTGGCTCACCGCTTTTGGTGGATCGGGCTTTTTATGGTCGCCTTGGTCAGGAGGTTGAGCGGCGCAGGCTTCTGGACCGGTTTGTGGTGCCGGTTCGTTCTGGCAGGGCCTGGCCCGTGCGCGCAGGTCAGATCTGTCGCATCGTCGCCGTCGAAGGGCCCCAGGTCGTTGACTTCAACGCCTGGAATTTGCATAATCCCCGTGAACGTTTCTGGGCGGCCCGCACCAAGCAATTGCATAGCGCCCACATGAGGGTGTTTGACCGATTCTGGTCGTGCCTGCCGTACCTGCGTCCCCTGGCCACTGTGATCGGGGACAGTATCAACTACGGCATCGATGAGGACGGCGCAGGATGCCATGATTTGCTTGGAACGCGTTGCGATCCCTACGTACATAAGATGTTGACGGGCGAAGAGTTGGACGTTTGCTGCCACTCGAACCTGGTACGCGCCATCGCACCCTATCGCCTCTGTGAGAGCGATGTCCACGATGTGCTCAACATCTTTCAGGTTACAGGGTTAACCCGGGACGGGCATCGGTACTTTGTCAAGCCCTGTCCGGCTAAGAAGGGCGATTATTTCGAGTTTTTCGCCGAAATTGACCTACTTTGTGCCATCTCGACTTGTCCCCACGGCGATATGTCTATCCCGATCTGGGGACCCCATGCCGCCGATCCGATGGCGATCTGTCGGCCAGTAGGGGTGGAAGTGTATAACGTAGACCCGGAACTGCTAAAGGGCTGGAGTTCCCCATCGGTTTCAGACTACGGTGGGCTACACGGGATGAGTTTAGAATAATGGACGAAATTCGAATCGAGTATCTGGCGGATCATCCCCATCTTACTCCGGTGGTGGCCGAATGGCAGTATCGGGAATGGGGTCATCTTCGCCCGGGGGATTCCCTGGAGAGGCGGATCCAGAAGCTAAACCAGCATCTCCACCGAGATCGCATTCCGTTAACCTTCGTCGCGCTATCCGGGTCGCTTCCCGTTGGCTCGGCGGATCTTGTGTGGCAGGATCTGCCCGAGCGCAACGATCTCTCGCCCTGGCTCGCGAGCGTCTACGTAGTTCCGCAGTTTCGATCCCAGGGTATCGGGTCGGCGCTGGTGAATCGGGTTGTAAAAGCGGCTGCGGCCTTAAAGTTCCCTACCCTCTACCTGTTTACGTGGAATAGGGAACGGCTTTATGCGCGCCTGGGCTGGCAGGCTCAGGAGCGACTCCCGTACGGCGGAGGTGAGATCGTGATCATGGCGATCAACCTGAAAGGAGGACTTTGAAACCAACGATGCCTTGCATTTTCTGTCGAATCGTCGCCAAAGAGATCCCTGCCAGCATCATCTACGAGGATGAGAAAACCTTGGGGTTTTTGGATCACCTCCCCGTGAGTCGAGGTCATACGCTGGTTATCCTCAAAGAGCACCACGAGAGCCTGGTGGATATTCCCCCACAGGGCCTAAAAGATTTAATACGGATTACGCAGAAACTCAGCCGGGCTGCGGTAAAAGCTATGAAAGCGGATGGGTTTAACCTAATTATGAATAACGGTCGTAGTGCAGGGCAGGAGGTCTTCCATGCCCATTTCCACGTGATTCCCAGGTTCCTGGGGGATGGTCTGCGCATTGGACTTCCGAGGAACCGTTACAGAGAGGAGGAGGTGAAGGAGATCCAGACCGCCTTGCTCAGAGAGCTATCTAGTGAATCAGATCCGGGAACTGCTGTTGCATCAACTCCCTGATATACTGCTCGGTTTCATCCGCCGTAGTAAAGGATAGGGCCTGCTGGGCCACTTTTTCTGCCTCGGAGAGGGCGACCGAGCGTATGACCTTTTTAACTTTTAACAGGGAGTCCACGTTCATGCTGAAGCTGTCCAGTCCCAATCCCAACAAAATCATGGTATATTTAGGATCTCCTGCCATCTCTCCGCACATCCCTACCGGGATATTTTCCTCGTGTCCGGCCTTGATGATGTGGGCGATGAGCCTTAAAATGGAAGGATGGCAGGGTTCGTAGAGGTAGGCCACCCGTTTATTAACCCGATCTATGGCCAGGCAGTATTGGATAAGGTCATTGGTGCCGATGCTGAAGAAGTCAACTTCTTTAGCGAGGATATTTGCGATAATGGCCGCCGAGGGAACTTCTATCATAATTCCCACCTGGATGTCCTCGTCGTAAGGGATTCCCTCTTGCCTCAATTCTTCTTTGACCTCTTCGAGGACGAGGTTAGCCTTCCTGAGCTCATCCACCCCAGAGATCATAGGATACATAATCCGGAGGTTGCCGTACACGCTGGCCCTTAAAATGGCCCGTAATTGCGTCTTAAAAAGGTCTTTGTGCTCCAGGCAGAGTCGGATAGCGCGCAGGCCGAGGACAGGGTTCTTTTCTCCGGCGATATCCAGAGGGGATAAAATTTTATCCCCT
>Ga0073934_10004800_pt1 | contig 21825 bp, 15 predicted proteins | sample LarsenN4metaG_FD_76834 | JGI IMG/M metagenome (GOLD analysis project Ga0073934, IMG submission 76834) | Hot spring sediment bacterial and archeal communities from British Columbia, Canada, to study Microbial Dark Matter (Phase II) - Larsen... ...
CGTGTAGAACTGGCGGTCCGCCCGGTTGCGCGGCGTGACGTCGGCGCTGAGGCCGTAGGCCCTGGACGTGCAGATGGTGCGGATCAGGCGCTTGATGTCGTAGCCGTTCCGGGCGAAGTCGGCGGCCAGGGCGTCCAGCAACTCGGGGTTCGTGGGCGGGTTCGTGGCGCGCTGATCGTCCACAGGCTCCACCAGCCCGCGCCCCATGAGATACCCCCAGTATCGGTTGGCGATGTTCCGGGCGAAGAGGGGGTTGCCCTGGCTGATCCAGTCCGCCAGGAGGGCCCGCCGGTCTCCCGAGGCATCGGGGTCGGGGTCCACTAGGTCGCCCTTGGCACCGCGCACCCGCATGGAGACCGGATAGCCGCCCAGGGGCGTGGGAACCATGCGCGCCCCGGTCTTGGGGTGGTGCACCTCGCCTCCGGCGTTCACCCGCACGACCTGCTCGTTGCCAAAGAGGCCGAACTCCTGGCTGCCCTTGCGGTCCAGCCGGGCGAAGAACGCGGCGAACTGGTAGTACTCTGCCTGGCTCCACTTCTCGAACGGGTGGTTGTGGCACTTGGCGCATTGCAGCCGCGTGCCCAGGAACACCTGTGCCGTGGTCTCGGCCAGGTCGGGCGGCGAGCCCGCGACCCTGTAGTAGTTGGCCGGGCCGCTGGTGAAGCTGCTGCCTTGGGCGGTGATGAGCGCCCGCGCGAACCGATCCGCCGGCGTGTTCTCCCGGAACTGGGCGCGGATCCAGTTGGTGTAGCTCCACATGCCCTTGGGGCCCAGCTGCACACGATTGCTCCGCAGGAGGTCCGCCCACTTGAGCGCCCAGTAGTCCGCATACTCCGGCCGCGCGAGAAGCCTGTCAATCAGCCGCTCGCGCTTGTCCGGCGCCGACTCCGTGAGAAAGCCCTCCACCTCCGCGGGCGTGGGCAGGGTGCCCAGGATGTCCAGGCAAGCGCGGCGGAGGAAGGTGGCGTCGTCGCAGGGAGGCGAGGGCTCCAGCCCCAGTTCTTTCCACTTCTTCGCCACGAGCCGGTCCACGAAGTTGCCGCGGCTGAACTCGGGGAACTCCCTTCCAGCGGCGAAGGGAACGGTGATCCGGGCGGCAGCCGGCCGGCCGAAGAAGCGGGCCAGCACGCTGGTCTCGCCGCGGCCAGCGGCCCGGACGATGCCCTCCGGCGAGACAGCGGCGATTCCGTCGTTCAGCGAACTCAGGCGCGCCCAGCGGGTGACGTCCATCGTCACGCCGTCGCTGAAGACGGCGCGCACAACCAGCGGCTGGCGCCCACCTGGCTGCAGGACGCGGTGCGCAGGGAAGAGCTCCAGCTCCCGCAATGCAGGCTCCTGGGAACGGGGTCCGGGGGCGCCGTCCAGGAGCCAGCGCAGGAGGATTCGGTAGTCCGCAGAGCCGGCCTGCAGGCGGCGGCCGCCCTGATGGGCCGTGCGGAGGGTGGGCTTGCGCAGGAGCAGGCTGTTCTCGGGGTCGGCGAGCTGCACGCGGCGGCCGCGGGCGTGGCGCACGATGTTCAGGTAGTCGAACGCGGGATCGCTGCCGAAGAGCGAGAGCCGGAAGCCGCCCTTGCCCGCGCTGGCACCGTGGCATGCTCCAGCGGCGCAGCCGGCGCGATTGAGAATGGGAACGACCTCCCGCGCGAAGTCCACAGGCGCGGGCCGGTCCATGCCCCGCACGGCGACCGGAACGTCAGTCACCTGCCCTGCGGCACGGACTGTGACGACGGCCGCCCCGTTGCCCGCGGGTCGCAGGATGCTGCCGGCTGACCGCACCACGCGGACATTCGTGCTCTCAAGGCGGGCCGAGGCTGTCAGATCCACGGCGCTTCCGTCGCGCCGGATCCCGGTGACCAGGACCCGCGCTTCGGCGCGCGGACCGAACAGCGCGACCTCCCGGGGCTCGATGCGCAGGGCAACGATGCTCTGACGACGGGCAACGGTGCCCGGCGGCGGGGCGGGCGCCGCCGTCTGGGCACTTGCGGCCGCGGCGGGGATGCAGAGCACCAGCCTGGCAATGGTGGCGAGTCGCATGGGGCAACTGGACGAGGACGTCTGCGGGCCCGTCCTGCGGCCATTATACAGGTGTTCCCCCGATTTGGTCAACGCGCCGCGGGCATGGCTGGCGGGACCGCTCCGTCCATCAGGCCTGGGGCATCGTCTTAACGATGGTCGGGAGGCTGGTCTGGCGGCACGGAGCGGGAATCCGTGAGAATCTGCTGTGCCGTGGGGGGGCTGGCGACGATGCTTGCGTGCGGCCTGGCATTGTGCCGGCAACCAGCGATGCCGGACCAACCGCCATAACTCCGTCCATCTCATCGCCGCCTGGAACGAGCGGCTCGGGATCTCTGTCGCGATGCACTTCGGGTCGTTCAGGGAGCAGGAGGAGGCGGAGGCTGCCCCGAATGAGCCCCCTTGTTGGAACCTACCCCACATCTGGAGGACATGGCATGAAGAGGGCTTTCCTGGCGCTGGCTCTGGCCGCGATGACCGTCCCCGCGCTGGCGCAGGTGGACGCCAAGGCCGCCAAGGAGATCCGGGTTGCTTACGACAAGGTCGTCGCCGCGCTCAAGAAGAAGGATGTGAAGACGGTCATGAGCATGATGACGCCAGACGTCAAGATGAAGGAGATGGGCCGCACGATGACTCGGGCGGAGTTCGAGCCCATGATGGCCCAGCAGCTCCAGATGATGGAGCTCCAGTCGGCGGACATCAAGTTCAGCAAGCTTGCGGTTCGCGGCAACACCGCGCAGGCAGAGTACCGCGAGACGATGCGCGCAAAGCTCAAGATGCCCGACGGCAAGAGCGGCCAACTCCACTCGGTGGCGAACTACAAGTCCACCTTCAAGAAGATGGGCGGTCAGTGGAAGCTGCACTACTCCGAGACGCTGGGGACTCCCAAGATGACCCTGAACGGCAAGCCGTTCGACCCCAACGCTCCCCCCCAGTAGACGGTGGAGCGCCGATGCCTGCAGGCGGCCGCGAGCGGCCGCCTGCACCTTTTCCGGGACAACCCGGGATGGCCGCGCGCCCATGCCATCCCGCAGATTCCCCCGGTGCCATGGAGGCCGCACTGCGCGATCGCTGGGCACTCGGCGGTGTCTGCATTCGCAGCCATGACAGGCGCCATCGACGCGCCTCGCCAGCCCCGGCATCGCGGCAGACAGAACGGATCGCCCAGCCGCGTGCACTATTCAGCCTACCGGCCGTCCGAACCAGGCGGGTCGCCGTTCCACCAGTACTGGGGCGGCAGTTTCCTCTGCACGGGCCAGACCTGATCCAGCGTGGCACCCTCATAGAGGGCACCGTTCTTCATCACGAAACGGATGGAGTCCGTGTTGCGGATGCTCTCCAGCGGATTGCGATCCAGAACGATCAGGTCTGCGAGCTTGCCCGGCTCCAGCGAGCCCAGGTCCTGCTCCAAGCCGATCGCCTGGGCGCCATAGAGCGTGGCGCACCGCAGAGCCTCGTGCGGTGTCATGCCGCCGCTGGCAAGCGACCAGAGCTCCCAATGGGCACCCAGGCCCTGAAGCTGGCCGTGGCTCCCCAGACAAACGCGGCCACCGGCTCGAACGATCTCCGCGCATCCCTTTGCGATCACAGGATGGCCGTACTCCTCCGGCAGGTTCCACGTGGCGCGGCGCCGCACCATGGAATCCAGCTCCCGATGAGGATGGAAACGCCGCAGCTTCGCGTTCCCGTGCACATCCTCCGATTCGAACCAGTAGTTCTCGCCAGAGGGGGATCCATAGGAGACGAGGAGGGTGGGAGTGTAGAAGGTCTGGGTGCGGGCCACGAACTCCACCACATCCCTGTGGATCGGCTGGACCGGCAGCGCGTGCTCGCTGCCGCTGTAGCCGTCGGCCATCTGCGTCAGGTCCAGCTTGAAGTCCAATCCGCCCTCGGTAGTGGGGGTGATGCCCAGCTCCCGACATGCCATGGCGATCCACTGGCGCACAATGCGGTCGCCCGCCAGGTATTGCTTGAGGGTCTGGGTGCGGTAGGCCTCCTTGTAGCGCCGCAGGAGGGTCTTGATGGACTCGCAGCTGTCCACGCCGGAGGTTCCGAAAATGCCAGGTCCTGTGGAGTATATTCTCGGCCCCAGGATCTCGCCCGCATCCACCAGGTCGGCGTAGGCGAAGATCTCCGAGGAGGCCTGCGGGTCCCGGGTGGTGGTGACTCCATAGGCCAGGTTCGCCAGGTAGGACCAGACCTGCGTGTCGTGGATGCCGTAGGGAGCGCGCATGTGGGAGTGCACGTCCACGATCCCGGGGACGATGGTCTTCCCGTCCACGCGGATCACCCTGGCGTCAGCGGGCGCGCGAATGGAGCCATGCGGCCCCACGGCAGCGATTCGGTTTGCGGTGATCAGGATGTCGCCCCGTGGAATCACCTCGTCTCCGCGCATGGTGATGATCCGCGCGCCGGTGAGCAGGAGAGAACCCTGCGGCCGGGCCCGTGGCGACTCCACCACCACCTCCGTCGTCCGGCGGGCCCCCTCCGCCACGGGCTGCACAAGGAATCGGCTCCCGGCGGCCCAGGTGACGGACCTCGAGTCCGCCGTCCAGCCCAGGAAGTCGCCGCCCTCCACCGCCATCCGCTTCACGGGCACCGGCGCCGGGCCGGACGGGGTGAGGGTGATGTTCAGGGTGTCCCGCCCCAGGACGGGCACGGTGAGCAGGTAGTGGCGGTTCTGGAGGTCGACGAAGAGGCGGCGGCCGTCCGGCGAGATGCGCATCTCCTCGGGGGAGGGCGGCTGGGGCGACATGTTGCCTCCGCCAGCGGTGCCGATGACCTTTACGTGGACGCGCTTGTCCAGTCCGTCCATTCGGATGGAGAGCAGGCCCTCGGGTCCCGTGAGGTAGATGCGCTTGTCGTCCCGGGCGAAGTGGGGATTCCGCCCCGGCGCCGGCCCTATGAGCGTGGACGGGCCGCCATCCGCCGGAATCCACCGGAGGTCGGTGCCGCCTCCGGCCAGCCCCTCGTCGTGCTCCGGCTGGAGCCCATGGGCAAGGCAGAGACACGGGGGAGACTGGTCGAGCCGGTCGTGGATGGAACCCACCAGGAAGACGATTCTGTCCCCCTCAGGCGTGTACACCGGCGCGGTGTAGAAGGCCCGGCGGCGGGTGAGCCTCTCCGGCTTCCCGCCGCCGGCGGGCACCCGCCAGACGTCGCCGCCGTCCGGCGTCCACGTGATGTAGGCGATCCACTTCCCGTCGGGCGACCACGACGGCATGAACTCGCCTTCGGTTGATTCAGTCAGCCGCCGCGGCTTGCCGTCCGGGTAGTCCATGGCATAGAGGCGGTTCAGGGCGCTGAACACGAGCGTCCGGCCATCGGGCGAGAGGGAGGGCCAGCGGATCAGCCGGGCGCGCACCATCGGAGCATCTTGCACGCGATGCTGGAAGTGGGCGCGTGGCCCCGCCTCCAGGGACACCTTCGCCGTGAAGGGAATGGGTGAAGAACGGCCCGTCTCGAAGTCCACCCGCCGCAGGCGCCCCTCGATGGGGACCACCAGGGACCTGCCGTCGGGCAGAAAGGCGTAAGACGGGTGGGTGTCCAGTGTGGCGCGGGACTCCTGCTCATCGCGGGTGACCGGGTGCACCAGCCAGCGCTCCTCGCCGGTCTCCAGGTCGCGCACGCGAAGGGCGGTGCCGGTCTCGTAGCGTGTGGCATAGACCAGCCGCTTGCCGTCCGGCGAGAGGACGGGCTTCATGGCGCTGCCCGGCGCCGCCGTGAGCGGCGAGGTTTCGCCCGTCTCCCGGTCGAAGCGGTGGACCTGCCAGAGGGGGAACTTGGCGTCGTAGGTCCAGGATCCCGTCCTCTGAGCGAAGTAGATGAACCGGCCATCGGGCGAGGCGACGGGGCCGAATCGGTTGGGGCCGGTGCGCCTGTCCACCGGACCGCTGCCGGCGATCTGGATGCCCGTGCCGCCTTCGCGGTGGTACATCCAGAGCGCGAACGCCCCCAGGATCTCGGTGGCCCGGGAGGCCAGCACGAACTCGCCGTCGCGGGTCCAGCTCGGGGCAAGGAACCACTGGTTCCGGCCCTTGGTGAGGGGCTTCGGGTTCAGGCCGTCGGCGTCGCAGAGCCAGAGGTTTTCAGCACCGGCGCGGTCACTCACGAACACGATCTGCTTCCCGTCGGGCGAGAATCGGGGGTGGAAGTCGAAGGAATGGCCGCCCACGATCCTATGCGCGATTCCGCCCGTGATGGGGAGCGTGTAGAGGTCGCCCAGGAGGTCGAAGACGATGGTCCTGCCGTCCGGGGAGACGTCCACGGAGGTCCAGGTGGCCTCGTCGGTGGTGAACTCTATGCGGCGATCGGGCTTGAGCGGCAGCTCTTCCGCCTTCTGGTCCTCCTTCTGGTCGGCGGGCCGGGCCTCCTGGGAGGCCGCGGGGATGAGGAAGGCGAGGAAGGCCAGCACAGCGAGGATGCCGGGGCCGCGGGCGAATCGCATCAGGCAGCTCCTGTTTGGGAATCACCCGACCGCAGAGGCACGGGTGCGGGCGCGCTGCTATTCGCCGCCGGGTCCGCCCGCTCCTTGCAGCCTGCTCGGCTCGTGCGCTCTCGGCCGTACCCGCTGCCCCGCTGGCGGGTCTCCCGGCGACGTCCGGCGGGGCTGTGCCTGAGCTTCAGGGAGCTTGAGATAGAACGGCCGCGCTGCGCCTGGCGGCGCGCGCGGCCCCGTTAGGGGTACGGCGAATTTGCGAGGTTCAGAACACTCCGGGGAGAGTGGCGCCGGCCGGACCTTTCGCTGCTGCTATGACGGGGTCGGGGCCAAAGGCTGCAGCCAAGGTCAGTCAGATCCTGATCGCCGCCGCTCCTTGAGTGACCTGGGGATTATGACTGCGTTAAGACTAGCACAACCGGGGCGGCGAGTCAATGCCCGACTCATTTCGACGCACGCCTGGGTCTCTCGGCGATCCGGCCGTCGGCAGGCGCCGGCGAGAGACCCGAACCCTGCTTCGGCGAAAATCTCTGGAAGGAGCCCTTGACATGCGGTGCCCGGCGGAGTATACTAGGGTTGTCGATGCGGGGTGGAGCAGTCCGGTAGCTCGTCGGGCTCATAACCCGAAGGTCGCTGGTTCGAGTCCAGCCCCCGCTCCCAAGTCCGAGGCCGCGAATCGCTTGCGATTCGCGGCCTCGTCTGCGTCCGTACCCCCTGCAGGACTCGAACCTGGTGAGAGTCTCAGGTGGGGTCTGACACGCAATTCTCTGGCTGCCCCCGCCCCGACGTGCGGTCATTGGCCGCGAACAGATTGTCCGCATCCGCCTTGTTCGGGTCGAAAGCGACCTCGATCAGATCGGCGTCAGAATCCGATTCCATTGCACCAGAACCCAGGCTATTGAACAATTCCAGCGGGACCTCCACCGGTCGTCCGACCGACCGCTTCATGCCTCCGGCGTGAAGGCGCGCGATCCGCATGCCGAGCACGCACCCTGCAGCGTCGGCCGCCACTCTCTCGGCGAGCATCCCAGCCGCCATGGCCCCGTTCGCCTGCCGCTCAGGTTCCGGCCGTTTACATCCTGACACCAGGCACCCAACGCCGAGCGAGGACAGCCCGGGAGACGCCGCTCGGGTCATGCAGACCCTTTCCCCTCGCTCATGGCGCGCTCGGCGGAGTGCGCCAACTCCAGCAGGCGCTCTGGCTTCACACGGGACATCATGATGTAATTCGTCATGCCGCGGCACCAGACCACGTAGCTGCACCGGCCGATCTTGCCCACGACATAACAGGGACCCGCGTGCTGCATCTGGCGAAGGGCAGGCAGCGCAAGCTTCATGGCATCGGTCTGGAAGAGCGAGACCGTCTCCGACCCCAGACCGTAAGTGAGGCGGACGATTGGCTGGCCCTGTGCCGTCTCTGCCCCACCGCCGACGAGCCGCGCGCCCTGCGAGTCCAAGGCGAGAACGTGGAACTTGAACGGGACCTTGCCAGAGAGCAACTTCGACAGGGATTCGGCTCCAACGGACGGCACGGCGGCGGCAGACGCTCCAAGTTCTCGTCCATGGAGCGTCTCCAGGCCGGCGAGGCTGAGCGTCTCGCCGCCCGATCCCACAACCTGGACCGGAACCGCAGCCGTCCGTCTGGCATAGAGTGCGCCCGACCAGAACGCCAGGACCAGGAGGCAGGCGCTCGCGCAGGCAGCCACCAGACGCGGCAGCCCGATGGGGGATCGGGCACGGGCCCAATGGCGTCCGAGAGATTCGCTGCGGACCTGGGCCATCGCGCGCTGGTCGAGCGTGGAGGGTGGAACCACGCTCGTTCGCACTGCGTTCGCAACGGCCTCCTGCGCCTCCGCCAACGCCTCGGCGGCAGACATGCATGCGGAACACCGCTCCAGATGGCGAACCACCTTCGCGGCATCACGCTGGCTCGCCTCACCGGCAAGATACAGGATCAGGCGATCCTGGACCCACCTGCAGGTCATCTCCCCACCTCACATTCATCGCGGTCATCGCATCCATTCTGCCTCAACCGCATCCTCACACTCTCCAGCGCCCGGCGCACCCGGGACGCGGCCGTCTGAAGCGGCACGCCCAGCACTTCCGCCACTTCTCGCAGGGATAAGTCCTCGACCACACGCAACACCACGGCCTGTTTGAGCGTCGGATTCAGACTTTCCAGGGCACCCAGAATCTCGCGAGCGCGCGTGGTGGAGAGGAGGATCTGCTCGGGGTCGAATTCCCGTGACGATCCGGCCGCTTCTTCGCCAAGACCATTCTCCCGTTTCCCGGTGGTCCGCGCGCGACCCCGCATCAGGTTCAGGCATGTATTCGATACAACGCGAAGAAGCCACGGCGCGAACGGCAGCGAGGGTTTGTAATGCGGCAGTTGACGGTAAACCCTCACAAGGCACTCCTGCGCCCAATCTTCCGCATCCTCCACATTCCCTGCCATGCGGTAGCAGATGCGGTACACCCGCGTCCGGTAGCGCGCGACGATCTCTTCGAATTCATCCGGCCTGCCGGCGGCGGCTATCCGGGCCAGCAGCTCATCCGGAAGGCGCGATCGTGCGGGCTTATCCATCTGCCTGCTGCCTACCTCTCTGTTCTGCATCCAGCAGCCGCTTCTCGATCTCCGCCGCGGAAGGAACCCCTCCGGGATAGAGCCTTCAGGTGAGGCCGGCAGCCGTCGCCGGCCGGGGCTTGCCGAACAGGTCGCCTCCGTTGAGGAGAACGGTCGGCGTTCCGTACGACCGCCTTGGATCGGATTCAGGCAGGGAGTCGGCGTCGATGATGCTGAACTCGCGCCGCCTGCCCAGTCTTGCGAGAGCGAGCTCCAGGCTTGCCTTCATCGCCGGCGTATTGACGCAGCCCTTCCGCGTAAGAAACTGCAAGTCCATTGTCGCCATGTCGACCTTCTTGCTCCGGGAAACGGCCGGCAAGTGCGCCGGCCGGCCGCATCCTCCCAACAGGATCGCACCGGATACCACGGCAGCCGAAATGCCCGCTATGGTCGCTCGCGCAGTCATACAACCTTTCATACCCGAGAAGCCTGCCGCGTGGACCGCCTCCCCGGAGGCGCTCGCGCAGTCATACAACCTCTCATACACCTCCGGACGCACGGATTATTCCACCGTCGATGAACCCGGAGTCCGCTCGCGCTCGATGGCGATGGATAACTTGGCCCCCGGGCGGTGTATCTCGAATCGCAGACGCATTCGCGGGTCCGTGAATGCCCCATTCGCACACGGAGTTTCCAGGAGGATCTCACATGGGACGTTGGGTTAAGATGGCGGTCGCCGCCCTGTTTGTTGCCGCGACAGGCTGGGGAGTGAGCATGGCCTACGCACAGCACGAAGACGACATGGCCATGATGAAGAAGATGATGATGAACCGGCCGAAGTCGCTCAAGCAGGCGGACATGACCGTCCAGAAGGAGAAGGCGAAGCTCGCAACGGCCGGCAAGTACGGATGCTGCCTGAAGCACGGCTGCGATCAGTGCGTGCTGAAGATGGGCGGCTGTCCGTGCGGCATGAACGCCAAGGCGGGAAAGCCGGTCTGCCACGAGTGCAAGGGCGGCTGGGCAGCCGGCGACGGCGCGATCCCGGGCAAGACGGCAGACGACATTATGGTCATGCCTCGCATGGGAGCGATGTAGGCCAGCGGGTTGACGGAGCGCAGGGACGGGAAGGCGCAATGACGCGCATCGGCGCAACGAGGCGCCACTCCTGTCCCTGGCTCCGCAGGACCCTGGAACGGTTTCGTGGGTGAAGGCAGCCGTCTGCCCATTCGGACCTGAGCGGGAAGACCGCAGTGAGAAGCGGAGCGCCCAGGTCCGCGCCCGCATCCACCGCCTCTGCCAGCTGAGCGGGAAGACCGCAGTGAGAAGCGGAGCGGGCGGTCATCTCGGAAGTGCGCTTGCCCGGCGACTATGGCGGGAGAGCGTTCGGCTGAATCTGATGGACAGTGACGAGTTCGCGCTTCGCGAACTCGCGCTCGAATTTGGATCGAACGGTCACAGGGTGGTCACCGGCGAGACAGCCCGGTGATGTGCTTCACGGGCCAGCGGGGTGGCCTGCACGGGAGACCGACGCGTGGCCGAGCGCGCGCCCTGGGGGCCGTCGGCCACCGGCAGAGTGTAGAGTGTCCGACACGGGCCCCTCCACGCGCTGAACAGGTGCGTTCTCGCCTGGGCGGCCGCCGCCTGGCATCGCTCCTCTCGGATGAGAGCCCCAGCTGGACTCCCCGGTGCGGCTGTTTTTTCGCTGCTCCGCCGCGTTGCCTCGTCAAGACATTCACGCCTAGACTCCAGCCTCAGGCAGAACTATCGTCCGAATCAACACCCAGAAGGCCAGAGCACTCGCTCGGTGGCACGCGTCCATTCCGAGCCGCCGATTCCGCGCCTCTCTGTCAGCGCCCGACTGCGTCGCCCGCTGCAGGCGCAATCCGTATCGGCACCGTGATATCACGCCTCCGGAAGAGGCACTGGCCGTTTACTTCCACGCACACGTAGTAGAGCGCATAGGCTCGGAGCATTGCGATCCCCGGCATCGCACTCTCCGCAACGCGCACTTCGAAGCTCAGATCCCTTGTCTCCGTAGAGGCAGCCCGCCTCGCGCTGGGGGCCTCGATCAGGTGCTGGTCGGCGCTCCATCCTTCTGGCGGTTGTATCCAGAGGCGAAGTGGTTCGGCCTCGTTGTTCCAGTGCGCCCTGCGCGACGCATCCGGACTCATGACTACATGAACGCGGGCCGTCGCGCCAGGCCTCACGGTGGCGGGCGCGACAGCGGTTTCTATGCGGATGAGATTCGTGTCCCGCACGATGCGTCCGCCTCGGTCCGGCTCCTCCCCGTCGGCAGCGGGCACAAAGGAACGGGCGGGAGCGGCGATCTCTGCGCCCGTGGGCTCAGCGGAGAGCCCAACAGGCCGCTCGCCCCGTCCCGCAATGTCTGCGCGCGCCTGCGCCACCCAATCGTAAAAGGGATACGGCTTGTCGAGGCGTGGCCCGTACTGCTGGATGCGCCGGCGCCAGATGTACTGGTTCGGATTGAGGTCGAGCGCGGCCTGCCACGCATCTAGCGCGCGCTGGAAGTCGCCCGGCTGTCGGCGCGGCGAATCGTAACGCATTCGGTGCGCCACGCCCAGCCGGAACCGCGCGACAGCGTCCGCCGGGTCTAGAGCGATGGCCCTGCGATAGCTCTCGATCGCCTGCTGGGCTCCCGCCGGCCCGCCCCAAAGAAGCTGCGCATCCCCCAGCTCGCGCCATGCAGCGGACGTCCGAGCGGAGTCGGCGGCCGAGCGCAACCGCGACAGGTCAGGAGGGGCGGGGGGCTTGACAAGCGGAAGGCCCGACGGCCGCGGATACGACCGGGCGAGAAAGTCCCGAGCGATCGTGTCGGGGTTCGGGTCCTCGATGCGGACGATTCCATGCTCGTCGATGGCCGTCACGATCGGAACGGCCGACTGCCCGGACAGATTGATCGGATCCCACAGCACAGGCCAGCCGATCTTTCGCCACTGTAGGAAGAGGCGACAGCGGTCCCGGTGCTGCTCCTGCACCAGCCCCACGATCGTGAGCTTCCCCTCATCGACGTACTTCTGCGCCTTCGAGTGCCAGACCGGCACGTGCTGCCTGCAGCCGGCTCACCAGGAGGCGAACTCTATCAGGAGAACCTTCTTGCCGCGGAAGGCTGCCAGGGACATGGCACGCCCGCCGTTGAGTGCGGGCAGCACAATCGAGGGAAACGCCTCCCCAACCGACCGACCGACCTGCTGGGTGGCGCATGCGCCACCCACTGACAGGTCAGCCACAGCCAAGGCGCAGGCGAGTGCGCAACGCAGTGTCATGTGTTTCCTCCTATGAGCCGCGAGGAACAGAACCTGCAACAAGTCCCGTCGCCCGTTGCCAAGCCGACCAGCGCCTCGCGTCCTCGCACATCTGCTTCCTTTTCAGCAACTCTGCTCCGCTTCCCTGTTGCAAACAGGCTGTCAAACTCCTGCCCCCAACGAGTCCCTCTGAACCCAGCCCCGCACCGTCCAGCGGCAGACCAGCCACGCTCGCCGCGGTTGTGACAGCCGCTGACGGGCTGAAGAAGGGTGTGATGGCCCGCATTGGGAGTATGGCACCGAGGGGACACGGGGAGCCCTCCCCAGCCGGTTGGCTCACCCGGACGATGCTTGGCGCCGCCACCATCGCGGTGTTGGGTCACGCAGTCATGTCCTGCGATAACTGCGGTCGCCACACCAGTGACGGTTCCCCTGCGACCGGTGTCCAGCTCCAGCCAGTAGCGCCCCGTGCGCGGTCGCCACACGAGTGACGGTTCCCCTGCGACACCGAATCGTTCAGGGTCCGCGCTCAACTTCGCAGGGTTGGGGTCGCTCTGCATGCAGAGCAACTCTCCGGATTCCGCGGTTCCTTGATTGGAGCCAGTCGTCGTAGGATCGAGGGCAATCGCTGTCGAGGTGTCTCTTACCTATCAAGCTGTTGCGCATGGCGGTACAGGAGCCAGGATGCTTCTCGGTGAGCGTGTGTCGGGTCAAGGGCTGCCGGCGGTGGGGTGTTCTTATGTGGTTGTTGCCAGGCGGGTGTTCGTCTCTCAGTCCGATGCCACGAAGCTGCGCGTGCCGGCGCTCCGACAGATGGCGAGCTTCAGAGCATGCCCTGTCGGGGGCACTCCTGGCAGGTGCAGCTCTGTCGTTTGGTCCCATGGTACGACAGACCGTGTAGTCCACACCCGGCTGGTGTCTGGGTGCCTGTTGGAGGTGACGTTCCATGCGGAGGCGGTCAGGAGTGCCTCGGACACCAAGGGAACATCAGGAGGAATTGGCGGAGCGTGCTTTTGACGAAGCGAGGCAGGAAGGCCCGGCGGCGACACCGGGGCGTCGATTCGTTCCGCACCCGGCCGCCAGGCTGGCACTGTGAACGGCGCCGAGGCCGGCTGAAGCCCTGCTCTCCTGCGGGCAGATCAACGTGCTCGCCGCGGAACCCCCGCCCCCTGTGGCACCTAGTGCGGGCGGGCGGCGAGAGCCGTCAGTCACCCCGGTGCGTGCGGAAGCGGTAGCCCACTCCTGGGATGGCAATGATGCGCCGTTTGGCCGTGGGGTCCCGGTCCAGCTTCCTGCGCAGGTTGCAGATGTGGGAGTGGAGGCCGCGCGTGTCGGCATAGCCGTCCGGCCAGACGGCGGCCAGCAGGTGGCTGTGGGTCACCACGCGGTCCAGGTTCTGCACCAGTTCGGCCAGGAGGGCATACTCGGTGCGCGTCAAGTAGATCTCCTTGCCATCGCGCTCCACCCGCCGATGGGCCAGGTCGATTCGCAGACCGTCCACCTCGATGACTCGCGGCGGGGGAGCGGCCTGCGTCGCCGCCCTGCGCATCACAGCCTCAATGCGAGCCACCAGCTCGCCGACGTGGAATGGCTTCGTGAGGTAGTCGTCGGCCCCCAGGCCGAAGGCCTCCACCTTTGTCTGGGGCATGTCGGCTGCGGTCACCAAGATCACTGGCACCGTGGACCAGTCGCGCAGCTCCCTGCAGACGTCCAGTCCACTCTGCCCCGGCAGTGTAATGTCCAGCAGCACCAGGTCGGGGGGCGTGCTGGCGATGTGGTCCAAGGCGGCGGGCCCGTTGTCAACGACGGTGACGCGGAACCCGTGCGCCCTGAGCCGTGATTCCAGCAGGCGCTGCATCTGGGGGTCGTCCTCCACCACTAGCAGCTGGGTGTCACGCATGGGAGTCCTCCCTCATGCCGGGCATCGCTGGCAGGCGGAACCAGAACTCGGAGCCGGGCAACCCAGGTTCGGAGTGCACCCCGATCTCGCCCTGGTGGGCCTCCACAATCGCCTTGCAGATGGCCAAGCCCAGCCCGGTGCCCCGTACTGACGTGTTCCGGCTGGACCGGTAGAACTTGTCGAACAGCCGGTCTTCCTCGCCAGGCGCAATCCCCTGCCCCTCATCCCGAACGGCGAAGACCACGGCGCCGTTCTCCCGCACTCCCTTCAGATGGAGGGGAGATCCTGCGGGAGAGTACTTCACGGCGTTCTCCAACAAGTTCACCAGCAGGCGCTCGATCTGGCCCTGGTCGCACTCCACCATCAGCGGCTCGTCTGGGAAGCTCGCCTCCAGCGGGCGGCCCCGGGTGAGCGGCTCGAGCCGCTCCAGCGCCGCGCCCACCAGGTCGGTGAGGTCGGCCGGCTCGCGCGTCACGGCGGACGTGCCCGCCTCCAACCTCGACATCTCCAGCAGGTTGTCCACCCGGCCGGCCAGCTGGTCCACTTCGTCGCCCATGATTGCCAGGGTTGCGCGCGTCTCCTGGTCGGTGGTGGGATGCTCCCGGTCCAGGAGTTCCGAGACGGAGAGCTTCAGGCTGGCGAGGGGCGTGCGCAGATCGTGGGAGACATTGGCCAGGAACTCCGACTTGGCCCGATCTGCGGCCCGCAACCCCTCGTTCTGGGCGGCCAGCTGGTGTGCGAAGGCCTCCATCTGCCGCAGGTATCGCAGGCGGTACCAGACCGCCGAGAATAGCAGCATGAGGATCGGCACGAGCAGCACGGCCATCCGGAGGATGAAGAGGTTGGTCGGCTCGAAGGCCGCTTCCAGTGGCTGGGTGGAGAGGACGCCGAATCCCGGAGCAGGCGCATGGGCGAATCCGATCAGCGTGTCCTCGATGCCGTCTGGACTGGGCGCAATGAGCGCGCCCTGCTGCCCGCCGAGCGCGAAGCGCATGGGCAGATACTGGCCGAGGGGGAGGCGGCGGTTCCGCAGGGTGCCGCTCGCCGCAATGACGTGCCCGTGGGCATCCGACATGTAGATGACGCCACCGCCGAGCAGGGTCTGTTGGAGCCACTCCTCGATGCGGGAGGCGGGCAGCCCGGCGGCCAAGCAGGCCGCGGCGCCCCGTCGGGGAGGCGCCGGCACAAGGGACACCACGACGTCGCCGGAGGCCAGATGGAGCGTCTCGGTCAGGAACGGGATTCCATGGCTCAGGGTGCGCCGGACCAGGCGCCTCATCACGGGTGCTTGGGACACGTCCGGGCGCCGGCCCCAATGCGCCAGGCGGCGTCCCGAGCGGTCATAGGCCGCGGTGAAGAGGAGGCCCGGCGCGGAGTCGAACACCCGGGCGACAGTTTCCCCAGCGGTGCTGGAATCCTGCGGTGTGCGGCCCTGCTGGGGCCAGGTCCTTGCCGCATATTCCAGCGTAGAACGTATGCGGAGGAACTCATGATCCGCGGCGGCCGCGGCAAGCTGCGCGGTGCTCAGATTGCGGTTCAAGGCCGACTGCTCGCGGTCGGCGCGGTAGGCGTCTATGAGCACCCACGCGTAGCCGAGCAGGGGCGCCAGCAGGGCCAGCCCGACCACCAGGGCGAGCACCCGGTCAAGGCGGTGTCCCGAGGAGCCGATTCGGGAAACAGGCGTCATGTCCGTGGCCATGGGGCGCGTGCGGCCCGCCTCCGAATGGGGGCTCCGCTAGGCGGTTCGCGCAGTCCCCGGATTGCGCGCGGGAACACCAGCGCCTCGCGCGACGTTCTGAAACCAAGAGCCGCAGGCGCATGACAGCACGGAGGCGCGGAATGATCTCGCGAGAAGGCGCGATTCTGCTTGGAATCTGCGTTGCCGATATGGTCTTGACGCTGCTGCTCGTTCATTGCATGGGCGCAACGGAAGGCAATCCCCTTCTCCGGTTCTACCTGGAGATGGGCTACGCTCCGTTTGCCGCAGCGAAGCTGGTGCTGTCGCTCTTCCCGGTGCTGGTGCTGGAGATCATCCGCCGGCGGCGGCCGGGATTCGTTGGCGGCCTCATGCGCGCGGGCATTGTGCTCTATCTGGCCTTCTACGGGCTGGGGGTCTGGCACCTGAACGTCGGGGGCGTGTCGCCGCACTGGGCGAGCCTGCCGCTGGTTGGCCCGCTGCGCTAGGGCGGCCGGCTCGCGCGGCAAGCCCAAGAGGCATCCGGGACCAGGACGGAGAATACACTCTCCGCTGAAAGGAGGAAGGCCCTGATGCCCTCTGCCACCTTCCGTGTCTGTTCCCGGTGCGGCCAGGAGACGGCCATGCCGGTGTACACCTGCACCCGTTGCGGCCATACTGTGCGAGAGGAGCGCCACCGTGGGGGAACCGCGTTCACGCTCCTTGTTGTGGCGATCATCGCGGCCGTAGCCTTCGTTGCCTGGCACCGCTTTGCTTCCGCTCCACCGCCCTTCATTGGAGCGTGGGCCAGCCAGCGCTACTCCTTCACCTTCACACCTGATGGGAAGCTCGTCACCGACGGAATCTTCCAGAAGACGGGCGAGATTCGCGAGTCGACGAAGAAGGTCACTGTTGACTGGACCAGCCACGGCAGCTTCATCACGCTGGCCGCCCGTCCCGGGGCCGGCGGCCCCTACAAGGACCCTGTTCAGATAAAGTACGAGCTGAGCCCCTCCGGCAGGGATCTCACGCTCTACGGGCTCAATGAGTTTGGCAACTACCGGGCCGTCGTGAAGCTCACGCGGCGCTAGCCTGCACACCGCGAGGACAGGGAAGCCGAAGCGTTCCGCCGTGTGCAACCGCACCCATCGGGCCGTCCCACGGGCCGGGCCCCGCGTCGGGACAGCCCCCTCCGCTCAGGCACCCTCCAGGAACACGTTGCCGAGGTTGAAGATCGGATAGTAGAGGGCGACGAGCACGAACCCGACTATTCCTCCCACAACGAGGATCATGACGGGCTCAATCACGGTCATGATTCGGCGGATCGTGTACTCCACCTCCTCGTTGTAGGCCAGCGAAATCTCCTTGAGCACCGTCGGAAGCGTCCCCACGTCCTCCGCGACGGCGATCATCCGCACCACCATGGTGGGAAACTGCTCCGTGCGCTCCAGCTCGTCGGAGAGGCGGCGCCCCAGCGTCACATTGTGGGCAACGGTCCGGACCGCCTCGGCCATCACCTCGTTGCCGCAGACCCGGGAGGCGCTCTGGAGCGCCTGGATCAGGGGCAGACCCGATTCGAGCAGGCCGGCGAGGCTCCCGGTGAGGCTGGCCGAGGCCGACTTGCGGAAGAGCGATCCGAACAGCGGGGCCCTCAGCTTCAGCGTGTCGATGCGCAGGCGCCCCTCGGGAGTGCGGTAGTAGCGCCGGAGCGCCACGAAGGCGGTGATCAGCACGATCAGTGCGATCCACCCCTGGTGCACCAGCACGTCGCTGAGCCACACGAGCGTGAGGGTGATGGGCGGAAGGGTCGCGTTAAGGTCCTTGTAGATCTGGGCGAAGGTGGGCACGATAAAGATGAGCATGGCCGCCACGGTGCCCGCCGTTGCAAGGAGGGTGAACGCCGGGTACATCATGGCGCTGATGATCTTCTGGCGCACCTCCATCTGCAGCTCGAGCTGCCGGGAGGCCTCGCTGAGGGCTTCCGGCAGACGGCCGCCTTCCTCGCCCGAGCGGATCAGCGTCACCAGCAGTTCGGGGAATACGCGGGGATACTCCGACATGGCGCTGGCCAGCGAGCGGCCCGTGCCCACCACCCGTGAAATGGAGGCCATAATCTCGGCCAGCCGCGGGTTGGTGGCCTGCTCGGCGAGCGCCTCGAGGCCACTGACAAGCGGCATGCCCGCCAGGATCATTGTGCGCAGCTGGCGTGTGAGGATGATCAGGTCGCCCAGTCCCACGCCGCGGCGGATCCCGAAGCGCCGCTGGCGCTGCTCGGCGACACGCAGGACAAAGAGGTTGTTCTTGCGGAGATGCTGACGCAGGGCTGCCTCATCCCGGAACGCGATCGTCTCGCTGATCAGGTTGCCGGTGTCGTTGCGTGCCGTGTAGCGGTAGATGGGCATTAGTCCTCGTCCTTCGTGAGCACGACCCCCGCGCGCCTGGAAGCCGCAGAGCACCTGCTCGGCCTATCAGTCCTCGTCCTTCGTGAGCACGACGCGCCCCATCTCCTCGGGCGTCGTCACACCCTCCTTCACTGCGAGCAGCACGGATTCGCGCAGGGACCGCATGCCCCTCCGTTCGGCACAGTCCTGCAGCTCCTGCTCTGGAGCGCGGCGCATGATGAGCCGGCGGATCTCGTCGTCGATCACCATCACCTCGTACACGCCCAAGCGGCCCAGGTACCCCCGATGATGGCAGCTGCGACAGCCCCGGCCGCGCTGGAAGGCGAAGCTCTCCGCCTCCTCCTCCGTGATGCCGATGGCGTGGATGACCTCGGGCTCAGGCCGGAAAGACACGGCACAGTGCGGGCAGACCTTGGCCACCAGCCGCTGGGACACGACACCCGTAAGCGCCTGGGCGATCAGGAAGGGGTCCACCCCGAGGTTCTCCAGGCGCGCGATTGTGCCCACGGCACTGTTGGTGTGCAGGGTGGAGAGCAGCAGGTGGCCCGTGAGCGAGGCCTGCACCGCCATCTCGGCCGTCTCGTGGTCCCGGATTTCGCCCACAAGAATCACGTCGGGGTCCTGGCGCACGAAGGTTCGCAGGCCGCTGGCGAACGTGAGGCCGATTCGAGGGTTCACCTGCACCTGATTGAGGCCGGGGATGTTGTACTCGACGGGATCCTCCAGCGTCATGATGTTGCGCCGGGAATCGTTGAGCATGTTCAGCGAGGCGTAGAGCGTGGTGCTCTTGCCGCTGCCGGTGGGACCCACCACCAGCACCATCCCGTGGGGCTGGCGGATCTGGTTCTCGAACTGGGTCTGCTGGTCCGGGAGAAAGCCCAGCTTGCCCAGGGGAACGAGCACCGTGGACTTGTCCAGGATGCGGAGGACCAGCTTCTCGCCGTTCACGGTGGGCACCGACGAGACGCGGACGTCGTACGCGCGACCGTGGTCGTCGAACCGCATGCGGCCGTCCTGGGGCCGTCGGGTCTCCGTCACGTCCATGGTGCAGAGCACCTTCAGGCGCGCGGTGACCGCGGGCATCTGCGGCCGCGGGATCTCGGCCTGGTCGAGCAGGGTTCCGTCCACCCGGTATCGCACGCGCAGGAACCGCTCCTGCGGCTCGAAGTGGATGTCGCTGGCCCGCATGGCCATGGCGCTCTCGATGATGGAGTCCACCAGGCGGACGATGGGGGCCTCGGAGGCTGCGGCCACCTCGGCGCGCGTCCGGCGGGCGCGCTCGGTGCCACCCTCCTCTGTCTTGAGCTGCTCGAGGGCCTCGGAGGTGCGGGTGCTGGCATCGAAGACCTCGTTGATGGTCCGGTTCAGCTCGCCGGCCATCGTCAGGAGGGGGACGATGCGCTTTCCCGTGAGCAGGTGGATCCGGTCGATGGCGTTCACATCGAGCGGGTCCACCATTGCCAGCTCCAGCGAATCCCCGAGGTCGCGCACGGGAACAGCCTTCGTGTCCCGGATTACCTCTTCCGGCAGGAGGGTAACGGTTTCGCGGTCCGGCTGGGAGCCATGGAGATCGATGTAGCGCACGCCGAACGTGCGTGCCAGGGCCTCACCGATGTCGCGGGAGGAGGCGAATCCAAGGTCAACCAGGATCTGACCGAGGAAGGCATTCGTCCTGCCCTGGACCTCGAGAGCCTGCTTCAGCTGCTGTTCTGTTACGAGGCCGCTGTAGATGCAGCGTTCGCCAAGACGCATGTTGCTGCGCGGCGTCGGCGCATCCGACGGTGATTTGGTTGTAATCATTGCGTGGAGCGCTGCCTTCCGCCATCTGTATTATAGGCGGACGCAGACGGGCCCGCAGCTCCGCTTGGATCTGCCGCACGCGCCACGGAGCGCACATGCGCCTGGTGAGCGTGCGGACGCTGGCAGGCCAATGGCGCATGGCGGCGCAGAGAGGCCCCCGTCATGGGAGGCGGGCGTCCTGTGCCGGGTTCGGTTGTGTGGAGCGGCGGCACCGCAGCCACCGCCCGCTGGCAGGTCGGCCCTGCCGCACGGGAGACGCCGAGGCGATGGAAGGACGCCGCCTATCCGCGCCGCCGCCACGCGGTGCGCACTGCCATTATACGGGACTTCCGGTCGTTTCGACCGGACGAGTTGCTGCGAGATTCTTCATAGAGCAGTCGGGACGGCCGGACGCCGGGCTCCTGGGGTGGCAGCCGACCTCGCACCCGCACGCTCACATTCCCTGCGAATTGCTTAAGATCGTTCGCCCGCCGCGTGCAATCGCCCTATTGCGTCATGGAGTCTTCGGCCCCACGTTCCCACTCTCCTGCCGGCCGCCCAGAATCCCCCGACCGGAGGATGACTATGGGTGGCGACCGGTCCCATCCTGCTGTCAGGCGTGGGCTGCACGCCACTCCGGAGGAGACCGTTGATCATGCGCACCACTGTGTGGCTGCCGGCCCTCGCCTTGTGCGCCTGGCTGCTCGTCCCGCCGGCCGCACCCTACCGCGCGGCCATCCTGGCCGAGCCCGGTCTGCCCGCAGTGGGCGCGCCCACTCCGGCCGGAGTGATCGCCCGCGCGCTGCAGGCAGAGGGAATCCCGGCCGACCTGGTGGACACCTCGGCCATTGCCGATCCTGCCCGTTTCTCCGCCAGCCGGTACGACCTCTTCGTGGTCCCCACGGGGGCCTCCTTTCCCATGGCCGCCCGGGAACCGCTCTTGAGCTTCCTTCAGCGCGGGGGCGACCTCCTCTGCACGGGGGGGTATGGCTTCGATCGCCTCTTTGTGCGCCACGAGACGCGCTGGATGCCCCACGGAGAGCTACTGAGGCGCGCAGAGGCACAGGCTCGGGATCCCGGCGCCGCGGGCATCCCCAACGGCGGCTTCGAGCAGGGCATGGGGTCCTGGGAAGGGGACGCCCCCGCGTGCCAGGTGGTGGCCGAGAGCCCTGCCGCGGGCCGGTTCTGCGCCCGCGTCCAGAGCGCCGACCCCGACAAGGGGGCCCGATTCACGACGGTTCTGCCGGTGCGCCCCGGCCAGACGTATCTCATCGGCGCGCATGCACGCACGCGCGGGGTGCTGGGGCCGGGCTATGCCTTCCTGGCCGTCTATCAGCATGATACTGAGGGGCGCCTGGTTGCGTTCCGGGACTTCGCCCAGGTTCGCGGCACCCAGCCTTGGCGGCGCCACGAGGTACGCATCGCCATTGTTCCCAACGCCGCCCGGGTGCTCTTCCATGGGGGGCTCTACTTGGCCTCGGGCACGCTCTGGTTCGACGAGGTTGCCTGCGCGCCCGTGCCTCCCGAGGTCCACATCAATGCGCACTATGGATACCCGGGGGACGGCCTGGGGAACACGCCGGACCAGCTGGCGCTCTTCAATCCCGACCAGCGTTTTGAGGGTGCCGTCCTCTTCCCGGCCGAAGGGTCCGGGCTGCCCTTCGGCTGGCGTTCGCCCGGCCCGGCCCGCGGCTTCGAAGCCACCGCCCAGCTGCGGCAACAGGCGCGTTGGCGTGCGCTGGTTGAGGCGCGGGACCAGGATGGCCGCCCTTCCGGCGTCGCCGGCGCCCTC
>Ga0073934_10004801_pt1 | contig 21822 bp, 16 predicted proteins | sample LarsenN4metaG_FD_76834 | JGI IMG/M metagenome (GOLD analysis project Ga0073934, IMG submission 76834) | Hot spring sediment bacterial and archeal communities from British Columbia, Canada, to study Microbial Dark Matter (Phase II) - Larsen... ...
CTTCGACGGGGACAGGTAGATGCGCTGGCAATCGGCGTCCTGCGGTGCATCTTCGCCATCGACGAGCAGGCAGGCTATGGCACGCAGCAGACCTTCGACCATCAGCTTGCTGCCAAGCCCGGGACGCAGCAATTCGGCTTCGATCAGCCCGAGCACATGGGCCAGACGCGGCATGCGTTGCCCGACGATGGGGCGGAGCGAGGTTGAGGTGGCACCGGATTCGGGCAAGGACGCAATCAGGCCGGGACGCAGGTAAAGCGTGAAGGAACCGGCGCGCCCGTCGAACACGAGGCGGTTGTCCGCACCGGCCGGAAACAGGCAGCACATTTCCCGATGCAGCGCGACCTCGCGATACCGACCGTCGAACTCGATGCCCAGCATACCCGAGCCGTTGCGGCTAACGAACAGGACGTCCCAATCAAGCTCGACCGGTGCATCCCCGATCACTTCGACCTTGCCGGCGGCCTGACTGCGATGGTGCCGAAAGGCAGCGATCGGCAGTCCGACCGTATCGTAAAAGGTGATTTCCGGCTGCGCCGACCAGTGAATATGATCCAGAAAGGCGAGGCGGTCTCCTCCCTCTATATGAAATTGCGACTTTGCGGACCCTGTCTCCATGACCTGCCTCCGATGTCCCCCTCACGAAACCTGTTCGTGCTAGGTGACAGGCCGAAACTACAGGTTGGTTGGACGAAAAAACAGGTTCGCACCGGGTTTGGAGAACAAAAGCGCAAGATGTCGAAAGTCGGAAGGGAACCATCGTCAAAGACGTTCGTGCGCTGCTATTGCAGGATCGGTGCGCCAGGATCGTCCATCCGCAGCGACATAACCCGTCGAATATCGACCCGCGCGAGCCCGGCGGCCACCAGTGGCAATTCCTCGATTTCACGGCTGATTTCTTCGGGCGTCTGGATACAGAGCAAGGTCAGTTCGTCGCGCTCCTCCGCGGCGAGCGCGAGGATGAACCGCCCCATACGCGCCCACTCAAGCAACGCCTCGTATTCGGCACTGCGATAGAAGGTTACTTCCTCGGCATGGGCTGACGGCATGATGCCCAAGGTCACCAGCGTCAGTTCCATATTAGTGGAAAGCCGACCGGATCGACGCCCCGAAAACCACTCGATCCACCTCAGCCAGGGCATTGCAGCGATACCTTTCGCAGTCGCCTTACGTGTGCGCCTTCTGCGCGGCTTTCGAATTCTTGCGCCTCAACGCCGACTGAAGCTGTCACCGATACATGTCAATTCATTTTGACAGCGAGAAACGAAAAATTCGTGCCTTACGCGAAAGATCATCAGGCTCCGAAAAGCGCAAAGATCAACCGGCGAAGGGCAAGCGCCTTTACTTGCCGGACCCTACTTCAAGGAGCAGACAATGCGCACCATCACCCAAGCTCTCCTCGCCGCGGGGAGCCTCATTGCTTTGTGCATGCCAACCGCAGCGCAAGCAGATGTCGTCGTGCGCGGCAAGGAAGGCAAGCCGCTGCACGAGATCCGCGAGGCGCCCGCCTCGATCAATCCCGATCTCAAGACCATCGTCGCCCAGCCTTCGCCGTCTGAAGTCAACCCGGCGTTTCTCGGGCCGGTGGTGCTGATGAAATCGGCGCATATCGATCTCGAAAAGGGCACTGCCACCTTGCCGCTGCGCAAGGGTCAATTGCCCAACGGCACGCCCGTGTGGTTCATCCTGACCGATTCCACCGACGAGAACCTCGCCGATCTCCACGGCCTCGCCTACGCGCCCAAGCTTGCCTATGCGCTGACCGGCAAGGCCACCCGCCGCGCGCGGATCGAGCTCGACGGCAGCTTCACCTTTGCGGCCGGTAGCGTCGATTTCAAGCCGGTGCTCGGCGTCACCCCCGGGCCGGCCAATGCACCCTTCCCGCCCAAGGCGTTCCAGCCCGGCTCGGTCGGCGATGCCGACTACACGCCGCTAGTGTTCGTCGAGAACGCCTCGAAGTCGGTGATCCTCAATGCGCCCGTCATCAGCCAGGCGAGCGAGGCCGAGCTCAACACCATGTGCGCGGGCAAGGTCGATTACACCAAGGTCCACGACAAGGTCGCGAGCATCTGCCCGCGCGACGGGACGGTGACGATCAAGCTGACGCTCGGCTTCACCTTCGACAAGCCGATCTTCTACCTCTCGACCGAGGCGAACGATCCGCTGGTCGCCAGCCTCGAGAACGCCACCTTCACTCCCGCGATGAAGGACATGCCGTTCGCGCTCGAGGATGCCTCGCCGGGCGAGAGCGCGGAGCGCATCGTGGTGGTGGTCAACGGCCCGACCGGCAAGGACCACCCGCACCGCCAGGGCCTCGTCAGCGCGCTGTCGGGCGAAGGCGGCCCGCTCAATGTGCTCGGCGGCATTCCGACCATCAACCTCGACTATTCGCCGATGTGGCGGCTGTTCCCGGCGGTGTGGACCGAGGAGGCGATCCAGAAGGGCTATCGCTACCGCATCACCAGCGCGCTGCAGGCCGCCGAAATGTCGACCCGCGGATTCATCAAGAGCTTGGACGGCGGCGATTTCCGAGCCGTCGGCTTCATCGTCAACTGCCCGGTGGTGTACCGGATCAACTAGGCGCGCCTTTGATCGCTCCGGCCATGCCAGTCCCCATTTGCGCATGGCCAAACCTCGCGCCGGGAGGAACTTGCCCCCGTCCTCCTCCTCCCGGCGCGCCCCTTGCCCTGCAGAATTCGGCAAACAGGCCTTGCCGTCTACTGGGCACAGCTAGGAGCCGGCCATGCGCCCTCTAGTGATCACACCTTCATTCCTTGCAATCGTGCTGGCGGTAAATGGCGGGGCCGTCCTGGCCGCTCCGCCCGATCCCCCGGCCGCGCCTCCGATGATGATGGACGATGGCCAAGCCCCACCACCCGAAGCGATGGACGAACTTTCGGTACTCGCCGAAATGGCGGGGGAAGAGGCGCTCGACATGGAAAGCCCCGGCGCGGCAATGGTGAGCGAGATCATCGTCACCGGAACCCGGCGCCGCGCGCGCTTCGATGCGCCGGTGTCGGGCGCGGTCCTTTCTGGCCCGGCGCTCGCCCGCACGGCGCAGCCGACCTTGGGCGAGACTCTCGCGAAACTGCCTGGGATTTCCTCAACCGCCTTCGGCCCCGGCGTCTCTCGCCCCGTACTGCGGGGCCTTCAGGGCGAACGTACGCGACTACTGATCGACGGGATCCAGAGCCTCGATGTCTCCAACACCAGTCCCGACCACGCGGTGGCCGTCAACCCGCTGGCGGCCACCCGGATCGAGGTGCTGCGCGGCCCTGCGGCGCTGCTCTATGGCTCGGGCCTTGTCGGCGGCGTGGTCAATACCAGGCTGGGACGAGTACCGACGCGCTTGCCCGCCGAAGCAGTGGCCGGCACCGCCTCGGCCCGGTTCGGCTCGGCTGCCGATGAGGTGAGCCTCGGTGCGGTGCTCGACGGTGGCGCAGGCCGGGTTGCCTGGCATCTCGACGGGCATTGGCTCGACGCCGGCGATCTCGACATCGGTGGCTTCGTGCTTGCCCCGGCCCAGCGCGCGCAGGCGCTGGCGTCGCCAGATCCCACGATCCGCGCGCTGGCCGATCTCCGCGGAACGCTGCCCAACAGCGCCGCCGAAACATGGGATGTGGCAGGCGGGCTGTCCTTCCTTGCCGACGGGTCGCGCTTCGGCCTTGCGGTCAGCCATGCGGAAAGCCGCTACGGCCTGCCCACACGCTTCTCCTTCGATCCGAGTGCCGTAGTGCCCGATACCCTGATCGATCTTGCCCAGACGCGGGTCGATTTCGGCTCCGAAATCGCGGTCGACAGCGTCTGGCTGGAAGCGATCCGGGTGCGTTTCGGCTGGGCCGACTATGCTCACGACGAGGTCCTGGATACCGGTGAGCTTACCGCGACCTTTCTCAACGATGCCTTCGAGGCCCGTGCCGAGTTGGTCGGGGCCGAGCGCGGCAGGTGGCGCGCGACGACTGGGGTGCAGTATGGCTTTCGCGACTTTCGCGTGATCGCCGATGCCCCTCTGCTTCCCCAGACCGAGACCAGCCAGTTCGCGGTATTTTCGCTGCATGAGTTCGATCTTGCGCCCTTCCGTATCGAAATGGCCCTGCGCTACGAGACCACCGCGATCGAGGCACGGCGCGATCCGGTCCTTGGCAATGCGGCGGCGAGCCGGAACTATTCGGGCCTTTCCGGTTCGCTTGGGGCGAGCTTCACCTTGGCACCGGGCTGGGTGATCGCGGGAAGCGGCTTCTTCTCCACCCGCGCGCCGGTGGTGGAAGAGCTGTTCACCCAGGGGACCGATCCGGGCACGCAAGGATTCTTGCTCGGCAACCCTGATCTTGGGGAGGAAACAGCCTGGGGCTTCGAGACCGTGCTGCGCGGCTTCGGCCCGGCTTGGAGCGTCGAGGCCTCGGCCCATTACAGCCGCTTCCCAGATTACATCTACGCCGCCGAGACCGGCGCGGTGGTGGACGGGCTTCCGGTGTTCCAGTTTCTCGCCGATGCGACCGAGTATTATGGCTTCGAGGTGCAGGGCAAGGTCGATCTGTTCGCGCTCGGCAGCGCCACCATCGGCGCCGATGCGCTGGTCGACTACACCCGCGCCAGCCTCGGTGACGGCTCGCCGGTTCCACGCATCCCGCCGCTGAGGGCTCTCGGCGCGCTCAGCGTCCGGGCCACTGGTTTCGACGCGCGCATCGAAGTCGAATGGGCCGATCGGGTTACCCGGCTGAGCGCATTCGAAACTCCCACGCAAAGCTATCTCGTCGCTAATGCCAGCTTCGAGTGGCGACCCTTCAGCCAGCAGCCCGACCTCGCTTTCGGGATAACCGCCAACAATATCTTCGATGACACCGTGCGCCGCCACGCCAGCTTTCTCAAGGACTTCGCTCCGATCGCGGGGCGCGACATCCGATTGCAGACGCGGCTGGCATTTTGATGTAGCGATCGCTACAAATTTGCGCTATCAGATGGCGGGGTCTTAGCAGCATGGGCAGAATCGGGCCGTGTCAGACATCCACCACTCTGATCCCACCGTCCCCACTTATCCCGCGCCCGATGGCACGCGATACAGCCGCCCGCCTGACACCAACGCTATCTGCTCCGCTGACGGAATGATGACGGTGATGCGCATTGCCGGCTATGCGGGAGAAGGGCGGATCAAGGCCGAGCGCACGCCGGATGACCCACGTCCGATGGTGCTGCTGGCGCGCGGATCGGGCCGCCCCCTTGTTGCAGAGATCGGCGGCACCCGATATCGCAGCTCCGGTTTCTCTGACCTGCGCGTCGCCTTTGTGCCGGAAGGAGCGGACGCCCGGATGGAATATCACCCAGCCGCACGCAATCTCAGCATCCTGTTCGCGCCCGGTCTGTTGCCGGCCCATGTCCCGCATCGGCAAGCGCGCGGTTTTGCACCTCTGCTATTCAATAACGATCCCACCCTCATTGCCCTTATGGCTTGGCTTGAAATGGAGCTGGTCGCGCCATCCTTCGCCAGCGACTTGCGCCGCGATGCGCTGCTTCACCAGCTCGCGCGCAAGCTGGCGGGACTGGGCAGCCACGAGCCCGATCCGGCAAGCCGATCAATCAGCATCGCGCCTGTACGGCTCAAGCGGGTGATCGATTTCATCGATGCCCATCTCGCCCAACCCCTGACGCTGGAGCAATTGGCGGATGTCGCCGGCCTTTCGGTGTTCCATTTTGCCCGGGTGTTCCGCCAGGCGACCGGACAGAGCCCCTACCGGTTTGTCAGCGAGCGGCGGCTGATGCTGGCGCAGCGACTGCTTATGGCGCGCGAGATGACCGTCCAGGACATCGCGCTGGCCTGCGGCTTTACCCGTCACGCCAGTTTCAGCGCCGCCTTTGCTCGCGCGCGCGGGATGTCGCCGCGTCATTATCGCAGGCGCTTTGCGCTTTAGGCCGTTTGCCCGCAGTTGCGGATGGCAAAAACGCGAAAGATCGCTGGACCGGGCGATGGCAGGTCTTTCGTTGCAACCGCGAAAGGCAGAGCATGAGCGTCCACCGCCTCGTCCCAGCCGGACCTGATCAGCCACCCGCACACCCTCTCGTTGCGCGGTTTGCCTGTGATCGCCCCTCTGCTGCAGACGAGAACACGCATCCGGAATTCGCCGCCGATGCCGTAGCCGGCCTGAGCCGGCAGCAAAAGGCGATCCCCGCCAAGTATCTCTACGATCGGTTCGGCTCGATGATCTTCGAGGCGATTTGCGATCAGCCCGAATACTACCCGTCGCGAACCGAGGCGATGCTGCTCGAGACGGCGGCGCCCGATATTGCCGCTGCCGCCGCCGGGGAGCGGCCGCTGATCGAGTTCGGAAGCGGGGCGAGCAGCAAGACCCGAATCCTGCTCGATGCCATGCCGCAGATCGGTCGCTACATCCCGATCGACATTTCTGCTTCAGCGCTGCAGCAGGCGCGCATCGGGCTGGAATCGGATTATCCCGGCCTTTCGGTCGAGCCACTGCATGCCGATTTCACCAGGCTCTCCCAAGGATGCCGCAAGCTGGCTGGGGGTTGTGCGCTGGGCTTCTTTCCCGGCACGACGATCGGCAACTTCACACCCGTCGAGGCCTTCGCAATGCTGAGCGATTGGCGGCGGTTGCTTGGGCGCGGCAGCCTGCTGCTGCTGGGAGTCGATCTGCGCAAGGATCCGCGAGTTCTGGTCCCGGCCTATGATGATGCGGCAGGGGTGACGGCGGCGTTTAATCTCAACCTGCTCACCCGCATGAACCGCGAGCTGCGCGCCGATTTCGACCTCTCGCTGTTCGATCATCGCGCCGTATGGAACGCGGCCGCCTCGCGGATCGAGATGCACCTCGTCAGCCTTTGTCGCCAGATCGTGACGGTCGCAGGCAGGGTCTTCGCCTTCGCCGAGGGCGAAACCATCCACACCGAGAACAGCTACAAATACGTCCCCCAAACCTTCGTCGACCTGGCGCGTGGAGCCGGCTGGGCGGCCGAGCGGGCGTGGCTGTCGCCGGATCCCACCTATGGCCTGTTCCTGTTCAAGGCCCGCAACAGGCCTGCAGCATGACCATCCGGGAAAGCGCCTTTCTGGGCCCGGATCTGGCTACCCCAGGGAACGAGCCCTTTGGGAACGGCAGATGATCCGCCATTGATCGCCTTGGGAAAACAGCTGCAAGGCGCTTGCACTTGATCACGCTCAACCTGTAACCGGATCGCGCCCGGCGAAAGGCTGAGGGACAATGATGAACAGCGGTGTTTTCGGGCGGCGACGCTACTTGCTTGCGAGCGTGGCAGGGCTGGCGCTCGCTATGTCCCTGTTGTGGATGGCCTCTGACCCGCTCATCACGCGATACTATTTCCTTCATCAGGATCGCTATGTCGGCCTCGTCTACGGAGCCGTTCTCGCGGGCCTCGCAATCTGGCTGCCGCAATGGCGGCACAACATGGCCGCGCCCAGCGAACGGACCGTGGTGATCGTGGCGGCTGTGCTGGTTTTGGCCCTGTGGTTCGGCACCCATGCCCTGATGCTCGACTATCCCATCACGCGCGACGAGCTGATGGTGCGGTTCGATGCCGAGATCCTCGCCAGCGGTCGCCTGGCGATGCCGGTCGCGCCGGAGTGGCGGCGCTTCGCCGTTGCCCTTACCCCGAATTTCCTCGCGCCGGTGGCCGGTTACGAGAAGTGGCTATCATCCTACATGCCGGGTCACGCCATGCTGCGTGCAGGACTTGGGCTGGTAGCCGACCCGGCGCTCCTCAATCCGCTGCTGGCAGGAGGCGGCCTGATCGCGATTGCGGCCGTCGCGCGACGCCTGTTCCCGGACTACGCGGGTGCGCAGATCGTGGTGATCGGCGGTTACCTGCTCTCGGCCCAGATTCTCGTCACCGCCATGACAAGCTACGCGATGACCGCACACCTTGCCGCCAATTGCCTGTGGCTTTGGCTCTATCTCAAGGATCGCTGGTGGTCGCACGCGCTCGCCATGGCAATCGGGGTGCTCGCCATCGGGCTCCACCAGATCATCTTTCATCCGCTCTTCGCCGGCCCGATCCTGTTGACGCTGCTGGCAAGACGACGTTTCGCGCTGTTCGGGGCATATGCCACGGTCTATGCCGCCGCGCTGCTGGGGTGGATAAGCTATCACGGTTTTGCAACCGGCGGGCTGGGTGCTGCCGGCGGAGCGGCGAGCGGGATGGAGGATTTTCTCACGCACCGCGTGCTGCCGCTACTGCTCCATTTCGAGCCCTACACCGTGCCGCTGATGTTCTTCAACATGCTGCGGTTCTTTGCCTGGATGCCGCTGTTCCTGACGCCGCTGATGCTGGCGGCCATGCCGGTCGTCAGGTCGAGAGAGGGACTGGCGCTCCCCCTGTTTGCGGGACTCGCGCTCACCGTGGTGGCGATGGCATGGCTGCTGCCCTATCAGGGGCATGGCTGGGGCTATCGCTATCTGCACGGTGTGATCCCGAGCGCGCTGCTGCTGGCGGGCTTCGGCTATGTCCGATGGGCCGAATTCGATCGCGCAAGCGCCAAAGGGTTCGTTGCTGTATCGGCGGTGGCCACGCTTCCCGTGATCATTTTCCTCGGAGTGACGGCGCGTGCCTTTGTGCTCCCCTATGCGGCGCTCAGCGACAAGATCGAAAGGCAGCGGGCGGACTTCGTGCTGATCGACACCAACTACCCCGGTTCGGCTATCGACCAGGTGCGCAACCGGCCGGACCTGTCGAACCGCCCGCTGATTTTCTCGACCGAGCTGATGAGCACCTGGATGGTGCGCGAATTGTGCGCGAGAGGCACTGTGACGGTGATGACCAAGGCCGACTACGACCTGCCCGCGTATGGTGCCCCACGAACGGTCAATCCCGATTACGACGCGTTTCTGCGCTATCTGGCTCGAGCGGACTGTCTGCTTGCGGTCGACCCCTGAGCGGTGCCGGACCTTTCCTCGCCCGATGGAGGCCCGCAGCCATCGCGGGACGATCGCGGCGCGGGATATCGCCGAGAGGAGAATGGACATCTCGGCGATAAAGCGGAACATCCCGCTCGTGTCCGGTCCCTGATCCCATCCAAGGTGAGCAACATGCGCGCCCACGACCTTTCCTCATATGCCACTGCCCGAGCGGCGGCACGGGCAGTTGCGCCTTTGCCGAACGCCCGATCGTGGAGATCGGCGCGAGCCCGCCGGACATCACAGCCATTTTCGTCTGTGCGACCTGTGGGCACGGCGTCACCCGACCGGCAATGCCCGATGTCAGCGAGCTCTACGAAGATCGGTCGAGCCAGGATTTCCAAGGCCAGGATGGCCGGATCGCAAGCGCGATCAAAAGCCTGAGCTTCACCCGGCAGGCCCGAAGAGTTCTAAGGGACTCCGGCTTTACGGGCGGACGGATCATCGATTTCGGCTGCGGAAGCGGCATGCTCAGCAGCGCTTTTGCCAAAGTCGTGCCGTCGCCCGGCACGGTCACGGCGCTCGATTTCCACCAATCCCCGCCGGGCTTCCTGGCCGGCGCGGACTATGTGTCGTTCGATCGCGCAGGGCATCTTGCGGAAGCGGCCGATCTTGTGACGTGTTTCCATGTGCTCGAACACGACGATGACAGCGCGGCCATGCTTGGGCGCATTGCAAGTTTCGTCAGGCCCGGGGGCAGGCTCGTGGTCGAGGTCCCGCACGTGGATTGTGTATGGGGCCGGTTTTCGGGAAGAACTGGGACAACTGGTACCTGCCCTATCATCGGGTCCATTTCAGCCGCCAATCTTTGCGAAAGCTGTTCGAACGGGCAGGGCTCGACATCGAGCGGGAGGTCGATGTCTGCATTCCTTCGATCGGACGTTCGCTCGCACGAATGCTCGGGACCCGCAACACCCTTCCCTTCGTGATGGTTTCGGCGCTGGCCTTTCCCGTCCAATATCTGGTCGAAAGGCTCACCGGCCGCCCCTCGGCGATCAGGGTCTACGCGAAAAAGGCTTTGTAGACCGCACGACGTGCCGGCTGGCGTACGGCGATGTGGAGACTGCCCAGCGCGTGGAGAGAAAGTTGTAGGCAACCATCACGAGCGTCGCGATCGGCGCCGCGAACCACATCGGCAGACCCACCACATCGCTCGCGAGAAAGAGTATCGCCAAAGTGACGAGCGTGCCAGCCCCCTGTGTCGCCTGGAACCTTGCATAGCCGTGCCAAGTCGGAGCGCGTCCGAAGGTCAGCCGGGCATGGCACAGGAAGGCAAATGCGCCGACCAGCACGTAACAGACCAAGACCGTTGCCGCGTAATGGAAGCCGAGCAGGTCTCCGCCGATCAGAATGGCGTTATTGAGCGCGATGCAAATCGCCCCGATCACCAGATAGGTGGGAATGGACGACGCCATGCTGCGCATCGTCACAACCCGCCCGACATGCGCAGGCGCAGGCGGGGCCAGAGCCGTTCGACAAGCCGCGAGTATCTGAGGTATCCGAGCGCGTCAGCCGGACCAAGCCGGACCAGCGTCGCCAGCGCCCGCCATTTCGCGCCCTTGTCGCCGGCAGCCGCTTCGGCGAGCGCCTTGTTGATGGCCGCAGATGCGCGGGCCATCGCGGCCGTCCGGTCACCGGGTCGAAGGTGCCGTTCGAGCACAAGGCTGAGCTGTTCGCCCAATTCGCTGCGGTCTCGGGTCATCGTCTGCGCGCCGGGATGGATGCGGAAGGCGCAGCTCGTTCGAGGATCAAACACCACCGGTCCCTGCTCGGCGAGCTTGAGCCACAATTCCCAGTCGGGCGTATACCACAAGCCTTCGTCTAGACCTCCTGCAGCAAGATAGGCGTCGCGGCGGAAGACCGGAGCGGGCATCGCGATCGAATTCTGCACCAGCAGGATTTCGCGGAACCGCCTTGGCGCAATCTCGCCCGCGCAAAAGGGCGGGGTCCAGCCGCCGAGATCGCGCCCGGTGGGGCCGATCAGTCGCGCCGGGCCGAATACCAGCGCGGCATCGCTGTGACGGGCAAATGCTTCGCGCGCGAACCGCGCTCGCTCTGGAAGCCAAAGGTCGTCCTGGTGGAGGGTGCAGACAAGCGGCGCCGCGGCTGCGGCAACGCCCTCGTTCGTCTTGCGCGTCCAGCTCGCAGTCTCAGGCACGTAAGCGTAGTCGATCGCGAGGCGCGCGGCGTGGCGCCGGACATAGGCCTCGCCCTCGGGGCCTTCCGGGGTGGAATCGCGGATAATAACCTCGATCTCCCCTCTGGCCTCCCCCTGCGCGGCGATGCTCGACAAGGCCTCGTCGAGCCAGCCTTGGGGCCGGTGAACGGGCATCACCACGCTGAGCCAGGGCGTCATGCGCGCTGCCCCCTCAGTCGCGCGGAGCGAGGCGGTTGTCGTTGCCCCCGATAATTGCCAGCAGGAACCCTCCGAAAATGTTCTGCAGACCGATCGCACCCAGCGCCGCCGACAGGATCAGTGGCACGGTGTTGTCCAGCGGAAGATAGCCCGACTGGCCCCACTTCCACGTCACCAGCGCAAGCCCGAGAGCGCCCGCCAGGGCCATCGCCAAGCCCGACACCAGCGCGACCTCGAGCGTCAGCCAAGGTTCGATGCGTCGGAAGACCGGTCGGATCAGGCGGTAGCCGTTGCGAGCACCGTGGAAATGGGTCGCCACGGCCATGACAAGGCCGAGGTGGCCGCATGTCGCGAGAAAGCCCGCCACGATGCTCCAACTTGTCCCGAAGATGATCTCGTCGGGCAAGACTCCAAAGAGACTGAGCAGGCCGAAGGCAAAGATGACGCCTGAGAGGCCCAGCGCCAGCAGCGAGGGCACGCCGAACACCCAGGTCGGGCTGAGCATGAACAGGTAGCGAAGGTGCCGCCAGCCGTCGCGCCAAGGGCGCAGGTGCGGTGCCCGTTCACGCAGATCGGGAGAGAGCGTCGCGGGGACTTCGGCGATACGCAGCCGCAACAGCGCGGCCTTGATCACCATCTCGCTGGCGAACTCCATTCCGGTGCCTGTCAGCCCGAGGCGGTCGAACGCCTCCTAGGTGATCGCGCGAAGCCCGCAATGGGCATCGCCGATGCCCGAACGGAAGAACAGGTTGAGCACGCCGGTCAGGCCCGGATTGCCGATATGGCGGTTCTTCCACGGCATGGCCCCGGGCGCGATCCCGCCCTTGAAGCGGTTGCCCATGCACAGGTCATGGCCCCGCTCGAGCGCAGCGACCATCGCCACGCCCTCGACGAAATTGTACCTGCCGTCGCAGTCACCCATCACGATATAGCGCCCTGCGGCGGCCCGGCACCCGCCGATCAGGGCTGCACCATAGCCGCGCTCGGTAACCGGAACGACCCGCGCGCCAAGCTCGGTGGCGAGCGCCTGGCTGCCGTCGGTCGAGCCGTTGTCGGCGATCACAACCTCGCCGCTCATGCCCAGTTCGGTGCGAAGCCGCGCCAGCGCGTCGAGCGCGTTGGCCATGCAATGCGGGAGCGACTGGATCTCGTTGAGGCAGGGCATGACGATGGTCACGTCCGGCGCGGCGCGCTCAGCCCCCACGCTTTCGGCAAACGCCCGGTAATCTTTTCTTGCGAGTTCCATGCCGTCCCTGCCTGTATTTCCGTCGCCAATCCTTTCACGGATTGGTTAACAAATCGCCTGCCGAGGCCTCAGAAACGGGGGGCCGGACAACCTTCCAGACGCGAAGATTGTCAGGCAGCCCAAGGTCGACCGGGACCAGCCAGTCAGGCTCGCGGCCAGCGGTCAGCAGGCTCGCGAAGCTCCCGGGGCCGCCAAACTTGCGGTAGTTCGTGATCTCGAGCAGATCCTTGCAGACAACCACGTAGTCCGCACGGTGCGCCACAAGCAGCTTGCGCGCGGTTTGGGGATTGCCGGTGAAGGCCGCGATCACGCTGCGCATGCCTGCTTGGGACCGGTGATGGCCGGAGGCGACAATGCTGTGATGCGTCTCGAGCAGCACCGGCGGGCCGATGTCCAGCGAGGTGAAGACCACGCCCCGCGGCAGACGGTCGAGCTGCGCGGCGGCGCGGTACATGTCGCAGCGCGAGGGGCGGATCTGCATCCGCTCGTTTGCCCCGGCCCGGACCATCAGGCTCTCGAGCGGCTGAAGCGCCGCCGCCGGCAGAAATGCCAGATAGAGCGCAATCACTGCGGCAAGGCGGGCCGGCAGCGGCGCAGCAGTGCGCCAGTAATCGATCACCCACCCCGCCAGCACCGCCAGCGGAATGGTCGCCATCATTCCGGTAAAGGCGATCGAACGCCACGTCGCAAAGCCGCCGAGTATCGCCACGGCAAGCAGCAGCGCATATTCCCGCCACCAGCCGCGTTCGCCTTGCGCGCCGCGGATCGCGCAGAACAGCGCAACCCCGAGCGCGGCGAGGCACGTAAGTGCCGCCGCAAGGGCGTCGAGCAGCGGTTGCTGCCATAGCGGCATGCCCTCGCGCACCTGCAGATACCAGAGGTCGCGCACCAGCGGATCAAGCGCGGCAAAGGGCGAGCCTAGGCAGGCAGGCGCGCTCCATCCGAACAGCGCGATTCCCCCCAGCCCGCTCGCCGCCAGCCCGCCGACCACCGCAAGGCGCGAAGCCGGATTTGCGGCCCCGGTCAGCGTCACCCCGGATGCGATCACGACAAACAATCCGAGATGCGACGGCGCGATCGCATCGCAATGCGCGGCCAGGTCCGCTGCGCCGCGGGTAAGCGCGAACAGCACCACCAGTCCGCCTGCAAGTGCCTGCAGATAGCGCACGAGCCAGACCCGGGCCGCCGGATCGATGAGCCAGCGCCAGGTCAAAAGCAGGCCAAAGCCCGCCGCCATCACCACCGTCTCGAGCGAGATGATCAGGCCGACCGCCATCGCCAGTCCGGCCATCATGGCGCCGCGCGCGGGGCGCGGCAGGAACACGGCCCACAGCGCGAGTGCGACCGACAGCACCTGCCAGCCGTGATGATCGATCCGGAGCGGTTGAAACTGCGCCGGCAGCACCGGCATAAGCACAAAGGCAGCGCAAGCGATCAGCGCGGCCCTCAGCCCCGCACGCTCAAGCGCGATCCGCGCCACGGTGAACATGGTCAGCAGCAACAGGATCAGCGGGATCGCAAAGGACGCGGCGAATTCGGCACGGTCAGCCGCCAGCACCAGCGACAGCAGCCAGATCAGGCCCGCGAGCGGCACATCGACCACCCGCGACCAGTGCATCAGCGTGCCCGCCGGAGGATTGACGCGATATTGGTGGAGATCATACCAGTCCTGCCCGGCCAGCAGGTCGCGCACCTGCAGCAGCCGCATGGCATCATCGACGTCGGGAAAGCGTTGCGCGGCGATATGCGAGGAGGCCAGGACCAGCGTCGCACACACCGCCAGCCAGACCAACGTGACGGCGGCAAACGGACGCTGCACCAGGCCCGCGCCGAGACGGCGAAGGATCATGTCCGTGCCTTGCCCCCGAACACCACCGTGGCGCGCAGGAGATAGGTCAGCGCAAAGCTGGCGATGATCGCCGGGAGCTTGGCGAGCCGCGGGTCGATGCCCGAACGGTCGGCCAGCATCACGATCAGCGTGGTCAGCGCGAGGCCGGCCAGTGCCGAGAGCACGAACATCAGCTTCTGCACGGTCCGTTCACGCCCGCACGCCGCAACCCCGTCCGTAAACACCGCCCGGCTGGAAATCAGCCAATGCGCCAGAATGCCGAGCGAATAGCCCAGCGCCGAGGCCGGCCCTGCGGCAAGGCCGATGGCGAGCGCGGCAAAGAACGCGCTCACATCCACCGCCAGCGCCGCAAGGCTCGCGCCGAGATAGCGCAGGAAGCGGATGTCGGACAGCCGAAGCGCCAAAGCCGCAAGCGGACGGATCATGATGGCAGCCCCCGTCGCGGCGTCAGGCCGACTTGCGCAGCGGCGGCTTCGGCGCGGTGTCCGGGGCAATCCTCTCGGGCACATCACGCAGCGATGCCAGTGCCGCTCGTTGATCTTCGCTCAGCGGACGTGCATCAGCCGCTTCGCGCACCGGCAAGCCGGTCTCGGCGCCCTCGTCGCCGGCCTCGTGATATTCGGCGTCCTCGTTGACGCACCAAGTGTCGTAGACCCGCTTGCCGGCGAGAATGTTTTCGACGGTCAGCATCGCGGTCATCATAGCGTGGTCCTGGTTGTTGTAGCGGTGCATCCCGTTGCGACCCACGAGGTGCAGGGTCGGGAAGCGCTCTTCCAGTTCGTGACGCATCGCGGCGACATTGGCGGCATAGTCCTCGTCGTACACGGGATAGGCCTTTTCCTGCCGCACCACCGCGCCGCCGATCACCTTCTTGGGATCGACGAGGCCGAGGATCTCCATCTCGCGCTTGGCGAGTTCGACCAGTTCGGCGTCGGGCGCAGACCACAGTCCGTCGCCCTCGAAGCAGAAATACTCGAGGCCGACGCAGGCGACCTTGGGATCGGGCACCATCTCGGGCGACCACGAGCGGAAGTTCTGCACCCGGCCGACCTTCACCTTGCTGTCGTGGATGTAGATCCAGTTGTCGGGGAACAGGTCCTCGCTGTCGATCATCAGCGCCACGGTGAGGAAGTCGCGGTAGCGCAAGCGGCTCGCCTCCAGCGTGGTCGCCGGCAGCGGGTGAAGCCGCCTGGCCAGTTCGCGCATCGGCGCCGAACTGATCGCATGGGCGGCGCGGATCTGGACGAGGCCGTCGGGCCCTTGCGCGGTCATCGACCAGCCGCCCTGCCCGTCGCTCGCAAGGCGATCGAGGCTGTGGCCCATCAGCACCTGCCCCTTGCCGCTGGCGATGATCTTGTCGCGCGCCGCATCCCACATCATGCCCGGACCCAAGCGCGGGTAGCGGAAGGTTTCGAGCAGGGTCTTGACCGCCTGCCCGTCATTGGGGCGCTTGTTGAGGCCGAGGCTGCGCTTGAGGCCGTCGACCACCGCGCCCATCAGCGAAAGGCCCTTGATGCGCTGGGCGGCCCAGTCGGCGCTCATCTCGTTGCAGGGCATGCCCCACACCTTCTCGGTGTAGGTCTTGAAGAAGATCGAATAGAGCCTCTCGCCGAACTGGTTGGTGGTCCAGTCCTCGAAACTGCGCACGTCCTTGATCGGAAAGGCGCGGCGCCACAGGTAGCTGACCATGCAGCTGGTCGAACGCAGGATGCCGAGGTTCCCGAGCGCCTCGAAGGCGCGCAGCGGGTAGGAGTAGAACTTGCCCTCGTAATAGATGCGGCTCATGCGCGGGCGCTGGATGAAGTCGTCGGGCAGGATCTCGTTCCAGAGGTCCACCACCGCCTGCGACTTGGAGAAGAACCGGTGCCCGCCGATGTCGAAGCGGTAACCTTCATGCTCGACGGTGCGGCTGATCCCGCCGACATAGACCGGATCCCGCTCGATGATGGCGACGGTCTTGCCCGCCTTGGTGAGTTGATAGCCCGCGGTAAGCCCGGCCGGCCCCGCGCCGATGATCACGACATCCACATCAAGCACGCCCGGCTGGCCAGAGGCGCCCGTTTGACCTTGCAATGTTCCGGAATCGATCGACGTCATTCGAGCCCCCAGCTTGCAGCGAGCACCCGGGACGATCCCTTCGAGCCTCCTGCTTGGCGAAGTCGGGAATGAACAAAACTGGTTAGCAAACGGTAAAAGGCTGGTTGGCCCGACGAGTTTTCGGAAGATCGGGCGCGCGTCGGGACGGACCCGGACGGATGTCGCCGCTGCTGCGGACCTCCGCAATTGTTGCCAGGTTCCCGGTAGGCCTAGACTTATCCGGCAGCGGCGCCTTGCAACCGCGCGCGCGCTTCGCCTTCGCCGATGAGGGGGAGGAGTTCACCCATGTCGGGACCATGATCCATGCCGGTGAGCGCCTGGCGCAGGGGCAGGAACAGGGCCTTTCCCTTGCGGCCCGTCGCTTCCTTGAGCGCGGCAGTAAGCGTGCCCCACGGGTCCTCGCCCCACACAAGCGTCCCCGCCGCGACGCCGAGATAGGCGCGGTCCTCGTCGGAAAAGGTCGGCGGCGCGATCGGGCCGGTCACCAGCCGCCACCATTCCGCCGCCTCGCCGACATGCGACAGGTTGGGCCGGATCGCGTGCCACCCCGCCGCATCCATCCCGACTGGCAGGCGCCCTTTGACCGCTTCGAACGGCAGCTGATGGACAATCGCGGCGTTGAGGCGTTCGAGATCCTCCTCGTCAAACTTGGCCGGGGCCCGCCCGAAGCTGGCCAGGTCGAAGCTGTCGACCAGTACTGCGCGATCGGCAATCGGCTCGACCGGCATCGAGGTGCCGAGCCGCGCCAGCAATGCGATGATCGCCTCAGGTTCGATCCCGCGCTCGCGGAAGGCATCGCAGCCGAGCGAGCCGAGCCGCTTCGACAGCTTGCCCTCGCGCCCCACCAGCAGCGCCTCATGCGCGAATGCCGGAAGCGAGCTTGCTGCACTATCCGCTGCAGCAAATCCCGCAGCAAAGAGTGCGGTAAAAATCTGAATCTGAACGGCAGTATTGGACACATGGTCCTCGCCGCGGAGCACCTGTGTCACCCCCATGTCGATGTCGTCCACGGCGCTCGGCATCATGTAGAGCCAGGAGCCATCGGCACGCCGGATGACAGGATCGGACAGCTGCGCGGGATCGAACTTCTGCGACCCCCGGATGCCGTCGTCCCAGTGGATCGGTTCCGCGTGATCGAGGAGAAAGCGCCAGTGCGGCTGAATGCCCTCTGCCTCCTTCACCTCGCGTTCGTCAGCGGTGAGCTTCAGCGCGGCACGATCATAGATCGGCGGAAGGCCGCGCGAGAGCTGGATCTTGCGCTTGATGTCGAGCTCCTGCGCGCTCTCGTAGCAGGGGTAAATACGCCCCGCCGCGCGCAGTGCTGCAAAGGCCGCGTCATAACGCTCGAGCCGCGCGGACTGCTGCTCCTCGCGGTCCCAATCGAGGCCGAGCCAAGTCAGATCGGCCTTGATTGCCTCGACATAGTCCTCGCGGCTGCGTTCGGTATCGGTGTCGTCGATCCGCAGGATGAAGGTGCCGCCGGACTGGCGCGCCAGCATCCAGTTGTGGAGCGCGGTGCGGATATTGCCGACATGCAGGCGGCCCGTGGGCGAAGGGGCAAAGCGGGTGGTGGTCATGCCGGAAGCGGTAGAGCGCCCCGCCAGGGCCCGCAAGGTGTCACACCGCGCGCAATTCCGCCGCAGTCAGTGCCAGCGCGCCTTCCCACAAGCGCGGCATCCGATCGCTGCGGATCAGACCTTCCAGCGCTCTTTCGAACGCGTGGCGGTCGCCTCGAGCCGCGGCATCGACGAAGGCCCCGATGGTCACCTCGTCGTGACTCATCAGGCGGCAGCAGAAGCGGGAGATGCAGATGTTTTCGGGCCAGCTGGCGGTGATCGTCTGGGCGAGGATCAGGGCCTTGGCAGCGATTTCGACGCTGCCCAGCCGCACCGCCAGCTCGGGCACAGGATCGCGGCCAAGGCGCTCATGCAGCGCAATCAGTCGTAGCGCATGAACGAAGCGCCCGCCGATCGGCCCGAGCCTGTCGATCCGCGGCGGAGCGGCCAGCGCGGCGATGATGTCCTGCGTGGCGGAAGACGGGTGACGGTTGACGGACATGAAACCTCGCTGCTGCGTGCCGATGGGACAATCACGCGTCTCGCATTTTTGCGAGTGATTTTCAATAGCGATTCTCTGGCCCCGCCCCGAAATGAAAAGCCCCGCCGGAGCGCGAACTCCAGCGGGGCCGATCATGTCATGCGGTGCGCGGTCGCGCGGCGGGGCTTACTCCTCGCCGTCGTCCTCGACCTCTGCCGCAGGGGCCGAAGCGGCCATCGCCGCCATCGCCGCCTTCATCTTCTCTTCCGAGCCGATCGCGTCGGCTTCCGGTTCGACTTCGCGCTGGCCGGAGGCCGCGAGGGCTTCCTGCTGCTTCTTCCACGCCGCCTTGAGCGCCGCGTCGCGGCTGTTGGCGGTGACACGCAGGCGGTTCATGCCCGCACCGGTCCCGGCGGGGATGAGACGGCCGACGATCACGTTCTCCTTGAGCCCGATCAGCGTGTCCTTCTTCCCTTCAACCGCCGCCTGCGTCAGCACGCGGGTGGTTTCCTGGAACGAGGCCGCCGAAATGAAGCTGCGGGTCTGGAGCGAGGCCTTGGTGATGCCGAGCAGCACCGGCTTGCCTTCCGCGGGCTGCTTGCCCTTGGCCAGCTTGGCGTTGATCTCGAGCATCTCGGCCAGATCGACCTGCTCGCCCGGCAGCAGGGTGGTATCCCCGCCATCGGTGATCTCGACCTTCTGCAGCATCTGGCGAACGATCACCTCGATGTGCTTGTCGTTGATCTTCACGCCCTGCAAGCGATAGACTTCCTGAATCTCGTTGACGAGATATTCGGCCAAAGCCTCGACGCCCAGCACCTCGAGGATGTCGTGCGGGTTGGGCGAACCGGAAATCAGGGTGTCACCCTTCTTCACGTAGTCGCCTTCCTGCACGTCGATCACCTTGGTCTTGGGGATCAGGTACTCGACGGGTTCGCCCTCCTCGGGGATGATCGCGATCTTGCGCTTGGCCTTGTATTCGCGGACGAATTCGATCCGGCCGGAGATCTTGGCGATGATCGCATTGTCCTTCGGCAGGCGCGCCTCGAACAGTTCGGCCACGCGCGGCAGACCGCCGGTGATGTCGCGGGTCTTGGCGGCTTCGCGGCTCGCACGGGCGAGAATGTCGCCTGCTTCGACCGTCTGGCCATCCTCGACCGACAGGGTGGTGCCGGGGGCGAGCATGTAGCGCGCAGCCTCGGTCTCCCCGCCCGCTTCACCCAGCAGGGTGAGGCGCGGACGCAGGTCTTCCTTCTTCTTGCGGCCCGTGGCGCGGTTCTCGGTCACCACGCGCTGCGCGATGCCGGTGGCATCATCGACCTGCTCTTCGAGCGTGATGCCCTCTATCAGGTCCTGATACTTCACCACGCCCGACTGTTCGGTGATGATCGGCAGGGTGAACGGATCCCACTCGGCGATACGCTCGCCGATCTTCACGTGATCGCCATCCTTGAACATCAGCACGGTCCCGTAGGGCACCTTGTGCATCTCGCGCTCGCGCCCCTCGGCGTCGATCACAGCGATCTCGCCGTTGCGCGCGAGGCTAAGGATGCGGCCGCGCTTGTCGGTGATGGTCGGCATGTCGCGGAACTCGACGCGGCCTTCCGAAATCGCCTCGAGGTGCGAGGTTTCGTTGAGCTGCGCCGCGCCGCCGATGTGGAAGGTCCGCATCGTCAGCTGGGTGCCGGGTTCCCCGATCGACTGCGCCGCGATGACGCCCACGGCTTCGCCGATGTTCACCGGGGTGCCGCGCGCCAGATCGCGCCCGTAGCAGGTCGCGCAGACGCCCTGTTCGGCTTCGCAGATCAGCGGCGAACGGATCTTGGCCGACTGCACTTCGGCCGCCTCGATCGCCTTCACCATCGCTTCGTCGAGCAGCGTGCCGGCGGGAACGATCACTCCGCCGGTGGCGGCGTTGATGATGTCCTCGGCCACGGTGCGGCCGAGAATGCGCTCACCAAGCGAAGCGATCACGCTGCCGCCTTGCACGATGGCGCGCATTTCGAGCGCGTTCTGGGTGCCGCAATCCTCCTCGACGATCACGCAGTCCTGCGACACGTCGACTAGACGGCGGGTGAGGTAGCCCGAGTTCGCGGTCTTCAGCGCCGTGTCCGCGAGGCCCTTGCGCGCGCCGTGGGTCGAGTTGAAGTATTCAAGAACGGTCAGACCTTCCTTGAAGTTCGAGATGATCGGGGTCTCGATGATCTCGCCCGAAGGCTTGGCCATCAGCCCGCGCATCCCGGCGAGCTGCTTCATCTGCGCCGGGCTGCCACGCGCACCCGAGTGGCTCATCATGTAGATCGAGTTGATCTGGGCTTCCTTGCCCGTCTCGGGATCGATCGGGGTCGCCTTGATCTCGGCCATCATTGCGTCGGCGACCATGTCACCGCACTTCGACCAGGCGTCGATCACCTTGTTGTACTTTTCCTGCTGGGTGATCAGGCCGTCCTGATATTGCTGCTCATAGCCGGCAACCAGGTCCTTGGTTTCCTCGACCAGCTTCTCCTTGGCGTCGGGGATGATCATGTCATCCTTGCCGAAGCTGATCCCGGCCTTGAACGCGTGGCGGAAGCCGAGCGCCATGATGGCGTCGGCGAACAGCACCGTGTCCTTCTGGCCGGTGTGACGATAGACCTGATCGATCACGTCGCCGATCTCACGCTTGGTGAGCAGGCGGTTGACGATGTCGAAGGGCACCTTGTAGTTCTTGGGCAGGCATTCGCCGATCAGCATGCGGCCCGGAGTGGTCACGAAGCGCTTCATCGACACCTTGCCGGTTTCATCGGCCTGCGGCACGCGGGCGATGATCTTGGTGTGGAGCGTCACGGCCTTGGCTTCCAGCGCCTGATGCACTTCGGCCATGTCCGAGAAGCGCGGCAGCTTCTCGACCTTGGTGCCATCGGGGTTCTCGATGAATTCGGGATGCTTCTCCTGCCGCTCCATCGAGAGGTAGTAGATCCCCAGCACCATGTCCTGCGAGGGCACGATGATCGGCTTGCCGTTGGCGGGCGAGAGGATGTTGTTGGTCGACATCATCAGCACGCGCGCTTCGAGCTGGGCTTCAAGGCTGAGCGGCACGTGGACCGCCATCTGGTCGCCATCGAAGTCGGCGTTGAAGGCCGAGCAGACCAGCGGATGCAGCTGGATCGCCTTGCCCTCGATCAGCACGGGCTCGAACGCCTGGATGCCGAGACGGTGCAGCGTCGGCGCGCGGTTCAGGAGAACCGGGTGTTCGCGGATCACCTCGTCGAGGATGTCCCAGACTTCCTTGCGCTCCTTCTCGACCCACTTCTTGGCCTGCTTGAGGGTCATCGAC
>Ga0073934_10004802_pt1 | contig 21822 bp, 16 predicted proteins | sample LarsenN4metaG_FD_76834 | JGI IMG/M metagenome (GOLD analysis project Ga0073934, IMG submission 76834) | Hot spring sediment bacterial and archeal communities from British Columbia, Canada, to study Microbial Dark Matter (Phase II) - Larsen... ...
CGGACCTGGTTGAAATCAGCGACAAGTACACCTTGCCCTATCTTGGCGGTCTGTTGAGAGTCGGCGCGTTGCCGGGTCTGACGTTTCGTCCGACAGTCGTTGGAATCAGCCATGAGCGGATGGACGAGAACTTTGCCGCTTACCTGAGCACGTCCGCTTTCGGCCGCTGGTTCTGCCGCTGGTACATGAAATGGATCTACTTCCCGGAATGCGATCATCACATCGCCAACTCGGCTCACACGGCGGCTGAACTTGTCCCCGCATCAAAAGGACACAAGATTCGCCGCGGAGTTTGGATCATGCCTATGGGCGTAGATACGGGGTTTCTTTCCCCGGACCGGAGAACGCCTCAAAACCGCGCGGCGCTTGTGAAAGCAACTCGAGCCCCCGGCAATGCGATTCTGCTTCTGTTCGCAGGAAGGCTGGTGCCGGAAAAGAACATCTATCTGCTGCCGGCGTTGATGGAAGAACTGGGCCGCAGGTCCGCGCGCTGCATCCATCTCGCGATTGCCGGCGATGGAATTCTGAGCGAGGAGTTCTCCCGCGAATGCGAGCGGCGCATTCCCGGAAAGGTCAGCTTTCTCGGACATATCGGAGACCGCGAATTCCTGGCTAACGCATACGCAAACGCCGACATCTTCGTGCATCCCAATCCGCGCGAACCATTCGGCATCGGACCGCTCGAAGCAATGGCGTCCGGCACACCTGTGGTGGCTCCGAACCAGGGCGGGATAACCACCTATGCCAATTCCACCAACGCCTGGCTGAGCGACGCCAGCGCCACCGCTTTCGCCGGTTCTGTGGAGCAGATTCTCGACAACACTGAGGAGCGCATGCGCCGCGTGCGCGAAGCGCGGGTCACCGCTGTACGGTACAATTGGCCCGCGGTAGCCAGCGAGTACCTGGCGCTGTACAGGGAATTGCATCAACTTACGATGGGGCAGCGTAAAGAGCCGCTGCGGCGCGCTCCTGATTTCTTTTCGACGCGTGGTAACTGGCTTGGCCAGGAAATCTGATTTCTATCCAGTGAGGCTGAATGACCCGCAGGGACTGTGTCCGACTTCTGAGTGGAACCGCGGTTGCCGTCTTCTCGCCTGCAACTGCAAGCATTAACTACCAATCAGTTCATGCTCGCTACCGTGCAGACGCAACCATCTCGTTTCTCGGCATTCCGATCTTCTCGCGAAACGGCGTTGGTAGCGGTTATGCGGTTTTCGAAGAGGAACGTGGCGACGGGGAGCGTACTCTGGGCCTGCAATTTGCGGGAGGTTCCTGGCCGGAGCGTGCTGCAGGTCTGAACAAGTTGGGGATGATCCAGGAAACGATGCACGAAACCGCGGGCTCACTCGACGACGCAACTTACTTCGGGTTTATGACCTCGGCTCCCGAGCAGAACCTGGAGGAAGCGCGCGAGAGCCTCAAAAAGAACCCCGGCAAAACCATCCCCTTTGCAGCCGTCGAAGGGCTTCAAAAGCCGGCCTCGTACAGCTTTCGTCAAGTGCATTTCGACCAGCCAGCCGACGCAAGTTGGAGCACGTGGCAGCAGTTGCTGCCTCGTGTCTACGAGCAATTCGCGGGCGCAACGGCGAAGGCCCATAGGAAGGCGCTTACGGGCCAGGGCCCGTTCTTATACTGTCTACAGCAAATCTTGAACTCGCGCGAAAAGCGCCACCGTACTCACTTTCTCTACGGGCAGAAAGCGTATGAACTGCACACGGAACGGGCGCCTGATACCAAGATGCGAGACAAGCTCGCCAGAAAGGGACTATGTTCCGCCGACGCGCCTCTGGATAGGCTACAAGGCGAAATCCACGGTGCGGCCAAAGGAACGGTAACGAAGTTCCGCTTATGGGTTGTCGCCGGGGCTCCCTTACCGCTGCGGATTGAACTTCAGCCGCGCAGCTTTCTGAGCCTCGCCTTCGAAAAAGACCATACGCTGGAAAAACCCGCGATCAGTTTTCTGCTGCGCAGTCCCGCCGGCGGCAAAAAGACCGCTTTGAAATCAGCGGACGACGCCTTTATCTTCGAAAAGTGTGACCCGTTCTCCGCTACGAATGGTCCCTGTCTGAGTGCGCACGCCACTGGGCCAGTCAATAGTCACGTTGGCGAGCGAGTCGCGTCCGTTCAGCCCGATTGTCAGAGGCAACTCGGATTGGGACAGATAGCTCGATCCGGTTTTCACAACCCTGGCTCCGCCTGGATAACGAACCACAGCTCCGATGGCGCTACGGTTCGACTTGGCGCCAACCAACTGGAGCCGCACACTGCGGTTTCCCACCGTCAGGTCGTTGCGAAACAGATAGGCGGGTCCACCGTTTGTTGTGATCAGCACATCCGGATCGCCATCGTTGTCGATATCGCCGTACGCCGCGCCGCGGGCCACTTTGGGCTGCGCAAAGTCCACCCCAAGTTCCGCCGCGATGTCCCGGAACACACCCTTCGTGTCGTTGAGAAAAAGGTGCGGCGGCTGTGCATACTTCACATCGTCACGCACCCGCGCCGCGACATCGTCGATATGGCCATTGGCGACAAGCAGGTCAAGAAACCCGTCCAGATTTGCGTCGAAAAAGAAGCAACCGAAGCCCAGCGTGCGCCGTGTGGCCTTGCCCACCAGTGTTCGCGGGGCTTCATCGGAATAGCCACCGCCCTTGACCGGCCGATAGAGTCCCATCATTTCGTTGAAGAAGTTCGTTACTGCGATTCCGGGCGTATCTGTCCCGTCAAAATAGGCGGCATCGACTCCCATCCCGGCTCTCGCCTTGCCTTCTTCGCTGAAGGCAAGTCCGGCGCGAACGCCGATTTCAGCAAACGTGCCATCGCGTTGATTGCGATAGAGCTTGTTCGGCTGCGTGTCGTTGGCGACCACAAGGTCCGGCCAGGAATCGTTGTCATAGTCGAGCATGGCCACGCCCAGCGATTTCGAAGACATGTCGAGAAGTCCGGCGCGTGCGGTCACGTCCTCAAAACCGCCCTCCCCACGATTGCGGAACAGCCAAACCGTCGCTCCACGGTACGCCTCCGGCGTACAGTAAGTCTTCGTTTTGCCGTCGATACTGCAGAAAACGTCCTGATCCGGCGACCAGCGGACATAATTGGCGACGAACAGGTCCGAACGCCCGTCTTTGTCGTAATCGAACCAGAGCGCCGACGTGGAGAACGCCTCCTTGCCAAACAGACCCGCCTTGCGCGTGACGTCGACAAAAGTTCCCTTCCCCGTATTCATCAGAAGCCGGCTCTGCCCTACAGCGGAAAGGAATACATCCACGAAACCATCGTTGTTGAAGTCCGCAGCGGCGATCCCCATTCCGTAGATCTCGAAGTCGAGTCCCGACGCTTTTGTCACATCGCTGAATGTGCCGTTGCGATTGTTGCGGTACAACGCCGGAGTGGTTCGTTTTCGCTTGTGGCCGGGCCAGTCCATGCCGTTCTGCAGCAGGATGTCCTGCCAGCCGTCATTGTCGAAATCGAGAAATGCGGCGCCGGGACCCAGAGTCTCCGGCAGGTACTTCTTGCCGAATGCTCCAGTATTGTGCGTGAAGCGGATGCCTGCCGACTTTGTGATGTCGATGAAACGAAATCCCGGTTGAGTCTGCGCAAACGCGCCGGTGACGCCCAACAGCAGAATAATCAGCGCAGAGCTTCGGCGCCTCATGCCCCCGGGTTTTCCGGCAAGGTCACCAATCCCTTGCGAATCGCGTATACAACCAGGTCCGACGTGCGGTGAATACCCAGCGCCTTCATCAGATTGGCGCGGTGTACCGAAACCGTATTGACGCTCAGGCCCAATAAGGTCGCGATCTCCTTGTTCGAGCGGCCCTCCACGATCAGTTGCAGTACCTGCTTTTCGCGCTGGGTCAGCCGGTCGATGTCGCTTTCCTCGTCCTTACCCGACGGCATCTGGAGTCCCGGAGAAATGCAGGTCCGCCCGGCGTGGACTTCCTTGATCGCGTAAGGCAGATCGACCTCAAGAGCGTTCTTCAGCAGGTAGCCGCGCGCGCCTGCGGCAAACGCGTTGCGGATGTAGGCTTCCTCCGCGTACATACTCAGCATCAGGATCTTCGCGTCCGGGCGCCTCCGGCGGATCTCAATGCTGGTTTGGATGCCGTCCATGCCTGGCATCGCTACGTCCATGACGATGACATCCGGTTTCAGAAGAGTTGCCGCTTCCACGGCCATGGGTCCGGTGGCAGCCTCAGCAACGACCTTGATTTCAGGATCGTCCTCTAGCAGCCGTCGAAACCCTTTCCGCACCAGGCTGTGGTCATCCGCCAGAAGAACAGTGATTGGCTGATTCATTTTGCGCCCCTGGCTTCTAAAGGCACGTCGAGCCGGACCAGGGTGCCACCTTTATTTGGCTTACTGAAGTGTATGGTGCCGCCCAAAAGTTCGGCGCGTTCCCGCATAGCAATCAAGCCGATGCCGCCATTGACAGAGCGTTCGGGCATTCCGATGCCGTGGTCTTCCACCTCCAGCACCAGCCTCTTCGCATCGTAGCGGGTGCGAACCCACGCCTCATTTGTCTGAGCGTGGCGCACGACGTTGTTCAAAGCCTCCTGCAAAATCCGGTACACATGAATCGCTACCGGATCTCCTATGAAGCCACTAGTTCCTAGTGTCTCATAGTGGACAGTTAGTGTAGTTTGTCTACCAAACTGTTGCAGATACCAATCGATACTTTTTTCCAACCCGTAATCGTCCAGTACCGGCGGATGCAGCATCTGCGTCAGCGTACGCACCCGCTCCAAGGTCTGCTGCGCGATCTCCCGAACCTCCCGCAGGTCCTCGCGCAGCGCCGTGTTTTCCGGGGCTTTCTTCTCCACGCGTGAGAGCATCGCTCCCATGGCGGTCAGAACCTGCCCCAGATCGTCATGCAGATCGCGCGCCAGCGTCCGGAACACCTCCTCCTGCACATTGATGATCTGGCCCGCCAACTCCTTGCGCTGCTTCGAAAGCTGTTCCAGGCGTTCGAACACCCGGCGGTTCAGGCGGATCACGAAGAACGCGGTGACGACGATCGCGGTCACCACCGCCGCAAGCAGCAGATAGACATTGCGTTCGACGCGCGAGTAGATCCCTTGGATTTCGGCCGCTGCTTGTTCTTCAACTTCGTGATTCTGCACCAACAGGCGTGAGACCAGCGCTGTCACCGAGGCACGCTCGGGCTCCAGCCGGGTACGGATCAGCCTGCGCGCGCCGGCATTGTCACCGCGTTCACTAGCGGCGAACATGGCATCCGATGCCAGCCAGAACCGCGCCATTGTCTCGTTCAACATGCGCTGCTGGTCCGCCGTGCGAGTGGCCGGCGCAAGCTCGGCTTCGCGGCGCAGCGCGTCCTCCAGGTCCGTGCGGATGCGCTGCAACTGCGCCCGGAAACCGCTGAGCGGATACGACTCTGTCTCCTCCAACATGTCTCGCAATGCGAGTCCAAGCTGATTCAGATCGTTCTGGATGCGCAGTAGCTGGAGCGAATCGCGACGGTTCCGGTCCACAAATCCCGTCTGCAGCCGCCGCAGACCGTCAATCTGGAGCTGCGCATACCACGAAAACAGGGCCACCGCGGCCAGCGTGATGGCGAGCCCCATCAGGTGGCTGAGTCTGGGCGAACGTGGCATACCGGACGTTATCCTTATCAACAGTGACAAACCCAAACCCGTTGACGCAAATAGAACTGCCGATTCCGTTCGACCGCATCCTGGCGGCGCATGTGCAGCCGGCGGTCGCCGAACTGCTCCAACGTGCCCGAGCCACGATCGACGCAATCGCCACCGCGCCCGGGGAGCGCACCTTTGAGAACACTATGAGCGCACTGGACGAGTGCGCCGAGGATCTCGGCTATGCGATTTCCGTGGTCCGGCACCTCGAAGCGGTCGTTTCCTCCCCCGAACTTCGCGCAGCGTACAATTCGGTCCAGCCCGATGTGACAGCGTTCTACGCATCAATCCCTCTGAATGAGGCTCTGTGGAAAGCGCTGCGCGCCTACGAAGAAACCGGAGAGGCGCGGCAACTGGAGGGAGTGCGGCGGCGTTTTCTTGAAAAGACGATCGATTCATTCCGCCGCCACGGCGCGGAACTAGACCCGGCCGGCAAGAAGCGCATGGAAGAGATCGACATCGAGTTGGGCGCCATCACCACGAAGTTCGCTCAAAACGTGCTGGACGAAACCGCCGCATTTGAGCACATCGTTACTGAGGAATCGAGTCTGGCTGGACTCCCCCCGTCGGCGCTCGCGGCAGCCCGCCAGAGCGCGGAACAAAAAGGCGTCGCCGGATGGCGATTCACCCTGCAACAGCCGAGCTATCTCGCGGTAATGACATATCTTGACGACGCCGCGGTGCGCGAGAAGTTCTATCGCGCCTATAACCGGCGCGCCTCGTCCGGCGACCGCGATAACTCAACGCTGGTGGCGCGCATTCTCGAACTGCGCCGCGAGAAGGCACGTCTGCTTGGATTTGAAACCTTCGCCGATCTTGTGCTCGCCGATCGGATGGCTAAGAATGGCTCCGCCGCGCAGACGTTTGTGCGCGACCTGACCGAACGCACGCGCGCCGCGTTCGAGCGCGAGAACCACGCACTACAGGCTTTCCGTGACCGGTTGGAAGGCGCCAAGTCCCGTCCGCTCGCGCCCTGGGACCTCGCCTACTATGCCGAAAAGCAACGTCAGGCGGAATATCAGTTCGAGGAAGAAGATCTGCGCCCTTACTTCCCCCTGGAACAGGTCGTGGCGGGGATGTTCGAACTGGTCAAGAGGCTCTACGGAATCGAGGTACGTGAAACCGGCGGTGTCCCGGTGTGGCATCCGGATGTGAAGTACTACGAAGTCTACGACGAGGATGGCTCCCTCCTCGGCGGCTTCTACTCGGACTGGTATCCACGCGAAACCAAGCGGGGCGGGGCCTGGATGGATGCCTTCCTGACGGGCCATCCCGACGGCAGCGGCTGGACTCCACATATCGGTCTGATCTGCGGCAATCTGACTCCGCCCGTAGACGGGAAACCCGCGCTGCTGAGTCACCGCGACGTGGAAACGATCTTCCACGAGTTCGGCCACCTGCTGCACCATATTTTGAGCCGTGTCGAGATCCGTACTCTGGCCGGCACGGCGGTGGCGTGGGACTTTGTCGAGTTGCCATCGCAAATCATGGAGAACTGGTGCTGGGAGCGCGAATCCTTGGACCTGTTCGCCCGCCACTGGCAGACGGGCCATCCGTTGCCGGAAGAGTTGTTTCAGAAAATGAAACGGGCGCGGGCGTTTCGCGCAGCCAACGCGCAAATGCGGCAACTCGGATTCGCCGCGCTCGACCTGGCGTTGCATATCGACTATGATCCAGTGCGGGACGGCGCAGCCTTGGATTACGCGCGCAACATTTTGCAGCAATACATGCCTGCGCCGCCCCCGCCCGATTTCGCCATGATCGCCGCGTTCACGCATCTTTTTGCGGACCCCGTCGGATATGGAGCGGGCTACTACTCCTACAAATGGGCCGAGGTTCTGGATGCGGATGCGTTCACCCGGTTCCGCACCGCCGGTGTTTTTAGCGCCGAAGTCGGCCGCGATTTCCGGCAGTTCATACTCTCGCGCGGCAATAGTGAAGAGCCGGCGGAACTATATCGCCGTTTTATGCGCCGCAACCCGGATCCGAATGCACTGCTGGAGCGACTGGGGCTGCTGGCGCGGGTGTAAACAGAAAGGCTGCTTTGCGTATGTCTTATCGTCTGTTCGCCGGCCTGGCGCTGGTGGCGGTGCAACTGGCCGGGCAACCGGCGCCGGGCCGTTCGCCGCAAGCGCCGCCGCCAACCCACGCCAATCTCGATTATGCGCCGGCCGAACCGCCCGGCAGTAACGGTCACAAGCTGGATTTGTACATTCCAGAAGGGCGAGACGGTCCTTTGCCGGTGGTGATCTGGACCGGCGGATCCGCCTGGCTTGCGGAAAACGGAAAGAACCTGGCCGGCTTGCTTGCGCTGCAACTCAACCCGGCTGGGTACGCTGTGGTTGGAGTGTCGATCCGCTCGAGTTCCCAGGTGAAATTCCCGGGCCAGTTGCATGACATCAAGTCGGCGATTCGCTGGCTGCGGGCCAATGCGGCGAAATACAACCTCAATCCGGATCGCATCGGCATTATGGGAGACAGTTCCGGCGGTTGGACTGCCGCCATGGCTGCTGTGACCGGTGACGTTCCCGAGTTGGAGGGCGCCACCGGCGTCACGGGCTTTTCCAGCAAAGTCCAGGCGGCGGTTGCGTTTTATCCGCCGACGGATTTCTTGACTATGGATGCATGGGCCCTGCGTAATTGCGCCGCGCCCGGCGCCCGGGGCGGCCCCGGCGGTTCGGCGTGTCACGATGGTGAGGCGTCGCCCGAATCGCGCCTGGTGGGCTGTGCAATTCAGACCTGTCCGGACAAAGTGCGTGCAGCCAGTCCGATGCAATATATCAGCACAGCCGACCCCCCAATGATGATCCTGCACGGCCAATCGGACCCGCTCGTCCCTCACAACCAGGGCGAAGCCCTCTACATGGCGCTGAACAAGGCTTGCCGTGACGCGGTGTTCTTCAGTCTGCCGAAAGCCGGTCATGGCCCCTGGCGCGAATTCCTGACGAACGACAACCTGCGGGAAGCGGCGACGGTCCGGTCCACTTCGTCAGATGGCTGCACCGTAGTGAACCCAGCTCCTTTCAGCCCAACCTGGCAGACCGTCATAGATTTTCTTGACAAGCACCTGAAAGGCGGGAACACCAAATGAACCCGGAACGGAAGAACCACAGCTTTGGAGTCCGACTGGTCCTATTGCCGGAACGGCACGTGGAATCGCTCGAGTTCGACACCGAACCCGACGTCGAACAGGCCCGCCGGATTTGCGACCTGATGGCCAACTTCCTGAGTAACCGCGAGCCATCCTTCCGCGACCGGATCGGTTTCATGAAGCACGGCGAATGGACCCTGGATTGGAACGCCGGTCCTGGCGGCGTCGCCTTTGCCGGCGTTCTCCACGAGGGCGACCTCGCCTCGGTTGCGGTCCTCCGCGCCGGGTTGGACGCCGCCGCTTCGGCCGGAGTGTGGGACGCCTTCAAGGAATCGTTTCTCGAACGCGCCTTCGGCCCTCTCGCGGCTGACGAAGAAGGAGCTTTGGGCGCGGCGGAGGGCGCCAACATCGTCATCGCCATGTTGCCCGGCAAGCCCGAGTTAGTCCCCGCGCTCCAATTGATCAATACTGCTCTGGCGGCGGTATTCTTCAGGACCGTGCTGACCTTACACGAACAAGCGGGTTGATGCTCCCCGGGGCCCGCGCAGGATCCGAAACCGCGGAACTTCGCCCTCCGTTCGGCGCAGAGGCTATACTGGGAGGGAATCCACTTCTTTTGAAGTAGCCCTGTAGGAGATTTCCGCTTCCATGTTTGATCTGTTTCGCAGCCGGGAGAAGACCGTCCGCTATCTGCTCACGGCAGTCCTCTCGCTGGTGGCTCTGTCGATGGTGATCACGCTGATTCCCGGCTACGGCGGGGGCGGCATGGGATCGAATCCCAACGACCCGGTGATCGCTGAAATCGGGGACGAGAAACTCACTACGAGCGAGGTCCGGCGCGCCATGCAGCGCGAGATGCAGAACAAGTCGTTCCCGCCGGAGATGGCTCAGTTCTACATCCCGATCTTCGTTCAAAACATGGTCTCCGAGCGGGCGATGTCCTACCTGGCGCGGCAGATGGGCTTCGACCTGAGCGAAGCGGAACTGGCCAACGCGATCCGCTCGGTGTTGCCGCAACTGTTCGAAGGCGGCAAGTTCGTGGGCCGCGACGTGTACGCGCAGTACCTGGCGCAGCAAAACATGACGATCCCTCAGTTCGAGGACGCTGTACGCAAGCAAATGCTGTTGAGCCGCCTGCAAACGTTGGTGCTCGAAGGCATTGTTGTCAGCCCGGCCGAAGTGGAAGAGGAGTTCCGGCGCAAGGAAGAGAAGATCAAGCTCGAATACGTCGTTCTGAATCCTGAGAAACTGCGCAGCCAGGTTTCCGTATCCCCGGATGACGTGAAGAAGGCCTACGATCAGTTCAAGGCGACGTACAAGATTCCCGAAAAGCGCGACTATCTGCTGTATGCGATTGATGAAGCCAAGTTGTCGGCCGCCCTTGCACCTTCCGAAGCTGACCTGCGCCGCGCCTATGACTCGCAGCGCGACCGCTATCGCACTCCGGAACGCGTCCGGGCGCGGCACATCCTGCTGAAGACAACAGAGAAGTCGGCCGAAGAAGTGGCCAAGCTCCAGAAGCGGGCCGGGGACCTGCTGAAGCAGGCCCGGGGCGGAGCGGATTTCGCTGAACTGGCCAAGAAGAACTCCGAGGATACGATTTCCGCTGCCAAGGGTGGCGATCTTGAATGGGTCACGCGAGGCCAGACGGTCCCCGAGTTCGAAAAGGCTGCCTTTGGCCTTAAGCCGGGGGAGATCAGCGACGTCGTCAAGACCACCTATGGCTTCCACATCATCAAGGTCGAGGCCAAAGAAGTCGATCGCGTTCAGCCATTCGACGAAGTCAAGTCCGAGATTGCCCGCGAACTCACGCAGCGCGCCGTCTACGACCGCATGCAGACCCTGGCGGACCAGATCCGTGCAGCGTTGGTCCGCAGTCCAGAAGAGGCCGATAAGATCGCATCTGCCAACGGCATCAGTGCAATCCGCGTCGAAAAGGCTGGCGCAGGCGACCCGATTCAGGAAGTGGGCGTCGCCAAGGAGTTCCAGGATGCGGCGGCGGGCTTGAGCAAAGGCGGCGTAACGCCTGTGGTGGCGCTTCCGGACAACAAGCTGGTTGTCGCCCGGGTGACTGAAATCTATCCCGAACGCCAGGCTGAGTTTGCCGAAGTTCAGGAGCGCGCCCGCGAACAGGCCATCGGCCTGAAGGTGCAGGAGTTGATGCAAAAGAAGATCGCCGAGGGAACCGAAAAGCTGAAGACATCGAGCGACCTGGCGCAACTGGCGAAAGCGTTGGGCGGCGAGTTGAAGACGACCGGAGTCTTCGGTCGTGATGGCGCAGCCGAAGGCATCGGCGCGGCATCTCAAGTCGAGGAAGGATTCAGCAAGAACGTCGGTCAAACGTTCGGACCTTTGCAGATCAGCGGCAGCACGTTCTTCGCCAAGGTGATCGAAAAGGTGCCCGCGGATCTGACGCAATTGGCCGCGCAGCGCGATTCGATTGTGCAGTCCATCAAGGGCCGGCGCGCGCGCGAACGCCAGGAACTGCTGGCTGACGGCATCGTCAATAAGCTCATCAAGGACAAGAAGGTAAAAGTCAACGACGACGCGGTGAAGCGCCTGATCAGCAGCTATCGCAGTTAGCTTTCCACCGCATGCTTGAAAGCTTCATCGATCTACTGAAGTCGCTTACCAACCCGGAGCGCCTCATCCGCCTGTTGGCTACTGTGTTCACCGGGTGGTACGGTTACCTGCTGCTTTTCGGTATCGTGTTCGCCGAAACCGGTCTCCTGGTGGGCTTCTTCCTTCCCGGCGACTCGCTGCTGTTCACGGTGGGAGTGGTTGCCGGCGCTGGCAGTCTCGACCTGCTGACGATCAATATTGTGCTGATTATCGCCGCCATCACCGGCGATGCCTTGGGATACTATCTCGGCCGGCAGGCGGGCGTGCGCGTCTTTTCCAGGCCCGACTCGCGGTTCTTCAAGCGTGAGCACCTGGAGCGAACCCAAGCCTTCTATGACAAGCACGGGGGCAAAACGATCATCTATGCCCGCTTTGTGCCGATCATCCGCACCTTCGCTCCGTTCGTTGCGGGAGTTGCAGGTATGAGCTACCCGCGTTCCCTGTCATTCAACATCTTTGGCGGCATCGGTTGGGTGGTGCTGATGACGCTGAGCGGGTACTGGTTGGGGAGCATACCGGTCATCAAGGCCCACTTTGAGAAGGTAGTTATCGCCATCGTGCTGATCTCAGTTCTGCCTGTCTTATTCGAAGCGCTGCGCAGCAGGCGGAGCGTTCCCGCCGGCGACTGAGGAGCCCCGCACGCCTGCTCCACATGCTTGACCCGTGAGGCTGGCAGTCTTGCCAGCGGGCGGCTTTCCAGCCGCCCTAACGCTGTCCTGCGGGATCAGTGCCTGAAATGCCGCAACCCTGTAAAGACCATCGCTACTCCGAGCTCATCCGCTGCTGCAATCACTTCCGCATCTTTCACCGAGCCACCTGGCTGAATGAAAGCCGTTACGCCATGCCGCGCTGCCTCCCGCACTCCATCCGGAAAAGGAAAGAACGCGTCGGAAGCGACTACTGACCCCGCCAGCGGAAGGATCGCCTTCATTGCTCCGACCTTAACCGAATCGACCCGGCTCATCTGGCCGGCGCCCACTGAGACAATCTGCCCGGGACGCGCATAGACGATCGCATTCGACTTGACGTGCTTGGCCACCTTCCAACCGAACTCCAAAGCGGTCCACTCCTCCGCCGATGGCTCCCGCTTGGAACGTACGGCGATCTGGTTGCGGTCAAGCGTCGGGAAGTCCTCGCTCTGCGCCAGGAAGCCTCCGCTAATCGACTTCACGACCAGCGCCTCCGGAGTCGATTCCACGCACACCAGACGCAGGTTCTTTTTCGCCATCAGGATCGTTAAAGCTTTCTTCGAGAAACCAGGCGCCGCGATTGCCTCCACAAACAACTTGGAGACCTCCGTCGCGGTCTCTTCGTCCAATTCGCGGTTGAACGCCAGCACGCCGCCGAATGCGGAGACCGTGTCAGCCTCGAAAGCGCGCAAATAGCTCTCCACGAGCGTTTCCTGCTCCGCGCAGCCGCAGGGATTCGTGTGCTTGATGATCGCAGTCGCCGGCCGTTCGAACTCCCGGACCAGGTTCCAGGCAGCGTCAAGATCCACCAGATTGTTGTAGGAAAGTTCCTTGCCGTGCAATTGGCGCGCCCCCGCCACGCCGCCCCCGGTCGCATACAAAGCAGCCTGCTGGTGCGGATTCTCCCCATAGCGCAGCACTGCCGTTCGCGGGACGAAGATCTGTAGGATTCCCGGCAATGGCTCGCGAACGTCGTGCGGGCTGCCGGCCACATCGCATTCGATGGAGGCAAGCCGCGCGGCGATTGCGGCATCGTATCGCGCGGTGAGTGCGAACGCTTTCCTGGCGAGATCCCAAAGCATCTTTGGTCCCAACCCTCCGCGATTGCAGTGCATCTCTTCGAGCACCGGTCCGTAGTCCTCGGGAGAAACAACAACTGCGACATCCTGCCAGTTCTTTCCAGCCGCGCGGATCATCGTCGGTCCGCCAATGTCGATGTTCTCGATCAGTTCCTCGATCGGAGCGTCCGCGCGCGCAGCTACGCGCGCGAAGTCGTACAGGTTGACCACCACCATGTCGATGGGCTCGATTCCCTGCTCTGCGATCGCCTGCATATGTTCGGGTTTCGAGCGCAGCGCGAGCACTCCCCCCGCCACGCGCGGGTGAATCGTCTTCACTCGCCCGTCCAGCATTTCGGGGAATCCTGTTACCTGGCTGACATCGGTTACCTCAAGTCCCGCTTCGCGGAGCAAGCGCGCCGTGCCTCCGGTGGAGATCAAGTCGGCTCCCATATCGGCGAGCCCCTTGGCAAATTCGGCCAGTCCCGTCTTATCGGTGACGCTCAGCAGAACCCGTTTCACCTGTTGCATGAAGCCTCTATTTTGCCACGCGAAGCGCGCACGATGCCGGCGCCCCGCGCGCAGCTCAGTGTCTTTTTAGATGCAAATCGCTTGCAATTAGTTCTTGACGTTATTGTCTGAATCGTCCTACACTATTGCTTCATGCAACTCACATTCATCTGGATCTTCATCGCTCTGTTTTCACCGTTCGTTTGCGAGGCCGGCAATGCACTGCGCGGCATCGTGCGCGACGGAACGGCCCGACCCGTACCCGGCGCCAGCGTGCAACTGCGCAACGTGGCGACAGGAAGCAGCGAAGAACAGGCTTCCGATGCGCACGGCCGCTTTGTCTACAACGATCTTGCGGGGAGTGATTATCTGCTCGAAGTATGGGCCCCCGGCTTCGCCAGACAGACCATCCGTGTCAGCGGCGGGCAACTCTCGAGCGCTGAGGAACTTGCCATTGAGTTGCGAATAGCTGCATTGGCTGAGAAATTGACGGTCCAGGCAACGCACATCGCAGCCGATCCGGCCGAACGGAATCGCAAACCTGGATCCATTGAAATCGTCACCCCAGCGATGCTCGCGGAGTCGCGAGTTTTCACCGTGGATGAAGCGCTGCGCAAGGTCAGTGGAGTGAATACGCGCGGAGAAGAGGGTTTCGGTCTGCGGCCGAACATCGGAATTCGCGGTCTCAGTCCGACGCGCTCCAGCCGGGTGCTGCTGTTGGAGGACGGGATCCCACTTTCCTACGCGCCGTACGGTGACAACGCTTCTTACTATCACCCCCCGATCGATCGTTTTGAGAGCGTTGAAGTTCTGAAAGGTTCCGGCCAGATTGTGTATGGCCCGATGACCGTCGGTGGCGTCATCAACTACGTCACGCCGCCTCCCCCGCAGCAGCGGGGTGGTTCGCTGACCTTCATGGGTGGCAGCCGGGATTACCTGAACGCGCACCTGCGCTACGGCGGGACCTTACCCGGCGCGTGGAAACATACGAGTCTCATGTTTGACGGCATGCGCAAGCAGGGGGAAGGCGCGCGCGAGAACACGCGCAGCGGGTTGAACGACTACAACCTGAAAAGCCTGACCACGATGAACGGCCGCCAGACGCTGTCGCTGCGCGGTAATTACTACAGCGAGGATTCCAACGTCACCTACTCCGGCCTGCGGCAGGACGAATGGGACCGCAACCCGCGCGGCAATCCCTTCCGCAACGATTTCTTCTACATCGAGCGGTTCGGCGGTTCGGCCCACCACAGCTACGCGTTCAACGCCAACGCGGTTCTGACAACGCAGGTCTACGGATCCACTTTTTTCCGCGACTGGTGGCGCCAGTCGAGTAATTCGGGACAGCGGCCTAACGATAGCGCGGATCCTGTGTGTGGCGGAATGGCGAACTTGAACACCACGTGCGGGAACGAGGGACGGCTACGCAAGTATTACACCTGGGGCGTGGAACCGAAACTCCGGGCATTCCACCGCCTCTTCGGCGTGATCAGCGAAATCGATCTGGGAGTGCGCTATCACAGCGAACTACAGGAGCGGAGACAGGAGAACGGCCCCTCTCCTACGTCCCGCTCCGGCCTTCTGGTTGAGAATAACCAGCGTGTTGCCCGCGCCGGCTCGGCATTCCTGCAGAACCGTTTCTCGCTGGGCAGTCTTGCAGTGACGCCTGGAGTCCGGATGGAACATATCCGCTACCGCCGGTCCAACCGGTTAGCCGCGAGCGGATCCGGTGTCAGCGGAGCCGTGTCTCTTACCGAATGGATTCCGGGCATTGGATTAACCTGGAGCCCGGCTTCTCGCATCACGCTCTTCTCCGGCGTACACCGTGGCTTCGCGCCGCCGCGGGTTGAGGACGTCATCAACAACACTACCGGCGCAAGCACGGAACTGGAGAGTGAACGGAGTTGGAATTATGAGGCCGGCTGGCGCGCCAGAGTTCCCGGAGTGACGCTCGAAAGCGCGTTCTTTCATATGGATTTTTCCAACCAGATCGTGCCCGCGAGCGTGGCAGGAGGTTTAGGCGCTGTGCTGACTAATGGCGGAAAGACGCTGCACACCGGTTTAGAGACATCGGCTCGCTGGGAGCGCCGTAACCTGTTCGGTTCACGCCACAGCCTGGCTTTGCGGACTGCCTTCACCTGGCTTCCTGTGGCGCGCTTCGAGGGTGACCGGTTTAGCGCGATCCCGGGCTTCACGGCGGTCAGCGTGCGTGGCAATCGACTTCCCTATGCGCCGCGAAATCTGGTCAATGCCAGCCTCAGCTATACCCACTCGCGCGGTCTGCACGCGATCCTTGAAACCGTCTACACCGGCAGCCAGTTTGGAGACGATTTGAACACTCGAGGAGGGACTCCGGACGGGCAACGCGGGTGGATTCCTGCAAATACCCTTTTCAATGCCACACTGAACTACCCTGTGGAGCACTGGCGGGCGACTTTCTTCCTTACTACCAAGAACTTAGCTGACCGGCTGGTGATCGTTGACCGGACCCGGGGCTTACTGCCGGGTATCCCACGCCTGATCCAGGCAGGCGTTCGGTTTAGCCTATAGTCGCGCCGTGTTATCCTAGCAATGTTATGGCAATTCCGAATGTCCGCCGTTTTCGCTTGACGAATCCTGACGGCTCAGGTCAGACCGCGACGCTCATGGCTGTCGTGCCGAAAGGCACTGACATCGAGACGTTCCTCGCTGACGCCTCCAAGCGCTTTGACTGGAAAGCGTGGGCCGAACAGCAGGCGAAGACCTTTAAGATCCGCGTCGGTCAGCAGAAGCAGAAGAAGGCGAAGTAGTTCCGCTTTTTCGCTTCGTTCCCGGAATCACAAGGGCAGGCCTGCGGGCTTGCCCTTTTCAGTTGAGCCGGGCTCGCAAAACAGCACCTGCCCGGACACCTTCCCGCGCCACTTCCGGATCCGGATCCTTGGCCATCCGGTCCAAGGTATCCATACATTCCCGCCCGCAGGTTCGTGACAGAACCGGCGCTAACTCCAGTTTCTCGGCTCGCGTTCCCATCGCAAGTACGGGCAGCAGTCGCTGTCTCGTTTCCGGCTGCCGGGCCAGTTCCTCGAGATAGCTGGCCGCCACCTGCTTCCAGGCACGCTGATTCAGCGTATTCACCAGGTATTCCAGCGGTCCAAACTCGCCGCTTGCCTTGCTGCCGAGGAGCACCATACCGTAGGCTCCTGCCAGGCGTGCCTCCATCTTGCGTTCCTCATTGAAGGCGCGTTCCATTACAGGCAGATCCGCGCTCGAACGCATCCTCGCGAGTCCGTACAGGGCCGCGGCGCGCAAGGCGGGGTCGCCATCGTTCAGGTAACGCGCAATCAGATCGCGGTTCTCGGGCAGCGTAAGCCTTGCCAGGGCGTCGAGCGCGGCCCGGCGGACGTTCTTCTTGCTTGTAGTCTCCACCACACGGCGAAGTTCGGGAGCCGCTTCCTTGGCCAGCAGGATTCCGGCCGTTTCGATGGCTGCCACCTGAATTCTCTCTGTCAGGTCCCGAATCAGAAAAATCACACGATCCCCGGAGGCGGGGTCGGCGATTTTCTGAATGGCGATCAGCGCTTCGTACATGACCTGATCGTCCTTGGAACGCAACGCTTCGTACAGATGCGGTAACGCGGCACGCCCGCGGAGCACCCCGACGGCCCGTGCGGCATTGGCGCGTGCAGTCATCGACGAACCGCCGCTCGCGAGTCGCCCGATCGCCTCTATGATCTCCGGACGAACCTGAACCGTAGGCTCGATCACATCCGTGTTGGGTCCTTTGCGGAAAGGGGCAGACACGATATTCCCAGCCCTGCGTAAACTGCCGCTGATTCCGCCCTGGACGTAGCCAGGAACGTAGAAATTGACAAGACCGTCTGTCGCCCGGATCTGCACCTCGGGATCGTTGTCCGAAGTCGCCTGAATCAGCGGATCCAGGCTATGCTGGGTGCCGATGGAAACCAGCGCCTTCACGGCTTCGATTCGCACTTCAAGGATCGGGTCACGCAGCAGCGGGCTGACGCGCGGAATGGCCGTAGATCCTTCTCGCGGCGCTTCCCGGGCTATTCGGATCCGGTCCTTGACGCTGGTATCCTGCTGCGGCTGCCGCTCCTGAGCGCCGGCGAGAGTCAGGAGAATCATTGGCAGCAGCGTCAACCGAGTCCACATATACCTTCATTGTAAGAAATGGCGCGCGGGAGGCTACTCCGCCGCCGCTACCGCTTTGCTCGCCGACTCGCGCAGCTGGCTCACGTGGCGGTCGGTATGGACAGCAAGGAACAGCAGCCACTGATAAGCGTCCATTTCCCGCAGAAAGGGGTGACGGTCGAAACGGCTGCGGAGGTCGAGTTGCGTGCTCTCGGCCAGTTCGATAGTCCGCAGGCGCGCGGATTCAAAGGTCGCCAGCGCCGTATCCAGGTTGGGAAATCTCAGTGCCGGCTTGAGTTGCGAGGGCGCCTCAACGCGGCGGCTCCGGTCCGGCACCGCTTTCAGGATCGTCGCATCTCGTGCGGCCAGCGCACTGCGGCGGGTAGCGTCGGGAGGCAACGCCAATATCGTCTGCAGGCGCGCGAAGATCGCCGTCTCGGTAGCAACCAGGTGCTCCACAATCTCCGCCGGAGACCAGCCCGGCCGTCCCTCAGCCCGAGTTGGAGCAGGCGAACAGGCCGCGACCGCGCTGCGCAGGCTCTCCCGCGAGGTGGTAAGCAACCGGATCAGTTGCTCGCGTTCCTCTGGTGAAATCGGGACCTCATTCACGATTCGCTCTCGCGCGCAGCGGCGCTATGCACCCTGCGCTTCTGCCGTAAGCTTACCGGAACCACAGCCTTTTTGCGGAAAGCGCTCCACCACACGTAGAGGCACATCAAATGGGCGAGAATCAGCACGAAGTTGCCGACCTGCACGAAGTCGGGCGAGAGCAGGCGTAGCGAGTTGCCCATGGCATCAGCGGTCATCTGCAAACCGAGGCCGCTCGAAATCAGCAGCACGATGCGTTGACTGGTTCGCTCGCGGATGAGCTGTATCCACAGAAACAGATTCATGACAATGGCGGCAACGCTCAGCGTCCGCACCACGTTCGTCATGTGCTTCACCCATTTCGTATCGGTCGGGATCAAGACCAAAGCTAAGCCAAGGAACGCGATTCCAATCACCAGCCAGCGCACGATTCTACGGTGTTGCGGCCGGTCCGCCACCGCCTTGTAAATCAAGGAAACCACCAGCAGGAAGATGGAGAGCTGGCGCACCATTTCATTGAAGTAGTAGATGTAGGCGCGGTCCGTACGGGTGACGGATGCACTGCGAGCATACAGGACCGCGTCGACGGCGTTAGTCAAAAGGAGCACCAGCACAGCAGAGTAGAGGAACGGAAACTCCTGCAAGCTCTTGCGAGTGATGGTGAGTAGGATCAGGACTTCGAGAAGTCCCGCGAGGTACGGCGTGACTTGGAATACAATATCCACGCTAAGGAACGGTCACTCGTTCGACCCGACCGTACCTATCTAATCGGTTGTAAACAGCCAAATCTTTACGCGGCCAGATCTTCCCAGGGGTTCGGCGGAGGGGTCGGGCTGATCGACAGAAGATCTTCCCAAGGGTTCGGCGGAGGCGTGGGGCTGATCGACAGCAGGTCTTCCCAAGGGTTCGGCGGAGGAGTCGGGCTTATCCCCAGCAGGTCCTCCCACGGATTCGGCGGAGGCGTCGGGCTGATCGACAGAAGGTCTTCCCAGGGGTTCGGTGGAGGCGTGGGGCTGATCCACAGAAGGTCTTCCCAAGGGTTCGGCGGAGGAGTCGGGCTTATCCCCAGCAGGTCTTCCCAAGGGTTCGGCGGTGGGGTTGGGGAGATTCTCACAGTGGCGGCAAAACCCGGCACCGAGAGAAGCACGAGGGCGAACAAAAGGCCAAGAAGGATATTTTTCTTCATCTTATTTTTCCCCGTAAGCTCTAGGTATAGTATCTCTTCAATCCTACAACGATACCCTAATCATAAAGTCAGAGGTTCCTCCGGCTCAATACCCAGATAAATCCGGGGATTTTCGGATAGTTCTAGTACTACCAAGCTACGTAGGTAAGATGGAGTGCTTAAGTGTCTGCTGCAGAATGGCTTGCAGACTAATGGGAAAAAAAGGAGAAAGCCCTGGTACTGTCCGGGGCCTTACTTAAGATAGGGAGACTGGGGTGGGCTGATCGTCTAGTCCCGCGGCACGTAGAGACCGGTTCCAGACTGTATCGATTCGTGTTCGAACGACCGCCCGCGATTGCGGCGGCCTTTCCAGTCCAGCCGCATGTCGTTGCAGACTTCGTCCAGCATCTCGACAGTGCAGACCTTGGTCTCCGTGGCGAAGCCAATCAACAGCAAATTGTCACAGATTGCATTGATAAGGCGCGGCGTGCCTTGGCTGCGTTCGTGGATCTCCTGCAGCAGGTGCTCGGGAAAAACAGTCTGCTCGGGCATCCCGGCTTTGCGCAACCGCGAAGCAATATACTCGACAGTTTCCTGGTAATTAAACGTGCTAAGAGAACAGCGGAGCACAATGCGTTGCTTCAATTGCCGCAGGTTGGGCGCATCCAGTTTTCGGTCCAGTTCGGGCTGACCGGCGATCACGATCTGCAGCAGTTTCCCAAGCCGCGGGTTCTCAAGGTTGCCCAGAAGCCGGATCTCTTCCAGCACGTCCCACTCGAGATTGTGCGCCTCATCGACGATGAGAACCGTGGTCCGCCCCTGGTTAGCCTGTTGAATCAGAAGATGATTCAGCGCAAACAGAACCTCCGTCTTGGATTTGTGCGAGCAGCGCAAATCCAGGTCGTAAGCAATCATTTCGAAAAACTGGTCCGGTGTGATACGCGAATTGAAAATGAAGGCGAATTCGATGAATTGAGCCTCCAGGTAGTCGCGTAAGCACTCCAACATCGTGGTCTTCCCGGTTCCGACCTCACCGGTGAGTACGATGAAACCCTTGCGGCTGTGAACTCCGTAGATAAGGTTGGCGAGCGCTTCTTCGTGCTGCGGGCTGCGGTAAAGAAACGCCGGATCGGGGCTCAGATTGAACGGATTCTCTCGAAATCCAAAGAACGCGTTGTACATGGGTTATGCGCCGGCCAAAGCCAGAGCGTTCGGAAATGCCACCCCGCCGCCCTTCTCCAAGATTAGCATGAGCCTGCGGACCGCCTTTCCGTAGCCTGCAATCCCCCTATCGGCGGATGCCTAGGGCCGGTTTAGGGTGTTTGGCTCATTTCCGGTTCGGCATCCACCGGTTGCTCCACGTCAGGTACTGCTTCTTCGGCCAATTCAAGCTTCACCCAGCCGGGCAGCGATGCCGCGACGCCATTCTGGAAAAGGACCTTGCGCGTCTTTGGAAACGGCATCCCGGTTTGGACGGCACGCGCATAAAAGTTCATCAGCCGCAGAATTCCGCGTACAATGTCCGATTCTGTGTCCACCATGGCCGACTTGCTGAGGAAGCCTGTACCCCAACCAAGGCAGAACAGGCACGTTCCACGGCTTTCGGTGGCCGCGGCAAGTTCGGCATCAAGACCGGCCAACGTTGCGCCCAATGCGGAAAGTCCCGCCATCTCGGCATACTTTTTATGCTCGTCCAGTATCCTTCGGGCCATTGCGTTGGCGGCCTTGGCAACGCGCGCGCCGCTCGGAGGCTGCTTCCAGCGCAGTTGCCGCAACATCTCAGGGCGTTGGAAAGCCGCACCCCGATGCCACTCACCGGTGAACCGGGCGCCCGGGACCGCCATCTCTGCAAAATAGGGTGTGGCTTCGTCGACCCGGCGCGCTTCCACTGTCCCGCGGGGTACCTGCTTCCAGCCGAGTTCGTACCGGTTCCCCTTTTGAATCAGAGATGAGGTCCGCAGCAGGTAGATTTTGGTACTGCCGGCTGGAAGAGGGGAGGAGTCCGCAAAGTTGAGCGGGCGTGTCCGGCTGATCCCGGCGGCGCCGAGTACGGCCGATTCGACCACCTCGGCAGGATAGCGCGGCGGGCGCTCGCCCTTCATTCGCTCACCCAAGGCGCTCAACTGCGCCTCGTTGAGACGGTCCATCAAAAGCGCGCTACGAACCGGGCCCTTCAGCGCGCTCCCGGGCACATAAGCGCCGTTCGGCCCCGCGGCAAAAGTTGGAATAAACAACTGTTCGGCGCGGGCGCGGTCAAAATGCGCCGCCAAGCCCGGGCTTTCCAGTGGAATCCGCCGGCCCGCGAAATTCTGGGCGAAAC
>Ga0073934_10004803_pt1 | contig 21820 bp, 19 predicted proteins | sample LarsenN4metaG_FD_76834 | JGI IMG/M metagenome (GOLD analysis project Ga0073934, IMG submission 76834) | Hot spring sediment bacterial and archeal communities from British Columbia, Canada, to study Microbial Dark Matter (Phase II) - Larsen... ...
AAACGTCCGGTTTTAACGTTTATGAATGGCTGAAACCCGCATTCTGCCGTTTATAACATTGAGTGCACAAGTCTTTAGACACTCTGGCTACAGTACAAATGTTTCAAAATGAGAATTGCTGCGAACTCATAAGGAATTTTTTGGCAAAGTATCACAACAAACGAAAAATACTTTTTTGCCATGTGACATAGATAATTTTATTTCAAATTTGTATCTAAAGATCTATACGGTAGATAGCATTATTCAAAACCATACTTTGTACGCTTTCTATAAATTATTACTGACAGACTTAGAAGCCTGGAAAGTTAGGCGGGTAATGGGCAAGGTGAAAAGTAGTTCTATTTTAGAGGAGGCACGAGTTTCTATTGGAGAAAAATCTTTCTTCCCAAAATATCTGCGCTTCTGCCCAGAGTGTTTGCATGAGAACTTAAATCAGTATGGTGAATCTTACTGGAGCAGACTCCATAATATTCCAGGAATTTGCGTCTGCCTGCTACATAATTCATACCTGTTGGAAAGTTCTGTTCTAGTGCAAGCACAAAATATAGAATATCAAGCAGCCAACTTAGAAACGTGTCGTGCTAGTCAGAAAAAGGCTTTAGATGACCAAAAGACCTTACACATTTTGTCAAATTTTGCAGAGGAAGTTCAACGGGTAATGAATACCAACTTCTCTTTCAAGGGCTTAGCATGGCTTCGTAAGAAATATCTGGAATGCCTAACTGAGAAAAGCTACCTAAAGGTTTCTAAGACAGGAAAAGTTGATTTCAACTATCAAAAATTTACTAATGACTTTATAGAGTATTATGGAGTTAATTTTTTAAATAGAATCCATCCTCTCTTGAAAGATAGGACAGAAGCGTATCTCACGCACTGTTTGCTTGCCTGCGACATAGAAATAAAAATCGATCGTGTTACTCATCTTCTACTAATGAACTTCTTAGCTTCATCCATTACAAACTTTTTGTCTAAGGCTTGAAGCTTATGCTTACTTAAACAGTTCGCACAGTATTTTGAGTCTAGGTTTCGTAAAGATTAACTTGTCTGCCGATGCTTTAGAACTTCTAGCTAGAATGAAGATAACTGTATTTAATGGATAACTAACAGGTATTGGTTACATACGACCTCATTTCATGTATGAGACCTAGCGAAAAAATATTGGCAAAGGATACAAGTCCTTTTGCAAAAAGAACTGCCGCTGTTTAATAAACGGTCATGTGGGAAAAGGTGCCCTAGTCTGTAGGACATGTTGATAACTGAAGATGATGTGAGCAGAAGCGGAGAAGTTAAATCAAAATTGCTCTGAGCGCCCCTACCAACTTACAGAAGGTTAGACCACGATGCTGGAAACCGAGAACTGTGTTCCTACTTGATCAATCTCAATGTCATCCTTGAACCGATGTATATGACTCTCGCTGCCTGTTGCTTAATGCAGATCAATTCAAAAGCTAATGGGCGATCTTCACTCCTCAGTCAAGAGTGCTTAGCGTTTCGGCTTGTATCATTTACAGGATTTATTGAGGCAACATTATTCGTTATCTGAATAATAGCTTCACACATCTCGAAGTTGACAGCGATCGCTTAGGTCAAACTCGAATACACAAACTACCGTACTCGTAAAAATTATAGCCAATGAGGAAAATTTTTTGCTAGTAGGGTCAACGTGACTGGCACTTGTAAACAAAAAAATTGTTAACAGATCGCTTAAAGAAGTTTTGGCTTACCGCCACTCTTTATGAAAAGATGGATCCAAAAGTATATCGCTGCTGCCGCAAATTACTTTAGTACATAAGAATCAAGGGGTAGACAGTCTCTATAATAGAAGTCTTTCTAGAAGTATAAGCAAAATGAAAATTTAAATTCAGATAAATATGGGCTAAGATTTTACCATGCTTGTCAAGCCCCTTTATTGTTTTACTTTTTTACCCGTTGTTTTACTTTTTTATCCATTGTTTTACTTTTTTATCAGTTAACAACGCTCTAACCTCTTACGCAATACTCCCCCGCTTTCTGGCCTCTTTATAAGAAGTGGCGACGTTTGTTAAGCCAGCTTTGATCATTTGTTGCTCCAGCAGGGCAAAAAATCGGGTGCGATCGCCCCCCCGCACTACAGCCTGGTTATGCGCTTCAGCCAGGGCAACGGGGTAGCCATACCCTTTTTGCACCTGGGCCAAGGTCAAACTCAACGCCGAGTTAAGCAAGTTTGCATCTTCAGCAACCCAGGCCGGAAACTCAACCCGCGCAATTTCAGTGCCAACGTGCAGATAACAGAAGTAAATCGCTTGCTCGCCGTAGGACTGTAAGATCGAGGCCGAACTCCGCCACAAGGGGCTGCGCTGACCCGGCTCTAACTCAATTGCCCAGAGGGTTGTGTCTTTAAGCGGTTCAAAAATCTGACAAGGAGCCGCCGCATTTGATAGGTCATCAGCGATCGCGTGGCGGTTGCAGTGGGTGTTACAGTCGGGGGTGTCATAGGGGCAAGCGGGGAGCCGCAAAAAGTTGAGCGATTCGCCACTGCGGGAGGCACTCACATACCCAACGAGAGGAATACCAAGCTGACGCAGTTGATCCCACGCTTGCAAAACGGGTGGCAAAAGGCGATCGCGGGCTTCGAGGGGCAAGCCTTCTAAAAACCAGTAGATCAGGGAGCCATCTACCATTGCCAGGGTAGGGATGGGGGCGATCGCGGGAGAGGGGGCAAAACTCGGTGCCAGGGGAAGTTGGACAGCCGCAGACGTTTGACTCTTTTGCTTTTTAGGCTCAGCCTGACTTGTGACGATGACAGCACCTAACTCAGCCAGTACGGTTGCTTCTGATACCGTACGGCGATAGCCCATCCATTCTTCAGTGCGAATGCCCCACTGCCGAGAAATATAGAGGTCTTCGGGCTTGTAAAACACTTCTGGCAGGCTATCCAGCAGGGGAAGTCGATTTTGACCGTAGTGTAGAATGATACGCCCAACGTTGATCAGATAGCAGTAGGCGATTTCGTGGTGATTGGGCGCAATTTGGGAACCATCCGTCGCGATCACTGTGTGCAGCGGTGGCACGGCGGCGATCGAGGGTCGCCAGTGTAGTGGTTCTAGCGGTTCGGCAGCAGTAAAGCTCAGGCGATCTCCCCAGGTTTGGCGTAAGTCAACCCAGTGTTCTTGGCGATCGGTGGCTCGTTGCAACATTTGCTGCGCACGCTCTAGTCGCAGCCGCGTAGCAGCGGTTTCTTGCGTCAAATATTGGCTAATTCCCTGCATTTGCTGAGCCAGTTTAGTCAGATCAAGCATGAAGTGATGACCAAAGCTATTTCCACAGCATAGAACATTTGTTCGGCAGCAGCCAGAGCACCCCAGAGATCATTCTTTCATCAGTTGCTAAAAAGATAGGTATGAGCAGAACTTGCATGGGAAACGTGATCATGCAATCCAAATTAAGATGAGATTACGTATTTAAGAAAGCAGAATCAGGTAGTTTTGATCCGAAAAATGTATTCTTCGACAAAAAGGATTCCAAAGAAAAGACAAAAGATATAGAGTTTTTATACATCTCAGGCAACTATATAGTTTGTTATATAGTCTGAGACTCAACCCTGTGTGAGGGGTGTAAATTTGATGCCTAGATTGCTTGCATGACTCAACTGTTTGATTTTCCTTCTGAGTGGAATCTTTCACGACGTACCGTTCTTAAACTTTTTGGGGTTGGAGCTTTAGCGGGTGGGCTGGGTTACTCGCGTTTTAGTAAACCGCAGCCTAGCCTCTATCAGCCAGATACATTGACCTTACCCAGTGCGGTTGAGCAACCTCGCAGTGTTGCGATTGTCGGGGGTGGTTTAGCGGGGCTGGCGTGTGCTTATGAGCTGTGCAAGCGTGGCTTTCAAGTGACTTTGCTGGAGCGATCGCCCCAATTAGGTGGCAAAATCGCCAGTTGGGATATTGATGTCAACGGTGAATCATTGCGCATGGAACATGGGTTTCATGGCTTCTTTCCGCAATACTACAACTTGTGGAATCTGGTGCAAGAGTTGCAGATTCGCGAGAATTTTAAGTCGCTGAATTTCTACTCGGTTGTTTATAAGGGCACCCAGTACGACCCGGAGGTGTTTCGTCCCAGTCATTCCGCCTTTCCGTGGAACATTGTGGATCTGGCGATCGCCTCAAATAATCGGCTGCAATGGGGGTTAAACCTGACGAAATATGCGCATTGGCAGGTGTTTCGCGAGATTACCGGGTTTAATCCGGTGCGTAGCTACAGCCGACTCGATAATCTTTCGGTGAGTGAATGGGTCAGCCGCGATTTTCCCAAAGGTTTGTTTGACCTTTATTTTCTGCCGTTTGCCAAGTCAAGCTTAAACGCGCCCGATGTCATGAGTGCCGGGGAGCTGATGCAGTTCTTCCACTTCTACTTTTTTGGCAATCCAGAAGGGTTAGCGTTTAATGGCACCCGTCAGGATATGGGCCGCAGTCTGGTTGACCCAATCGCCCAATACATTACTGAAAATGGCGGCAAGATTATTACCCAGGCTTCTGTCAGCGATATCCATTGGCAGGATCAACGGGTTGCTTCGCTCACCTATCACACCAATGGAGCAGTTGATGCGGTGCCGTTTTGGGTGGATGCCAACACAGTCCTAAACGATGCGGGAGAAAGTCGATTTTTTGGGGCGGGAGACACGGTCTATCTGTTGCAACCGGGCGATCGCGAAGCACTGTCCTTAGCCTGCACCCACCAGGGTTGTACAGTCCATCCTGATGCAGAGGGCACGTTCCACTGTCCCTGTCACGGTGCCATGTATGACTCCACAGGTAAAGTGGTGCGTGGTCCAGCTCAGCAAGATTTACCACGGTTTAAGGTGCTGGCGCGGGAAGGCGATAGCTTACAGCTTGTTGCCGCGAACCCAGGAAATGGTGGCACAACCGCCAAAATTGAAGCTGACTATTTTGTCTTAGCAGCCGATGTGGTGGGGATGCGCAACTTAGCAGCGCTGATGACGGGCGATGTGGAACCGACGATTCAATCGCGCTTGAGAAATCTAGCGATCGCCGACCCCTTTGCGGTTTGCCGCTTCTGGTTTGACCGCGATTTTGACTGGGAGCATAGCTGGTTTACGTCACTGTCCGGTTATCGGCTGACGGATAGCATCACGCTCTACCATCGGATTCAAGATGACTACATTGACTGGGCAAAGCGTACGGGTGGCAGTGTCGTCGAGTTACACGCCTATTGCTACAAGGAAAAGGAATTTCCAACTCAGGAAGCGGTGCTAAACACCTTTGAAAGCGAACTCTACGAGATCGTGCCCGATTTGAAAGAGGCAAAATTACTCCATCGCGAGTTGGTAAACCAGAAAAACTTTTCAGGTTTTCCACCGGGGAGCTACGCAGACCGTCCCGATACCGAGACAACGGGTAACAACCTGGTATTTGCTGGCGATTGGGTAAAAATGCCGTTTCCCTGTGGGTTAATGGAGCGGGCGATTAGTAGTGGTTTGCTGGCAAGCAATGCCATCTTGCATCAAGAAGGGCTGCAACGCCGGACGCTGCTAACCGTTCGTCCGGTGGGGATGTTGTCATTTTTAGCGTGAGGTCGGTCTAGGAGGATATTTCTAGCGATCGCCCAAATCGTCGGCCAGAGTTGATTCAACACCTGTATTTCATCGTGATGTTTCCAAGAAGAATGCGCCATGAATGCTTTTGTTACCACCCATCGTCCGTTTGATGTGCGTCAAGCAGAAATCAACCCAGACCACTGGTATGTGGTTGCTGCCAGTCGAGAAGTGAGTCAGCAGCCCGTTGGGGTGACGCTTTGGCAACAGGCGATCGTGCTTTATCGCGATCGGCAGGGAGCAATTCATGCACTCGAAGATTCGTGCCCTCACCGATACGTCAAACTTAGTGATGGCAAGGTTGTCAACGATAATGTGGAATGCGCCTACCACGGTTGGCAGATTGACGCTGAGGGTAAGTGCGCGGTTGTGCCTTATCTAGAGGCCAATCAAAAGTTGCCCACATGTAAGGTCAAGACCTATCCCGTCAAGGAGCAGGATGGATTCATTTGGTTATTTCCGGGTGATGCAGATCGGGCGGTTCAAGTAGAACTCATGGGGTTGCCTGAGTGGGATCATTTGAATTGGATTGCGTCATATACCGTAATTGATACAAAAGCTCATTTCTCTTATTTAATTGAGAACTTGATGGATATGTATCATGGGCATCTGCACGATAATTGGCAAGCCTGGACAGGAGCCATACTCAACGATTTAGAAGAGACGGGCGATCGCGTGGATGCTCACTATCAAGCCCAAAACTATTATCGCATTGATAAAATCTGGTCAGTTTCCCAACTGTTCATTCCCGCGTTAAGACGGCTACACCCCGATCCGCTCGATGTCAGCTATGTCTATCCCCATTGGAAGTCACGTTTAGGTGATGACTTCAAAATCTGTTGTTTATTCTGTCCTGTCAGCCCAACACATACGCGTGCCTATTTGGTTCACTTTACATCACTCAATTCATTTCATCGTCTCCACAAATTACCTGTCAAGTTTCGTCGGTTTGTCAAAAATTTGATGTTTAACTCTGCCCGCAAGTTGCTGGAGGGTCTAGTGGAACAGGACGTGCGTATGATTGAGCAAGAACAGCAGGCTTACCTCGAAAATCCGGCTCAACGTCCTCACGAGTTGAATCGAGCGTTGGTCAGTGTGCAACGGTTGATTCGACATCAGGCGGAGGGTGAGGGGGTGAAGGGGTGAAGGGGTGAGGGGGTAAGGGAGTGATAGGGTGTTGGGGTGTTGGGGTGATAGGGTGTTGGGGTGTTGGGGTGAGGGAGTGAATTTGGAGATCGATTTTTTATGACTGGGTGGATGGTAAAGTGATCTCAAAGGTGCTACCTTCATGGGGTTTTGAGCGAACTGTGATTGTGCCACCCATGCCTTCAACCAGGGTTTTGACGATCGCCAAGCCTAAACCATGTCCCCCTGTGGATCGGGCGCGAGCTTCGTCAACGCGATAAAATCGCTCAAAAATGCGGCTTTGGTCTTGTAGGGGAATGCCAACACCGCGATCGCAGACTTGAATGATGGCGTGTTGCTCTGTTTGCTCCAAAATTAGATCAACGGATTGATCCGTTTCTGAATATTTCACGGCGTTGTCTACTAAGTTAATTAGCACTTGTTTCAGGCGATCGCGATCAGCAATTGCTTTCACTGCTTCGGTTGCTGTTAATAAGATCTGCCGATTACTATACTTTTCAGCCATACCAATCACTTCAGCAATCAGGTTGTTGAGTCCAACTGGTTCTAAGTGATAGTGCATGTAACCGCTGTCAGCTCGTGCTAAATCGAGTAAATCTTGTAACAATCGAACTGTGCGATCGGCTTCTGAGGCAGCGGTTTCCAGTGCTTCCTGTTGGTATTCATTCAGGTTGGTACTGCGGCGTAGCAAGCTTTGCAGATAGCCAAGTACAACGGTCAAGGGTGTGCGTAGCTCATGGGAAACGTTACTCACAAACTGGCGTTGTTGCTCCCAGGCATCTGACAGCCGGGATAACATCATGTTGAAAGTTTGGGTTAACTCTTTGACCTCAGTCGGCGTATGGTTGAGTTGTAGTTTTGCTTTGCTTAAATCATCAACTGAGATCGCCCCTGCCATTTGGCTCATGTCTTGTAAGGGACGCAGCGATCGCCTTACTCTCACTGCGATCGCGGTCATCGTAGCCAGTGTTGCCAGCACACACACTGCGACCAGGCTGCGATTGGCTGCATTTAACTGTTGCTGATCCTGGGTGACATCCTGAGCCATATAAACTTTGCCCAGGAGTTTCCCTTTAACAGAAATCGGTTCTTGATACAGAATCAGGTAACGACTGCCAACCTGATAGACTTGTGGTTTGAGCGGCATTTCAGCGATCGCGATTAATTTGTCAATCGTGATCATGGATGGGTTCATCAGCTCTGATCGGGCTAAAACCTCTTTGCCATCGACACTTTTTACCCAAATCACCAGACCGGGAACGGATACATTGTTGATTGTTTTTTGTAGCCCAACCTTGGTTGGCAACATCTCACTATAAAGCTCAACATCACGAGGAAAACGGCTGGCAACATACTCAACACCCTGAGTATGGGTGGTAATCAGCAGTTGTTGCATTTTCCAACTTGTCCACGTGGCCACACTACCTAACGCCAGAACCAGGAGAGCGGCAATCTCGGTTGTGATGCGAAACTGCAACGAGGCCGGATCAAAGTGACGCTGCCTAGCGTGGCGAAGTGCCTCCCAAAAGTGGTGAAATAGTTGCATCTAAACTCATCTTGCGCCTCTATACTCACTGTAGCTGAAGGTCTTTGAGATGAATGATGTTGGGCTAACGAAAAGATAAGTTTTTGCTGAGAAAATGGGTCGCTTATTGCGGCAATTCTTGATTATCTCGCAGAAAAATTAAACCAGATCAATTGCTGAATTTATGCTGTAATTGGCGGTATTAAGCCTTTATTAGAGCATCGAATCCAAGGAGATTTATGAATCGCTTTTATGCTCAAAAAATTGCCAGGGCGATCGCGTGGTTTGATCGCATTCCAGGGCAAGTTTACCTGTGGCTAGCGGTTCTGATTTTTGGGGCTTCGAGTGCTGTGACGCGCAAGATTACTGAACTTGGATCCCAGCATTTTATGAATGGGGAAAATCCAATTTCTCTCTGCAATGTTTTGTTTGTTGGCAATCTGTGCGCTTTATTGGTGTTGCTTGCCATCCATCGGCAGCAGTGGCGGCGACACACGTTAGTTCAATTGACTCAGCAGGAGTGGCTGAATTTAAGCATCGTAGCGGTTTTGGCAGGGGCGATCGCACCAGGTCTAATTTTTCAGGCATTGGCGACAACCCAAGTAACGAATGTGATTTTAGTCGGTCGGTTAGAGCCACCATTGACACTGGCCCTATCGGTTTGGCTATTGCACGATCGCGTAGGCCGTTGGGAAGTGTTGGGCGCGATCGCCGCCTTTGTCGGAGTGCTGCTCACAGTGGTGCTGCAACCCGCTCAGGTGTCTGCCATGCAAATGGGAGGTTTGGCGATTGGGTTGGGTGAATTAATGGCGGCACTGGGTGCTATTGCATTGGCGATCGCAACGATTATCGGGAAACAAAAGCTAGGGCGTGTGCCCGTCGGTCTTTACACCATTGTTCGTACCGGATTGGGAACAGTCATCTTTTTCTTGATTGCGCTGGTTCTCTACGGTCAGGATCACTTTATGGGCGTGTTTTCGCCATTTCTCTGGAAGTGGATGTTGGTTTATGGTGTGATTATTGTTGTGATTGGGCAATCGTTTTGGTTAACAGGGTTACGTGCCTCCTCGGTTTCAATGGCTTCTATCATTGGCTCGTTTGTGCCCATCGCCGGAATTGTAGCTGCTTACTTGATTTTGGGTGAGGTTCCGACTCGCGCTCAGTATATTGGTGGCGGTGTGATTTTGTTGGGCCTGGTACTCAGTCAACTTGGGCGACAACCAAATGCGATCGCCCAAAAACCCATGACCATGACCCCGACCGAGCAGGAGTTAGAATCACAAATGGGGTTTAAGGGCATCTAGAATTCAGAAATTCACCCTGATCGCAAAGAACATCCTTATGTTATCTGTTTGGTGCTCAGCCGCGTGCTATTCTCTGAGCCAAGGGCTATGTCAGTCAAGCTTGTGAGCTACTTATGGGCTAGCTGAAACTTTTTTCTAGAGATCAATCTTAAGATACCGCTGATCCAGTAGAGCATCTTTGCGGTATTGCTTTGGGTACAAATTATCTAACGCTTCGATTGGTTGAATAACCCCGTCTCTTCTACGATCAGGAGTGATGCATGTTTGAAAGTTTGAGGAACATTCAGAATCCATTTGCGAGAAGCCTAACAGCAGCACTAACAGCCTGCTCAGTCGTGACTTTCGCCTCTGCGATCGCGATCGCAACGACCCAGACAAAAGGTAGCTCAGCCTACAAAACAGCACTTTATTCAGCGTTGGTAGGTTCTGGTTGCGGCGCTTTATTTGGACTCGTTTGTACAGAAAATCGTAAGCTTAAAAGACTCAATCACGCATCACAAAACACTCAATCCATTGAAAAAGAAAAAGCGATAACCTGGCATGATTGGCGAAATTTTTTAGTCACTCGTAAGGTAAAAGAGAGTGAAGAAATTACATCGTTCTACCTACAGCCTGAAGATCAAGGTGAGATCCCAAATTTCTTACCAGGACAATTTCTAACGATTAAATTGAATATTCCTGGACAGACACGGCCTGTTATTCGCACTTACTCCTTATCAGACTATAGTGAATCGGCTGGCTACTACCGCTTGTCAGTTAAGCGAGAGCCAATGCCGAGTGGGTTAGAGGTGCCACCTGGACTAGCCTCTAACTTTTTGCATGATTCAATCCAGGAGGGTTCTACCATTCAGGCAAAACCACCCAGTGGTCGATTTGTGTTGAATGTAGAGAAAACCTTACCTGCCGTCTTAATCAGTAATGGGGTTGGCATCACTCCAATGATTAGTATGGCAAAGGCGATGACGCGCCTGACACCTGAGCGATTGATCTGGTTTGTGCATGGGGCACGAGATGGACAGTTCCACGCTTTTCGAGATGAAGTACGGGCGATCGCTGAGCAAAACCCCAATTTAATGATTCACTACGCTTATAGTCGTCCTCGTGCAGAAGATGCAGGTCACTACCATAGCGTCGGTTATGTTGATAGCAACCTCATTCAATCACTGGTGAAACAGGAAGCAGAATATTACCTCTGCGGTTCTCCGCCCTTTCTCGAATCTATTCTTACTGGCTTAAAAAATGCAGGTATTCCTGAAAACCAGGTCTTTTTTGAGATGTTTACTAAAGCGAGCAAAGTGACTGTTGATCATGTGGTGGAGACTCACTTTAAAGGTAGCGTAGGAGAATCGGAAGTTATCTTTGTAAAGTCAAATAAAACGGCTTTTTGGAATAACGAATTAGACAACCTGTTAGATTTTGCAGAAGCAAATAATGTAGAACCTCCCTATAGTTGTCGTCAAGGAATTTGTGGCACTTGCATGTGTAAGATTTTAGAAGGTGAGGTGGAATATCAAGCAAAACCAGTAACCGATATTGAGCCGGGTTCGATTCTAATTTGTATTGCTAGACCCAAGACTTCTAGAGTAATTCTTGACCTTTAGATAGATAAGAGAGCTTTAGAATTTTTACTGTAATGCCAATCGGTGTTGGATCTCAAACTTAACATTGCCAATTTACTCTAAGTAAGAGATTATCAAATCGATCCATTGAAATTGGCATCAAAGAATGATGACTTATTCTGACTGTTTAGCACCGTTACAGACTAATTTTTTATTAGAAGCTGTGCTTGAGGCTCCTGCTGGTCAGGGTTTAGGGCTTACGCATGGATTTGAGGCATTTTTGCAAGAATTCGCCTTATTTCTAAAGATCATCTTAGAATTTATTGCCATTTGCATCGTCGCTGTTTCGATTGTGACCGTTCTACGAAAGTTGCTAGGAAGTCGCCGAAGATTTCATGAGACAGCCCAGCAAGCGATTAGACTAGAGTTAGGCTTATCTCTAGCTCTTTCACTAGAGTTTTTGTTAGCAGCTGATATTGTTGGCACAGCCGTGTCTCCTGCGTGGGACGCGATCGCAAAACTTGCTGCAATTACGGGTATTCGTACCTTTCTCAACTTCTTTTTGCAGAAAGAAGTGGCAGAACTCCAGCGAACAGAGTCGCTCAGCCAGCAGAGAGCAACCGACTCAGAACTGTAAGAATCGGCTTAGTCAGTGGAGCAAAGAACATGAACGTATGGCAAGCGATCGCCACCCCTACCCCGGACACTTTAATTGAAAGTCGGCTGCAATTGCATTATGCCGTTCAGTTTATTGCTGCGACGGGGGCCGCTTTGGCTGAAGCGCTGCCAGATTACAGCCACACCAGCCTGAGCTGGAATCCTCATCTGAAAGCTTTTGTTGGTCCGACAATTCAGGGAACGAATCCATTTCAGGTTGCGATTGACCCGGTTGCTTTTGCGTTGGTAGTGCTCAATCAACAAGCTGAACAGGTCACCACTTTACCACTTCACGGAAAATCGATGGGCGAAGGGTTGACTTGGCTCAAGCAAGAGGTTGCCAAACGAGGTCAAGATCCTAGCGCGATCGTTTTTTTAGACTATCCACCTGATGATTTTCCAACCCATGCTTTAGCGCAGGGAGGTCTGTTTGAGGCTGGCCCAGAGGCAAACAGGAGTGAGTTAGCTAGTTACTTCCACAATACACATGCATTACTGCAATACGTGATTCTCGCTTACGAAGAGGTAAGTGAAATTCATATCTGGCCACATCATTTTGACATTGCCACGCTGATCACGCTGCCTAAAACTCAAGCAGATCAGACCTTAACCATTGGGGTGGGCCTCTCCCCCGGAGATACAAGCTACCACGAGCCTTATTGGTACGTCTCGCCCTATCCCTATCCTGAGACTACTAACTTACCCGCGATCGCAGGGGATGGTTTCTGGCATACACAGCACTGGGTTGGGGCTGTTTTACCTGCGTCGTGTCTGCATTCAGGAGAGGATGCGATCGCCCAGCAGCACCAGGTCGAAGCCTTTTTAGAGTCAGCCATCAAAGCTTCAATTGCTTTACTCAAGCCAGAGCCGCTAGAGTCATAGAAACTTTTTCGAAAAAGATAGGATTGCATTCGCCGCGATTGCTGTATCAGACGACTAAAAGGCTCTATTTTTAAGGTTGCTCTCAGGCTTGACTCAGACGATTGAGTTAACTTGACCAATAGAAGGGTGCTGGTCTAAAACCAGATCACGCCCACTTTTCTAGTCGTTGTAGGATCTGTTAAACGTATGTTGAGTCGTCGTCTGAAGTACTTGCCCTATCTCCTCGTAAGCCTGGTCGCTGTTTCGCTGGCAACCCTGGCGATCGCGTATAACTCAATCCGCGCGGTTGTCATTCCCTCCCCTGCTATGGATACCGCAATGACAGCCAATCAAGGCAAACAAACCGCCGTTTTTGCCGGAGGCTGTTTTTGGAGCATGGAAGCCATTTTTGAGGATTTGAAAGGGGTTTCTGATGTTGTTTCGGGCTTTTCAGGCGGAAGTGCCGCAACAGCCCACTATGACCAGGTCAGCACAGGTAAAACCAGACACGCCGAAGCGGTCAAAATCACCTATGATCCGGCTCAGATCTCCTACGGGCAACTGCTCAAGGTCTATTTTTCGGTTGCTCATGACCCAACCCAGGTCAATCGGCAAGGACCTGATATTGGGCCACAATATCGCTCGGCTATCTTTTTTGCGAATGATGAGCAGAAGCGGGTTGCTCAAGCTTACATTGATCAGCTCAATCGATCCAAAGTGTTTGATGCAGCGATCGCCACTCAACTGGCTCCATTCGACACGTTTTATGCGGCAGAAGACTACCATCAAAATTTTATTGCTCGTAACCCCAACTATCCCTATGTGATTTTGCATGACATGCCAAAGCTAAATCAGTTGCATCAGCACTTTGCGGACTTGTTAAAAGATTCAGCAGTAGCCAAAAGAAATTAACTTAGCAGATCAAAAGAACTATTAGATAGAGGAAAGTTCTGCAAGAAATAGATTATGCTACTTGATGAATATGAAAACGTCATGGCATACCTTATAGAAGGTGCTTTAAGCTGCACTAAACACCCAACAAAATCATCTAACTATGGAGATTCCAGGGCCAGCTTATCGCATTCAGACGCAACGTTTGATTGTGCGGTGTTGGCATCCAAGCGATGCCCCTCTGTTGTCTACCGCGATCTCCCAAAGTCTAGAGCATCTCCAAACCTGGATGCCCTGGGCGCATAGAGAACCCAAATCGCTACAGCAACGCATTGATTGGTTAAGGGAAGTGCGGGGTGAGTTTGACCTTAACCAAAACTTTTTGTATGGCATTTTTGATTTGACCGAAGAACGGGTGTTAGGAGCCACGGGGTTGCACACGCGGATTGGCAAAGATGCGTTTGAAATCGGTTACTGGGTGCATGCTGATCACATCAATCAGGGGATTGCTTCAGAAGCGGCTTCGGCGTTGACGCGCGTTGCTTTTGAGGTGCATCAAGCGGCACGAGTTGAGATTCACTGTGACCCGCAAAATTTTCGGAGTGCTGCTGTACCGCGAAAATTAGGGTTTGTGCATGAGGCGACTTTACGCCAACGGGTAGAAGACCAAGACGGACGCAAGCGCGACTCAATGATCTGGTCGCTGTTTGCCACAGCCTATCAAGCCAGCAAAGCTGCTGCGATTGAGCTAGAAGCCTATGATGTGATCGGCCGCAAGCTACTTTAGCACTTGAAATACCCGGTATAGCTAGCTCCAACGACTTGAAAGCCAACTGTTTGGTAAAGCGCGATCGCCGTTTCATTATCCTCATCGACCCAAAGTTTGACGCTTGTATATTCCTTTAACAACTCCCGTGTGAGAAAGACGAGGAGTTTTTGCGCAAAACCCTGTCGCCGATATTGAGCAAAGGTAAATGTGCCTAAAATTAAGCCAGCATTGAGGGTTGAGCCGCGCTTTATCACTGAGACAATCTCACCATTGTGTTCTAGTACAGCAACCTGTTGCCGAGCAATCAAAGCATCCCAATTTTGATTGAGGTTGCCGCTGCCCCGCTCGGCTCGGTAAGCCTCGGCATAAGCTTGTAAGGCGGTTTTATCTTGGGCTAAGGCCCATCGTCCGGTTGCCTCACCCACAGGTTGACTGCAAACCATCACTAGCGGGTTGTGTTCTCGTGCTAGCTGGTAGTGCCGTAAAAGGATGGGACGAATCCAGGCTTTGGCTTGGCTGGAGGTCACAATTCGTTGAGGACAACCAAGCGTCTGAATCAGGTTTAATAAGGCTTCTGTCGCTGCGCGATCGCTCCCTTCTAGAGCAACCGAAGCGTTACCTGGACGGGCAATCACAATCCCTTGAATGGTTTGTTTAGACAACGGCGCAACTCCAACAGGGGGATGAGCGATCGCCCATTGATCGCCTGTTGTTTGAGGGGGCGTTTGGCTGCGTAAGCAAAGGTTTAAGACAAATTCCAGTTCAGGATTGGTGTGAGAATGGTTTGCCAGCCAGTCAGCGGCGAGTTGACAATGCTTTAGCTCTGGTGTTTGGAGAAGGGCGATCGCTGCGGTGGCAAGGGGGTCAGGCATATCACGCTCCAAAAAGAGGGGCCTATTTCACTACACGTGCTGAGCGAGCCATTCCGAGGAGATGAAAAAACGACAAAAAGGCGCGACTATGAGAGTCAAATTTGCGGAAACATGAGGCTGGCGCTCGTTCAAGTGTTGCCCAAATCAAACCGGGCGGATTGCCCCGCTTTGGAATGCGGTAAGAAAGTATTTGCATAAATTGCTGCTTGCGTGCGATCTCGGAGGTTTAAGCGGCTGAGAATGCTGGTTACGTGGGCTTTAACCGTTCGCTCTGAAATGAAGAGAGATTGGGCAATTTCACGATTGTTAGCACCTGTTGCAATCAGATGTAAAACTTCCTGCTCGCGTGGTGTGAGGCTAGATAATTCAGCAGGCAACGTGCTTAGCTGAGTAGGTTTTGGCTCAGGGGTCAGAAGCTTTTGAAATAAACCGGGGCCAATTTGAGTGTAGCCTTTATGAATATTATGAATCGCATGGGCTAACTCATCTGAAGGTGTATCTTTGAGTAGATAACCCATTGCACCATGACGCATCGCTTCGGTGATATATTCATCATCATCAAAGGTTGTGAGAACTAATACTTTCAGTTCAGGAAATAGCTCCTTAATCTGTTTTGTGGCTGCCACACCATCCATTACGGGCATCCGCACATCCATTAAAATCACTTCGGGGGCTTGCTCTGTACCCTGTAATACTTGAATCTGGGCGATCGCATCCTGCCCATTTTCGGCTTCGCCGACCACTTGCAAATCAGCTTTTGCTTCTAAGAGGCTCCGTAAGCCTTGCCGAATGATGATCTGGTCATCAACCAACAGCAAACGAATCATACGCTCCTCCTAAAGGGCAACGAAACGCTGACGCAGCATCCCTTACCAGGGGAGCTTTTGAGATAAAACTGTCCATCGAGTGCCAGAGTACGTTCTTGCATACTTTGTAAACCAAACCCAGTTGTATTTTGATTGGGTTCAAAACCAACTCCATTATCTTCAATATCTAGCCACACGGTCGCATCATAGTCTTGTAAAGAAACATAGACATGAGTTGCCTGACTATGCTTAAAGATGTTTGTTAAAGCTTCCTGTAAAATTCGATAAATGGCCGTGTTGATCTCGGTTGGTAGAGATTGTGACAGCTTCACCGTTAGCTCTGGCATGTGCCCGCTCATGAGTTGAAACGCCTCCATTGACTCAGCGATCGCGACATCCAGCGATTGACCCTGCAGGGGGTCACTGCGTAACATTGCAACCGATTGTCGCACCCCTTTGAGCGATTGGGCTGCGAGTTGCTTAGCCGCATCGAGAAATTGGCGTGTTTTTTCTTGATCTTTGGGCAAAAATAAGAGCGCGTTTTCAAGTTGAATGCTCTGCGCTGTTAAGAGATGCCCTAAAGAATCATGAATCTCGCGGGCAATGCGGTTGCGCTCTTGCAGGGTAGCTTGATCTTCAATTCGTCGGGCATATTGTCTCAGTTGATCATGGGCTAACCAAAGCTGCTCGCGGCTTTGACTCTCAGCAAGCAAAGCATTGATTAACAACAAGGCAAAGGCCAGACCCAGCATAAAGGTGATTGCTGAGTTTAGCTTTAACCCTAGATGAATGATTTCAGGTGGAACGGGCATAACAACAGCGCCATTAGGTGGGGGACGTAGCATCCCCTCTAGATCTTTTGGAAAGACGGAGCTGGTCAACAAAATCGTAAAAAAGACCAGTAACGTTGTCCCCGCAACTGCTAACCGCCCTTTTAGCGAAAACATGCGGCAACCGCGAACAACCACAGCGAAGCAGAGCAACGGTAGAAACCCCAAAAGCGGTAAAAGGCGTAGCCGTTGATCGAGCAAGATCGGAAGCAAGATGATGACAAGCTCTAGCAGGGTATAGAGCAGCTTATGGAGCGATCGCTGCTTGGGTACAGCCCACCCTAAAAGAGCAAGGGCGATCGTGCTAAACAAGGGCATGATCGAAGGTCGCCACGGATGCAGTTGGCTGAGAAGGATTGTTGGCACCGTACAGGCCAGCAAGATCCATTCTAAATAGACCAGTAAACGAAGTCGTTGGTTTGCTAAGGGATACAGTTGGCTCACAAGCGGAACTCACAACACGTTTTAAGGGTGCTTTCACTCTATAGCAAACGCTTTATAAAAGCATTGGGCAGTTGGACAATCTCTGACTAGGACTAAAGTACAACTTAGGGATTATCCCTTTGTCCAGTGAGAAGTGTGAACGTTTGATCCATGTTTCGCACTGAGCAGCCTCCTAGGATAAGGGTCAAGCAGACCAACACGGTTGCTTCCTACTTCTCAATCATTCAGGAGGTTGCATGAAGCCTTTTTCCTTTTTCTCAATGGCTGCGTTAACAATGATTTTCACAGCCCCAGTAGACGACTGGCAGCCTCAACAAACCACAAACTCAGGTCACAATCGAGCTAATCAGATGAAGTTGCAAAGTTCAAATTTTGCCGATGTTGATGTCACGCCTGAGGTTGAAACTTTTCCGACGCCAGAGACAGCAGAACCCCCCAATATTGATGATTTAGGGTTAACCGAAGAACAAAAAGCAAAGATCAAGCAGATTCATGAAAATACCCGTAGCAAAATTGAGCGCTTACTCACAACTGAGCAAAAAGCACAACTGAATGCACTGACTAAAACTCGTCAGCCGCGATCGCGCCAGCCGCTTCCTCAATTGAACCTATCACCTGAGCAAGAAAAGCAGGTGCGTCAGTTACTCCAGGCAGAAAGAGAGCAGATTTTTGAGGTGTTTACTCCGGCTCAACAGGAGCAAATTGAGGAAGGTCTTCAGCCGCCAATCTTTTGAAGGCTCTGCCTTTGGGGAAATTTGAGTGCATTGTATTGGTATCTGTTGAACGACCTCTGTTGATATTTCTCAAAGTATTTCTGAGATATCTGCTTCTCTCAGAGCCATTAAATCAAATGAATTGAATGATCGATATTTAGATTGATGGCTGCTATTAATCACCCTCTCCTTTGGAGGCTGTATGGCTTGCGTCCCAATTGTTACAGCGATCGCACTTGTAATTACAACATGTCTTCCTCTCGCTGCTCAGGCTGATTCTTTTACAACCGCAAATTTCCCTGTTCACGATGAGGCTCACAATCAACTGTTGCCTTCACAGGCAATGATACTTCCGGAAGACATTGAGTTGACTGCTAATCAGCGATCGCAGATTCAACAAATTTATGTCAGCACTCTCATCCAAATCTCAAATCTTTTGTCACCAGCGCAGCAAGCTCAATTACGGCAGGGCATCCAAAACTGTAACAACTCTGAGTCTGACTGCACAGTGGTTTTGTCTCTGTCAGTCGAGCAAGAGAGCCAGCTGCAAGTGCTGATTCAAACGGGGCGTAAGCAAATTTTAGAGCTACTTACACGCGAGCAGCAAGAACAGTTGCAACCTGCGATCGTGGAGGCAACCACACATTTGTGATGCTCTACAACTCCAATACATCTTTTTCAACTGTTGTATCCCTTTGAGGAATGACTCTGCAAACATGGTTGGGCTACTCGACAAAACATGGATGGATCGACTCGACTGGTTCAAGGAACAGACACAAAAAAGAGCGGTCACCGCGATCGCTCTCTCTTTACTCACTTTGGGAGGTGTCACTATTTTTCGACAACTTTCTCGACCCCCTTTATCGATTCAAGCTCCAGTGACGTTGCCAGTCCGGCGGGCTGATTTGACAATCACCTTAGCGGCAAATGGCACGATTGAACCGGAGCAGTTAATCAACCTTAGCCCTAAAGAATCAGGCATTTTGAAACGCTTGCTGGTGAAAGAAGGCGATCGCGTCCAACAAGGGCAGATTCTAGCGTATATGGATGACTCAAACCTGCAAGGTCAATATCTCCAGGCAAAAGCCCAACTAGCGGCAGCTCAGGCAAGCTTACAGCGACTTGTGCGAGGCAATCGATCGCAGGATATTGCTCAGGCATCAGCCCGACTCAGCGCAGCTTACGCAAATTCACGCCAGGCCGCCGAAGTCTACCGACGTTATCAAGGCTTGGCTGAGCAAGGAGCGATTTCACAAAATGACTTGATGCAGTACAAAACCAGTCGTGACACGGCGCAGGCGCAGGTATTGGAGTACCAGCAAGCACTTGCCCTTTTGCAGGCAGGCGCACGGCCAGAAGACATTGACCAGGCGCAGGCAGAAGTGGCGGCGGCTGAGGGTGCTTTAGAGACGATTCAAGCAAAGTTGGATGACACCGCGATTCGAGCACCCTTTGCAGGCGTTGTGACGCGCAAGTATGCCGATCCGGGTGCGTTTGTTACCCCAACGACAGCCGGAAGTGCTGTTTCATCAGCTACATCGTCATCGATTCTCGCTTTAGCTTCTAATAATCAGGTGGTGGCAAATGTGGCTGAAAGCAACATCACCAAGATTCGCTTGGGGCAGAAAGTACGAATTCAAGCGGATGCCCTGCCAGGGCAAACGTTTTTGGGCACTGTGAAGCAAATTGCAGCGCAGGCAACGGTTGAGCAAAATGTGACCAGCTTTGAAGTAAAAGTGGCGATCGCGGAGCCGCAAGCGAACCCATTACGCGCCGGCATGAATGTGGCTCTGTCGTTTGAGGTGGGGCAGGTTAAACAAGCTCTGGTCGTGCCTAATGCGGCGGTGACTCAGCAAGAGGCTGTTACAGGGGTGTTTATTCTCAATCGGGATGATCGCCCGATCTTTACGCCGATTACGATTGGCGCCACTGTTGGCAATGACACCGAGGTTAAAGCGGGCTTATCGGGCACTGAGCGGGTTTTGCTAAACCGACCTACTGGCGATCGCAGTCAGGTCAGTGGCGATCGCGCCTTTCCAGGTTCAGCTAACTCAACAGATGCTTCGTCTAAGCGTGGCTTTCCGGGGCTTCCCAGTCCGCCGTCGGCGCCCCCTGGTCAACTGTGAGTTGAAGGAGGTTGAGCAAATGACACAGGTTTCAGAGACAGAGGCGCTTGTCGTGAACAGACAGCATGGGGCGAGAGACGCGATGTTACGCGCTAAACCCGTTGCCTTGAGCGAAATTTTGGCAATGGCGATCGCGGCGCTGTGGCGCAACCAGTTACGCACTGGCTTGACCATGTTAGGAGTCATCATTGGGATTGGCTCAGTGATTGCCATTAGCTCGATTGGCAGGGGCGTTCAAAAAGCGACGGAGCAGCAGATTCAATCATTGGGCACAGATGTTTTGCAGGTTTCACCGGGGGCTGTGCGAACTGGCAATGTCACGCAGGCGTTGGGTTCTAGCAGCACGCTGACCTGGGAAGATGCCCAAGCTTTACAAACTCAAGCCCCTTCTGTGCAGGGAGTAGCAGCCTATCTTCAGGCCAGCAGGCAGGTGGTATATGGCAACCAAAACTACTCGACCAGCATCGTGGGCACCGATCTAAACTTTCCTACTGTGCAAAACACGCATCCGATCGAAGGTCGTTACTTTACTCAAACCGAGTTAACCCGGCGATCGCAGGTGGCTGTTTTGGGTGCAACGGTACGGCAACAACTGTTCAGCCAGGGAACATCGGTGCTGAATACGCTCATTCGCATCAACGGTGAACAGTATGAGGTGATTGGCGTAATGGAAAAAAAGGGTTCACAAGGCCCGCTCGATCGAGATGATCGGGTCTACATTCCACTCACAACGATGTCAGCCCGAATTGTGGGAAACAACGCTCTGGCAGGCATCTCAGTGAATGGCATTTACGCTAAGGTGGTTGACCAAACGCAGATGCCAGCAGCAGAATTTCAAATTACCAATGTGCTGCGTCTACGCCACAATTTGGCAGCTTCCCAGGCCAATGATTTTCGCGTAACCAACTCCGCAGAGATTATCAAAACGCTCAGCAACATTGTTGGAACGTTGACTGTCATGGTGGTCGCGATCGCAGGTATCTCGTTGGTTGTCGGTGGGATTGGGATTGCCAACATCATGCTGGTCTCAGTCGTCGAGCGCACGCGTGAAATCGGTGTGCGAAAGGCTGTTGGCGCAACGAACCGGGCTATTTTGAGTCAGTTTTTGGCAGAGTCGGTGGTGATTTCAACCCTGGGTGGGATGGTTGGGATCGGTACTGGCATTCTCGTTGCGTTTGGCGCTGCGACAACGTTTCAATTTCCGTTTGTGGTGTCGGGGTGGGCTGTCGCTTCAGGCGTGGGGCTATCTTTTACGGTTGGGCTATTGGCGGGTGTGATTCCGGCTCGTAATGCAGCTCAGCTCGATCCGATCGCGGCTCTACGCAATGAATAAATTGACCTGATTGAGGATTGAAAGATGCTGACGTGTTTAGTCGGGGTGCAGATAGAGCTCGATGCTTTCAGGGGGGCACTGCTGCCTACCAGGTCAGGTGCGGTCGCAGGTTACGCGATTGATTTTGCAGACTTTAGCCAACTAACACCGCCGCTTGCTGTTAATTATCAAGGTCAAAATGGAGTTGGAGCAGACTGGCGGAGCTGGACAGTTGGCAGCGATCGCTGCAATTTTCAAACATTGTGTCACGCTCTCAACGGCTTACCGCTAGGGATTGTAAATTAAAGTGTGTCAAAGGTCAGAAATTGAGATCTAATGAACTACTAAACCTAAGACACTCATACTATGACTTTTCGACCTGAGCTCCTTGATGAATTGCTGAAAGGCTATG
>Ga0073934_10004804_pt1 | contig 21818 bp, 14 predicted proteins | sample LarsenN4metaG_FD_76834 | JGI IMG/M metagenome (GOLD analysis project Ga0073934, IMG submission 76834) | Hot spring sediment bacterial and archeal communities from British Columbia, Canada, to study Microbial Dark Matter (Phase II) - Larsen... ...
CGTGAGGAACTGGCCCGGAGAACGCCGACCGCCGTGACAGTATACGCCGGGCAAGAGACACCGATATTTCGGCTGCGGCTGGCCAGCGGCGGGGAAATTACAGGATGGCTGGGTACACGCTCGTCCGCGGAAGCGCGCCAAGCGCAGGAGAAGCAAATTGCCAGGCTGCGCCAACTGGTTTCAGAGGTCAGTGAACGGGTCACGACCGGGCTGGCATCGCCCATGGATTTGGCCAAAGCCGAACGCGACCTGGCGCTGGCCGAGGCGGGAAGGGACGAGACTGCCGCCGCGCGTGCTCACCTGAAGTACAGAAAAGCGGCGTTGCTCGAAGCGGAAAAGCAATCGGACCCGGTGGCCGCTCGCAAGGCCGAACTGCAAGTTGCGCAAGCCGAGCACGGGGTCGCGTTCGCCGAAGCCAAGGGCGATAAGATTGCGATCGCCAAAGCGGTAGCGCAGTATGCCGAAGCAGCTTTGCGGATCGCCCGTAAGTACCGGGAAAAAGGAGTTGTTTCCGCGGCCGATGTGCTCAGAACCGAGGCCGAATATGTGCAAGCTCAGGAGGACCTGCGGAAGATCGCTGCAAACTCACCGCAGTGATCGCGGAGTCCATGGTGAGCGCCACGCGCGACTCCCTGCCCTCCTGCCAGCTTGGGCAAGTGAACTGACAGTCTCCCGAGTCGCTGGACGCCGCAGACTATAGCGGAGCTTTGACGTCGTAGCACCAGAGCATCTGGTGATCGCGAATATACAACCGGCCATTCGCAACGACCGGATAGGCCCAGGCTTTTTCCATGGGGTCCTTGCGCTTGGGCTGATCCGGGGGCGTGAATCGTCCCTTTTCGACATAGGCCTGCGGGTTGGGCTCGACGAGGGCGACTTCACCATTCTCTCCGTGCAAGTAGAGCCGACCGTCGGCAAAGCACAGCGCCGCGGCGCCGATTCCCGGATTGTCCCACTTTTGTTCTCCGCTGGAGAATTCGACACAGACCATGCCCTGGTTCGCGGTGCCATAGAGATAGTCCCCAACCAGCACAGCGCCTCCGATGGCGGTGGGAAGTTTGGGCGAAAAATACACTTCTTCCGCCGCGAGGGAGTCCCCCTTGGGCGCGAGGCGCACCAGGCTGGCTCCCGTGCCTGCGCCGGCACTGAAAACGAGATTCTCACGCGCCACGGGAGTGGGGATATTCGCGCGGAACTTGCTCACCGTCCTGCCGTAACGCCATAGGAGCTTGCCGGATTTGGCTTCAATACCCACCAGGCCGTTCTGAAGCATCTGAACGTACTGTCGCGGACCGTTGGAATCCACGACAATGGCGGAGGCGTAGGCGGCCTCGTCTCCCTCAGGCAGGGCGGCTTTCCAGAGCACCTCGCCGTTCTTCTTGTTCAACGCGAGCACGGTGGCCTCGGCGCCGCCGGGTGTGCAGACGAGCGTGCCGCCATCGACGAGTGGAGACTCGGAATAGGCCCAGGTGCCGGGCTTCCCGCCGAAATCGGTGCGAAGGTTCTTTTGCCAGCGTATTTTGCCGCCGGCGAGTTCGACGCAGGCAAGATCGCCATCGGAGCCCAGGGCAAAAAGGACCTCCCCATCGATAGTGGGTGTGGACCGGGCGGCGGGGAAATTCGGCTTCTGATCAGGGTTGCCGACTTTGCCCAAGCGGGTCCTCCAGATGCGGCGGCCATCGCTGACCGAGACAGCCTGAACAAACTCATTATCCAGGCCTTCGTTGCCCAGAATGAACAGCCGATCCCCCGCGGTGGCAGGCGCGGAATAGCCGGAGCCTGTATCGGTCGATTTCCAGAGCAGCTTGGGACCGTCCTTTGTCCATTCCTTGAGGAGGCCGGTCTCGGCGGCGATGCCGTTGCGCTGCGCGCCGCGCCACTGCGGGTAATCGCCCGCCGTTCCGAAGGAAGGGAGCAACAAGGTAGACAGAATGGCAACTAAGCCGGCAGAATGAGTCCGTGTTTTCATTTGTGTTGCAGGTTGCGAAACAATGTGTTCGTGACCATCCAGGAAGTCAACCTGCCAACCGGCGAGAGGAGAACAGATCCATACAGTATGCGATGCCTGGTCGCGCCGCGATCGAACCTCACAGAATTGGTCGTTTCGCCCCTTCGTCATTGGCCCCTGTGGCCCCTGGTCCCTGTTGATATTTGCCTTGCTTTTGTCCCGGAAGGGAGCATGGTTTAAATGAATCCCCGAGGTGCTTGTGGGCGGCTGTGACACATTCCTTCATGTGCATGGCAGCGGAAAGCCATTCACATTGCGTTCGAAAGCAGACAAGCCGGGCGCGTTTACTCTCATCGAGCTTCTTGTCGTTATAGCGATCATAGCGATCCTGGCGGCGATGCTGTTGCCGGCGTTGGGCAGGGCAAAACTCAAGGCCCAGGGCCTCTCGTGCTTGAATAACGGGCGCCAGATCACGATTGCCTGGCTGATGTATGCGGACGACCACGAGGGCGTGCTTGCCGGGGCATTCGACACTCCGGTGGGCGGGTGGCTGGATGGCTGGCTCAACTACAATGGAGCCACCGACAACACCAACATCGCCCTGCTGAAGAAGGGGCGTCTCGACCCCTACCTGCAGAGCACGACCGTCTACAAATGCCCCGCTGATCTGAGCAAGTCCTACGGACGGCACGGCGACCCGCGGGTTCGGAGCATTTCGATGAACCAGATGTTCAGGACCTGGAGCGATGGACATTCGGTGTCTCCTCCCTGGCGAATCTACAAGAAGAGTTCGGACATGATCCTGCCCGCTCCCGCCAATCTATGGGTCATCATTGATGAGAACCCCGACAGCGTAAACGACGCGGCGTTTGCGGTCAGAATGGATCCCCAATGGCCGGCGACCTTGTGGCAGGACGGGCCCGCCAATTATCACGGGGGAGGCTGTGGGTTTGGCTTTGCCGACGGGCATTCGGAGATAAAGAAATGGAAGGATCCGCGCACGCTGGCCCTGAAAACCACTTACCGGACCTCGTTCAATTATTCAATCGCACAGGTCAACAACCTGGATATTCAGTGGGTGCGGGAAAGAACCACCGCGCGCCGGTAGCTTGTGCTTCGCCGGACGCGCCCCCCACGCACGAACAGATTCAGTGATCAGAAAAACCAAAGCCGCCGTTTTCAAACGCGGCAAATCCAAAGGAAAACTGATATGAAACTACCATTCGCAGGAGCCGGCATCATGACGCTGGCAATGGCCGCAACCTCGCAACTGGCAGTGTTGGGGGCAACGACAAACGGACTGATCATCATCAGTTCCAGAACGGCCTCGGATGCCCTGTACCGCCAGATTAGCTCCAGCACGCTCTACGACGCTGATGACTTCAAAGGGCCGGGCGTGTTTTCGCCCGGGGACGCCGCGATGGCGGAATTGCTGCAGGACCACGGTTACTCCACCCGGCTCGTACCGGAATGGCTGCTCAACCCGTTCCTCCTTGATCCTCAGTCGTTGTATTCCAGCATGCTTCCCGACTACTTCGCAACCGCGCCCGATAGTCCCGGAAACGCCCCGGATTGGATCTATGGCGGAGCCGGCGGTCCCACCAAAACGGCTGATACCAATAATGCATATTCGGCGTCCCTGGTTATCATCTCCGGCAGCGGCAGTTCGTTTGACATGCCACCCCCGAATACCAGAGGAATTGGCATTGTCATGGGGGAACATTCGTGCCTGGGCGACCGCTCGCTCAACGGCAAATCGAGCATCTACATGTATTCCTCAATTAATCCGAACAGCGGCGATTCCGCCGGCGCCACGCTGGGAGATATTCAATACATGTGGGTCGTGAATCCCACGCACCCGATTATGCAGGGGATCCCATTGGATTCCAAGGGCCGGGTCAAAATCTGGCGCGACCCTTATCCGGAGGAGGATGCGCACGTGCCCAGCGGTGGCAAAGTCAACTACCGCTACAGTTGGCTCACGGTGAACATCGATCCCGCGTTGGCGGCCCCCGCGGTACCCGCGCCAGGCACGACCATCCTCGGTGTGCTGGCAACCGAAACCAACAAGGTGGTCTTCGCCGTCATGGATGTCGGTGGGGAGTTCGGCATCACCATCCCGGAGGGGCCGTGGGCGGGCCGGACGACTTCCCCCTCGCGGCTGGTCCATTTCTTCGTGAACGAACGCGGCTCGGGCGACTCCCGCCGCGCCTTTAACTGTCTGACCGACCTCGGCAAGGTGATCTTCGTCCGGGCCTGCAAGTGGGCCATGGGAGAGACGCTCACACCCTATCAGCCGCTCGGGATGATCCGGGTGTCGAAGGCCGGCGATCAGCAGATCCGCCTCGAGTGGGACGGCACGGAGACCAAGAACTACAAGGTCCTGGGCACGCGGAATCTCTTCGGGCCATCCAATTTGTCGAACTGGCAAACCGTGGCGCAGGATATCCGCGGCACCAATGGCCCCGTTTCGGTCACGTTCGATATCTCCGGCGCCACCCAATACGCATTCCTGCGAGTAGTGCCGGTGCCGTAACGGGAACCCGTACCGCGGGTGGTCTGTGCGCTTCCCGCTTCTGCAAGTTTCCAGACCCCCGGGGAAAACTGCTGTTCATGACGGGGTGGCGAGTGTGGGGATGCGCGGTGTTTGATCTCGTCCCAACCTGCCCGTCGGCCCAGGGCGGCCGGGGCGGCCAGGGCTGTGTCGATTGACATCACGGGACGAGTAGCGCATTGTCGGCCTGGATCGCTGCTCCACTCCTATGAAAGGAAAACCGTTTCCGACAAACACCGCAACTCCGACAGCGGAGGATGTGCACACTGGACTAACTGCGGAAGCAATTGGCCGGGCGCTTCAGGAAAACCTCGTCTGCTTCCAGGCGAAATTTCCGGAGGTAGCCACCACAAACGACCGCTATATGGCACTGGCCTACGCGGTCCGGGACCGCGTGCTGCAGCGCTGGGCCAAAACCGCCCACACTTACTACCGCCGCCGCAGCCGGACGGTTTGTTATCTTTCGGCTGAATTCCTGCTGGGACCCCAGTTAGGAAAGAACCTCGTGAATCTCGGCATCCAGGACGAGGTGAAAGCGGCGGTGGAGGCGCTCGGCTGGGACCTTGATCTTCTGCTGGACCAGGAAGAGGAACCGGGCCTTGGAAATGGCGGCCTGGGCCGGCTTGCCGCGTGTTTCCTGGATTCTCTGGCTACGCTGGGAGTCCCCGCCCTCGGCTACGGTATTCGCTATGAGTTCGGCATCTTCGACCAGGAATTGGTCGACGGCTGGCAAAAGGAGGTCACGGACAAGTGGCTCCGGCTGGGCAACCCGTGGGAAATCGCCCATCCGGAGATCGTGTTCGATGTCAAGCGGGGGGGCCGCACGGAAGGCAGGGTTGTGGACGGCAAATACCGGGTGGAGTGGATACCGGACCGAGTGGTGCGCGGCATGGCTTACGACACGCTTATCGCGGGCTACCGCCGGGACACTGTGAACCTGCTGCGCCTGTGGAAAGCGGAAGCGGTCGAGTCGTTCGATTTCCAGGCGTTCAACAAGGGCGACTATTATGCCTCCGTCCTGGCCAAAATCGAATCCGAGAACGTCACCAAGGTCCTTTACCCGAACGACGCCTCGCCCCAGGGCAAACAACTGCGCCTGGAACAGCAGATCTTTTTCGTCTCCTGCGCCTTGCAGGACATGATCCGGATTTACCTGCAGCGCTCCAGTGACCTTACCAAACTGCACGAGAAATTCGTCGTGCAGCTCAACGACACCCACCCCGCCATCGCGGTGGCCGAGCTGATGCGGCTGCTGATCGACGTTCACTCGTTAAGCTGGGAGACCGCCTGGGAGGTCACCCAAGAGGTCTTCAGCTACACCAACCACACTTTGTTGCCGGAAGCGCTCGAATGCTGGCCCGTTCCGCTCTTTGGCACACTGCTGCCCAGGCACCTCGAAATCATCTATGAAATCAACCGGCGTTTTCTCGACGAAGTCCGGTTGCGTTATCCCGGGGACGACGCGCGCGTGACGCGCATGTCGCTCGTCGATGAGAGCGGGCCACGCTACGTGCGGATGGCGCATCTGGCCTGTGTCGGCAGCCACGCGATCAACGGCGTGGCCAGGCTGCACAGCGAACTGCTCAAGACCGGCGTGCTCCGGGATTTCCATGATTTTTCGCCCGGAAAATTCACCAACGTCACCAACGGCGTCACACCGCGCCGCTTTCTCTTGCTGAGCAACCCCGGGCTGGCGGCGTTGATTACCGGCAAAGTTGGCGAGGACTGGCCCGTGGAAACGGGAAAGCTGCGCGAATTGGAGTCCTGGGCAGCCGACCGCGACTTTCAGGCCCAATGGCGCGCCGTCAAGCTGCAGAACAAACAGCGGCTGGCCAAACTGATTGCCGCCCGCGCGGGGGTCGGCGTCGAGCCGGACACACTCTTCGACATGCAGGTCAAGCGGTTGCACGAGTATAAACGCCAGCACTTGAATGCTCTCCACATCATCACGCTCTACAATCGCCTGCGCAAAGACCCGAAACTGGAGATCCCGGCCCGAACGTTTGTGTTCAGCGGCAAGGCCGCTCCCGGGTATTATATGGCCAAGCTGATCATCAAGCTGATCACCAGCGTAGCCGGCGTGGTCAACGGCGACGTTTCCCTGGGCGGTCGCATCAAGGTCGCCTTCCTTCCCGATTTCAACGTGAAACTGGCTCAGTTCATCTATCCTGCCGCGGATCTCTCGGAGCAGATTTCCACGGCCGGCATGGAGGCCTCCGGCACCGGGAACATGAAATTCGCCATGAATGGAGCCCTGACCATCGGGACGCTGGACGGCGCCAACGTCGAGATCCGGGACGAAGTGGGCGCCGAGAATTTCTTCCTGTTCGGACTCACGGCCGCCGAAGTCGCGGAACGGAAGCGCCACTATCGCCCGCGGGACTGTTACGAATCAGACCCGGAGTTGAAAGAAGCGCTCGACCAGGTTGCCTCCGGTTACTACTCGCCTGAAAACCCCGGCTTGTTCCGGCCGTTAATCGACGCGTTGCTGGAGCACGATCATTTCATGGTGTTGGCCGATTACCGGGCCTACGTCGACTGCCAGGAGCAGGTCAGCCGGGCTTATGCCGACCAATATAGCTGGACCCGCAAATCGATCCTGAATGTCGCCCGGATCAGCTACTTCTCGTCGGATCGGGCCATTCGCGAGTATTGCCAGCGAATCTGGAAGATCCAGACGACGCCGGCCAACTCCGCACCCTCGTCCTGATGGCAATGCCCGGCGCCTTCCGGATCCGGCGGCGGCTGACCGGGGCGGATGCCGATTCAATTCAAGTCAAGGGCATACAGGAGTGCACGTTTCCGGGCAGGCTGCCACAAAATCGATCATACTGGACAGGTCCCCGACGCTGGCGATGACGCCGGGGTTGGTGACCTGCCGGACGATCATCTCGCGATTCAGCTCCTTCGTGTAGGGGACGGCGCGCCTCGTGACGTCACCCTTCGCGTCATCCACAATGGGCCAGACGCGCGCGGGCTTGTCGTTGGAGAAATCAATTCCGGCAAGGTTGATGGACCGCACATTGCGATTCCCATTCGTGCGGAAGTGGATCTTCCGGCCAGAAACCTCATACACGATGCTCCACACGGTGGAGTGCTGGTTAAGCTCATAGCCGGCCTTGACGGTGTGCAGGATGTCGAACGAGTAATCGACCATTTTCCGCGGAGGTCCGAGAAACGAGTTCACCCCAGCCGCCGCGCGCGCGCATATATTCGTCCGCTTCATGTAAAATCTGGCAGGATATTGGTAGGAAGCGCCTCTCGCCTTGCCGGTCCCGTGAGGCTTGTGAAATTGCGTCCTTGGCGTATGTTCAGACAAGCTTTTGATCGGCACTCTGTCCGCCGCGCCCTTCGTATGGAACATCCATCTCAAACCCTTAGCGTGTGTGAGTGTGAATCTTGAATCTGATCAGATCGCACCTGCCATTTTTGCAACCACGCATTGGAGCGTGATCGTCGGCGCTCAACAGCGGGGAACGGCCGAGGGGGAGGCTGCGCTGGAGAAATTATGCCGGACCTACTGGCGTCCGGTGTTCGCATTCGTTCGCCACTCCTCGCCGAACGAACATGTGGCGCAAGATCTCACACAAGGATTCTTCGAACGGTTCCTTGAGAAAGAGTATTTCCGTGATGCTAACCAACTTCGCGGTCGGTTCCGCTCGTTCTTGCTGGCCTGCGTGAAGAATTTTCTCGCGAATGAACGGGACAAACAGCGGACCCAACGGCGGGGCGGCAGCGCCATCTCGGTTTCCATCGATCAATGGTTTCAAGAGTCCGGTGCGGAACTGGCATCAAACCCCGCCTTGACTCCGGATCGCAGTTACGAACGCCAGTGGGCGTATTCGGTGTTGGAAACTGTGCGGTCCAAGCTGCGGTCCGAATTTGTGGAGTCGGGAAGGACAGACGTATTCGACGCACTGCACGTGTACCTTTCGGGAGAAAGGGATGAGGCTCCTTATCATTTGGTGGCAGAGCAGATGCTGATGAGCGTGGATGCGGTAAAAAAGAAGGTGGAGCGAATGAGACGGCGGTTTGGCCAGTTGCTCCGCGAAGAAATCGCGCAAACCGTGCAGCACCCGTCCGAAATTGAGGATGAGTTGCGGTTTCTTCGAGGCGCGCTCCAAAGTTAGAAAAAGTTCTCTGTCACCAACCTGACGGAAAACTTAATAGCTTGTAGAGTGCCAGTTGGAAAACGCGCAAGAGCCGAAGGAAGAAGCGTGCGAACTGCGAGTCGGATATCCTCCTTGCGGATCCTGGAGGGGCTCACGCTTGGACGGGGCATCGTGGGTTCCTTCGGAAGATCGAACCGCGTGACCTCGCTCTGGGGTTTGGATTTTTGGCCGAAGCGAAATGCAACCAACCGTATCACCTCACTGTCCGAAGTGCGGCGCCGAACTGGCTTCACCGGGGGCCGAGTGTGCATATTGTCTGCTCGAACTCGGATTTGCCAGCATCGTGAGCAACGAGGCGGAGCCTGCCTCAGCAAACACTCCGGCAGCCCGTGTCTTCGGTGATTACGAATTGCTCGATGAAATTGCCCGGGGCGGAATGGGCATCGTCTATCGCGCGCGTCAACGCCGCCTCGGACGAACGGTGGCGTTGAAGTTGATCCTTGGCGGCAAACTTGCCACGCGCGAGTTCATCAATCGTTTTCGGGCGGAAGCGGCGGCAGCGGCGGCGCTCCAGCATCCCAATATCGTCGCCATCCATGATGTCGGCGTTCATGACGGGAACCATTTCTTCTCGATGGATTACGTCGAGGGTCAGAACCTCGCCCAATTGGTGGGCAACCGGCCACTGCCCGCGCAGAAAGCTGCGCGCTACATGAAGCTGATCACGGAAGCGATTCAGTACGCGCATGAGCAAGGGATTCTGCACCGCGACCTCAAGCCCTCCAACGTCCTGGTTGATGCCGCGACGGACCAACCGCGCGTGACGGATTTCGGCCTGGCCAAACGGCTGGATGGCGAATCGAGTCTGACCCTGACCGGCCAGGTGCTCGGTTCGCCGCATTTCATGCCGCCAGAACAGGCAGACGCCCGGCGCGGCAAAGTGGGTCGGTGGAGTGATGTTTACGCGCTGGGGAGCATCCTCTATTTCCTGCTCACCGCCCGGCCACCGTTTCAAGGCGACTCGCTCGAAACGACCCTTGGTCAGGTGCTCAATGCGGAGCCGGTCTCGCCTCGGCTGCTGAATCCGACCGTGCCGCGTGATTTGGAAACCATCTGCCTTAAGTGCCTCACCAAAGAACCGAGTCGCCGTTATCCGACCGCGCGGGCGATCGGGGAAGATTTGGGTCGTTTCCTGAATGATGAGTCCATCGTCGCTCGGCCAACCACCCGGCTTGAACGAACCTGGCGGTGGTGTCGCCGTAAACCCGCCTTCGCGGGTCTGGCGGCGGCTGCGGCCGTTCTGCTTTTGACCCTCGCCATCGGATCGCCCATGGTTGCGCTTCGCATCCAACACGCGCGACAAATCGCGGAAGCCAATCTTTATAATGCCGATCTAAACCTGGCGCAGTCGGCCTTGGCGGATGCGGACTTGGTTCACGCGCGTGAGCTGTTGGACCGGCATCGGCCCGCGCCCGGACAGCGCGATGATCCACGTGGCTTTGAGTGGCGCTACTTGTGGAACTTGTGTCAGGGCGATCACAAGTTTGTATTCGCGCCTGTAATGAGACAGCCGCGGCGAGTCGTTTTTTCCCATGATGACCGACTGTTGGCTGCTGGTGCAGAGCGGGGAGAGCTCGCCGTCGTTTGGAACCTGGCGAGCAAAGCCGTCGTGAAAACGCTGCCGCGGGGCGACCGGCCGGTGGCTTTTGCTCCCCACGGCCCGGGGCTGCTCACGGCGGGAAGCAATGGACTGAAGCTTTGGAACATTCAAACCTGGCAGGAGCGGGTGTTGGGTCCGTGTCACCCGGGCGCGGCGGCGGTGTTTGGCCCCGATGGCCGCTCGCTCATTGTCTATGGGGCTGGCCTTCAGGTGTGGGACACTCGGAGCTGGACGGTCGTTTCCTCGAATGACTTCGGTGAGATCAACTGGTGGGTTACTGGCACCTTCAGCCTCTCCCGCGACGGCGCATTGATCAGTTGCGGTCGAGGTTTGCCCTACGCCACGGCAGGCGAGTTGCGACTCTTCCGCCTGCCTTCGCTGGAACCGGTGCCCTGGAGTGAGCGACTGCCGAAGGATGTTGGGGCCGCGACCTTTCATCCCGAACGAGACTTGCTGGTGACCGGCGGTTGGAGCGGCGATATCCGACTTTGGGATAGCAACTCGGGCCAGGAACTTCCCTCGATCATGAAACAGGCGTCCAGAATCTATGCGATGTCTTTCAGCCCGGCCGAACCGAATCGGTTGGCCACCACCGGTGCAGATCGAACCATTTACCTTTGGGACCTGGCTTCTCAAAAAGAACGCGCCCGGCTGCACGGAGCCTCGGAAGAATTGTCCGAACTGGCGTTTTCGGCTGACGGGCAGACGATCGCCACTGGCGGCATGGATACTCCGATCACTTTGTGGGATGCGGCCCAGACCAAGGCAGAGGTTATCGAAGTTCCCACGCAATCGCGAAATTGCGTCCTTGGTTTTTCCGGGGACGGAAGACAACTCGTGACCATTGATGCGGCCGGCCGTGTGATGTACCGCGATCCAACGTCGTTGGCCGTGTTGGACACTCTCTGCCAGGTTGACATGAAATCGGCCCTCGCTTCCCCGCCCATTGTTGATTTCGCTGTTGTCGCGCTGGCGTCGAGTCCAGGCATGAAGTTGCTGGCGTTGGGCATGACGAACGGTGCCGTCGAGATTTGGGATTTGGCCAGCCGCACGAACCTCCTTTTCCAGGCTCACTCGGCGCCTGTTCTCGGGCTGGACTTTTCACCCGATTCCCGCCAACTCGTCACGGCCAGCGAAAATCACGAAGTTTGTTTGTGGAATCTTGCCACTCGGTCCCGGGTGGCCTCCAACCGGTTGGACGAAGTTTCCAGCCACCTTTGGGGGATCTACGTGCGATTTTCACCGCGCGGAGACTTGGTCGCGGCGGGAAGCAAACAGCAGCTCTCGATTTTTCGCGGAACGGATCTCCATGGGCTGCATCGTTTCGGCCACCTCAAAGATTTTGAGTCGCTTCGCTTCGCTCCTGATGGACGTTATCTCGTCTCCGGGCATGACGGTGAAAACCTCCTCTGGGATACACACGACTGGAGTCGGCGCTCCCTGTCGGGTCATAAAAGTTTTATTGCCGACATGGCTTTCTCGCCGGACAGACACCGCATGGTGAGCGGCGGCGACAAGCTGATTGTCTGGGACACCGACACGTGGCAGCAAGTCGCCACCTACAAACTGCCGATTCAAGACATCAGCCACATCACGTTCTCGCCGGATGGCAACAATCTGATTACCAGCGATGCCAACGCATTGCGTGTCTGGCGCGCGCCTTCCTTCAAAGAGATCGCGGATCGAGAAGCGCGCCTCGGGCGATGGCGCTGAAGCAGCACGGTGGCGACGCAACTCAAGGGAGCGCGGACTTCAGTCCGCTTCATTGGACAAACTGGCGACAACATAAGTGCATCGTAGGATGGAACACGGCCGGAGGTCCAAGCGGAATGAATTCCACGATCGTTCGGTCACACTTCGGTTCTCGAAGAAATTTCAGAAACCCTGTCACCTGCCGCAGCCATTCCTTAATTACCTGGTGAAGCCTTCCTTATGGGGAGATTTGAACAACTAACAAAGATCAAGCCCGTCATCCTTGGTCGGCTTCGGAACGACCGGGGATGAGGCACAGAGAAAGAGAGAAAGGAAAAGCAAATGAAAACACAAACCTGTCAAAGTATTATGAAAGGCCTGTCAACGCTCCTGGTGCCCTTCCTGACGGTGGGAGCGCTCACCGTTGCCGCCCATGCGGGCCATCGGGCGGCGGAGCCCAACGCGACCTTGCTGGTAACGGGCCTGGAGGAGCTCCAGGGGAGTGCCGTCGGCCCCGGCGGAGCGTTGTTCGTCACCGCGCCGCTCGCCGGCAGCATCTGGCGCGTCGACCCGAAGACCGGCGCCGTCACGCTCTTCGCCAGCGGGCTGCCGGCCCGTTTCCCGGGCCTGTTCTTCATCGGCAGCGGGGTGGTCGATGTCGCCTTCCTTGATGGGACCGCCTACGCGCTGGTCACCGGCGTCGCCCCGGACCTCGAGGGCCACGATATCGTCGGCATCTACCGAGTGGACGGCCCGAACTGCTTTACCATCGTCGCGGACCTCGGCGCGTGGTCCGTGGCCAATCCGCCGGCGACGGAATTCTTCGTCCCCACCGGATTCCAGTACGCGATCGAACCCTTCCGCGGCGGGTTCCTCGTCTCCGACGGGCACCACAACCGGGTGCTGTGGGTCACCCGCGATGGTGAGATTACCGAGTTGATCGCGTTCGACGACGCTGTCCCGACCGGGCTGGCCGTCTCGGGCAACTCTATCTACCTCGCCCAGGCCGGCCCCATCCCCCACGAGCCGGAGAACGGCAAGGTAGTCGTGTTCGGACCGAAGTCGACGACCGCCACCGAAGTCGCCGCCGGAGCCAGGCTGGCCGTCGACGTGGAGTTCGGCCGTGGGCGCACGCTCTTCGCCCTCTCGCAGGGCTTCTGGGACGGTCCGTTCGAGGGAACTCCGGCGCTGCCGAACACCGGTGCGCTCATGCGGGTCAACGGGGACGGCACCCTCACGACCGTCGTCGGTGACCTGGACCGGCCGACCTCGGTCGAGATCATCAAGAACACCGCCTACGTCGTCACGCTCGCCGGCGAGATCTGGAAGATCGACAATATCTCGGCTCCGCCCCACGGCAACGTGCGGTGACCGAACCGGGAGCAATTTGGCGTCGGCAGGACTTGCCGACGCCACTTGCAGCCCGCCGATTTCCGGGCGGGAATCAGCCTTGGGATACCGGGTTTCATTCAGCCACATCACATCCACGACCAGGCCTTCTTCATTCATGCCGCCGGTGGGGAATTCCTTTCCCAGTGAATCGAAAGTCACGCTGCCATATTTGGAAGTCCAGCCCACAGGGTTGGTCTGACGCGGCTGAAGCTGAAGAATGAACGCTTTCTTGGCAACGCCCCGGGGGTTGACGCAGACCAATCCCGAGGCCGCGTGCCAGTCCAGGTTTCGTCCATAGACGATTTTCCCATTCTTCCGCAGCGTGAAAGTGGTGCAGGACCGCGATTCCGGCACGGTCACAAGCACCAAAGCAAATACCAGCGCAACCATGGTACGAGCCCCATTTTCAAGCACCCCACTGAAGACGCCAGTAATTGCGTTTGCATAATGCACCGTCCGACGATACGATATGGAAATGCCAAAGCCGACCAATGGCGCCTCCAAACCACGCCGGATCGGCGCAGCAGAGGCTTTTTGCGATGCACGGCTCGCCCTGGGGCGTGTCACGATTGCGCTAAAGGATTTGGTCAAAGAAACGGAGTTGTCGGCAATTGCCGCCAAGCGCCAGTTGTCACGACTGCGGGGTAAAGTCGTCCGAGTTTCCCCCCGGCAGCCGTTCTACCTGATTGTCAGCCCCGAACATCGCAGCATGGGCGCACCGCCGGCGAACTGGTGGCTTCAAGATTATTTCAACTGGCTGGCCCGCCCGTATTATCTGGCGCTGCAATCCGCCGCCAGCTCGTTGGGTTCAAACCCGCAAGCGCTCCAAGTCACACAGGTGATGACCAACCGACCCTGCCGGGCGATCAAAGTGGGGCGGATTCAAGTCAGGTTCTTCGTCAAGCGGGGGATTGAGCGGACGCCGACACAGCAGCTCGCCGGAGCGGTCGCGCCACTTTGGGTCAGCACGCCGGAGGCGACGGCGTATGATTTGGTTCGCTACGCGACCCGGATCGGCGGCATCGAGCGCGCGGCGGAAACCATCCGCCCGCTTCTGCCCCTCCTGCGTGCTCGCGAACTCAGGCGTGTCCTGGATGTGGAGAACGAGCCCGCCGTCGCACAGCGGTTGGGGTTTATCATCGAAGCGTGCGGCAACAAGTCACTGGCGAAAGTTGTCCGTGACTGGTTGCCAGATGAATTGACGCCCGTGACGCTCTCTCCGGCCAAGGGCAAAAGAGACAACCTACCCCTCGTTAAACGCTGGCAGGTGTTCAACAACTCCAGTGAGTTGAAAGTATGACGCCAATCACCCGCCAGGATATTCTGGCGCACCAAGCCGTTGCGCCGTGGGCGGCGCAGTATCAGGTCGAGCAAGACCTCCTGCTGTGCCGCGCGATGGTCGCGCTGTTCGACGACAAGTTTCTCAGTTCGCAAGTCGCCATGCGCGGCGGCACGCTCCTGCACAAGGTCCATCTCGCGCCACCCGCCCGTTACAGCGAGGACATTGATTTGGTCGTGGTTGGCGCTCGCCCGGCAGATCACATTCGCCGCGCGATTCGCCGCGTGCTTACCGATGTTCTGGGGACTCCAAAAGCATCCGTTTGGGACACACTCGCATTGGCGATCCGCAACACCGTCAAGCCTTCGCGCGTGTTGCGCATGACTTACTCGGCACGCTCAATTATTGAGCCCAACCGGACGCTCGAAATCGTCGTCGAAGCGAATGTGACCGAGCGAAAGCCGCACCGGGCTGTGGTTGAAATGCCGTTCAGCTTTCCATTTCGCGACAAGGCAGCCCAAACGCACATCAAAGGCTTCGAGATCCACGAAATGCTGGGGACAAAGATGCGCGCGCTGTTCCAGCGCAAGCGCGGCCGGGATTTGTTTGATCTGTATTGGGCGCTGACCAAATCACCCACGCCCGTTGACCCGGCGGCGATCATCGAGTCGTTCGAGCACTATTTGAAGCAGGAAGGCACAAAAGCGGGGCGGGCGGAGTTCATCGGAATCCTTGATGACCATCTCAAAGACCGCGGATTCTGTTCAGACATGCAATCGCTGCTCCGCGCCGATATCACCTACGATCCGCACGCGGCTGGAAAATGCGTCAAGACTCGCTTGCTGAATCTGCTGCCGGCGTAAGGCGATCACTCCATGTTGGGGCTTGAGGCTTCGAGAAGGCCCCGGTCCCCGGCGACTCGGGATTCGGCCAACTGAGGACCTCAACACTGGCCAAGAACGTTCTGCCGCCTTCCGTAAGCATGGTGGGCCCAGAGGGATTTGAACCCCCGACCAAGCGATTATGAGTCGCATCCTGCCCGGTTGTTCCGAGTCGCATCCGGTCGTCACAAGTTGCGGAAACCCTATTTTCATTGGGTTTTGAGTTGGAGGCCCGCCACCCCCCACAACCCGACACAACCACTCAGAACCGGAAAATTGGCCAAGCATTGGCCAAGCATTCGGAGGCGTCAAGCGGCGTTGAGGGTCGCTCCAAGACCGTTAATCGGCCCCGTCGCTATCCAGGGCCGCGCCCTGTGTAGCTCATGCACCGATCCGCTTCTGGGTTGTGCTGAAATTGCAGTTCAGAGAGAACATGTATGAGCGCCTCTGAACTGATTGAGCAGGCAAACACGCCAAGTGCCATCGCGAAGGAACACGAGGCGAAACGATCGTATCCCAAGACCCACGCGAATTATTGGAAAGCCCGCTTGGAGCATCGGACGTACACGCGGGACGGCAAGACCTACGAGGTGCCGGAGTGGTCCGTGAGGATTCATTTCGGCGGCAACCGCAAAAGCTTCGATTTGGAGACAGGGAGCAAAGAGGAAGCCGCCGCCAAAGCACGGGACATTTACCTATCCCTGATCGCGAAGGGTTGGTCCGCGACCCTCGCCGATCTCATACCACATTCGGTTCAACCAATCGAAATCACTGCCGGGGATGCAACCATCGGCGAATTCCTGGCCGAAGTGGAAAGAACATCAAGTCTGAAGCCGAAGACCTTTCGCCGCTACGCCCAATGCCTGCGAAGAGTGGCAGCACACATTCGCGGAATCAAAACGGACGAGTCGCGATACGATTACAAGACCGGCGGTTTGCTCGCTTGGCGGAAGCAAGTTGACGTGATTCCGCTTTCAGCCCTCACCCCTGCCGCCGTTGCCGACTGGAAACTTCACTATTTGCGTCGAGCGAACAACGATCCGCGACGAAAGCTCGAAACGAACCGTTCCTTCAACACTTGGCTGCGCAACACGAAAAGCCTTTTCAGTTCCGCGATCATCAACAAACCAAACTTCGGAATCAAAGTTCCCAAATGCAAAGTGCCAGACGGCCAGCGTGGGGAGCGCGAGGCTTACTGGTTCGAGACGGTGGACTTCGAGAAGATGGGTTCAATGAAATTCCAAGCGCCCGCAGGAATCACCTATGAGGACTTGGTGATGAAAGCGCGGAAGGAATTGCGAGCAGGCAGTCCAGAAGCGTACAAGCTCTTTCTTCTATGCATGTGCGCCGGGCTGCGGCGCGGGGAAGCCGACGTGTGCCTGTGGTCGCAATTGAGGCCGGATGACTGTTCCATTCGGGTTGAAGCCACCGAGTTTATTGAACCGAAGCACGGTTCAGGTGGTACTGTTTACGTCGATCCGGCCCTTATGAAGGAGTTGCTGAGTTTTAGGGCAGACGGCCAGGAGGGATTTGTGGTGCAATCTCACTTGGAATGGAAGGCAACGGCGTATGTGCGTTACCGCTGTGAACCGCACTGGCGTACGTTGTTGGACTGGTTGGAGACGAACGGCATCTCGGCGCGAAAGAAAGTTCACGAACTGCGAAAGCTGTTTGGTGACGCCATTGTCAAACGAGAGGGCATTTTCGCGGGCAGCGCGCAATTGCGTCATTCGACAATCCAAATGACAGCGAATCATTACGCCGATCCGCGACAACGCGCTGCGCTTCCGGTCGGAAGTTTGTTTTCGGATAAAACCTCCCGCCGCACTTTCAAGTCTCCCCGGACACCACAAGAGCACACAGATAACGGACATGGCGATGGAATCGGGCAAACGGCTACCACACTGCCAACGCGCGTGAAAAAGTTGACCTTCGGACGGAAGCCAGCACAATGACGTGGCTGATTGTGCCGGGCCTGTAGCTCAATGGTTAGAGCATGGCACTCATAATGCCGGGGTTCTCGGTTCAAGTCCGAGCAGGCCCACCAATCTTGCGTTGAACACCTCACCGCAACGAAGCACAAATAGCCACGGTTTGCGATGCGTCATGTGACGCCCGTCTCCCTCCCGTTCGGCTCTTCTTGCATCCTTCTGCACACGATCCGATTCCAAGTGCGTTTCAGTGAGCGGACATCCGCCGATGTGGTTTACTGTCGTGTTCATCCCGCCCATGCCCGCGCCTCTGGTTGCTCCGCGCAACCTCGCGCCAGCGGTCGGAACATCTTTCCGCTCGCTGTCACTTCGTTGCTGATGCTCCGCCGCCCGGCGGCACGGGCACAGGCGGGTGCGTTTCGCCAGGAGCGGGGCTGCTCTCTCGGGGCAGGTGAAGAGAGCAGTCCCGCTCCTTCAGAACGAAACGCAAAACATGAACACAACGGAAAATCTCATCGCCACTGGAAGCCCCGCCATCGCTCCGCAACCTGAGAACAACATCGTTAAGCCCATCAAATTCCCGGCTCAACCGCAGGAATGGAAAATCGTATCACTTCGGGAATGTCCCACACCCGACACCATGCAACAGTGTGAAACCCCGGAGCAGGCAGCCGCCTATTGGAGAACGCACATCGCGACCCATCCCTACTTCAATTCTGAATGTGAATGTTTGGTGGTTTTCATCCTCAACACTCGCCGCCGTATCAAAGGCCACTACCTGGTGTCCATTGGAACGATGGATACCATTCTCTGTCATCCCAGGGAGGTATTCCGTTTAGCCATCATGGCAAGCGCTGCCGCAATCATCATCGCGCACAATCATCCGAGCGGTGAGCCGACTCCATCCGAGGCGGACATCAAAATCACCCGTGACCTCATTCGAGCGGGCCAACTTCTCAAAATCGAAGTTCTCGATCACATCGTCGTTGGCAACCCAAACCACACCAGTCTTCGCAGTCTTGGATATTTTTACAGCTAGCCGCTTTCGGCTTCCGCCATTGGAAGCCATTTTTCATCCTCATGGCACACCATACCTCCCGATACTGGAGGAACTTCTCTCAGCGGTAGAATCACTCCGAGCCACGCGGAGGTCGCTCCGGCTGCTTCTCAACCTCGGTGACCACTATCTCACGAACCACGGGCTGGCCGTCCGGCACGAGTGACCGCTGATTGGGCGGCAACGCCATCAGGAAGGATAGGTCCATCCGTTGTATCCCGGTCTCGATGCGGCGCAGAGAGTAGCCGCGAAGTGTGACCTCGTGCGTGGCGAAGACCAAGCGGAGGCGCTGCTCCTTCCCCTCGCTCTTGAGTTCAGCGAAGGCGAATTGGTCGAATGGCAGCAGCAGGCTTTGTTCAGCCGATACTTCGATTTTGACCGCGCGAGCGTTCGGGTCGCTCGCCCAACATTCGGGTGATTTTGTGCTCATGGGTTTCAATAGGTTGATGACGATGGCGACGAGAGAGTTTCAGTCGGCAGAAGCTGTCAGCCGTGCGACGACCGAACCGCAGCAGGAAGCCATGCAGCCGATCCCAAAGGCGGATGCCGCGACTTGGCGTTGAGCCGGCGAGTTCCAGCGCCAGTGGGCGATGCCCGGAGCGCGTGACGTTCTCGCGCAACTGTTCCTTGTCCGGCGTGAAGATGCGGATGCCTCGCCGACCGCGCGAGATGGTCACATACCACTGTTGCGCATTTGTCGCGGCCTTGATGGTGGAGTCGGAAAACAGGACGTGATCCACCGTCTTGCCCTGCGAGCCGTAGGACGTGACGGCATATCCGGGCAGGAACTCGCGAAAGCTGGCGTCCAGAACCCTGCCATCGGCGAGTTCAATGCCACCATCGGCCCGAACGGACTTTACAGCGACAAGCTCGCCGTTTGTGACGCGTCCACCGCTTGCGAGTTTGCGATTGGCTTTCAGGTGCAGTCTGTCTCCGGCCGCCACGGCGATGTCACGCGACTGGCAAACCGAAATGCGGTCGAGCATCTTGTTTGAGACAGTGACAAAGCGCCCCCCGACATCAACCAGCAGCCCGGACTTGAGGATTCCCGACAGCTTGCCCTTCGCCCCAGGCTCGGCTTCGCGCACCTTCTGGTTGAAGACAATGAAAGAATCCTGCGGATAGAACCGTTCGTCGCGCTTCTGCGCGTTGGTCAGGTCCAGGCGTTCGAGAACTTGAACTGACGCGTCATTCGCCCCGAGGAGGCCCTTCCTCTTGAGCGCGTCGCGGACGCGCGAGTTGACGCGGTGGACCTCTGTCCAGGTTTGCGAGACGACGACTGCCGAAGCATCTTGCTCCACCAGTCGCAAGTATTCGTCCGACAGCTTGTCGGCTTGTTCGCCAACACCACACCCCACGACCGCTCCCATCCTGTCCAAACGCTCGAATGATTCAGTCAAACGGCCCGCCGCAGCGGATTCTACGGCTTTCAGATACCGCTTGATGTGCGTGCGCTCCTCGTTGTCACGACCAAGTGCCGGGTCTTGGCGGCGAATCGTCTGCAATTCGACCGGCTTCACGCCGCCGTGCCGCTCGATGGCGAGGAGCGCGTCAGACGCCTCAACCGCCCCATGCTGTCGCGTATCACCGGAGAGGACTACTCGCGCATTACGTTCCTTTGCCAGCCGCAACAATGCCTGCATCTGTCGTCCGCCGATCTGCCCGGCTTCGTCCACGATGACGACCGCACGTTCGGCGAGTTCGCCCTTGGTCAGAAAGCTTGCCACCGTGGACGCCGAATGGAATCCGTTCTTCTCCATGTCCACGACCTGCTGCCGCTGCGGGGCAAGAACGATCACCGACCGGCTGGCCTGCCGCAGTTGCTCGACCAGTCCACGCAGGACGTAACTCTTGCCCGTGCCCGCGCCACCGCGAAAGACCGATACTGTGTTTGTGGAGGAGAGCAGCGCGTCCAGTGCTCGGCGCTGTTCGTCGTCGAGCACCGGGTTCGAAGCAGTCGGATTCGTCACCAGAGGATGGCAAGCGCCAACGCCTTCTTTCGCGGTCTGAACAACTTCCCATTCGCGCAACAGCACCTCCCGCAACGTCACTTCGCCCGGACGCTCCGCGTTGCGGATGTAGCTACGCTGGTCGGTCAACATCTTGAGTTCCTCAACCGAGAACTCCTCGCCGCGCGCCCGACCCAATGCCTCCTGCCACACCTGGCATTCCAGCACGACCGAGTTCCGGTCGAACAAATGTTCCTCTGCCCATTGCACCGCCTCGGCGACAGTGACTCGTCGAGTCTTCTCAGTGCTTTCGGCGACCTGGCGCGACAGATCTCTGAGCAGCGCGACCTCCTGCGGCGTCAATTGTGCGCTCCAAAGGGACTGAAGTTGCTCCCGGCTCAAGTCCTTTTGCTTGCGCGTCCGCTTCTCGGTCGCCAGGCGTGCCCGTAGTTCCGAGATGTTCGCGCCGCTCAATTCCGGCTGCTCGGTCAGCAGCGCAGCCAGGGCCTTGTCAATCTCGGCATCCCGCTTGGAAAACCGATCGCAAAGCGCGGCTGGCACACCCTCAATCTGGAAATCACCACGCGGGAGGTTGCGAATGCGGTAGCCGAATCCCCGCAACTCACGGGCGAGTTCATGGTAGTAGGCGTTCTCGGCAAACTTCCGTGCCCGAAGCAGTCCATAGTTTTGCAGTGCCTTCCATCGCTCCTCCGCCGCGTCGAACGTCGCGTTGAAGACGATGCAGTGTGTGTGCAGATGGGGATCGAGAGCGCGAGATGTATCGTGTGTGAACAAGGCCGCAGCAAAATTGCCGGTAGGCCGGTCCGCCTGGACGCCGCCGCCACGGACACGGGTTGAAGCAAATGCCTCGAACTCCCGAAGGGCCGTCTTCACCGCGCGCGCGTGCGCTTCGAGGACACGCGCATCCCCGCCGAGAAACCCCACCAGCGACACCGATTTGGGCGGAGAGAAAGTGAAGTCGTAGAAGATGCGGCGGTTTGCGGCGTCCTTGCCCGCCGCCACGCGGGTTGTGTTCAGCCGCTGCGTCAGCGTATCGCCCGTGGCCGGATGCTGATTCTCACAGAGCCGCAGGAAGTCTTCGGCCCGCACTCGGCCAGCCAATCCGAGCCGTTGCGCTCCCAGCCCGGTCCATTCCCCAGACACCCGCTGCCCCTCGTCGTAGTAGTCGCCGACGCAAAGGTGCTCCTCAAAGTATTCCCGCGCGTTCTTGAGGTTGTATTGCGTTTTGGCCGTGACCACGAACCGAATACTGCGCGGTTCACTCCATCATGTGGTGTAGGTGGAACACTCTGCCCCGCCAACTCAATACCCGAGCCAGGTAAAGGGCGTTTAGACAAATGGC
>Ga0073934_10004805_pt1 | contig 21817 bp, 23 predicted proteins | sample LarsenN4metaG_FD_76834 | JGI IMG/M metagenome (GOLD analysis project Ga0073934, IMG submission 76834) | Hot spring sediment bacterial and archeal communities from British Columbia, Canada, to study Microbial Dark Matter (Phase II) - Larsen... ...
GTCGCCACTCGGTATGGCAGCCTCCCGCACCGGCTGCTGTCCGCCCGCCCGGCGGCTCCCACGTGGCGTGATAGTTGTACCACTGTGAGTGGTGTGGGGCAAGCGCCTCGTGCAGCCGTGAAGAACGCCACAGTGGGCGCCAACGGCTTGAAATCACCACGCTGCGCGCGCAAGCTCCCCTCCAGCTCAATGGAGAGCACGACTGCGTAGCGGGCGTCGGACGAGTCCCCCCTTCCGGCGCCCGCAACCAGTTGGCGCTCAGAGCAGCAGGACGCGGACCTCGTCGCCTTCGGACGGGCCCTCGCCGTCGGGCAGGAGCGCGAGCCCGTTCGCCGACGCCATCCCCGACAGCACGTTGCTCGCCTGCACACCCGCCCGCTCACACACGTAGCGGCCGTCGCGCACGCGCACGCGCACACGGTCGAGGTGCAGCTTGCCGTCGGGCCGGCGCGGCATCGCCGACGCCGCGACCGCGACCACCTCGGTCGCGTCGACGTCGGCATGGCCCATCAACCGGCGCAGCGCCGGACGCGCGAACAACTCGAAGCTGACGCGCGACGACACCGGGTTGCCGGGGAGCCCGAAGACAGGCACCCGGCCGAGCATCGCGAACGCGAGCGGCTTCGCGGGCTTGATCGCGACCTGCGCCCACGTGAACGAGCCGTCGGGGCGCTCCGACGCGAGACGTTCGAGCGCGCTCTTCACGAAGTCGTAGTCGCCGACCGACACTGCGCCGCTCGTCAGCACCGCATCGCACTCCGCGGCCGCCTTCGCGATCGTCGACGCGATCAGGTCCTCGTCGTCTCGCACGCTCCCGTAGTCGCGCGCGTCGCACCCGGCTTCGTCGAGGAGGGCGAGGAGCATCGGGCGGTTGGAGTCTCGGATGCGGCCGGGCTCGAGCGGGCCGCGCTCGACGAGCTCGTCGCCGGTGGACAGGACGCCGACGCGCGCACGCGGGTAGCACTCGACCTCGGCCAGGTCGATGCTCGCGAGCACACCGAGGTGCGCAGGCGTGAGCACGGTGCCGGCCTCGAAGACGCGCTCCCCGGCGCGGACGTCGCCCCCCGCCGGCCGCACGTGGTCGCCGGTCGACGCCGGCCGCTCGATCAGCACGCTGTCGCCCGCGACGCGCGTCACCTCGACCATCACGATCGCGTCTGCGCCCTCCGGCACGGGCGCTCCCGTCATGATGCGAATCGCTTCGCCGGGGCCGACCGCAGTCGTGGGCGCGCGCCCGGCGGGAAGCTCGTCGACGACACGCAGCCGCGCGGGCGAGGCGCTGCTCGCCGACGCCGTGTCAGCGGCGCGTACGGCGTAACCGTCCATCGCGGTGTTCGCGAACGGCGGCACCGGTTCGGGCGCGATCACGTCGACGGCGAGCACGAGGCCGCGCGCGTCCCGGAGCGCGACGCAAGCCGGCGCGAGCGGCGCGACTGCCTCGAGGATCGCGGCGCGGGCCTCCGCGAGCGGGATCACGGCTCGACGAGTCCCTCGCGCCGCACGACCGTGCGGAGATAGTCCGCGAACGGTGGTCCGAGATCGGGCCGCGCCAGCGCGAGCTCGACGTTGGCGCGCAGGAAGTCGAGCTTCTGCCCGACGTCGTACCGACCTTCGCTGCACACACGCCCGAACACCGTCTGTTCACCGAGCAGCAGCGCGATCGCGTCGGTCAACTGCAGCTCGCCGCCCTTGCCCGGCTCGATCCGGTCGAGCATGTCGAAGATCTCGGCGGTGAAGAGGTAGCGGCCGATGACCGCGAGGTTCGAGAGCGCGTCGGCGGGGCTCGGCTTCTCGACGATCCGCTTGATCCGCACCACCGAATCGACCGGTGCCGCATCGGGCTCCGCGCATCCGTACGACGAGATCTCGTCGGGGGTCACCTCCATCAGCGCGACCACCGAGCTCGCATGTGCCTCGTGCACGTCGAGCATCGACGTGAGCAGCGCGGCGTCGTCGACCATGATGTCGTCGGCGAGCAGCACGACGAACGGTTCGTCACCGACGTGATCGCGCGCGACGGAGACCGCGTGGCCCAGCCCGAGTGGATCCTTCTGGCGCACGTAGTGGATGTCCGCAAGGTCGGACGCGAACTGCACCTCCTTCAACAGCTCGTGCTTGCCGGACTGCTCGAGGTAGTGCTCGAGCTCGAAGTTGCGGTCGAAGTGGTCCTCGACGGCGCGCTTGCCGCGCCCGGTGATGATGAGGATGTCGGTGAGCCCGGCCTGCACTGCTTCTTCGACGACGTACTGGATCGCCGGCTTGTCGACGACCGGCAGCATCTCCTTCGGAGAGCTCTTCGTCGCCGGGAGGAAGCGGGTGCCCAACCCGGCGGCCGGGATGACGGCCTTGTGGACTCGAGACATCGAAGCTCCTAGGAGGACGGTCGGGATCGTAGGTCGATCTCCTCCCGGCGCAGCAGGCGGCGGATGTTCGCGCCGTGGCGAACGATCACGAGCGCCGCGAGCCCTGCGACGAGGACGACCTCCCAGCCTTCGTACCCCGAGACCCCGACCGCGACCGGGAAGGCGAGCGTGACGAGCAACGACGCGAGCGATGCCTTGTGCAGCACCCGCGCGACGACGACCCACACGACGGCGAGCCCGGCGACGATCGCGGGGAAGAGCACGACGAGCATGCCGCCCGCGGCCGCGACACCCTTCCCGCCCCTGCGGTACAGCGGGAACGTATGCCCCACGACGGCCGCGGCGCCGAGGACGAACGCGCCGACGCGACCTTCGACCGCGAGCCCGGCACCGGCAGCCGCCGCCCCCTTGAGGAAGTCGAGCGCGAGGACCGCGGCCCCGTAGCGCCACCCGAGCAGCCGCGCGACGTTCGACGCGCCCGGATTGCCCGACCCTTCACGGAGGATGTCCCTGCCCTTGGCCCGGGCGACGAGGTGGGCGCTCGGGAACGTGCCGAGCACCCAGGCCACGGGGAGCAGGAGCGCGACGAGGAGCACACCCTGATTCTGCCCCGCGCCGCCACGACGGACCGCCTTGCGCAGCGCGGCGTCGTTAGCACTCGCACCGTTCGAGTGCTAGCATCCTGCCCCGTGCCGACCTACGAGTACCGCTGTGCGAAGTGCGAGCAGCACCTCGAGGTCTTCCAGTCGTTCTCAGAGGACCCGCTCACGAAGCACGCGGGCTGCGGCGGCAAGCTGACCAAGGTGCTGTCACCCGCCGGGATCGTGCTCAAGGGCTCCGGGTTCTACAAGACCGACTCGCGAAGTTCGTCGAAGTCGTCCACGTCGAAGCCGGCGGAAACCACGTCGAGCGAGTCGTCGTCGAGCCCGGCTTCGTCGGACTCGTCTTCGGGCTCGTCTTCGTCCGAGACCACGAAGTCCGCATAGATTCCGCGCCCATGGCGCAAGCGGAGATCGGCGTCTTCGGCGGTTCGGGCTTCTACTCGTTCCTCGACGACGTCGAGGAGGTCGCGCTCGACACGCCGTTCGGTGCGCCGAGCGCACCCCTGATGGTCGGAACCGTCGGCGCGCGCCGCGTCGCGTTCCTGCCTCGTCACGGGCGGTCCCACGAGCTGCGGCCTTCGGAGATCCCGGCTCGAGCGAACGCGTGGGCGATGCGGATGCTGGGCGTGCACACCGTCGTCGGCCCCTGCGCCGTCGGCTCGCTGCGGCCCGACTTCCACCCGGGTGACTTCGTCGTCCTCGACCAGCTCGTCGACCGCACCCGCGGCCGAGCCGACACGTTCTACGACCGGCCCGGCTTCGTGCACCACGTCTCGTTCGCCGACCCGTACTGCCCGGTCGTTGCGGCCGCGGCGCGCGACGCGGCACAGAGGGTCGGTGTGACGGCCCACCCCGCCGGGACCATCGTCGTGATCAGCGGACCACGGTTCTCCACCCGGGCGGAGAGCCGCTGGTACCGCAACCAGGGTTGGGACGTCGTCGGCATGACGCAGTACCCCGAGGCGTACCTCGCGCGCGAGCTCGGGATGCACTACGCGGGCATCGCACTCGTGACCGACTACGACACCGGTGTCGAGGACGATCCGGGAATCGAGCCGGTGACCATGGAGGAGGTCTTCGCGCAGATGGACCGCAACGTCGACCGCGTCCGCGCCCTCCTGTTCGACCTCATCCCCGACCTGCCCGCGGTCCCGGAGGGGTGCGCCTGCGCGAGCGCGCTCGGCAAGCTCCCCTACGGGTGAGCGTGGACGCGCCACACCCGTCGCGCGAGGTTCGTGCGGCGTCACCAGCGGCGTGCAGCCGTTGCGGCGCGCCGGTGCGTGGCCCGGACAGCCGCTTCTGCGTCGCCTGCGGCGCACCAATCGTGCGTGCGGCGCAGCTCGGTCGCGGCCGCACACTGGCGGCGTGGGTCGTGGGAGGCCTGGCCGCAATCGGGCTCGTCGTGCTGTTCCTCGGCGCGATGGACGACGACGACAGCCGGTTGGCCGCGACGGCGCAGGCGCCCGGAACCGGACGCGACTACCCGGCGGCGGTGCGGGAGAACTTCACGGACGCGTGCCTGGGGGGCGGCGCCGCCGACGACTACTGCTCTTGCGCGCTCGACGCGATCGAGGCGGAGTACACGTTCCGCGAGTACCTGGACCTCGAGCGCGAGTACGCACGCACGGGCGAGTTCCCGCCCGAGATGTTCGAAGCAGTCGAGCGGAGCTGCTGAGCGGCGAACTGGCGCCGGACGCGCCCCGGCCCGCCGGTCCGGGCGGGCATCGACCGACGGGCCAGGGTCTTCACCGGCACGACCCCCGTGGGTTGGCGGGGCGGGAGGCGGGGGCAGCACCGAAGACAGCGCTTGTTCAACCGTGTGTCGCCAGCCATCATTCCCACCGCGGCGCACCAACCCTCGTACGGGCGCTTTACGACGCGTTAGTGTCGGGCGGCTTCCCGCGCTTCCCCTCTTCACTGTTCGCGCGCGTCCCGGAGGGGAAGATGCGTCGTTCGCCACGCTTCGTCGTCGCGTCCTGCACCGCCGCGTTGGTCGGTGTCGCGACGGCGTACACCGTCGGGACCGATCTCGCGACGTTGCACCGCCGCGCACGTGACCTCGGACCCGTCCGCCCGGCGGTCGTCGCGGTGCGCGCCGTGCCGCTCGGTGCGAAGGTTGCGCCCGACGACCTCACCACGGTCGACCGCCACACCTCGGCGCTGCCCGACGACGCGCTCCTAGGCGCCGACGAGATCGTCGGCCGCGTCGTCGCCGTCCCCCTCGTACGCGGCGCGGTCGTGCAGTCGGCGCACCTCGCCCCCGATGAACGGGGGCTCGACGGCATCGTGCCGCCGGGCCACCGCCTCGTGCGGGTCGTCACCGCCGACAGCGCACCGCCCGGCCCCGGTGCCGTGGTCGACGTCCTCGTCGCATTCGATCCGACGGCCGTCGTGGGTGCCGGCCGGGCGGAGGCCGTCGCGCGCGGTGCCCTCGTCGTCGCCGACGACGTGCACGCAACCACGGAGGGCTCGTCCGGCGTGGCGGGCGCGGCGCCGGTTACCCTGCTCGTGACCGAGGACGAGGCGTACGACCTCGCGTTCGCGGCAGCGAACGGGACCCTCACGCTCGCCGTCGCCCCGCCGGAGGCCGCGTGCTGCACATCGTCCGAGCCGTGATCGCGCTCATCGCGCTTCCGGTCCTCGCGTCGTCACACGGAACGCCCGATGCCGCCGCCGAGCTCAACGCGGCCAAGGCAGCCGTACTCGGCGTCGTCGAAGGCGTCACCGAGTACCTGCCCGTGTCGTCGACGGGACACCTCCTCGTCGCGCAGGAGCTGATGGGCATCGGTGAAACCGCCGCGTCGGAGGACGCCGCCGACACCTACGCCATCACGATCCAGGCCGGCGCCATCCTGGCCGTGCTCGTCCTGTACTTCGGGCGGGTGCGGTCGATGGTCGCCGGGCTCGCCGGTCGCGATCCCGCAGGACGCCGAGTGCTCGTCGCCGTGCTCGTCGCGTTCCTCCCCGCGGGCGGCGTCGCGCTCGCGTTCGACGACACGATCAAGGACGCGCTCTTCGGCCCGGTCCCGATCACGATCGCGTGGGCCGCCGGCGGTGTCGCGATCCTCGCAGTCGCGCGAACGTTGCACCGGCGCGACGTCGGCACGATCGGACTCGAGTCGATGCCGGTCGGGGTCGCCCTCGTCATCGGCATCGCGCAGGTGGCCGCCTTGTGGCCCGGGACGAGCAGAAGCCTCGTGACCATCCTCGCCGCCCTCGCGCTGGGGCTCTCGATGCCCGCCGCGCTCGAGTTCAGCTTCCTGCTCGGCCTCGTGACGCTCACGTCGGCAACGGCATACGAGGCGATCCGCAACGGCAGCGAGCTCGTCGACACGTACGGCGCGGGCGAGTTGGCCGTCGGGTTCGTCACCGCGTTCGTCGCGGCCGTCGTCGCCGTCAGGTGGCTCGTCGCGTACCTCGGCCGGCACGGCCTCGAGCTGTTCGGCTGGTACCGCCTCGCGATCGCGGCGCTCGCGCTCGTGCTGCTCGCGACGGGCACGCTCTAGTCTGCCGGCCGTGATCTCGACGGTGATCTTCGACTACGGCGGCGTGATCTCCAGCCCGTTGTTCGTCGGCCTCGGCGCGTTCGAAGAGGAAGAGGGCTACGCGAAGGGCTCGCTGCTCCGGCTGCTGTTCGGAGAGACGCACTACATCGGCGTCGAGGGGCGCGCCGTCGCGGCCGAGATCGGCGGCGACCCGGACACGCTCGAAGCGACCGGCGACATCGAAGACGAACCCGACTGGCACCTCCTCGAGAAAGGTCAGATCGACGTCGCCACGTACTTCGAGCGCCTCGCGCAGAAGGCGCCGACGGTGCTCGGCAAGCCGCTCGACATGGACGCGTACGGCCGCTTCTGGCGGCGGACCGCGCCCGGCGTGCACTGGATGGTCGTCCACAAGATGCGCGAGCTGAAGCAGCGCGGCCTGCGCGTGGGCATCCTCACCAACAACGTGAAGGAGTTCGGCGAGGCGTGGCGCTCGACGTTCCCGATCGACGAGCTGTGCGATGAAGTCGTCGATTCGAGCCACGTCGGCATGCGCAAACCCGAACCCGAGATCTACCTGCTGACGTGCGAACGGCTCGGGATCACGCCCAGCGAAGGGGTGTTCGTCGACGACAACGCCGACAACGTCGCAGCCGCCCGCAAGGTCGGTCTCCACGCCGTCCACTTCCAGGACGATCCCTGGGCTGCCCTCGCCGAGCTCGACGAGATCCTGATGCGTCGCTGAACCACACGATGTGTGCGCCAGCGACGCACCATCAGGTGGGGTCGCGGTGGACGGTGTCGGGGGCGAACGCGGGAACGCACACTGCGATGTACTCGGCGCCGTTCGGCGTGGAGTACTGCACCCACTCCCCCGCGTGGGCGATGACAGCTTCACCTTGTGCGACGTCGAGCTCCCCCCCGGCGTGGCGGACGCGCAGCGTGCCGTCGAGGACGAGTGTGTACTCGTCGAACTCCGGGGTCTGCCCCGGTTCCTCCCATCCGGCGGGACTGCGCATGTGGGCGACGCTCACTTGCGCGGTTGCGGAGTTCACGCGACCGACGTACTCGTCGATGAGCTTCGGCGGCGTGCCCGCCGCCTCGACGCGCGTCGGCGAACCGATGTGGGTAGGGGGCATCGTCACACTCCACTCATGGTCATCTCACCGACGAGCACGGTCTGACCCGCGACTGAGCCCGGCAGGAAGGTGAGGTCGGCGCCGACCTCGACGACGTCGAGCAACATGCGCTGGAGCGTCGACGCGATCGTCACCTCTCGAACGGGCTCCTCGAACGCGCCGCCGCGCACCATCAGGCCCTCGGCACCGACCGAGAAATCGCCGCTGATCGGGTTGGTGCCGGAGTGCAGGCCGCTCACCGACTGCACGTACAACGCTTCGGGAACCGACGCGAGCAGCTCCTGTGGGGAACGAGTGCCCGGCTCCAGCCGCAACGCCCGCACGCCGACGCCCGGCGTCGTCGCGTAGCCGCCGCGCACGGCGCTGCCGGTCGATCCCGAACCCGCACGCCGGCCGGTGTACACGTTGTGCAGGAACCCTTGCAGGACGCCCTCGGCGACCAGCACGTTGCGACGAGTCGGAACCGCCTCGCCGTCGAAGGGCGCGGCGCCGAGCGCGCGCTCGTCGGTGGGGTCGTCGACGAGGACGACGCACGGCGCTGCGATCTTCTCGCCTTCCCGGCCCGCGAAGAGCGACCGGCCCTTGAGGACGCTCTCGCCGTTGAACGTGGCGGCCAGCACGCCCAGCACCGAGCGCGTGACGAGCGGATCGAACACCACCGGCAGCCGGCGCCCCGCGACGGGCCGGGCGCCGAGCAGGCGGCACGCGCGCTCTGCGGCATCGCGGCTGACTGCCTCGAGATCGAGGTCGCCCGGCGCGCGGGCCGCCGCGAAGCCGTAACCCGTCTGCGTGCCCGAACCGTCGTCGGCGAGCGCGATCACGTACGCGGAGGCAACCGTGCGACGCGCGTACGACGAGACACCGTGCGAGTTCGCGACTGCCGTCTCCGACCGGCCGTCGCTGTAGCCGGCTGCCTCGACACCGCGAACACGAGGGTCATGCGCCTTCGTCGCGGCCTCGACATCGAGCGCGATGCGCACCTTCTCGTCGGTAGGGATCGTCTCGTCGCGCCACAGGTCGAGCGTGGGCGGTTCGACGCCACGCACGTCGTCGGGCGTCGCGAGCGCGTTCGCCGGGTCGGGCTCTCCGAACGCCGCGTTATCGCGCGCCTCTCGCAGCGTCTCGTCGACGACCGCGGGGTCGAGCGATCCCGCAGACGCGTAACCGAGCCGTCCATCCGCGACGACGCGAATGCCGATGCCTTCGACACCGGCGGTCGTCAACGACTCCACCTCGCCGCCGAAGACCTCGACGTCGGTGTCGTGGCTGCGCACGACGTACGCCTCGATCTCTTCCCCGCGGCGCGCTGCATCCGCGACCCGGCGCGCGACGTCGACCAGGTCGGTCACGACGACGTTCCTCCGACGGTCATCTCGCGGACGAGCAGCGTCGGCTGACCCGACGAGACCGGGACGCTCTGGCCGTTCTTGCCGCACATGCCGGTCCAGGTCTCGAAGTCGTTGCCGACGGCGTCGACCAGACGCATCACTTCGGGCCCGTTGCCGATGAGTTGCGCGGCGCGGATCGGCCGGGTGATCTCGCCGTGCTCGATGAGGTAGCCCTCGGTCACGCCGAACACGAAGTCGCCCGTCGCCGGGTTCACCTGCCCGCCGCCGAGCTGCACGCAGTAGATGCCGTGGTCGACCGATCCGATGATGTCGTCGGGATCGGTCTCGCCCTCGGTGACGAACGTGTTCGTCATGCGAACCATCGGGAGGTCGCGATACGTCTGGCGGCGGCCGTTCCCACTGCTCGCGCGACCTTCGCGCCGGGCGCGCAGCAGATCCCACAGGTAGTCGGTCAGCACGCCGTTCTCGATGAGCACGTTGCGCTGCGCGGGACGCCCCTCGTCGTCGATCGCGAGCGTTCCCCACTCGCGGGGGTACGCGCCGTCGTCGACGATCGTGACGAGCGGCGACGCGACCTGCTCGCCCACCCGACCCGCGAACACGGAGGCGTCCTTCACGATGTGGTCGGCCTCGAGCCCGTGCCCGCACGCCTCGTGGAACAGCACACCACCTGCACCGCGCCGCAACACGACGGGCAGCTTCCCCGACGGCGCGGGAACCGCGTCGAGCAACGTGATCGCGCGGCGCGCGGCCGAGCGCGCGACCTCTTCGGGATCGATCTCGTCGAACAGCTCGAAGCCCAGCGTCCGGCCCGGCGCTTCGTAGCCGGTCTGCATCCCCGTGTCGCCGGTCGCGACGCACTGCACCGACAGGCGCGTCCGCACCTGTTCGTCGGACGCGAGCACGCCGTCGGAGTTCGCGACCTGGATCCGCCGCCGCGCGTCGGCGTACGACGCGGTCACCGAGGTGATCGCGTCGCCGGTGGCGCGGGCGGCCGCGTCGGCCCGTGCGAGCAACTCCACCTTGCGCCGCTTCTCGACCGTGTCGGGCGCGACACGAACCTCGTGGGGACGGACGACCCGCTGCTCCACGAGCACCGCGGGCCGCACGCCGCGGCCGCCGCCCCGTGCCGCGCCGGCCGCCGCCTCCGCGGCGAGCGCGAGCCCCTCCGCGGTGAGGTCGGTCGTGTGGGCGAACCCGGTGGTCTCGCCGCGCACGACCCGGATCCCCGCGCCGCGCTCGCGCGACGAGACCAGCTCCTCGACCCGCCCGTCGTCGAAACGCCCGCTCGACGATCGCCGATCCTCGACGAAGACCTCGGCGAAGTCGCCGCCGTGGCGCAGCGCGAGCGCGAGCGTGGATTCGAGGACACCGGTATCGAGCATGCGGAACTCCCTGAGGTGCCCGGTGGGGGGCGGGGTGCCTATCGTAAGCGCATGCCGCTGAAGGCCGGTCTCGCTGCGTCGTTGACGCACGAGGTGCACGAGGAAGATACGGCCGAGGCCATCGGCAGCGGCGACGTCCCGGTGCTCGCGACACCACGCGTCATCGCGCTCGCCGAGCGGGCGAGCGTCGAAGCGGTCGCCGGTGAGCTGCCCAACGGCCGCACGACCGTCGGGTACGAGGTGCAGCTCGCGCACCTCGCACCGACCGTCGTCGGCGGGACGGTGACGGTCGAAGCGACCCTCGAGGGGATCGAGGGACGCCGGCTGACGTTCCGGATCTCGGTCAGCGACGCGCGCGGCCTCGTCGCGGCCGGCCGGATCACGCGCGTCGTCGTCGAGCGCGCAAGGTTCCTCGAACGAGCGCACGGCGAGTCCTGACGCGCACCTTGCGCCGAATTTGCAGACTCGAACCGCCTTTTCGACGCAAGAACGCCGTTACGCGAGGTTGCTCGACCTCGGGTAGGCGTCGGCGGGGTCGGTGAGCACGTTGACGAGCGTCACGCCCGGCGTGGCGAACGCCCGGTCGAGCGCAGGGCCGATCTCGGCGGGGTCGCGCACGAGCTCCCCGTGGCCGCCGAGTGCCTCGACCACCTGGTCGTAGCGCACACCGGGCCGGAGGTCGGCCACGACGTCGTAGCCGAACAACAACTGCATCGGATGCTTCTCGAGCCCCCAGATCCCGTTGTTGCCGACGACCGCGACGACGTCGACGCCGTGGCGGACGAGCGCCTCGAAGTCGCCCAGCGCGAACCCGGCCGCGCCGTCGCCGAGCAGGAGCACGACCTGGCGGTCGGGGTGCGCGAGGCCCGCGGCGAGCGCATAGCCCGGGCCCATCCCGAGGCACCCGTACGGGCCGGGATCGAGGAACGTCCCCGGTTGGTACGAGTCGACGTACTTGCCGGCGTACGAGACGAAGTCGCCGCCGTCGCCGATCACGATCGCGTCACGGTCGAGCCGGCGCCGGAGCTCGCCGTAGACGCGTGCCGGCTTGATCGGGTCGGCGCCGGCCGAGAGCAAGGCCTCCTCCGTCGAGCGGGCGGCACGTTCCTCCTCGCGGAGACGGCGGACCCAGTCGCGTCGCGCGCCGCTCGCGCTCGCCGCATCGGCCAGCGCCGTGAAGGTCGACCGCAGGTCGCCCGCCGTCGACGCGGCAAGGTCGGCGTGCGCCGCGACCTCCGAAGGCGCGTCACAAAGGTGCACGACACGGGCGTCGCCGAACCGCCCGAACCCGAGCCGGAAGTCGAGCGGCGTGCCGGCGACGAGCACGACGTCGGCCTGCTTGAACGCGGTTCCGCGCGCTCGCGAGAGCGCGAGCTCGTGGTCGGCGGGGATCGTCCCGCGGCCCATGCCGTTGACGAACACCGGCACGCTCGCCGCCTCGGCGAACGCCCGCAGCGCCTCCTCGGCGTGCGCCCAGTACACGTCGCCGCCCGCGAGCAGCACGGGCCGCTCGCTCTCGGCGACGAGCTTCGCGACGGCGGCAACTGCGTCCGGGTCGGGCGGATCACCGTGGTACTCGGCACGGGCTTCGGGCAGCGCGACCGAACCCGGACCGAACGCGTCGAGCGGGATGTCGACGAAGGTGGGACCCCGGTGCGGCGTTCGGGCCGCGACACACGCCGCGCCCACCTCGGCCACGATCGACTCCGGCCCGCTCGCAGTTGCCGCGCGCTTCACGACCGGCCGCACGATGGGCACGTGGTCGAGCTCCTGCAACGAGCCCGCACCCCAGCGGGCCTGGGGTGCCCGGCCGCCGAGCACGACCATCGGCGTGCCGTTCATCCGCGCCGCGGTCATCGCGCTCACCCCGTTGGTGACGCCCGGGCCGGCGGTGAGCGCCGCGCAGCCGAGCCGCCTGGTCACCTTCGCCCACCCCTCGGCCGCGAACGTCGCGGTCTGCTCGTGACGCGTGTCGACGAGCCGCACGCCCGCTTGCACGGCACCGTCGTAGAGCACGAAGAGGTGGCCGCCCGAGAGCGTGAACATCGTGTCGACCCCGTGCGCACGCAGCACCTCGACGGCGAGGCGCCCGCCGTGCGCGTCGAGCGCGCCCGTCGCGCCCGTCGCGCCTGACATCAGGCGGCCGCCACGAGCGAGCCGAGGAACTCGCGCACGGCGGCGATCCACGCACCGGGGTTCTCGAACTGGGGCGAGTGGCCCGCACCGGCGATGACGACGAGCCGGGCACCGGAGATCGTGTCGGCCATCGCCTGCGACGCCGCCAGGAACGGCTCGTCCTGCTCGCCGACGATCACGAGCGTCGGGCACGCGATCGCAGCCATCCGCGCGAGCTCGTCGGGCTGGCGGGCCATCTCGCGCGCCATCGCGCCCCACATGACACCGGACAGGTCCGCCCACTTGCGATCGCAGAACTCGCGATAGCCGGCGCGCTCGTCGAGCAGCCGCCGGTACGCGGGCGTCTCGAGCGTCGCGGCCGCGTCGAGCAGCGGTTTGAGCACGTCCTTGCCCTGTTCGAGCGCGATCGTCGCGGCCGCCTCGAACAGGTCGGGATCGACCGACGCGACCGCGCCCGGGGAGGTGTCCATCAACATGAGAGCTTCGACGCGTTCGGGGTGCGCGAGCACGAGGCGCCGGGCGACCATCCCGCCCATCGAGTGGCCGAGAAGCCGGAACCGATCGAACCCGAGCGCGCCGGCGACTGCGAGCGTGTCGGCCGCGAGCCGGTCGAGCGAGTACGCATCGACCCGCTCGGGCTTGTCGCTCGCTCCGTGGCCGCGGTGGTCGAAGATCGCGACCCGGTGGTCGCGCGCGAGCGCGTCGACGTGGTCGGAGAAGTCTTCCTTCGCGCCACCGAACCCGTGCACGAGCACGAGGCCGGGCCCCGATCCGGTCACCTCCACCGCCAGTCCGACGCCGTCATCGGTTGTGATCCGCACGGCACCCATGCTCGTGCAGACGAGCGGTCGGGCGCCAGGCGCGCACAGGTGCCGCGTATCCTGTCGGCCGATGGACGGCGAGGCCCCCGCTGCTGGCCGGCCGGGGCCGGGCTGGAAGTTCTGGCTGCGGATCGGCGTCTCGCTCGCGCTGCTCGCCGTGCTCGTGTCGCGGGCGCCGAACCCCGACGAGCTGGTCCCCGACCGCCATCACCTACTCACCGCGACGCTGCTGACGACCGCCCTGCTCACGACCCTGCTCGGTGTCGTGCTGTCGGCCTGGCGCTGGCAACGCGTGTTGCACGTCTTCGACGCCGACATCCCGTTGCGGCGGCTGGTGTCGCACTACCTTGCCGGGCTGTTCGTCGGCAACGTGCTGCCGTCGACGATCGGTGGCGACGTGCTGCGCGTGTCGCGCGCGTCGGCGACGGTCGGCTCGGGAACGGTCGCGTTCGGGTCGGTCGTCCTCGAACGTCTCACCGGCTTCGTCGCGCTGCCGCTCCTCGTGTTCGCCGGGTTCGCGGTCCGCCCGTCGCTGCTCGACGCCGACCGGGCGTGGATCGCGATGGTCGTCGCCGGCATCACGCTGATGTCGCTCGTCGTGATCCTGTACCTCGCCGGTCACCCGCGCATCGCGGGTCGCTTCGCCGAGCACGAGAACTGGATGCGCTTCGTCGGCGCGGTGCACCTCGGCGTGGACCGGCTCCGGCGCGAGCCGCGCAACGCGATCCCCGTCATCGGCACGGCGATCGTGTATCAGGCGTCGGTCGTCGCCGCGGTCGCGTTGATCTTCCGGACGCTCGACTTCCCGGTTCCGCTCGCGGCGGTGTTCGTGTACGCACCGGCCGTCGCGATGCTGCAGGTGCTGCCGCTCTCCTTCAACGGACTCGGTGTGCGCGAGGGGGCGCTCGTGCTGTTCCTCCATCCGTGGGGCGTCAGCAACGCGCAGGCGATCGCCGCCGGGCTGCTGTGGTTCTTCGCGACGCTGATCGTCAGCATGCTGGGTGCGCCGTCGTTCGCGGTCGGCCACCGCAACGCTCCCAAACCAGCACCGCGGGTGCCGATGCAGTGAGCGTCGTCGCGAAGCGCCACGAGCTCCCGGCCGGGCGCCGCCTGCGTTCCGGGCACACCTTGTACTGGTGGGCCGAGGTCCTCGCGATCCTCGCGTTCTACTTCGTGTACTCCGCGATCCGGAACTGGAACTCGAGCGGCGACATGGAAGCGTTCGAGAACGCGAAACTCGTCATGCAGTGGGAGCGGTGGCTCGGCATCTTCCACGAGGAGACGCTCCAGGACTGGGCGCTGGAGCTCAAGCCGATCATCATCGCGGCGAACTACTTCTACGGGTCGCTGCACTTCGTCGCGACGATCGGCGCCGGCATCTTCCTCTACCGGCGCTTCACCGACGACTACCCGCGGTATCGCAACATGCTCGCGGTGACGACGGCGCTCGCCCTGATCGGGTTCCGCTTCTTCCCGCTGATGCCGCCGCGGCTGCTCGAGACCGTGAGCGTGCACGACTACGGCTTCGTCGACACGCTCGCCCGCTATCCCACGCCGTGGTCGTTCAACTCGGGTGCTGTCAGCAAGATCTCGAACCAGTTCGCGGCGATGCCGAGCGTGCACGTCGCGTGGGCGACGTGGGTCGCACTCGTCTTCGCACCGCGAACGAGGCACGTCGCCCTGCGGGCCCTGGCGATCGCGTATCCCGTCGTCACGGTGATCGTGATCGTCCTCACCGGAAACCACTACATCCTCGACGCGGTCGGCGGCCTCGTCGTGCTCGCCGTCGGTTGGTACGCCAGCGGGCGGTTCACGAAGGCTGGGCGCATCGCCGACGAGGAGCCGGACCGCGTCTCCGCCTCGAGCTGACCCCGCACCATGACCACAGACCGTTACGACCTCGACCACGTCGCGCTGGCAGCGAACGACACCTCGCCCGCACTGGCCTTCCTCACCGGCACCCTCGGCGGCACGGTGATCTTCGGTGGGCAGTCGGTCGGGTTCCGGCCGATGCAGGTGTGGATCGGCACCCCCGATGGCGACGGCATGCCGGTCGAGTTGCTCGAACCCTGGGAGGTCGACCGCAACGACTTCCTCGCCCGCTTCGTCGCCCGTCACGGCGCGGGACCGCATCATCTGACCTTCAAGGTGCCGGACCTGGTCGCGGCACTGGAACGGGTCCGCGGAGCCGGATTCCATCCCGTCAACGTCGACCTGTCGGATCCGGAGTGGAAGGAGGCGTTCCTCCTGCCGCGCGAGGCGCACGGCACGGTCGTGCAGCTCGCGCAGAGCAACCACGAGCACGGGACGCGCGCCGAGATGCTCGCGCACGTGGCTGCGCACGGACCCGACGAGCACCCACGCTGGTGGCAGGACCCCGCCCGCGCTTCGGGTCCTCCGGCGCGGCTGCGCCGCGTCGTGCTGCGCACCCCGAGCCTCGCGGCGGCCGCGGGCTTCTTCGGCGGTCTGCTCCAGGGCGACGAGGCGGCCGCGGCCGCAGGTTGGGTGGAGCTGGTATGGCCGGGCGGCGCGCGCCTCCGTCTGGAGGAACGCACCGACGGCGGGCCCGGCATCGACCGGCTCGAGATCGAGGGTCTCGACGCGGCGTGCGACGTGATCGGCACGCGCTTCGTCCCGGCCTGACGGGCACCTCAGTCGAGGCGTGCGCGCACGAGCTGCACGACGAGGTCGTGCACGGCTTGATCCGCGAGTGACAGTTGCACGCCGCGCGCGCGTACGATGCCGAGCCGGCGAGGCGGCATCCGTTCGATCGTGAGGCGCTCGAGCGCGGGATGCTCGATCGCGGTCTCGGGCACGATCGACACGCCCGCGCCGGCGGCGACGAGGTCACCGATCAAGCGGATGCCTTCCACCTCGACCGACACCGACAGCGCGACGCGTTCGGCCCGTGCGGCATCCTCGACCTCGTCGCGCAACGGGTTGCCCTCGGGCGGCAGGATCAGCGGGTGCTCGGCGAAGGCGGCGAGGGTCACCGGTCCGGGCAACACCGGGAAGTGCGCGGGCACGATCCCGACGAGCGCCTCGTCGCGCAGGTGTTCCACGACGAGGCGGGGCTCCACGACCGGCTCGGTGACGAGCGCGAACGCGAGCTGCCGTCCGGCGACCTCGGCCGCGATCCGTTCCGACGCGCCTTCGGTGATGCGTAACGAGACGCCCGGCGCGAGCTCGCGCATCTGCGCGACGAGCGGCGGGACGACCCAGCGGCTGACGGTTCCCACGACACCGAGCGACGCCTGGCCGGTCTCGAGACCGGCGAGCATCGCGAGATCCGTGCGCAGCGCGTCGAGCTCGCTGCGGATCGCACGCGCGCGTTCGAGGACGCGCTGACCGAACTCCGTCGGCACCGCGCCGGTCCGGCTGCGCACGAGGAGTTGCACGCCGAGCTCGTGTTCGAGCGAGCGGATGTGCTCGGAGACGTTCGACTGCACGGTGTGCATGCGGTCGGCCGCGGCGGTGAACGAACCTTCCTCCGCGACGGCCAGCAGGGCGTCGAGCTGGCGAATGTCCATGAAATCCCAGGTGGGCGATCTGTAGAGCCGATCGATCATATCGCTGCAACGCCTTTGACAGATCGTCTTGTGATCCTGTTCACTAGTAGGGACACGACGAGCCTGCGGGGCCGGACGATCCCCCCGCCGGCCCCGAGGGCTCGTTGGACACCCTGCGACGCAGCCGGGGAGGAGGACCCCATGGCCGCCGAGACGGTCTCGACCCTGATCTTCACCGGCCCGCTCACGTGGACGGCGGACGCCGCCTGCCACGGTCAGACGCAACTGTTCTTCGCGCCGCCGGGCGAACGTCCCGAGGCGCGAGCCGTCCGCGAGTCCCAGGCGCGCGCCGTGTGCCACTCGTGCGCGGTGCTCGGTGAGTGCCGCGAATGGGCGCGGGACAATCGCGAGTACGGCTTCTGGGGCGGCGAATCCGAGGAGGAGCGCGCCGCCGCCGGGTTCCGCGTCGACATGCCTGTCGGGCGCGTCGCTCGCTACCCGCGCGGGGACGGCACGCCGGTTGCTCCTCGCCAGGTGCGATCGGCGTAGCCCTCAGTAGATTCTCCCGGCGTGAGCGATGCGCCGCAGGGAGTCGACCTCGAACGTCTCGCGCCGTGGTTCGCGGCCAACGTCGACGGCGCGACCGGCGGGCCGCTGACCGCGTCGCTGATCTCGGGCGGACGATCCAACCTCACGTACACGATCGCCGAAGCCGGGCGCGAGTGGGTGCTGCGCCGACCGCCGCTCGGGCACGTGCTCCCGACGGCGCACGACATGGCGCGCGAGTACACGGTGCTCACCGCGCTCGCCGCGACCGACGTGCCCGTGCCACGAACGGTCGCGTTCTGCGACGACGCGACCGTCAACGACGCGCCGTTCTACGTCATGGAGAAGGTCGACGGGCAGATCCTCCGCACGCCGGCCGACATCGCCGCCCTCTCCGCCGACGACGCGCGTCGCTGCTCCGAGCAGCTCGTCGACGTGCTCGTGCGCATCCACGCCGTCGACTACGCCGCAGTCGGCCTGGCCGACTTCGGTCGTCCCGACGGCTACCTCGAACGCCAGGTCCGCCGGTGGGGCGAGCAGTGGGAGCGTTCCAAGACGCGCGAGCTCGCGTCGGTCGACGAGCTCGCCCGGAGGCTGCGCGCCGCGCTGCCGGCGTCGCCGCCGCCGACGATCGTCCACGGCGACTACCGCCTCGACAACACGATGCTCGCGGCGGACGACCCGGGCGAGATCGTCGCCGTGCTCGACTGGGAGATGGCGACGCTCGGCGACCCGCTGACCGACCTGGGCCTCTTCCTCGTCTACTGGGTGCGCGACGAAGGAGCTCTCGGGGCGACGCTCGACGCCGAGCGAGGGTTCCTGACGCGCGACGACATCGTCGAGCGTTACGCGAAACATTCGGGCGCCGACGTGTCCAACCTCGACTTCTACGAAGTGCTCGCCGCGTACAAGCTCGCGATCATCCTCGAAGGCATCCACGCGCGCTTCTTGATGGGCAAGACGCTGGGCGACGGCTTCGAGCACATCGGTGGGCTCGTCGAGGCGATGGTGGAACGCGCACTCGCGCAGGCCTCGCAGTCGTCGGTCGCGGGCCTCCGTGGATGAGCATGTGGTTGGCCTAGACTTTCCGTGCCGGCGATGGGGCTCGCCGTTAACCGCAGCGCAGGCTGCTGATAGCTCCTACCTCGACAAGCGAACTGGAGGTGGGAGGCTGTTCCGATCCGTGCTCATTGCCCTCGCCGGCGCGTTCGGTGCGCTGGCGCGCTACCACTTGCAGGGGCTCGTCAACCGTTTGTACCTCGGGTCGTTTCCGCTCGGCACGTTCGTCGTGAACGTGTCCGGGTGTTTCGTGCTCGGCGTGCTGTTCGGTGCGCTGACCGAGCGCTTCGCAGTGAGCGGCGACGTTCGCACTGCCTTGACGGTGGGGTTCCTCGGCGCGTACACGACGTACTCGACGTTCGCGCTCGAGACCGTTCGCCTCGGTGAAGATGGCGCGTTCGCCGTCGCGGCGTTGAATGTCGCGTTGTCGGTCCTCGCCGGGCTCGCGGCGGCACGTCTCGGCCTGACACTTGGGAGGGCGCTGTGAGGATCGAAGGACGGGGCAAGATCCTGAGGATCTTCATCGGCGAGTCGGACACGTGGCACGGGGCACCCTTGTACCAAGCGATCGTTCGCCGTCTGCGCGAAGAAGGGTTCGCAGGCGCGACTGTCCTGCGCGGCATCGAAGGCTTCGGCGCACACAGCCGCATCCATACCGCGCGCATCCTGCAGCTCTCCGCAGATCTCCCGATCATCGTCGAAGTCGTCGATCGACCCGAACGCATCGAACGAGCGTTGCCGATCATCGACGAGATGGTCCGTGAAGGCCTCGTGACCCTCGAAGACGTCGACGTCGTGTCGTACCGGTCGGGTGAGGCCCCCGGTGGACCATGACGCTGGTGTGGCTTGGCGCGATCGCGCTTGCGACCGCCTCGATCGTGTGGGGCGCGGAACGGTTCGCGGCACACCTCGCGGCCGCGTCGGTCGGGATCGGGGTGAGCACCTTCGCGCTCGCGATCCTGCTGGCGGGCGCGGAACCCGAGGAGCTCGCGACCGCAGTCACTGCGTCCGCGCGTGACACCGCCGGCATCGCGTACGGCGACGTCGTTGGCGCGAACGTCGCGATCTGTCTCATCGCGCTGGGCGTCGGCGCAGTAGTCGCGCCGTTGCCATTCGGGCGCCGCGTGCGGCCGTACGCATGGTTCGGCGTACCCATCGCGCTCATCGCAACGGGAATCGCCTGGGATGGAGCGGTCGAACGGATCGAAGGCGGCGCGCTCGTCGCGATGTACGTCGTGTACGTCAGCGCGATCTGGCTCCGCGAGCGGCGTCCACCGGCGCTCGGTGAGACAGATGAGCTGGCGGAGGCGAGCGCGATGCCGCGCCGTCGCCGCGTCGGTCGCGACCTCGGCATCTTGCTGGTCGGATTGGCTGCCATGGCACTCGGTGCCGTGCTCCTCGTCGAGGCCGTGCGGCAACTCACCGGCGCGGAGGAGACCCAGACGGTCCTCGCGCTGACGCTCGTCGGATTCGCGACCGCGTTCGAGCTCGTGGTGCTGGCGTGGTCGACGGCTCGGCGCGGCGCGACGGAGGCGACGATCGCCGGCGTCGTCGGCTCCCTCACCTACAACGTGACGATGACGCTGGGCGCGGCGGCGATCGTCCGGCCGCTCCGCCTCGCCGACCCGGGCACGCTGCGACCCGCGCTCGTGATGATGCTCGCTGTGATCGCGCTCGTGTCGGTGCTCGGCAGCCGCGGCGCGCAGCTCGACCGCCGCGAAGGGCTCGCTCTCATCGCGCTCTATCCCGTCTTCGTCGTGGCCACGGCGCTCTCGTAGCGCGAGCACGACCCACCAGGCGTGTCATAGTCTCCGGCCGCATGGGAGTGCTCGACGGGATCAAGGTGCTCGAAGTCGCGGAACAGGGGTTCGTGCCGTCGGCCGCGGCGATCCTGGCCGAATGGGGCGCCGACGTCGTCAAGGTCGAGCGCCTCACTGGTGATCCGCTGCGCGGCTACGCCAAGCTCGGCGTCGTTCCCGACGTCGAGGGCTTCAACGTCCTGTTCGAACAGTTCAACCGCAACAAGCGCAGCATCGCGATCGACCTCCGCACCGACGCCGGTCGCGCGGTGCTCGATGAGCTCGTGCGATGGGCCGACGTGTTCATCACGAGCTTCCTGCCGTCGGCACGGGGCAAGCTGCGGCTCATGCCCGACGACATCTGGGCGGTCAACCCGCGTTGCGTCTACGCGGTCGGCAGCGGCCAGGGTCAGCAGGGACCCGACCGCGAGCTCGGCGGGTTCGACGCGGTTTCGTACTGGGCCCGCGGCGGGCTCGGCCACATCCTCACGCCCGAAGGGGCGCCGCTCGTGATGCCCCGCGGCGCGCTCGGCGACGCGCCCAGCGGCGCGTTCCTGGCCGGTGGTGTCGCGGCGGCGCTCGTGCAGCAGGCCCGTACCGGCGAACCGAGCATCGTCGACGTCTCGCTGCTCGGGGCCGCCGTCTGGTCGCTGTCGGTCGATCTCGTGGCGACGGCCGCCTCGGGCGTCGAAGCGAAGCCGCACGTGCCGGGCCGGGCGCCCAGCGGAACCGTGCTGATCGGCTCCTACCGCACGGCCGACAACCGGTGGTTCAGCCTCAACATGCTCGACCAGGAGCGCCACTGGGAACCCACGTGCCGCGCGCTCGGCCTGGAGCACCTGCTCACCCCGGAGCACGCCACCGTCGAGCAGCGCACTGCGAACGTCGACGCGCTCTACGACATCTTCACCGAGCGGATCGGTTCGCTGACGCTCGCGGAGCTCGAGGACCGCTTCGCCGCGCACGACACCATCTGGTCGACGATGGCGTCGCCGGCGGAGGTGATCGCCGACCCCCAGGTCGAGGCCAACGGCTACATGCCGCGCGTTCCCGGACACCCCACCGGACGCCTCACGTCGGCACCCGCGCAGATCGACGGCAAGGGCCTCGAGATCCGCCGGCGCGCGCCCGAGATCGGCGAGCACACCGACGAGGTCCTACGCGAGGCGGGCGTCGCGCGCGAGGAGATCCAGCGGCTGCGCGCCGCGGGCGCAGTCGCATGAGGTCACCCGTTCCCGAACCCGCAGCGATCTGGGCCGTCGGGCTCAACTACCGGTCGCACGCGGCCGAGACCGGCCGGCCGCTGCCGGAGTTCCCCGCGCTCTTCACCAAGTCACCGCGCTCGGTGATCGGCGACGGTGACCCCATCGTCGTCCCGCCGCACGTCCGCGAGCCCGACTACGAAGGCGAGCTCGCCGTCGTGATCGGCCGAGCGGCGCGCGACGTACGCGAAGACGACGCGTACGACTTCGTCGCCGGGCTCACGGTCGCGCACGACGTGTCCGCGCGCGATCACCAGTACGTCACCGGGCAGTTCTCGTGGTCGAAGTCGTTCGACACCTTCTGCCCGCTCGGACCCACCGTCGTCTCGCTCGACGAGGTCGACCTCGACGCCGGCCTACGA